>Ga0209581_1000205_pt1 | contig 181890 bp, 158 predicted proteins | sample Coa_R2_FD_187160 | JGI IMG/M metagenome (GOLD analysis project Ga0209581, IMG submission 187160) | Surface soil microbial communities from Centralia Pennsylvania, which are recovering from an underground coalmine fire - Coalmine... | ecosystem: Environmental > Terrestrial > Soil > Unclassified...
ATCCCCTTCGCCGTCAGAGTGCCTGCCGGACGCGGAATGCCATTGCCAATCCCCTTCGCCGTCAGAGTGCCTGCCGGACGCGGAATGCCATTGCCAATCCCCTTCGCCGTCAGAGTGCCTGCTGGACGCGGAATGCCATTGCCAATCCCCTTCGCCGTCAGAGTGCCTGCCGGACGCGGAATGCTGTTGCCAATGCCCTTCGCTGTCAAGGTTCCGGTCGGACGCGGTGCAGGTATCGCAATCCCCTTTGCAAAGCTGGGCATAGCGGAGGCGCTGAATGTGAGTGCTGTGGCGGCGAAAATCAGGTTACGAACGGACGTGTGCATTATGAACTCTCCTCAGAAGATAGGCGCAGAGATGCGCTCCTCTTTGAGCGTAAGGGGGGGATTTAGCGAAAAACAAGCACTAAATTGGGAAAAAATTTGTTACAGAAGTCCCTTTATTGGCAGGTAATTTCGTCTCAGGAGAGACAAAGGAACGAATGGAAGACCGTTTCCTGAATGCCGTTGGAGGAAAGTTACTATAGTACCCAGATGCATTCCGAACAAACGATGCGACTTAAATAGCCCAGGAGCCTGCATCGGGCCTTCTTGCGCGACGGATGCCAGAATGGTCCTCCGCCTTCTCATGGCTGATCTTGATTGAGAAAAATCCCTCACATTTAAATGCGAGAAAAATTACTCACATCAATAGGAAACAACCTCCCCGCTGCTTCCCATGGGAGCACTCTGCGCCAACCGCTTCGCCCGCCGGAATATTTTGAGAAACATGTCCCGGGTGAGCTTACCCGTATTTGTGTTCTGCAATGAGGGATGATAGCTAGCCAGCAGCCAGCGCCCATCCGTCAGTTTGTATTCAACACCGTGGCCGAACTGCATGCCATTGCGTTTCTCTAATCGTGCATTTCGCTGCAAGTGCGTTACAAAACCATCGAACGCAATCTTTCCCAGACACACAATCACGCGCAGATTTTCTAATGCGGCAATCTCTTCATCCAAAAAGGCCGCGCAGTTGGCCAGCTCATGCGGCAGAGGTTTGTTTTCAGGGGGAGCACAGCGGGCTACGCTGGTGATCCATATGTCTCGTAATTCCATTCCATCATGGAGAGAAACCGAGTGTGGCTGTGAAGCAAAGCCTGCTTCATGCAAAACGGGATAAAGAAAATCGCCCGAGCCATCTCCGGTAAACGGCCGGCCTGTACGGTTCGAGCCGTGCGCGCCTGGAGCGAGCCCCAGCAGCAACACCCGCGCACCTGGGTCGCCGAAGGACGGAACAGGCCTGCCCCAGTATTCCCAGTCCATATAGGCCCTGCGCTTCTTTCTCGCAACGGAAACGCAGTGCGTCCGCAAGCGCTCACAGGCATTGCAGGCAACAACACGCGCATTCAGCGCCTCCAGCGCTTCCCTTGCAGATAGCAGCTTTGCGGACACAGTTTAATTTTAGTGCAGCGGTGAGAAAATAGAGGGGTCCTCCATGCATCCGCTTGGCCTCTATATTTCCGTGCCGTTTTGCCGCTCCAAGTGCACCTACTGCAACTTCGCTTCGGGCGTATTTCCGGCCTCGTACATGGAGCGATATATCGGGCGCCTCTCCGAAGACCTTCAATCTGCGGCTGCATTTACACCTGCAAATACACTGGATTCCATCTACCTGGGCGGAGGCACACCCAGCCTTCTGCCGCCTCAGCTCTTCACAACGCTGTTCCGCACAATTCGAGATCAGTTTGAAGTTCTTCAGGCTGCAGAAATCACCGTGGAATGTGCACCCGGCCAGTTGCCCGATGACACGCTCCAGGCCATGCTCGAATGCGGCGTGAATCGCATCAGCTTCGGAGTGCAGTCGTTCATAGACCAGGAAGCCAGGGCCACAGGCCGCCTGCATACGCGTGCTGTTGCACTCGCGGATCTCCGCCGCGTACAGCAAGCTGGCATCGCACGCGTAAATGCAGACCTGATTGCAGGTCTTCCTTACCAGACAGAGCAGTCCTGGCTTGAATCACTCCAGGTCCTCTGCGAAACGCAGGTGGACCACGCCAGCATCTACATGCTGGAAGTAGACGATGATTCGCGCCTGGGCAAAGAAGTCCTCAATGGCGGAGCACGCTATTTCGCACCAACCGTACCTTCAGAGGATGCCGTGGCTGAAATGTATCTGAGTGCAATCGAGACTCTCGCCTCGGCCGGTTGGCAGCAATACGAGATTTCAAACTTTGCTCGAAACAGGGCCGAGTCTCGACACAACAAAAAATACTGGCAGAGGGAACCCTATCTGGGGCTGGGAGTGGATGCGCATTCCCTGCTGCGCAACCCAGACGGCGCCGCTGTCCGCTTTGCCACCACCGATGACCTCGAAGGCTATCTGCAATCTCCGGCATGGTACGACCGCCGCACCTTGACCCAACAGGAAGAACTGGAGGAAGCCTGGTTCCTGGGTCTGCGCTTGAATTCCGGCGTCTCGCTCAGGAAGCTCGAAGCCGAATTCGGAACAGCAGCCATTGCAGCTTTCCGCTCCGTTATCAACGAGCTGCTCGAAGACGGTTTGCTCCTTGAATCCAACGGATCCATTCAATTAACGCCCCACGGCCGTCTGCTCTCAAACAATGTTTTCGAGCGCTTTCTGCTTTCCGGCGTTTCTGCCTGACCAGCCATCGCAAATAGAAATCCGCCCATCATCGCAGACGAACACTTTGCCGGAAAATGGCTGACAGAAAACAGGGCAAAGCGTACGCTTCGCAACAGAACAGTAAGCGAGAGGAAGCCATTTATGAAAGTAATAATCTTATGCACGGCAGCGGCGATGTTGGCCTGTTCTGCATACGCACAAGACACTCCTGCACAAAAACCAACGCTGCGCAGTATCCTGCTTCAGCAGATGAAAGAAACCCATAACAACAAACAATGGTTCGTACCCGCCAATGTCGCCGTAGCAGGCCTCACGCCGGAACAGGCCAACTGGAGGGACGGCAAGGGAAACCATTCCATCGGCCAGCTGGCCTACCATCTCGTCTACTGGGACACGCGCAGCCTGGAAAAATTCAAGGGTGTGCCATCGCCAAAATTCAGCGGCAACAACGATGAGACGTTCGACAACTTCGACAGCAGGAAGTGGAACGACACAGTGCATCAGCTGGATGAAGTCCTGACCGAGTGGGAAAAGGCCATTGAAACCGCCGACGACCAGAAGCTGGAGCAATGGGCGCCCACGATTGAGAAGATCAGCACGCACAATGCCTATCACATCGGGCAGATCATCTACGTGCGTAAAGAGCAAGGGTCCTGGAACCCGGAGAACGGCGTGAAGTAATCCAGCGCGCATTGCGCCCCGAACCTTTAAAATGTCTTCAGGTTCACAGGACGCATACACGCTTGAAACAGATCGCTATCCTCGGCTCCACCGGTTCCATCGGTACCAGCACACTCGATATCATCGAAAAATACCCGGAGCGCTTTGCTGTGGCATCGCTTGCAGCAGGGCGCAATCTGGATGCGGTGTTTGAGCAAAGCGTACGCTGGCGCCCACGCCTTGTCTCCGTGGCGACAGAAGAGCTGGCCCAGAAGCTCGCAATGCGGCTGAAGAATGCCGGCATATCCGGGATCGAAGTCGTTTACGGACCGGCTGGAACAGTCCGTGTAGCCACTCTGCCAGAGGTGGATTTCGTCGTCTCCGCCATTGTGGGAGTGGCCGGGCTGGAAGCCACCTACGCCGCCGTGGAAGCAGGAAAGACCATCGGCCTGGCCAATAAGGAAGCGCTCGTTGCTGCCGGGGAAATCCTGATTGCCGCGGCCCGCAAAAAGAATGTCTCCCTGCTGCCGATTGATTCCGAGCACAACGCAGTCCACCAGTGCATGCGCGCCGGAGAAAAAAGCGAAGTCCGCCGCATCTGGCTGACGGCCTCCGGTGGTCCGTTTCGCGCGCTGCCACTGGATCGTTTTGACTCCATCACCGTCGAACAGGCCCTGAAGCACCCCACCTGGGTCATGGGCCGCCGCATTACCATTGATTCGGCCACGATGCTGAACAAAGGCCTCGAAATCATCGAGGCATGCCGGCTCTTCGATCTGCCTCCCTCCGCGGTCAAGGTCACGATCCACCCCCAATCTACTGTGCACTCTCTGGTCGAATACGTGGACGGAAGCATTCTGGCGCAGATTTCTGTCACGGACATGCGTCTGCCCATCCTGTACGCCATGAGCCATCCCGAACGGGTCGAGTCGGCCCTTACCTTCGACATGGCATCCCTTGGCCAACTGTGCTTTGAGCCGCCCGATTTTGCCCGCTTCCCCTGCCTGCGGCTGGCCTATGAGGCAGCAGAAAAAGGGGGAGCGCACTGCATTGCCTTAAATGCAGCAGATGAAGTCGCGGTGGACGCATTTCTGAACAAAACCATCCCCTTTCTGGGAATCGCGCGTACAATAGAAGAAGTTCTGCAGGCCACCCCCGAGGCCCACCCTGCGACCATTCAAGACGTGCTGGCATCAGACAGAAAGGCGCGTGAATTGGCCAGGGAGGCCCTGATCAGGGTCGGCTACGCCGTCTCTGACGCCCGCTGACAGGTTTTCTTAACGATCATGCCCTTTGCGATTACCGCTGTCCTTTCCATGCTCGTGGTGCTCGGCATCATGGTGCTCGTCCACGAGTTCGGCCATTTTATTGTGGCCAAATTGTTTGGCGTCCGCGTAGAAGTCTTTTCCATCGGTTTCGGTACGCGGCTCATCGGCTTTCGCCGTGGCGATACGGACTACCGCCTCAGCCTCCTGCCCCTGGGCGGCTATGTAAAAATGTCTGGCGAAACTCCGGGTGAGGCACGTACGGGAGATCCGGGCGAGTTCTCCTCGCACCCGCGCTGGCAGCGCATCCTTATCGGACTGGCTGGCCCAGCAGCCAATTTCGCCCTCGCGTTTGTGCTCATGACGGGCTATTACATGATGCACAATGAAGTGGACCAGTATCTGTCCGGTCCAGCCATCGTTGACTTCGTCCCCCAAAACTCAGCCGCCGCCCACGCCGGCATTCAATCCGGCGACCATATTGCAAAGTTCGATAAAGACGTGAACCCCACCTGGGAACAAGTGCGGATTCGCGCAGCCCTCGATGTAAATTCAACAATACCTGTCACCGTCGAGCGCAACGTAAATGGCCAGACGCAGCAGTTTCCTACGCAGCTTTATCTGCTCGACAGATCCAAAGGAGATGACTTCGAGGTTGAATCCATTGGCCTCATCCCCCGTTACCAGAACGGGCCTCTGAAAGTGCATGATGTTGAGCCGGGATACCCGGCGGAAAAAGCCGGCCTCAAGCCGGGCGATGAAATCTTGGCAATGGACGGCCTGCAGCTCCACTGGACTTCTGCCGTCGTCGCCTATCTCCAGGAAAATGGCAGCAAACCCGTCACTCTGACTGTGCAGCGGGGCGATAAAACGCTGCACCTCACCGTCACTCCGGCGCTTGGCGATGACGGCACCGGGCACAATGGCTATCGGCTTGGATTCAAGCCCTACCTGCCGCCGTTCCGCGTAGAACAGCTGCCTCTCCCTCAGGCGGTCCGCCACTCTGTGGGATTCAATCTGCAGAACTCCGGCCTGATTCTGGACGTCCTCCATCGCCTCATCACGCGCCAATCCAACATGCAGCAGTTGAGTGGCCCCATCGGAATTGCGCGTCAGACCGGCGAAGCGATTTCCATGCCGGGATGGCAGCCGATCATCACTCTGATGGCGCTCATCAGCCTGAACCTGGGCATCTTCAATCTCCTGCCAATTCCCATTCTCGATGGCGGCATGATTCTGTTGTTGTTGATCGAGGGTACCATCCGCCGCGATTTGAACCAGCAGTTGAAAGAACGCATCTATCAGGTAGCCTTTGTCGTGCTGGTGCTCTTCGCCGTTTTTGTGATGTTTAATGATGTCTCGAAATTCAATCTGTTTTCGAAATTGAAGCCGTAAACATCGCGGCCATTCCGGCCTCTTCTGTGCCGGAATGGCCCGCTACAATCCCCAATGTTTCTTCGCAAGCTGTACGTTCTCCGCATCGCTTCTGATGGTACTTCCCTCCCCTGCCCCATTGCGTGGATTGACAATTTTGCCATGCGCAATTTCACCAACGATGCAATCTTCGACGACACCCTCCCCATCGGCGATGGATTGCTGGAAGCAGGCTTCCGCGTACCTCTTGATCGCCTTCAGGTTGCGATGGAAGGATGGTTCCGGCGCAAAGGCTACCTCAAGCCGGACGAACACGTACGCATCACGGATCAGAAAAACGGATAATACTCTACGTAAATCACTGTCTCAAACGGAACAGGGTGGCCATTCTCTACCTCTGGCTCATAGACCAGATGTTGCGCAAACTTCTTCGCAGGGCCTTCGATATGCTTGTCATCCGAGTCCAGCACGGCGACCTTCGTGACGTGGCCTTTTTCGTCTACTGAAAGCCGCATCGCTACATCTCCGAAGCGCGCTTGCGTCAGTTCCATCTCTTCTCTTTGGACAATCTTGTGCCGGGATACCGGATCAGGCTGCGAAGGTGTCTGCGGAATTTCCATCAGATGCGGAGGAAACTTCTTCACCATCTCCACCGTCGCCGTTGCCTGTAGCAGCAACTTCTTGTCTTCGTAGATGCGGACCGTTCCAGGCACCGTATGCGAGCCCACAGGGAGCCAATTGTCATACATCACGGTCTGATTGAACATCTGCGCAAATGAAAACAGGTGAATCAATGGATTGAAGCAGACGGCTGTCCCTGCATGATCATTCGCGCACAGCAATGGCATTTTTTCGAATGCCTGCAGCTCCATATTTCCAACCCGTTCTGGCTCCCGCGCCAGGCGGTTGATGGCCGCCATCGGCATTTGCACCGCCTGTTCAAAACCAGCAACCTTCAATGGCTTATCGCCTGTGTACTGCTGCCATACCGTGTGATTTCGCACATCGCTGATCTGCGTAAACTGGTAATCGTCCGCCTTTATCTCGGTCCGTTCATACATGATGGGATCGCGATAAACGTCATAGGTGGCTGTGCCTTCGTGACCGTTCCGGTCATAAAACTTCAGATCGTAGTGAACATGATGGGGAGCATCCGTAGGCGTGGTCCCTGCCAACAATGCCCGGGCATGCTCCAGTTCATGTTGATAATTCGTGTTCTGCATGACCTGAGGGCGCGCGCTGGCTGCAACCAGCAGAAAAACCAGAACAAAATAGCGCATCAGCGGCATCTTACGCCATTTTATGGCTGCGTGGCTGCGACTTACAGGTTTCACTTTCTTCCCGGCCTGCATCTCAGATACAGAGTGTTCGTCAATTCTCAAATTCCTGAGGTGTCGTGATGAAACTGGAAGGTCTGAAAGAGCTTCTGTTAGACGAATTGCACGACCTGCACTCAGCCGAGCAGCAGATTACCAGGGCCCTCCCCAAAATGGCGAAGACTGCATCCAGTGAGAACCTTAAAGAGGCATTCAATAGTCATCTGAAAGAAACTGAAAATCAGTTACAGCGTCTGGAAAAAATCTTCAAGCACCTGAAAGAAAACCCAAAAGGCAAAACCTGTGAAGGCATGAAGGGCCTCCTGAAAGAAGGCGAAGAGCGCTTCAAAGAAGGCGGTGAGCCTGAAGTCCTCGATGCCGGTCTTATCTCCGCTGCGCAGCGAGTGGAGCACTACGAAATTGCGGCCTATGGCTCTGCCCGGACATTCGCTGAACTGCTGGGCGAAGACCAGGTCGTTCGTCTGCTGGAAGAAACGTTGAAAGAAGAGAAGGCCGCAGATGAAAAGCTGACCAAAATCGCAATGCGGGTCAACAAACAGGCAAAGGCAGCATAGTAACGCTTTTGGAAGGCCTGCGGGCCTTCCAAATTCCACAACAGAAAGGCAGAATGTCTATGTTCCTGGTTCTCGCACTGGTACTTTTCCTGGTCTGGATTGGCAGCTTCGTGATGTATCACGTCACCGGTTTTTTGATCCATTTGCTCCTGATTTTTGCCGTAATCTCACTCATCTTTCACTTTTTCCGGGGCAAAAAGACAACGTAATCTTATGGCAGAACAGAAAAGGCGCTGGAAATCCCCAGCGCCCTGTTACTGCGAATCACATGCCCCGCACTCAAATGACTTCTTTCTCCTCCATCAGGAAGCGGTAGGCCACTCCTCCCACTACTGCACCTGATATCGGGGCCACCCAGAACAGCCACAGTTGCTGCAACGGCCACCAGTATCCCGCGAAGATGGCCGGTCCGGTGCTGCGCGCCGGGTTTACTGAGGTGTTGGTCACTGGAATGCTGATGAGGTGGATCAGTGTGAGCACCAGGCCAATCGCAATCGGGGCAACTCCCGGCGGGACCCGCTTGTCCGTAGCTCCCATAATCACCACCAGGAAGAAAAACGCCACCACAAACTCAGCCACAAAGCAGGAAAGCAGCGAGTAGTTGCCCGGAGAATGCGCTCCATAGCCATTGGAAGCAAAAGTGCTCGAAGCTGCATTGAACGAGGGGTTTCCCGTCACAACCACATAGAGCACCGCGGCAGCTGCTATGCCACCCAGAATCTGGGCAATCACATAAGCAGGAAGCTCCCTTACCGGAAACCGCTTGCCAGCGACCAGCCCACAGGTGACCGCAGGATTGATATGGCAGCCCGAAATGTGCCCGATGGCGTAGGCCATCGTGAGTAGTGTCAGTCCAAAGGCAAATGCCACGCCCAGGAACCCAATCCCCAGTTCAGGAAAAGCCGCTGAAATCAAGGCTGCTCCGCAACCACCAAAGACCAGCCAGAAAGTGCCAAGAAACTCCGCAATGGAACGCCTGAGTAGTGATGACACAGCATATCCTCCTTACGTTAGTTCTGAACCCGCCAAGACGTTATCACAAAAGCATTTACCCTTGTAAAACAATTTCTCTCGATTGCTCTGCGAAGAAGCAGAATCCTCACCTGCCCACCCTTGGCTCGGCAAATTGCCCATGTCGCGCGATTTATTCCGCCGCTCTTCCGCCCAGCGTAATCGCAACCGCAGCCACCAGAATCAGCCCGCCCCCAACCCATGCCAAAGGGCTGAGCGTTTCCCCCATCAGCCTGATACCAAGAAAAGATCCGAGCGCCGGTTCGATGTTCAGAAATACCCCGGCCCGCGAAGCGGGAACGTGAGCAATGCCCCAGTTCCACAAAAACATCGCGCTTGTATTACAGAGCAGTCCGCTTGCCAGCAGGGCCGCCCATGCATGAGGGCTGACCCCGTGCACCGGAGGCGCCCCGTCGCGCAGCAACACCCATACAGACAACATCAGCATCCCGCTCAACAACCCATATGCCGTCACCTGCAACGGAGAATGGACCTGCATCAGAAATTTGTTCAACAGCACCCATGCCAGCGCTATCAACAGAGACAAGACCACCAGCACATCTCCGGCCAGCGTCGGCCCATGCGCAGATGCGGAGGCGTGCCTGCTGCTGAGAACAATCATTGCCACGCCAGATGTAGAGCCTGCGAGCGCCAACCAGCCGGTCTTGTCCAGCCGTTCATGAGCAAACATGCAGGCGCCAATCGCCAGAATCACAGGCATTGTGCCGACCATTAACGCGGCGTGGCTGACCGTTGTCAGCGCCAGTCCCTGAAATTGCACCAGGTACTGCACTGGAATTCCAAGAAATGAGGCCAGGAGCAGAAGCTGCCACTCTCTTCGCGAAAACCCCGTACGGCGCACCACAAAAAGCAATGGCACGCACGCAAACCAGAAACGGTACAGCACCATATGCGCCACGGACATCTCTGCCAACACAATCTTGCCCAGGAAGAAGCCCATTCCCCATAGGCATCCGGCAACGGCGCATGCGCCATATCCGGCAAGCAGCCGCTGTGGCCTGCCCACAAACACTTCAGCGTTTTCCATTACTTCCTGGACCATAACAATCGTGTGCTCTCTTTATTCTCATTCCAGATGAGCTCTCTCTGGGTGAAACGACGCGAAATTCTCCCTCTCCAATGAGACAATGGCTTCGGTATGCCTCTCGGTCGAAGCGTTCATCTTGAAGAAGAAAAGCGCAGACACCCCTTCCTGCGCCTCTTTGCCGGTTTCCTGCTGCTGATCATCATCGCCACGGTCCTGGGCGTGCTCGGAGGGGCCTGGTGGCTCAAGCACGCTATGCGTGCTTCCCTCCCACAGCTTGATGGCGACATCCGCCTCCCCGGCCTCTCCGCCGCTGTTACTGTGCGTCGCGACCAGCACGGCATCCCGCACATCCAGGCCGCCACCCTCGACGATCTCTTCGAAGCCCAGGGCTACATCACCGCCCAGGACCGCCTCTGGCAGATGGACATGGCCCGCCGCATGGCCGCAGGTGAGGCCGCTGAAATCCTCGGCAAACGCCTCGTTGACCATGACCGCCTTCAGCGTGTCCTTCAAATGCGTGCCACCGCCGAACGCATGGCCTCCAGTCTTCCCGAGCGCGAGCGACGCTTTTTTGATGACTACTCTCGCGGCGTCAACGAATACATGGACAGCCATCGCGACAATCTTCCCGCCGAATTTCGCCTGCTCATGTACAAGCCGCGCGCATGGCAGCCCGTGGATTCCATCCTCATCGGACTCAGCATGGTGCAGATCCTCGACGAGCACTGGCCGGAAAAGCTCGACCGCGAAAAGGTTGAATCACGCCTCGGTCCCACGCTAGCCGCCGAACTCTACCCCACCGGCTCGTGGCGCGATCACCCACCCACCGTCACCCCGCCGGACCTCACAGCTCCGCAGCCCGTCATTCCTGAAGTGCCTCTCGATGAGTCCCAGACCGCGCTGCACGATCTTCTTCACCTGCGCGAAGTCATCAGCGGAACCCAGAACATCTGCCGCGAGTGCATCCCCGGTTCCAACGAGTGGGCCGTGGCCGGAGCACGCACTGCCAGCGGCAAGCCGCTTCTCTCAAACGACATGCACCTCGACCACGGCATTCCCAACACCTGGTATGAAGTGGACCTGAAATCCGGAAACTTTCACGTTGCCGGAGTCACCATCGCTGGTATGCCCTTCGTCGTCGCCGGTCACAACGATCACATCGCCTGGGGATACACCGCCCTCTATGGCGATGCGCAGGACATCTACGTTGAACAGATCAACAGCCAGGGTGACTACCTCGGCCCCGACGGCTGGCACCCCATTGAGCACACTACAGAAACCATTCACGTGCGCGCCGGCAGCGACGTCACTGTAGACGTTCAGCGCACCGATCACGGCACGGTCCTCAACCCCCTTCTGCCGAATGAAAAACGCACCCTCTCACTCCGCTGGAGCGCCTACGATCCCAAATCTGCCGACATCCCTCTCTTTGAACTCGACAGCGCCAGCAACTGGGACGAGTTCCGTCAGGCCATGATCAACTGGTGGGGCCCAACCCTCAACGTCATCTATTCTGATGACCAAGGCCACATCGGCTATCAGGCAGTCGGCTTCATCCCCAATCGCCCCACTGGCATCAAAGACGTTCCCATCGCTGACAATCAGCACGAGTGGCAGGGCTTCATCCCTTTCGGCCAGATGCCCAGCACGCTCGATCCCGCCGACGGTATTCTTGCCACCGCAAACGCGCGCATCACTCCAGACAATTACCCCTATCAGCTCACTCTTGAATGGGCCAGCCCGTATCGCAATGAGCGCATCTGGAAGTGGCTCTCTGGCAAAAACAACCTCACTCCGACTGACATGCTCAGGCTCCAGACCGACATCTACTCTGAGGTGGACCAGGAGCTGGCACAGCGCTTCGCCTACGCCATTGACCACGCCAGCAAGACCACTCCGCGCCTTCGTCAGGCCGCCGACCTCATGCGTACATGGAACGGTGAAGTCACCATAGATTCCGCCCCGGCGGCCATCGTCGCCGCAGCAAAGCACGTCTTCTGGCCCATGCTTCTCCAGCCTAAACTAGGCGATGAATGGAAGCTCTATCAATGGGCCGAGAGTGCCTTCGCGCAGGAAGAGATCATCATGCACGCGCCCGCGCAGTGGCTCCCGAAGAACTACGCCACATGGGACGACTTCCTCGCCGCCTGCGTCTCAGAAGGACTCAGGGAAGACCATGCGCCGTCTGATCTCGGTAAATGGCGCTATGGATACGCCCATCCCGTCGAACTCGCCCATCCGCTCTACAATCTGCTGCCCTGGTTCAAAAATTGGACCGGTACCGGTGTCCAGCCGCAATCCGGCGACACAACCACAGTCAAGCAGGTGGGACGCAGCTTCGGCCCATCCCAACGCTTCACCATGGACTGGAGCAACATAGACGCCTCCACAGAAAACATCGTCATGGGTGAATCCGGCGATCCGCTCAGCCCCTGGTACCGCGACCAGTGGTGGTACTGGTACAACGGCGCGACCTTTGCCCTGCCCTTTACCGATACAGCCGTCAACGCTTCCGCGTCACACACGCTCCGACTTCTGCCGTGAAGATCTCCTTTCGCTTTCCGCACACTCTTTCGAGCAACGCCACGCGGCACCACCGCAGGCGTTCGCTCCTCTATGCCTGCACCCTCATCGCCGTCCTTCCGCTCGCCTGGCGTGGCGTCTCGTGCGGGCACGACTTCGACTTCCACCTGCAATCGTGGCTTGAGGCCGCACGCCACTGGCGCGAAGGCATCTTCTATCCGCACTGGGACACATCCGCCAACTACGGAGCAGGCGAGCCGCGCTTCGTCTTCTACCCGCCTGTCACCTGGATCATTGGCGCTCTCCTCGGCACGCTTCTGCCCTGGAGCTGGACCCCCCTCGTCTTCACCCTCCTCGCATTCCTGCTTGCCGGGTTGTCCTTCTTCAAGATGGCTTGCGAGTGGATGCCCGAAGACGCCGCCGTCGTTGCCGCCAGCGTCTACATCCTTAATCCGTATCTCATGTTCGTCGCCTACGAGCGCACTGCGTATGGCGAACTGTTCTCCGCCGCGCTGCTCCCACTACTCGTTCTCTATGGACTCCGCAAACAATCCGGCCTCCTGCCGCTCTCGCTCATCATCGCCGCGCTCTGGCTCACCAACGCACCATCCGCCGTCATGGGCTGCTATTTTCTCGCTTTCATCGCCCCCATAGCGGCTGCGCGAAACAAATTCATCTCACCCCGGGACAACGCCTCGCGGCGGGAGCAAGCAGTGGGGTCACCAGCACCTCACCTCATCCTCCGCACCATCGCCGCAACCATCTTCGGCATCGCCCTCGCCGCCTTCTACATCATCCCCGCCGGGTACGAAGAGCGATGGGTCGAAATCTCGCGCGCCATTGCCCCGGGAATGCGCATCGAAGACAGCTTCCTCTTTGAACACACCGGAGCAGCCTTCCACGATCAGGTACTCCACACCGCCTCATGGATTGCCGTCCTCATGTTGGCCGCAGCCTTCATCTCCATCTGGCCCTCAGTCAAATCCAGAATCTCGGGCGCCCCGCATCTCAACGAGATGTGGGATCCTCGCCTCGGCATCGGCTCCCATCCCCTCGCCCTCCCGATGCTCACCACCACTGGAGCCATCTTCCTTCTCCTCCTCCCTTTCACCGCCCCTGTCTGGCGCCGCCTTCCGGAACTCAAATTCCTGCAATTCCCCTGGCGCTGGCTCCTGGTCCTCGGAGTCACCATGTCCGTACTCATCGGACTCAGTCTCCGCGGCAGCTTTCTTGAAGCAAAGACCCGCCGCAGCATCCTGGTCCGCGCCGTCTCCATGCTCGCCCTTGCGGCCATCATGTCCTCCATCGCCGCCGCCATCTTCTGGCAGCCCTGCGATGACGAGGACAACATCGCCGCCCAGCGCGTCACTCTCCGCAGCACCGGCTTTGAAGGCACCGACGAATACACCGCCGCCAACTCAGACAACGGCAGTATTCAGCAGGGCCTCCCGCTCGTCCGCATCCTAAACGCCCCCGATGCAGATGAGGCCGACAGCTCCATCGCCCTCAATCCCCAATGGAAACCAGACCTGCAGGAAACTCTTCCCGCACAGATCAGCACTCCCGTCTGGCAATCTGAAAACAAGACCATCGCCATCACCACCCCAACCGGGGGTTACGCCGTTCTGCGCCTCGTGGACTACCCCGCCTGGCGCGTCATTCTGAACCGAAAACCGGTCACCACCCGACCCCATCGCGACGATGGCCTCATGGTCATCCCCATCCCCGCCGGACAATCCCTCATCACCATCCGCTACACTGCTACCGCGGACGTGAAGCTTGCCCGCGCCATCTCTTTGCTCGCCGCGTGCATCCTCATCGCGCTCTTTGCGCAGTCCAGGAGACACCAATCGCTTCGGGTATGATGATAGGAAATGCAAGCCGAAGTAAAAGACCTGCTTCAGACAGGCCAGGAACTGACTGACGCCGCGCTTGAGCGGCTCTTGCCGCCAGAGACGCAAGTCCCCGTTTCCATCCACAAAGCCATGCGGCACAGCACCTTTGCCGGCGGGAAACGCCTTCGTCCCGTGCTCGCCATGGAAGCCGCACGCATGGTCCGCCGTACCGGCGATCTGCCCGACGGAATTGAAGAGCTGGGCGCAGCCATTGAGATGCTGCACACCTACTCACTCATCCATGACGACCTGCCCGCGCTCGACAACGACGATCTCCGCCGCGGCAAGCCCACCTGCCACGTCGTCTTTGGAGAAGCCATCGCCATTCTCGCCGGAGATGCGCTCCAGACCCGCGCCTACGAAGTTCTCGCCCATCTGCGCTGCCCCGCGCCCGCTGTCGTCGAAATCATCCGGCTCATTGCTCAGGCCACCGGCACCGTTGAAGGCATGATCGGCGGACAGGTTCTCGACCTCGAAGGTGAAGGTACAAAGCCCACTGCCGAGTCCGTGGACGCCATCCACCGCGCCAAAACCGGAGCGCTCATTCGCGTCAGCGTCGTCACCGGAGGCATCTACGCCGGGGCCACGGCCGTTGACGTAAAGCGCCTCACAGAGTTCGGCCGCAAAGCCGGACTCGCCTTCCAGATCATTGACGACATACTCGACGTTACGCAGGACTCCGCACAGCTAGGCAAGACCGCTGGAAAAGACCTCGCCAGCGACAAAGCCACCTGGCCCGCCGTCTTCGGCATTGAGGCCTCACGCCAGCACGCTGCCAGCCTCATCCAGCAGGCCTTCGCCGAACTCGCCCCCTACGGCACCTCTGCCGAAGGACTAAGGTCTGTCGCCCGCTATCTGGTCGAACGCACACACTAGCATTGAAAACTTCTCGTCCTAGCGCCTGCGGAATCCCTTCAGATTTTCATCCTGAGTGAAGTCGAAGGGCCCGCACCGCGAGGTGCAAGTTGTTGCGAAAGCAAAAACCCTCTGCCCCATTTCTGCGTGTAGCAAACAAGGCATCATTCCGCCAGCATGAAATGCCCTCAGGCTTACTCGTCCCGCCCAGGCCGTGCCATCAGGTCCCGCATCGCGTCCTTAGGCGATTTCTCATCGTTCAGGATCGAGTACACCTGCTCCGTAATCGGCATCTCCACACCATAACGCCGCGCTAACCCCAGTGCCGCCGACGTAGTACGCACGCCCTCAGCGACCTTGCCATGCAGTCCAGCCAGAATCTCAGCAAGCCTTCGGCCTTTCCCCAGTTCAATCCCCACCATCCGGTTGCGCGAGAGCGCACCCGTGCAGGTCAGCACAAGATCGCCAATGCCGGAAAGCCCTGCAAGTGTTTCGCGCCTCCCGCCACACGCCACTGCAAGCCGTGTCGTCTCCGCAATTCCACGCGTAATCAGGGCCGCAACGCTGTTGTGCCCAAGGCCAAGCCCCGTCACAATTCCTGCCGCAATGGCAATGACGTTCTTGAGTGCACCACCCAGTTCCACGCCCACCACGTCATCATTGGTGTAAAGGCGTAGAGACTGGCTCCCAAACTCACACTGCACCAGCGCCGCCACATCACTGCTCTGCGATGCAATCGTGACCGCGGCAGGCGCTCCGGCAGCAACTTCCTGCGCAAAGGTTGGTCCGCTCAAAACCGCAATCGGCAGTTGCAGCCCAAACCCGCGCAGCACATCAGTCATTACCTCGCTCATGCGCAGCAGCGATTTGTCTTCAATGCCCTTGGTCGCGCTCACCAGCACCTGCCCCGGGTGCAGATACGGCGCAAACTGTACATAGCTCGCCCGAACATGATGCGACGGCATCACGCTTACAACGATCTCCGCGTGGCTCAGCGCTTTCTGAATACTTGACGTGGCCCGCACCGCTGCAGGAATCGAATATCCAGGCAGAAAGAACGTGTTCTCCCCGCGCTCGCAAATCGCTTCACTCACCTCCGGCGAGTGCGACCACAGCGCAATCTCATGCCCGCCGCGGTTTGCCAGATGCAGAGCAATCGCAGTACCCCAGGCGCCGCTGCCCATCACCGCAATGCGGCTCATGCGGCGGCTTCCTTTGACTTCCCAAAGCGATATTCTGTGCCATGCAGCAGACGGCGAATGTTCTGGCGGTGCTTTGCAATCACAATCGCCGGCACAATCAGAATCACAGCAGTCATCCACGTGTTATATGGCTGTGAATGAGGCAACAGAAACGCGAATACCGGAAACGCCGCCGCCGCCAGAATCGAAGCCAGCGAAACATAGCGGAACAGCGCAAACACGACAATAAACACCCCAAGGCCAGCCAGCGCCGGAAGCCATGCCAGCGCAAGAAAGACTCCCAGCGCCGTGGCAACTCCCTTGCCGCCCTTAAAGCCCAACCAAACAGGAAAGATGTGTCCCAGAATCGCGCAGAATGCAGCAACCGCCGCCGTATATTGTGCCGGAATAGAAGCAAACATCCACCCCGCCGCCAGCACTGCTATTGCGCCCTTCAGCGCATCCAGCAGAAAGGTAAGAGTCCCCAGCCCCTTGGCCCCGGAACGCACCACATTGGTCGCTCCGATATTTCCGCTGCCTTTTGCACGAATGTCTTCTTTGCGGAAGATGCGTACCAGCACATACCCAAAAGGAACCGAACCCAGAAGATACGCAACCAGCGCAATCACCAGATACGAAGTAACGAACATTGCGATTCTGAGTTTAGCAGCTACATGAGCTTTCGACGCACCATGTCCAGCGCCTGCTGCGTTGCATAGGTCCGGATGTACTCGCGATCCCCAAAGAAATTCTTCTCAACCACCTCGGTCTGCGCGCCATCACTCACCGCAATGTACACCAGGCCTACTGGCTTTTCTTCCGTTCCGCCCATCGGCCCTGCAACACCCGTAATGCCTACGCCGTAGGTGCTGCGGCAGCGCCTGCGAATGCCGTCCGCAAGAGCAATCGCCACTTCCCTGCTGACTGCCCCGCGCTCCTCAATCAGCTCTTCCGGGACCTCCGCAAATTCCGTCTTCAGCTCATTGCTGTAAACAATCGCGCCGCCCACAAATGACCGTGAGCTTCCGCTGATGCTCGTGAGCCGCTGCGCCAGCAGGCCTCCCGTACAGCTTTCTGCTACAGACAAAGTGACCCCGCGCATCTCCAGGTAGTAGAGAACAATCTGCTCCAGCGGCTCGTTTTGCGAGGAGTAGACAATATCATCCAGCTCTTCTTCAATCCTGCTTGCCAGCTCATCCACCCGCGCCTGCGCTGCTTCTATGCTCGAATGGCGGCACATCAGCGTAATCTGGATATCGCCAGCGCCCGCCAGAATCGTAGTCTCTATGTCCGGATACTGCGTATAAATCGGCGCAATACGCGAATCACAGAGCGACTCGCCGATCATCGCTGCCTTCAGCGTGCGCGTGGCAATAAATCTGGTCGGCAACACGCTCCGCAGCCGCGCCACGCATTGCTCATCAAACATCGGCTTGATTTCTCGCGCTGGCCCAGGCAGCAACACTCCCAGCTTGCGATGTCCCGCATAGACCGTGTCCAGCCATTGCCCCGGAGCGCTGCCATTTGGATTCTCCAGCACCTCCGCGCCTTCCAGCACATCGGCCTGCTTCAGATTGTTTTCCGTCAGTGTCCATCTTCGCTGCGCCGCGCGCGCATAGAGCTGACCTACAAGATCAGCATTCCGCTTCAGCTTCGTTCCCAGAGCATCGGCCCAGGCCTCGCGCGTCAGGTCGTCTCCCGTTGGGCCAAGCCCGCCCATCGTAATGACGATGTCCGCCCGCCCCAGCGCTGTCCGAATCGCGCTGGCCAGGTCTTTCCTTCGGTCGCCAACAATGGTCTTAAAGGTGACGTTTACGCCAATCTGGTTCAGGCGTTCCGTCAAGTAGAGTGAGTTCGTGTCCTGCCGCCAGGGGGTAAGCAGTTCAGAACCAATGGCAATGATCTCGCATTTCATGGGCAGGCAGCGTCCAGAGAATCAGAAAGGCCGCAGCCCTTCCACTCCCAAAGCTAAATGATACATGGCCGTATTCGTCGCCAGAATCATGTCACCGCCGGGTGCAAACGACAACCCGACAAGACCAGCTCCGGCAATCGCCAGTGAAACCTCGCCCGCGGGCGTAATCCGCACAACTCCGCGCTTTCCCTGCCATGAGGCGCACACATAAAGGTTCCCGCTGATATCAAACGCCATGCCCTGCGGACGCCCCAGGCCACGGAAAAAGACCTTCGTGTTCCCATCGCGATCAATGGCGTGGATACTGTCGTAACTCGACGTCGTCGGCCCAGCTACATACAGCGTTTCATCTGGCCCAAACGCCAGGTGATAAGCCGAGACACTCGGCTCCAGCGTGGCAAAAACAAAAATCTGCCGGTCAGGAGCAATCTTAAAAATCGTGCCGCTGCGGTCGCCCACAAACAGGTTCTGCTCGCTGTCAAACGCAATCCCCGTCGCAATGCCCATGCCCTCGGCAAACTGCGTGTAGATGCCGTTCGGAGAGACCCGATAAATCACTCCATCATTCCGCGACGAGACATACAGAAATCCTTCCGGATCCACCGCCAATCCCGTTGCATTCATAATGCCGGTTACAAACGGCCGCATCTCCCCGTCCGGCCCAATTCTGAAAACTGAAACCGGAGTGCTCTGTCCCCGCGGCCCGGAAAGCGTCGCGTAGATGTTCCCTTCGCGGTCCACCGCAGGGTTCGCCACAATATGCACGTCCGTGGCAATCATCCCCGCAACCAGCACGCGAGCATCATTGCTCTGGACGCCATTCTGCAGCACGCGAACCAGCCCGGTCTCGGCCTCGTCCGGCAGCTTAATTCTGATCCTGCGACCGCGGCTTAAGAGCACAGGCACAGCCAGTTGCCCAACCATCACCACCGGTTGGCGCTGCGCAATCGGCCCGAGACCAACGCCCACAAGTTCCACCTCGCCGCCCGGAATGGCAGCCGACGGTACAAGGGCATCAATCTTCAGTGATTCCTGCGTGTTCGCTTTTGTCCTGGCCATGTCCTGAAACCAACTGCGTATTGCCCATTCTCTACCACCAGTGATGTATCACTACAAATACCACCAGTGCATAGACTCCTGCAGCCACATCATCGAGCATAATACCTGTGCCGCCTGGCAAGTCTTCCAGTTGCCGCGCAGGCCATGGCTTTATGATGTCGAAAACTCGAAAAAGCAGCAAAGCCAGCAGCGCATGCGGCCAATTCGCCGGGCAAGCAGCAAGCGCAATCCACTGCCCGCAGACCTCATCCAGCACCACATGCCCAGGGTCCTCGCGTCCGCTCTCCCGCGCCACAATCGTTGCCGCGGGAATTCCAACGACCAGCACTATCAATGCGCCAACAAAGGAAACTGCCGCTGTTCCTGTAGTTGAAAGGTGGGCGGTCCGCACCAGAAGAAACCACACCAGCGTGGCAGCCACAGACCCCCATGTCCCCGGTCCGGGCTTCCCCCATCCGGCGCCAAAGAAGGTCGCCGCCGTCCACGCCCAAAGCGTCCTATTCTTCGTCATCGTTCCTGGCAGGCCGTGGAGCAGATTCAATATCTTCCAGCACCTCAGGGTCAAACACCGGTGATGAAATTCGATACGCCCCGCTCGCCCACTTACCCAGATCGATCAACTGGCATCGCTCACTGCAAAAGGGAAAATTCCCATCACTCGCGGCCACAATCGTCCCACAGGTAGGACAGCGAAGAATTTTGTTCCTGGTTGAAGACTGCCTGCTCATAACTCATAAGTGGTCTTGATGAATGAATCTCTGGCGTTCTGAGGTAATAAGGATTTTCGCCGGGTGCGCCACGTCTCGCAGAGATGTGGGTTTAGAAATACTCTCTAACCCACTATCTGCGCCACCACGTCATAATCATGCGCTTCCGTAATCTCGCATTCGTAGAACTTCCCTGCTTCAATCGCCTCATACGGCCCAAAGTCGTTGATATAAACCGTCCCATCAATCTCCGGAGCATGAAACTGCGACCGCCCCTGCCACAGCAATGGAGTCTCCTCTGACTCACCCTCCGCCAGGACCACCATCCGGCGGCCGACCCATTGCTGTTTGGCCTTCTTGCTGATGCCCTTCTGCAGACGCATCAGCGCGCGCCGCCGCTGCTCAATCACTTTCGCCGGAACTTTCTCCGCCAGCGAAAACGCCTCCGATCCTTCCTCGTCCGAATAGCTGAATACACCCAGCCAATCGAACTTCGCCGCGCGCACAAACTCCTGCAAAGCCTCAAAGTCAGCATCCGCCTCGCCTGGAAAGCCCACAATAAACGAGGTCCTCAGCGCAATGCCCGGCACCGCAGCTCGCGTCTTTTCAATCATTTTCAGGAAAATGTCTGCATTCGCGCCGCGCTTCATGCTCTTCAGCACCGGCCCGGATGCATGCTGCAACGGAACGTCAAGATATTTGCAGATATTCTCATGCTTCGCGATCGTCTCCAGCAGCCGCCCCGTCACCTTGTTCGGATACGCATACAGGAAGCGCAACCACCGCAGCCCTTCAATCCCCGCCAGCCTGTCCAACAGCTGTGCCAGGCCATCCTTCAGTCCCAGGTCTTCGCCATAGCAGGTTGTGTCCTGCCCTATCAGCGTAATCTCCTCGACGCCTTGCGAAACCAGCTTCTCCGCTTCCGCCACAACCGACTCAAAATGCCGTGAGCGGAACTTGCCCCGCAGGTTGGGAATCACACAGAAGCTGCACGGGTGGTCGCAACCCTCAGCAATCTTGATATAGGCCGAAGGCCCGCGCGTCGCCAGCAATCGTGGCGTCGTGTGGTCATACAAGTATTGCGGAAGCACCGCCGTTGCCCCGTCCCATTCCTTGCGGTTGAAGCGCCCCTGTTCTTCACGGCGCTCGCCTTCCGGACGCGCACTGCTGCCCAGAATGTTAAACGGAGAAGCAGGCTTCGGCCCGGGCACCGGCGCCTCAATTCCCGCCGCAGCAAGAATCTCCTCCAGTTCTCCCGTCCCAACAACCGCATCCACCTCCGGAATGTTCTTCCGGATCTCATCGCGGTAGCGCTCCACCAGGCAGCCGGCCACGATCAGCTTCTGTGCCCTGCCTTCGGTCTTGTACTGTGCCATCTCCAGAATCGCGTCTACAGATTCCTGCTTGGCCCTATCTATGAAGGAGCAGGTATTGACCACCAGTACATCGGCAGATTCTGGCGAGGCAGTCATCTTCGCGCCAGCATGCGTCAGCATGCCCATCATCACTTCACTGTCCACCAGGTTTTTTGGACAGCCCAGGCTCACAAAGCCCACCTTCAGCGGCTTCGACAAATTTTCGTTTTTCGGGGTATCGAGAACGCCAGTTGCAGCGCCATCGAGGACGGATTGCTTCACCCTTCTATTCTACTGGAATTACGAGCATCGCTTTGCGCGAATTTCCCATTGCTGCTCATGTTTCCAAAACCACTTCATAATGGTTTCTTGCCATGATGAATGCTCGTATTCTCCCGCTGGGCTTTCCTCAATCTCCCCATATACGTATTCAGCATCAGGCTCATAGGAAGACCGTAGGTATACCTCTACCGGGACATATTCAGCGTTAGTCCACACCGCTTCGTCCATCCCAAAGGTGTTATCATCAAGAGTGTGCCGGGTCCTACGCGGCGCAATCCCGCCAACCCCGCCAGGCCCGGAAGGGAGCAACGGTAACGGGCCAGTGCGTGCGCAGTAGGTCCCCCGGTGCACTATCTCCAGCTGCTTCCGACACAACTTTTACACCTCATTCCCGCCGGGAACCGTCCCCTTCATAGACACCGCTCAACATCTTCATAGAAAATAGGTTTTTACCTCGCATCACTGGAGAGAAGCATTGAGCCTTACCGTGCGACCGAATCAGGCGCGGCGCGCCAAAATCAGCGCCCTCGGCACTTACGTCCCTGAGCGTATCCTTACCAACGCCGACCTCGAAAAGATGGTCGAAACCAATGACCAGTGGATCGTTGAGCGCACCGGTATCCGCGAACGCCACCTCGTCGCCAAAGGACAGGCCACCAGCGATATGGCCGTCGAAGCCGCCAGAAAGTGCCTCGCCGAGCGCGGCATCGGCCCGGAAGAAGTCGAGACCATCATCATCGCCACCGTTACGCCCGATATGGTGTTCCCCGCCACCGCCTGTCTCGTCCAGAACAAGCTCGGCGCAAAAGGCGCCTGGGGATTCGACCTCTCCGCCGCCTGTTCCGGCTTCGTCTACGCCCTGCAAATGGGAACCAAGCTCGTCGAATCCGGCGCGCACTCCAAAGTCCTCGTCATTGGCGCCGACACCATGTCCTCCATCATTGACTACACCGACCGCGCCACCTGCATCCTCTTCGGCGACGGAGCGGGCTGTGTCCTCATCGAGCCCGCAGCCCAGAACGAAATCGGCATGATTGACTACGTGCACGAAATTGATGGTTCCGGCGCCTGTTCCCTCTATATGCCCGCCGGTGGAAGCCTCAATCCTCCCTCCGCCGAAACAGTCGCTAAAAAAATGCACTACGTCCACCAGGACGGGCAGGCCGTCTACAAATATGCCGTGCGCAAAATGGCCGAGGCCACCGAAAGGGTCCTCGAACGCAACGGAATCACTGGCGCCGATCTCGGATGTTTCATCCCGCACCAGGCCAATAAGCGCATCATCACCTCCACCGCAGACCGCCTCGGCATGCCGCCGGAGCGCGTCATCATCAACATTGATCGCTACGGAAACACCACCGCCGGCACCATCCCTATCGCCATGCAGACCGCCCGCGAAGAAGGCCGCCTCAAAAAGCATGACCTGGTCCTGATTGCCAGTGTCGGAGCAGGATTTACCGTAGGCGCATCCCTCCTCCGCTGGGAAATCTGAAGAAGCTCGGAGGAAGTCTGTTCAGGCGGGCACGGCGACCCATATGTGCCCAAACTCCCCAAAGTCAGCTTTAAATCGCCACACGCCACCTTTCATAGCAACTTGGAAAAATGTCATTTGTTTAAACAACAAATGCCCGGTCATATCCGCCCGATTTGTTATCCTGAAAGGTAGGTTTTGAATAACGATCCGGAATACTCCCTTACTATCCGCTGGCAATAAAACAACGTTCCTCTGAACCGAGTCTGGACTCCGGCTTCCTGGACAAATGCTCGCAAGGCCAAACCGTCGTGGCCTCCTAACCCATGCATTATGAAGACTTTACAAACAAGGCGGGGGTGGAATTTTCCCTCCCTCGTCTCCGTTGCTCCCGAGTCGAACGTCGAAGAATCAAGAAGACCAGATGAAGCCAGAGAAGCCAACAGATTTCTGGCAAAACGAAAAGGGCCTGAATGCCCCTAATTTCAATATCATGAATACTTTACGAGCAAAGTAGGGGGTCGCCCCACGCGCCCCCATTCACTCGCCGGTAAGCCACGCAAACTGTGCATCGTTCAACGGAACCACCGACAATCTCCCCTGCCGAACCAAAGGTGAATCTGCAAACAGCGCGTTGGCTTTGATCTCCGCAAGTGTCCGCGGCGTCTTGATCGCCGAACCGGCTTTGATCCGGACAACGGGCGACTTAGGATTTTCCGAATCGACCGAAACAACCTTTGCGGTCCCCACCGCTGTGCGCTCGTCCCCCGTGTGGTAAATCACGAGTTTCTCGCCCGGCTTCATGTTACGCAAAAACTTCAGTGCGACAGGGTTCGTGACACCGTCCCAGACCGTTTCGCCTTCGCGTTCCAGGTCATGAAAGGAGTACGTTTCCGGTTCCGTCTTCAGCAGGTAATGCATCGCTTTCCTCCGGGACTGCTTTGGGCTCCGGCGGGGCTTCCGGTTCCGGTGCCAGATATTGCGCAGTGTTCAGCAAAGGACGGTCCAGTGCGCGCACCCATTCTGTCATTTGCCCAGGGCCGCGTCCATTGGCTTCTGCGCGAGCAAGTTCGCCTCGCACCGTCTGCATCTTCGCGTCCAGGTCATCAATGTAATGCAGCATCACGGCTTCCGGAACCATCGGCAGCTTTGGCGAGCCAAATTCATACTTCCCGTGATGGCTCACAACCATATGCTCCACCAGAACGCGTAATGGCTCAGGGAAATCCGGCAACGAAGTAACCTTCTGCTCGATCATGCGAATACCGATCGTAATGTGGCCTACAAGCTGGCCTTCGATCGTGTAGTCAAAGCGGGTCCCCCACTGCAGTTCGCGCAGTTTGCCAATATCGTGCAGCATGACCCCGGTCAGAAGCAGGTCCCGATTGACCTCCGGATACCGCTTCGCCATATCGCTGGCTACTCCCATCAGCGAAACGATATGCTCCAGCAGTCCGCCAATCCAGGCATGATGCATCGCCTTGGCGGCTGGCGCAGACCTCAGCGCTTCCGCAATCTGCGGGTCATCCAGAAAAGCGCGCAAAAGCGCATGCAGGTGCGGATTGGTAAAACTATCTACAAACTCATTCAGTTTCTGCCAAAGCTCATCAATGTTCCGTGAAGTCTTCGGCACAAAATCGGCCAGGTCGTACTCTTCCTTGTCCCTGTCTTCCGCCTTCCGGATCTTCTCAACTTTCAGCTGGAGTCTCTCCTGATACCGGCAGACCTGCCCGCGCACTTTCACCACATCGCCTGACGCAAAATCGCCAAGAATGGACGCCATTTCCCATACCCGGCATTCAATCTGCCCCGTGCGGTCGCAAATGGAAATAGCAAAATAAGGCGCGCCGTCCCGCGTGCTGCGCGTTTGCTTCTGCGCAACAACAAAAAAGCCATCAATCACCTGGTTCTCCAGTCCCGCCAGGTCCTGAATGAAGAGCTCTTTCATAAAATCCGCCAGTTACGGCTGTTGAGTGGACGGCGTAGATGACTGCTGCGCAGGTTGCGTCTGCTCTTGCTGCTGTTGCTGATCGGTAGACTTTTCCTTTGCCTTGTCTGACAAGCGCGTCTTGCCCGTCGGCTTTTCCTTCTTCGGCTTGGAAGTGTCCCCATTCAGCCCCAGAGGAGCGCTCTGCGCCTGTCGGGTGGCCTGTTCATCCGTCGTCTCCGGAGCAGGAGCAAACGGGTCCGTCTTGTCCTTCGATTTCTTCTGCTTCGGCAGTTTGGCACGGTCAGAGAAACGGGACTTCTCTTTCTTTTCCTGCGCCTGCTGGTTCTCTACTTCGCCATTCGGCCCCACCACCTGAACATTCTGGGCTGCATTGCTGGCCGTTTCCGTCGTTGCACCAGCATCTTCCGTCTTGGTGGGAGCATAAGGCAGCGTCTCACGCGGAGCCTGCCCAAAACGGATCTTCTCTTTCTTACCCGGCTTCTCTACGCCTGTGCTGGCCACTCGAGTATTTTTCGCATTGCTCGGCTGGGCCGGTGTTGCGGTCGGCTGGCTGTTCGTTTCCGCCGTTGCCGCTCCAGACACCTGTGCCAACGACGGCACATTGGTTGGCGCTGGAGCGCCTGCTGCCGTTTCCGTCTGCGGCTTCTGCCTTGGGCCTTTCTGCCGGAAGCGCGTCCGCTCTACGTGCTTTTTCTTCTTGATCGGGGCCACATAGGCGCTGTACGTCGTGGTCGGCTGCGTCTCATTCGGTGTTGCCGAAGAATCCACGTAGCCGTCCTTTGTATCAATCTCAATGTAGGCCTGTTCGCGCAGCTTCGTCAGATATTGACGCAGCGCGGGGGCCATCTTCTGCTGATAAAGGGCCTCTTCCACCTGAGGCTCAACATCTTTCAGCGGCTGTACGCCCCCCGCTGTGTGCTCAGTGACTTTCAGAATGACATACCCCTGCTTGGTGCGGATGGGTTGCGTGTACTCGCCCGGTTTCAGATCAAACGTCTGGTCTTCGAGGGTTTTCGCCAGTTGGCCCCGTTTAAACTCGCCCAGGTCTCCACCCTGCGCCGCCGTCGGCCCACCGGATTCAGTCTTGGCAAGCTCAGCAAAATCCGCGCCAGATTTCAGCTTTGCCGCGATGTCATCCGCCTTCTTCTGCGCCGCTGCCACCTGCACGCTGTCATCAGGATTCGGCGTGGCAATCAGGATCTCACTCAGCCTTACCTGCTCCGGCTGCTCAAAGTCCGATTTGTGCTGGCTGTAATATTGCTGCACTTCAGACTGGCTCACCGAGAGATGCCGTCCTACCTCATCGCGTATCACCTGCGACGAAATCACGCCTTCGCGGATATGCTGCTTGAAGTCTTCAAAAGAAACCCCCTGCGCCTCCGCCGCCTTCTGCAGGTCTTCCATGCTGTCCAGGTGGTTCTGCTTGCGAATCTCATCCAGCCGTCTTACCGTCTCTGATTCGCCCGTGATCCCCAGCTCCTTGCCTTTGGACAAAAGCAGTTGCTGGTCAATCAGGTCGCGCAGTAAATTGTGCTCCTGCTCAAACAACTGCTGTTGCGGCCATCCCTGCTGGCGCGCCTGCGCCTGAAGCTCCTGCTGCGCGCGCTGGTAATCAGAATTCGTAATTACCTGGTCGTTCACGCGCGCAATAATGCGCTCCACCACAGTGCCCTGATAAGGAAGGTCCTGGGCCGGGGCAGTACTTGTCGGTGGGCTCTGTGCGAATGACGGTCCAGTCAGCAATACGATACCCGCTACAAGCGCGGCTGGGAGCGGCAAGGATTTTAAAGTCATCGTTTTACGTCTCAATTCGGGTGCGCGCCGCGAGTTTGGGGTCTGCTCCTCAAGGTTCCGGTTGCGCCTTCTGACTATTCTAAACAGAAGCGAGTCAGCGGGCCAGCAAGTCAACATCAGCTGAAAAGCTGCCAGTCTGTAAGACCGCTCAAAGTACCGGCTTGTTAGCTGATTGCAGATCATGCCGGAGGCATGGCTGACCGCTTCTTGGCCAACAGCGCCCCCCAGGGGCGCGCTCCTCCGCTGCTTGCTATACTTTTCCCAGGACACCCCGAGGGTCCCAGGATACATGCCTTCCCGCACTCGCCGTACCGTTTTTGCGCTGGTCGTTTTCTTCTCCGCCTGCGGTCTTGCAGGCATGGTTGTAAGCCAGAAAGTCGGCGCGCAATCCAGTAATGATGAATCGCAGTTCCGCGACAGCCTCAAGACCTTCGCCAACGTCTACAACGTCGTCGCGCAGAACTATGCCGAGCCCCTCACCGGAGACATGCCCGACAAGGTCATCTACGACGGCGCCATCCCGGAAATGCTGCACACGCTCGATCCGCACTCCAGCTTCTACGACCCCAAAGCCTATGCTCGGATGAAGGAAGACCAGCACGGCAAATATTACGGCGTCGGCATGACCATCCAGCCCCAGATCATCAACGGCACCCAGAAGATCGTGGTCATCTATCCCTATGAAGGCACACCTTCGTACAAGGCCGGTGTTCGTCCCGGAGACATCATCGTCTCGGTAGACAACAAGACCACTGACTCCATGAGTTCAGAAGAAGTGGCCAACATGCTGAAGGGCCCAAAAGGGACCCATGTCAAACTGACCGTCTCCCGCGAAGGCGTCGCCGCTCCCATCACCTTCGATTTGGTACGCGACGAAATTCCCCATCCCAGCATTGATCTGAAGGAGTGGATCCGTCCAGGCATAGGTTACATCCACATCACTCAATTCATGGAAACCACCGGACGCGAAGTTTCCGATGCGCTCGATGGTTTCGGCCCGGACCTCAAGGGCCTTGTGCTCGACCTGCGCGGCAATCCCGGTGGTCTGCTCACTGAGGCCGTGGCCACCTGCGACAAGTTCCTCAAGAAAGGCCAGGTCATCGTCTCACAACGTGGTCGTGCCTACCCCGAACAGACGTACCATGCCATGCACGGCAATGATGGGCGCACTTACCCCATCGTCGTTCTCGTCAATCACGGCACGGCATCCGCTGCTGAAATCGTCAGTGGCGCCCTGCAGGACCATGACCGCGGACTGATTGTAGGCGAAACAACTTTCGGTAAGGGACTCGTACAGACCGTATATCAGCTCTCTGACAATACCGGCCTTGCGCTTACCACCTATCACTACTACACGCCCAGCGGACGCCTTATCCAGCGCAACTACAACGGCGTTTCTCTGTACGACTACTACTACAATCACGACCAGCCGCAGGACAATAAAGACCGCGAAGTCAAGCTGACTGATTCCGGCCGGACCGTCTATGGCGGCGGCGGCGTTACGCCAGACATCAAGATAGACACGCCCAAATCAACGCACCTCCAGGAAGCGCTGATGTCCCCGCTGCACTACTCGTTTTTCAACTTCGCCCGCCACTATCTCGCTGACCCGGGCCACAAAGTCACCCGCGAGTTCCAGGTAGATGACGCCGTTCTCAACGACTTCAAGCAGTTCCTTGCCTCGCAGGACATCACTTTCACCGACCAGGAATTCAGCAACGTTCTCGATTGGATCAAAACCAACATCAAGGCTGAAATCTTCACCACCGAGTTCGGTCAAATGGAAGGGCTGAAGGTCCGCGCATCGTGGGACCCGATGATCAATCAGGCCCTCACCTATATGCCACAGGCCGAATCGCTCGAACAGGCCGCCATCAAAGCGGACTCGCAGAAGACAGTAACAGCAAAGAACATCCCCTCTGTCCCTGCATCAAATTAAGAAAACGCCCATACCAGAAAAAATGCCTTCGTAACAGCGAAGGCATTTTTTCTATGGAACATACGGGGCAAAAGCGCGATGGCTCGAATTTAGACCTGACTCGTACTCAAGCAATCGAGTTGTGCCAGGTCCCCGATTGTGTCCAGATCCATGGCGCCTTCCGGGAAGTCTACCAGCACGGTCTGGTGGCGATGCTGTTCGATGACGTGGCGGGCGCCTTTGTCTCCCTCAATGCTTTTGAGAGCAGGAAAGAGTGGGCTGCGGAACACTGCTGGCACACCGGCACGGCCCGCATAGTGCGAAGCGGCAATCAGCGCGGTGGATGTCTCACTCAGGCTGAGCAGCGACTTTAATATTTCGAGAGATAAACGCGGCTGATCAGAAACCAGGACCAGCACGCGCTCCGGCACGTTTTCGCGGGACAACGCTTCCACTCCGCAACGGAGAGAAGACCCCATTCCTGCTTGCCAGTCAGGATGGATGATTGTCTTCACGCTGAGCCCGCCCAGGGCTGCCTGCATCTGCTCCGCGGCAAAACCCAGGACGGCGATCACCGGTGAGCATCCGGCTTCGAGTGCCAAACGCCCTGTGCGATGCAAAAGCGTTTCGCCATGAATTTGGACAAGCTGTTTGGGACGGCCCAGCCGGGTGGATGCCCCGGCGGCAAGCAGGATGGCAGCGCAGTTCAGACGCGGCATCCTTTCAGCGCGTAAGAGTAAGAGGATGAGGCTTCCAGGTTGAGCGCTTTACTTCCCTGCAGCGCAGCAAAGATTTCTGCTGCGATGGCGAGTGCAATGCCTTCAGGCGAGTGCGCACCGAGGTCGAATCCTACAGGAGAACTCAGACGCCCCATGCATTCCAGGGGAGACAGCTGGATGGAGGCAGCGATATCGTCCACGATCCGCTGAGTGCGCGCGCGGGGCCCGAGCACTCCCAGATACCTGGGCGCAAGAGGCAGCATTTCACGCAGCAGAGCGCGGTCTTGCTCATAGCTGTGTGTCATCAGGACGAAAGCGCCATCTGGATCTGGCGCGAGTGGCCGAAGAGGATTGGGTGATGCATGGTCGAGCACAAGCACCTGCGCTGCTGAAGGAAACCGCTCCTTCCGCGCCAGGTGCGAGCGGCCATCTGCGATGGTCACATGCCAACCAAGTCGTCCGCCAAATTCTGACAGCGGTATGGCATCATCTCCTGCGCCAAAGATTGTGAGTGAAGGTGGAGGCGGGGTGTAGGCTACAAAAATCTCAGGTGTATCGTCAGGGTAAAATGAGCGCCGCTCGTGGAAGGCGCGTTCTGCCAGATGTGCCATCTCCTGCGGGCCGCCGAGCGGCACACAGCCATTGCTTTGCCGGAGAAGCAGCGTGCGGCCGCGCTTTGTATCTATTACGGTTACAAAGGAGATGCGTTGCGATACGCTTGCTTCGAGTGCATTCAGTACTGCGTGTACTGCAGGGCCACGATCGATCAGGACATAGACTGTCCCCCCGCAGCCTGAACCGTAAGGTTCCGGGGAGTCGTCATCAAAAAAGCTGCTGTATCTCTGGATGGTTGGGCCGTTTTCTGTGAGCCACCATGCCTTTTTTGAGACTTCGCCTTCCAGGCAACCACCGCTGATGGTCCCGGCCCGGCGCCCTCCGCGCGTGAGGAGCATGTATGCACCGGCCTTACGATATGAAGGGCCTTCGGTGCGGACGATTGTTGCCAGACACACCTCCTCATTACGTGCCTTTGCAGCGCGCCAGAGTAAGACGATCTGGTTCAGTTCAGACATCCATTCATTCAGAACAGGCTAAACGTGGCCCAGCAAATCTTCGATGCGCACGGGAAGCTTGCGGACGCGGACCCCTGTTGCGTGATAGACCGCCATCGTAATTGCGGAGGCCACGCCTGCAAGTCCTATTTCGCCGACGCCGCGTGCTCCGTATTCGTTCAGGTTCAGATCAGGATATTCAACGAAGATGCACTCCATTGCAGGAACATCGGCGTTGGTGGAAACCAAATAGTCGCCATAGTTGTTGTTGAGCGGCTTGCCGTTGCGCGGATCGTAGAGCGTTTCTTCCAGCAGGGCCATACCAATGCCCATGACGACGCCGCCAAGGATCTGGTTCGTGGCTGTTTTGCGGTTGATAATGCGGCCTGCATCCATGACAGTTACCCAGCGCGAGACGCGCAGCCGCGCGATGCCTGGGTCCCATGTCACTTCACAGAAATGCGACCCGAAGCTGTGACCGGAGAATTTGTGCATCTCCTCGGACGGGCCTGTTTTGGCCTCGCCATCAATGCCACTGAGCCGCCGCATTGCCAGAATTTCATGAAACGGCACGCCGCTCTCCGGTGCTTTGTCTGCCGCGTGTATGAAGCCCTTGGTCATCTTCAATGAAGGTGGATCGCCTCCCTGCGTTTCCTTCACATAAAATGGGGATCCCTGCGTGCGCTGCGCAATCGAAATCAACGTGTTCACCACACTGTTCGTGGCTCCAGCCACGGCGGGCATTACGGAAGCTGTCGCCGTAGAGCCTCCGGACGTAGGGCCCGGCGGCAATGAGCTGTCGCCCAGCACGACCTCAATTTTGTTGAGAGGAATTCCCGTCTTGTCTGACACGACCTGGGCGATCACGGTATAGGTCCCGGTGCCGATGTCCTGCGTTGCGCTTGAGGCACGCGCCGTACCGTCGGCATTCAGGCGCACGCGCACGGTTGCGCCGCCACGTCCGGCATGCCACGTTGCTGTGGACATGCCCCAGCCCAGAACCAGACCACCATCGCGCATGGAGGCGACCTTCGGATTGCGCTTGCTCCAGCCAAAGCGCTCTGCGCCTATCTGATAGGCTTCGCGCAGATGCTTGCCGGAGAAGGGCAGATTGAGGCTTTCGTCTTTCTCCGCGTAATTGCGCAGCCGCAGCTCCAGCGGGTCCATGTTCAGCCTGATGGCCAGCTCGTCCATGGCCGATTCAAGCGGAAAAATGCCCGGCACCGTGCCCGGACCGCGCATGGGAGTGGGCGTACCCACGTTCAAAGGCACGAGGTGCTGCACCGCTTTCACGTTCGGACAGGTGTAGAGCATGGGCGTGGAAGACGTGCAGTGTTCAACGTATGTGTCTACTTTGGAGGTTGTGGAGAGCACGTCGTGCTGAATGGAAACGAGCTTGCCATCGGCCGTTGCGCCAAGGCGCATACGTTGCTTTGTGTAAGGACGGTGGCCGACGGTGGTGAACATCATGGAGCGCGGTACATATACCTTGACCGGACGTTTTACCCTGCGCGCCGCCAGCGCTGCCACCATGGAATGCGGCCAAGGGAACAATTTCCCGCCAAAGCCTGAACCGCAGAATGGGGAGATGACGCGAACATTTTCCAGCGGCAGCCCCAGAACTTCTGACATGACCTGCTGATGATTTACCACGCCTTGCGTTGTTTCATAGAGCGTGACCTTGTCACCGTCCCAGGCTGCAATGGTGCCGTGCATCTCCATGGGATTGTGGGTCTCAACAGGAGTGATGTAGGTCTCGTCAATCTTTATCGGGGCGCTCTCGAATGCAGCTTCAGCATCGCCGCGTGAATAATTTGCCACGGGCTCGCCCGTCGGGGCTGGAGCATCCTCCAGATGCACCAGAGGTTTCTCTTCCGCATAGGTGACCTTCACGCGCGTGGCCGCATCCTGCGCCTGTTCGAGTGTATTTGCAACTACAACGGCTATAAATTGCCCGTAATAGTAAACGCCGTCGTCCTCGAACGGAGGACGAGCTTCACTGGCGCGGCTGTGCTCAAACTGACCGGCGGGGCGGTAGAGCTGGTCAGCATTTCCGTGATGCAGAATGTCAATCACTCCGGGCATTTTTTCCGCTTCAGCAGTGTCTATGCGGACGATCTTTCCATTGGCGATCGTGCTGAAGACACCAGCGCCATAGGCCACGTTGTCCAGCGGATGGTCTATGGCGTAACGCGCCGCTCCGGTAGTTTTGAGTTTGCCGTCCACTCTTCCAACAGCCGCCCCGATGATGGATGTGCTCATGTGCTTCTGCCCCGCTATGCTGTCTGGGTTGTGTTCTCAAGCGCTCGAACGATGACGCGCTTTGCCAGCTCTACTTTGAAGGCGTTGTCGCGCAGCGGCTTCGCCGGTTTCAGCGCCGCTTCGGCTGCTGCGCGGAAGATGCGCTCATTTGCCTCATGTCCGTGCAGTTCCTGCTCTGCCTCCCGAGAGCGCCATGGTTTCGTACCGACGCCGCCAAGCGCCACGCGCGCAAATTCAATCCGGCCTCCGCTTGTCCGAATTACAACCGCAGCTGACGCCAGCGCAAATTCATAAGAAGCGCGGTCTCGCAGTTTGAGGTAATGCGACCGCGTGCTTTGCGGCAGCGGGGGAAGCGTGACATGCGTGATCAGCTCGCCCGGCTCGAGTACGTTTTCACTGTCCGGAGTGCTGCCAGGAAGCAGATAAAAGTCATTCAGCGGAATACTGCGTTCCCCCTTCGCACCGCGCGTGTGGACAGTGGCTTCGAGCGCCATCATGGCCACAGCCATGTCAGAAGGATGCGTTGCAATGCAGTGCTCGCTGCCGCCCAGAACGGCATGGATGCGATGGAAGCCATCTATGGCTGAACAGCCTGAGCCGGGCTCGCGTTTGTTGCATTTGTAATTGGTGTCGCGGAAGTAGTAGCAGCGGGTGCGCTGTAAAAGATTACCTCCTGTGGTTGCCATGTTGCGCAGTTGCGGAGAAGCACCGGAAAGCAGCGCTTCCGACAAGACTGCATAGCGCTGCCTTACGTTGGCGTTCCAGGCAAGGTCGCTGTTGCGCACCATGGCGCCAATCTTCAGGCCGCCATCGGGAGATACTTCAATCCTGTCCAGTGGCAGACCGTTGATGTCAATCACAGAAGCGGGTCGCTCGACATCGAGCTTCATCAGGTCTACCAGCGTGGTGCCGCCTGCGATAAACCTGGTTTTCTCCCCAGCATTGGCAATTGCGCCCTCGGGCGACCTGGCCTGACGGTACTCAAAGCTCTGCATGGCGTCTTCTCCTTCAGGCGGAACGGCGTACGTGCTGCACCGCAGCAACAATGTTGTTGTAGGCGCCGCAGCGGCAGATATTGCCCGACATGGCCTCGCGTACGTCGTGGTCTTCTTTGCCGATCGGCTCCTTGAGCAAGGCAACGGCGGACATAATCTGCCCCGAAGTGCAGTAGCCGCATTGGTATCCGTCATGCTCGATAAATGCCGCCTGAATCGGGTGTAATTCGCCATTCTGGGCGAGGCCCTCAACTGTGGTAATCTCATCTGCCTGGTGCATGATGGCAAAGCTCAGACAGGAGTTCACGCGCCGCCCGTTCACATGCACCGTACAAGCGCCGCACTGGCCGTGGTCGCAGCCCTTCTTGGCGCCAAAAAGCTGAAGGTGTTCCCGTAGTGCATCGAGCAGCGTTACGCGCGGCTCAAGCATCAACTTATGGGTCTGTCCATTGACCTTGAGTGCTACAGGGGCCGCTCCTGGCACAGCCGCAGCTGCAGTTTCGGCTTCAGCCTGCGGAGCCGCGGGTGCGGCATGTGCCAGAGGAGCGGTGGTAGCGGCCAGTCCGGCAACGCCTAGTTGTGAGAGAAAGGAACGCCGTGAAAATTTCCCGAAAAGCGGCCTGGAACCGGTGTTCTCCTGTTCAGAAGTTTCGCTGTCGCTCGGTTTAGACATGCGGTTGTCCTCTGTCGCAATTAAGTGGTCTGACCTTATGTTGTTCAGTGAGCGCCCGAAGGCGCAGCATTCTTCGCCTTCCAGAATGCCACTTTCCGGGAGGAAATGCACATTCGACGGTGCGATGAATTTAGAGTCACCACAAATGCGATAACCAGCATATGAATAGCGGTTCTATTCATATAAGATCGCATTACCATGATCTCATTCCGATTTCATCCGGCGATTCTGGCCGCATCACTCTCGGCGTGTGTGGCCCTTTCTGCAAGCGCGCAGCAATCCTTTGTGGAGCGGTGGCAAGCGCGCGTGACACGAACACAGGCAGAGCAGCCGCACTGGGTGACGCCGCTGGCCACGGTCACACCGCGCCTGGAGCAGGAGTTCCGCACAGACTTCATGCGGCAGATCACTCCCAGGCACACGAACACGTGGAACTATGGCGGTGGCAAAGGGCTGGAGCTGATTCCCACGCGTAGGATTGAGCTGCTGCTGAATGTACCGCCGTACATTCAGCACAACAGCACGGCCAAGGACGGCTTCGGCGATACGTCCTTTGTGATGAAGTACCGGTTCTACGCCAGCAATGAAGAGGCACATAATACCATCATCACTGCGTTCCTCGGGGGGACCATCCCCACTGGAAGCTACAGCAATGGCAGTACCGATGCGAGCATCGCGCCTACACTCGCCGGAGGCAAGGGCTTTGGGCATTTCGATGTGCAGTCCACGTTAGGAGCAACGCTGCCTGTGGCCAACAGCAGAAAACTGGGGCGCCCCATCGCCTGGAACACGGCGTTGCAATGGAAGGCGAATCCTCACTGGTGGCCGGAGACGGAGTTCAACACCACCTTCTACAAAGGCGGCCCGAACGATGGAAAGATCCAGAACTTTGTAACGCCGGGAATTGTTTCGCGCTGGCCGCTGCACCACCGCGTGGGCGTGACGCTTGGCGCTGGCATGCAGATTGCCACTTCCAGCTACCACAGCTACAACCATGGACTTGTTTTTTCGGCGCGTATGCCGTTTTAAAACTTCGTCCGTATATCTGTTCCGGGGTATGCGGCTCGTCCAGCCACGCCCGGCGTCGGGTTAGTTCGACACCATCAGCCCCGGCCCCGGCTGTCGGCGGCGACGCAGCCACAGGGTATCCCTTCTGCATGCTGACAGGTTTTTGGAGGGGTGCGCTTCCCGCGGACAAGACTGCCTGGGCCACCTGAATTCTCGACCTACTGCTGGTTAGGAAACGATGGGTACCCCCCGGAACTATTCTGTCCGCCTGCATTCTGCGAAAGAAGGTTACTACACAACAAAGCGCATCGCTTTGGGATGCGCTTTGCTTCACTCAGGATGACCAAATGGCTAATTAAACGGAACAGCCGCTGCCGGTTGCTGATCCATCAGCTTCTCTTTGCATACATGCGCAGCCCGGAGCCGTTCACGCTCTCCCGGTCCTTCCGCTCTGCCCAATACCTGGCAGCAGTGATGGCAGATAATCATGCGGCTGCGGGTCACATGAATGCCGGCAGAGAGGAGCTTTTGAGGCACGGCGTGCGTAGTTGAGATGGCGGGAATCATGACTCGCTCCAACGTGAGGGTAGGTAAGAGGTAGTCTTGCACCGGATTAGCTCCGGCACACATGCCAGAATTTCTCTGGTTATTAATCAACTGGATGCCGATAGTAACCTGTCAGGTTGGCCGCTTGTGTAAATTTTTGCGCATTTGACTGGAAAATTGGGAAAAAATTACCGTCCAGGCCCCCTCTAGTTTGGCAGGATGAAAAAAATCCATTGCCTTGCTGCCAGACACCCTATCGCTCCGTCACATTTCCCCCGATATCTGCTAATGAGATGGCTCTCATGGCTTCTGACCCTCAAAATCGTCCCTGGATCCTGTTGGCAGACCCCGACCCGCAGACCGCAGAGACGCTGGCCCAGTGCATCCAGTCCTGGAATTACGGGCTGGAAGTCATCCATGACGGCATCCAGAGCTTCAAACGCCTGCTTGCGTCTGATGCCCCGGCCATCGCCATCCTCAACCATGACCTGCCCTCCATGGGAGGGCTGGAGATCATCGCCGAAGTCAAACGCCGCTCCCGCCCTCACTCGCCATGGCTCATGCTCATGGGCAACGCTCCGGATGAAGAAACCATTACGCTCGCTACTGTCGCCGGCGTAGATGATTTCGTCTTGAAGCCTGTGAGCGAAACCGACCTTCTGGTGCGCCTGCGGACCGCCGAGCGCGTACAGCAGCTCTACCGCGAGATGCAGGAGCAGACCCATGCCCTGCACTTCCGCGCTACACACGATCCACTCACCGGACTGTTCAATCGTGAATCCACCATGCGCCAGCTTTTCCAGGAAACCGACCGCACCCAGCGTATGCGGACCCCACTCTGCCTCATGCTGCTCGATCTCGACGATTTCTCCCGAATCAATCAGCGCTACGGCTACTCTACCGGAGACGCCGTATTGAAAGAACTGGCCCAGCGCCTCAGGCGCTATATGCGGAGCTATGACGTTCTTGGCCGCTGCGGAAATGATGACTTCCTCATCGGCCTCCCCGGATGTGTCGCCGATGATGCCGTCGCCCTCGGGCAGCGCATCCAGCAGTCTGTTCTCGCAAAGCCCTGCCATATCCACCGCGATGTGATCCCGGTGACCGTCAGCATTGGAATTGCGAGCAGCCGCGGTCGCCTTCCGCTCGTGGTCCTCCGCGAAGCGGAAGAAGCACTCACCCAGGCCCGCCTGGCCGGAAAAAACACTGTCCGCTTCTACGACCCCGCCTGACTTTTCTCAACTTGTTAAGTAGCTCTCACTCATCATCATCATCGTCCTTGCGGTCCACATGCGGATGCAGCACCATCCTCGGCACTGGCTTGTCGCCCATCGCGTCGCGCCACAAAATCACATTCAGCTTCACCGGATCTGCGCGGTCCTCGTGCGTAAAATCCATCTTGCTGGACTCTTTCGCTCCCGGGGCCTTTGCCGTATTGGCCGTATAGATCAGCCCGTTGTCCCGATTGGAATAGTCGGCAGTATATGCCGGCTGGTCGCCTGCCCCGGTAAACACGGACGACACCAGCGGCGCAAGCGCATCATTGTTGTTCATCGGCGGAATCCCCAGCAGGTCTTCCATGGTGCGCAGAAAGCTCACCGTCGTATAGAACGTTGAATCCACCAGAGGCTGCCGGTTCCTCGGCGCATACTTACTCACAACCAGGGCCGTGCTGCGATGAGCATCCACGTGGTCGGCGCCGTCCTGCGCGTCATCTTCCAGAATGAAGAACGCAGTGTCGTTCCAATACGGGCTGTGTGAGACTGCTTCCACTGCCCGCCCAACGGCAAGGTCATTGTCTGCAATGGAGGCCCGCGGTGTCGGCATGCCCGGACGTGTACCCGCCGTATGGTCATTCGGCAGCCGCAGCATCACAAAGTTCGGCATCGTGTCGTGCCCCTGTTCCCGGTCTGCCACCCATTTGCGGAAGTGCGTGAGAAACTCCTCCACGCGAAACTGGTCGGGAAAGGCAAGTTCAAAGTCGGCATACAACGGGTCAAAGTGCCCGGCCAACTCCGGTTTAGTGGCAACATTTTTCGCAATTAGTGGAATCGCCCATGGATACCGGCTCACGCCTCCACCGTAATTCGCGGGAATAGGATCCCCCTTGTGGATTGCCGCTACCGGACAGCGCTCCGGTTCAGGCTCAGGTGAACCCGCCAGCGGCGACTTTTCCCTCGACTGCTCCTTTTTTTCCTCACAGAATGTCGTCGAAATAAATTCGCCAAAGTGATAGAGCGTCTTTCCATGCTTTGCCAGGTCAGTCCAGATATAGCTGCTCGCTGGCTCATTCACATCCGGGATCCCTTCCTCATACGGGTTCCCATGCTCAACAATTCCTTCGAAGTCGTACACGCGCGCGCTGCCGCGGTAGGCCTGCTGCCACGTCTTCTCCGTGTAGTCACTGCTGATCGCCGCATTCGACCACACATGCCCATCACCAGAGACCTCACCCGAGTCATAAAAATTGTCCAGCACCCCAAATTGCAAGGCCAGTTTGTGCAGGTTTGGCGTAATGCTCTCTCCATACATGGTCAGTGATGCGTCGCCATTCCCCACGCCAAGGTCTCCGAACACCTGGTCGTAGGTGCGGTTTTCCTTAATGATGTAGATCACGTGATGGATCGGGTTTGTTCCCGCCGCAAACTTCAGATGCTCTGCGGCAGCCTGCATCATGTTGCTCGCCACGACTTCTGACGTGAGCCGCTGCAATTCATCCTGCGCGCCGTTTAAATCAACATCGGCCAGCGACCCATGCAGCAGCGTCGCAATATAGGTGTGCGGACGGTGCATGTTACGGCCGTGCTGCAAACGATGTTCCGGCTCAGGCTGCGGAGCAACATTCGGGCCAGTTTCCTTCCCTTTGCCCGTCGCAATATAAAGATGGCTGCCTTTTACCGCCAGCCCCGTCGGAAACCATTCCGTAGGAAGAAATGCGCGCGCCTGGGCCGCCGCTCCCGCCTTCAGATTCGTAGTAGAAAAAACTGCAACCGCGTCCGAACCGCCATTGGCCACATAGAGCGTTTTGCCGTCATCAGAAAGCGCTGCTGCGTCCGGGATCGCGCCAAAATATCGCTGACCCGGCAGTTGCGTATTCAACATTCCTGCAAGTTGCATCCTGCTGCCATGCAGGCGCACCGCAGCCACCGCATCTCTGTTCGCCAGGACTACATAGAGTATTTTTTCATCGGCAGACAGAGCAAACGCCGTCGGATGCGACCCCGGAGAAGTCGGCTTGTCCGGAGGAAGCAGTGCCAGCTTTTGTAAAATTTTTCCGGACGCAAGGTCCAGCTCCGCAATCGCCGAACCATTCCACAACGCCACAAAGGCGCGGCGTCCATCGTGTGTGGCCATCACAGCAATCGGATATTCAGAAGGAACAACGGCGTGATCGGCAAGATCAAAGCGCTCCAGAACATTTCCTGACGCTGCATCCATCACCAACACATCATCAGAAAATTCGTCCGCAACCAGGATCTCCTCACCGCCAGACTGTCCTTTCACCACTGCCAGCCCAGCCGGCACAGGAACGGCCATGCCCGCCGGAACATGCCCTCCCAGAGAATTCTGCGTGCGTCCCGGTGCCAGCTTCTGCAAAGGAACCGTGATCGTCCGCTCCGGCGTAAGTCTTCCTCCATCAAAACGGTAGACGGCGATCGCATTCCCCGTCTCCGGCTGCGCCAGCGAATCCAGGCTTGCATACAGGTGCGACCCGTCCAGGCTGAAGGCCAGCCCGTTATACAGCGTCTGTGCCGAACCTACTACTGTGCGGCCGTCTGGAAAATCAGCCAGCTTCCCCGTGGTCGTGTCCAATACCGCAAGCGATTGTGCGTAGTCTGACTCTACCGTTCCAAACCCGGCATTCACTATGGCCAGATACCGCCGGTCCGGAGACCACGCCATCATCATGGGCAGGCTATTCAGTTGCTGCGGAGAGCCCGGTACAGGCTCCATGATTGTTTTACTGGTCGGCAAATGGATGGTCTGCGCCGCACACCCGGCGCACAGCAGAAGGAGGAGATAATTGCGTTTCATGGCTCGCTAGCAAACCTATCACGACGACATTACAAAAGTCTTACAAGCGGCTTCCTGCCATGCTGGTAGGTTGAAATCAGGAAGATATTTTACGGAAGGATGCAGTCTCCCGAAATGCCTGTCGAATTACTTGAAGAGCCGCTTGCAACCGAAGCTGTCGAAGTCCCCATGAAGCGCTACACCGCCAATCATGACATTCCCACTCTGGGCCGTGCCGCGCAGGGAGGCAGAACCAATTGGCTCACGACGTCGTTCATGATTGCCTTCCACCTCTGCGCCATTGCCGCACTTTTCTTCTTTTCCTGGAGCGCTCTCGCCGTTTCCATCGTGCTCTATATGTTCGCCGTAAACGTTGGCATTGGCATGGGCTATCACCGCCTGCTCACTCATCGCGGATACAAGACCCCGAAGTGGGTGGAATACTGCATCGCAGTCTGTGGGACTATTGCCCTTGAGGGCGGACCCATTTTCTGGGTGGCCACGCATCGCCTTCATCATCAGCTTTCCGACCACGCCGGCGATCCGCATACCCCCACCGAAGGCGGATGGTGGGCACACCTCGGCTGGATACTCAGCGGCGACACCATGCACTCTCAGACCGCCATCCATGCCCGGTACGCACCCGACCTCACCAAAGACCGATTCTATGTCTGGCTCAGCGAATACCACTGGGTGCCGCTCACCGTTCTCGGCCTCATCCTGTTCGCCGTTGGCGGCTGGAGCTGGCTGCTCTGGGGCGTCTTCCTGCGCGTGGTTGTCGGACTTCACGCTACTTGGCTGGTCAATTCCGCCACACACATGTGGGGCTCGCGCCGCTTTCCTACTCGCGATGACTCGCGCAATAACTGGTGGGTGGCCCTGCTGACCGGAGGCGAAGGGTGGCACAACAACCATCATGCGCACCCCGTCTCTGCGCGCCACGGGCTCAAGTGGTATGAGTTCGACCCGAACTACTATGGCATCTGGCTGCTCAAGAAAATCGGCCTCGCCCACGACGTAAAAATCGCGCAATACGACCCGCAAAATCCACGCCCCGCCGGCGCCTGATTCGAACTCGGCCTTATAAATACCCCGCATCTCCTGAGAAGTGCGGGGTATTTACTTTGTACCTGATTCAGCAGGGCAGAGAACCCGGGTGTCCGGTCTTTTCATGAGGGAAGGGTGGGAGACCACAACCGCCAACCCCTGAACAAAAATCGTCATTTTGAAATAGCGCCGAATGCCGCAGTGAAACAACCTGGCCACTGACCCCTGACGTAAACTCATACCATCATGCGCATCACTCGACGTCGGCCCGCCATGATCTTCTTCATTGCGCTCGGCGTGTGTCTCGTCGGCGTCGCCATTGCACTCAACGTTGGCTGGATCATCCTGAACTGGCGCCGCGACTGGCAGCTCCTTGTCGGTATTCCCTTTTTTCTTCTGTTGATTGCAGGCGTCGTACTGAACACTATCTTTCTGGTGCGCGAGGTTCGGCGCAATGAACGCCACGACAGCTTCATCAACGCCGTCACTCACGAGCTGAAAACGCCCATCGCTTCCATCCGGCTCTATCTTGAAACCCTCCAGCGCCGCGCGCTCAGTGAAGAACAGCGGCAGCACTTCTACAGCATCATGCTTGCAGACAGCGAGCGCCTCCTGGCCACGGTCGAACAGGTTTTAAAAGCAGGCGAGGTCGGCCAGCGCGCACGCAACCAGGTCCGGACCGAAGTAGACATGGCAGCCCTGGTGCAAAACTGTATCCAGACCACCCTTCTCCAGCACCACCTCGCGCCAGAAACCATCACGTTTTCTCAGGACGTGCGTCATGCGCCCATGTTTGTACGCGGCAATCCGGATGAATTGCAGACCGCCGTCATGAACATCCTCAGTAATGCCGTTAAATACTCTCCCGGCGGACTACGCGCCTCTGTGCGGCTTGCTCCGGAAGGTGACGCGTGGGTGGTGCTCAGCATTACCGATGAAGGCATCGGCATCGCTCCCGCGCATCTCAAGCGCATCTTCAAACGCTTCTACCGCGTTCCGGCAAGAAATGTCCTTCGCACCAAAGGGACCGGCCTGGGGCTCTTCCTCGTCCGCTCCATCGCGCGGCAGCACGGAGGCGATGCTTTTGCCGAAAGCCCCGGCGAAGGCCGAGGCACAACCATCCGCCTGCAACTTCCCAGGCTTCTGACCTCTGCGGCTTCTTCTGGTTCGGATGTATCACCCCGTGATTAGGAGAAAATAGCGTATGCACCCTACCCGCATCCTCATTGTTGAAGATGAAACCCATCTCGCCCAGGGGCTTTTCTTCAACCTTCAGGCCGAAGGATACGAAGTTGAGATTGCTCCGGACGGAGAAGCAGCCCTCGCCGCCATCGCCTCCAGGCCGAAATTCGACGCCATTATTCTTGACGTGATGCTGCCCGGAAAAGACGGCTTCAGTGTGGCACGTCAGCTTCGCCAACAGCAGAACTACGTTCCCATCCTGATGCTCACTGCACGCGGCCGCACGGAAGACGTTCTGGATGGCTTCGCCGCCGGGGCCGACGACTATCTCCCCAAGCCCTTCGATCTTTCCGTGCTCCTCGCCCGGCTCCACGGACTCCTCCGCCGCATCGCATGGCACGCACCGTCTTCTGAGCAGTCCGAAGAATCCCCTTCCAGATTTGAATTCGCCGGACGTTGCATTGACTTTGAATCCCTGGAACTGACCGCGCCCGGTAAACACGTCCACCTCACACTAATGGAAGCCGATTTCCTGCACTATCTCACCCAGAACCCCGGACGCATCGTCTCGCGCAAGGAACTTCTCGATCAGGTGTGGCACGTACGCGAAGACACCGACACCCGCGCCATAGACAACTTCGTTGTCCGCCTTCGCCGCTACATTGAAGATGAACCAGCCAACCCCATCTATCTGAAAACCGTGCGCGGCGTAGGTTACCGCTTCTCTCCCAGGGGCGAAGAGTAGTTCGCGTTCGGGACTGATCGTTCGAGATGCCGGAAGGACCACGTGCAGCCATGCATCTTTGCTATAATAGGGTTAGGGGGTATAGGTATGAAAGAAATATCGCTCCGGATTGACGGAATGCATTGCGGAGCATGTGTCCGCCGCGTGACGCAGGTATTGCATAAGCTCGAAGGCGCAGAAGTAAAGGAAGTGCGCATCGGCGCTGCCCGCATCGCCGTGCCTGAGACCGTCCCCGCCTCGGCAATCCTCGAGACCCTGGCAAAGTCCGGCTACTCCGCGCATCTGGAGCAGTAATCATGGCTGAATCCACAAAGACGATCACGCTGCCCGTCACAGGCATGAGCTGCGCCGCCTGTCAGGTGCACGTCGAAAAGGCCCTGCGGGAAACTCCCGGCGTGAGCGACGCGCAGGTCAGTCTCATGCACCATCGTGCACGCATCACCTTCAACCCATCCATCACGCAGCCTGAGCACCTCATTCACGCCGTCCGCGAAGCCGGTTATGATGCGGCCATGCCAGAGGCCCACGAGCACGACGACGTGGGCAGCGAGGGCACCCTGAAGGTGCGCGCATTTGCCACCCTCTTCGCAGGCGCAGCCGCCATGCTTCTCTCCATGCCGCTGATGCACGCGGATACCATGCTCGCGCGCATTCTGCCGTGGCTCTTTCGCATTCCTCACACAGCGCTCGAATACTCTCTGCTCGTCATTACCGTCGTCGGCATGTTCTGGGCTGGGCTGCCGATTTATCGCGGAGCATGGAAGGCCGCGCTGCACGGCACAAGCAACATGAACACACTCGTTGCTCTGGGCACGCTCGCTGCTTTTTTCTACTCAGCCCTCGCCACACTCGCGCCTCAGCTCTTTCTCAAACATGGTCTTCATCCGGACATCTACTACGAATCCGTCCTGCTGATTCTCGGCTTCCTTCTGCTCGGCAAATGGCTTGAGGCGCGCGCAAAGCATCGCACCGTTGACGCGCTTGAGGCCTTCGCGAAGATGCAGCCATCCACTGTGCATCTGCTGCGCAATGGCGAGGAAACAGAAGTACCGCTTGCCGAAGTGCATCCCGGTGACCTGCTTGTCGTTCGCCCCGGAGAACGCATTCCCGTGGATGGCGTCATCACCGTAGGCACAAGCAGCGTGGACGAGTCACTCATCACCGGTGAATCTATCCCTGTTTCCCGCAGCAAGGGAGATCGCCTCATCGGCGGCTCTCTGAACTTCGATGGCGCACTCACCTACCGCGCAACTTCCGTCGGAGCAGACAGCGTCCTTGGCCAGATGCTTCGCCTTATGGAAGAAGCACAGTCCTCCCGTGCACCCATACAGCAACTCGCCGACCGCGTCAGCGCCATCTTTGTCCCCGCCGTATTGGTCATAGCAGCTATCACTTTCACCCTGTGGGCCTGGCTTCTTCCCGCAGGCGGCATCAGCCGCGCCTTTGCCATCGCCATTGCCGTCCTGGTCATTGCCTGCCCCTGCGCAATGGGGCTCGCCGTCCCCGCAGCCCTCACCGTCGCCATAGGACGCGCTGCGCAGCTCGGCATTCTCTTCAAGGGCGGTGAAAGCCTCGAGCGGCTGGCACGCGTAGATACGATCGTGCTGGATAAAACCGGCACACTTACTGCCGGCAGACCACAGATCACCGCCATTCACGCAGCCAATGGATGGGACAATCTCCAGCTACTCACTACAGCCGCAGCGCTGGAGCAGCAATCCGAGCACCCACTGGCCCATGCCGTCATGGAACGCGCCAAAGCAGAAGGCTTGCAACCGTCCCCGGCCACCGATCTGCGCGTCATTCCAGGCAAAGGTATCATCGCCAGCTGGAACGGCCACACAGCCGCAGCAGGAAACGCGGCCCTGATGCGCGATCTGGGCATCGCTCTTCCGCCCGTCACCACCCAACCCGCAACGCTTCTTCACATCGCAGTGGCAGGCACATATCGCGGTCATCTTGAAGCGCGCGACACGCTGCGGCCAGGAGCAAAAGAAGCCATCGCATCTCTGCGCTCCCTGGGGCTGACCACCATCATGCTCACCGGAGACACAAAACAGTCTGCAGACGCCATCGCCAGCAACCTCGGCCTCAATGAAGTCCGCGCAGATCTGCTCCCTGAAGACAAGCTCTCAGCCATTCGTGACTTGCAACAGCAAGGGCGAAAAGTGGCCATGGTGGGTGATGGCATCAACGACGCAGCCGCGCTCGCACAGGCCGATGCAGGTCTGGCCATTGGCACAGGCACCGACCTTGCCCGCGAAGCAGGAGACGCCATCCTGCTCCACGGCGACCCTCGTCAGATCGTGCAGTCCATCCATCTCGCTCGCCAGGCCTTGCGCGTAATGCGCCAGAACCTCGGCTGGGCCATGGGCTACAACATCGTCGGAATTCCCATCGCAGCAGGCGTTCTCTATCCTGCGCTGGGCATCCTGCTCAGTCCGGTCATCGCCAGCGCGGCCATGGCCATGAGCTCCGTCAGCGTGCTGACCAACAGTCTGCGATTGAAAGGCTTTCGCCCATGAACAAGAAGAAGAATGCGCACTGCGCCTGCGGAGATGAACGCAAGGCCATCAAAGTTGATCCTGAAATCAAGGCCACCACCCTGCGCCGCCTCGCACGCATCGCCGGCCAGATTCGCGGCATCCAGAAAATGGTGGAAGATGAGCGCTATTGTGCCGACATTCTGGTGCAGATATCGTCCGTACAGGAAGCCCTCCGCGGCGCCAGCCGTCACCTTATGCGCAACCACCTGATGCACTGCGCCACAGACGCCATCAAAAAAGGTCCGGATAGCGCTGAGAGCGCCTACGACGAACTTCTCGACCTGGTTTACAAACATTCGCGATAAACCTTCAGGACTTCTTCCGTCGGGCGGGGTCTACTCACGCATGCAAAAGTTCACAGCCGTTCACCGCTGGCCCGCCTTTGGTTTTCCAGCCTTTTCGCTACATGCATTTTCCCAGAGAGACGCGCAGACAATGACCTCACATTTGAAACCACTGGTGTCCTCCGCCAGACCATCCACGACCCTGTTGTCGCAGACCGGGGACACCATTTGACAAAAAATAGCAAACCGTAAAACCTGTTTGACAGAACTGTGTGCCAGCGGCCCCATAACGCCAGGGGCTTGTATACAGCAGTTTTGCAGAATAGTGGCACAACAACCTTGCTGCGCCACTGTAAACTGATGCTGGAAGTAAGCTGTGCGCATTCTCACTCGTTACATTCTGCGGGAGGTCCTGTCGCACGCCCTCATCGGTGGCGTGCTCTTCACCTTTGTGCTCTTTATGAAGGAGCTGGGACCGCTGCTTGAGCTGGCCGTGCGCAACACCACTTCCATCAGCACTGTATTTGAAGTCTTCTTCCTCATGCTGCCCAACATGCTCACCGTCACCATTCCGATGGCGGTGCTCGTGGGCATTTTGCTCGGCCTCAGCCGTCTCGCTGCCGACAGCGAAATCACGGCCATGCGCGCCTCCGGCATCGGCGTCTGGCGCTTTGTCGGCATCGTCGCCCTCGTGGCCACCTGCGCCTGGGCCATCGGCATGGCCAACAGCCTTTACCTCGCCCCAAAATCATCCGCGCGCCTTCTGCAGCTTGAAGATGACCTGAAGAATACGCAGGCCACGTATGAAATTCAGCCGCGTGTCTTCTATGAAGACCTGAAGGACGCCGTCCTCTACGTGGAAGACGTGCGCTCCGGCACCGGCGCATCCAACTGGCGGCAGGTCTTTCTCGCGGACCTTACTGACCCCGTCGCCCCCAAAGTCACCACCGCAGAAGAAGCAACCGTCGTCAGCGCAGACAACCAGACCCTCACCATGCGCCTGCGTAACGGCGCCCAGCACGAGTTGTCTCAGGTCAAACCAGACGGATACACCGTCTCCACCTTCGATCAGACCGACATGCACCTTCAGGCCGCCTCCGCGCCAGACCCGCATCTGGGCCACACCGACGCGCCTGTCCTGGCCATGTCCAATCGCGAACTGCTCGATCGCGCCCGCAAAGGCGGCCGCTGGTATCAGATCGAGCTGCAAAAGCGCTTCGCCTATCCGGCTGCTTGTCTCGTGCTCATGCTCGCCGGCGTGCCCCTTGGCCTTTCCTCTAAACGCGGAGGCAAAAGCGCCGGCTTCGTGCTCACCATCCTCCTCGTCTTCATCTACTACTTTCTTTCGTCTACCGGAGTGGCCCTGGCTCGCCAGCATAAGCTCCCGGTCATTCTCGGCGTCTGGGCAGCAAACCTGCTCTTCGGCATCTGCGGCATCTTCTTTCTGCGCCAGATGTCCACCGGAGGCGCGGCCATTGCGGCCGTCGCTTCCATCGGCTCATGGATCAGGCTGAAGAAAGCACCCGCTGCTGCACCAGACCATTCCGCCACAGCGCAAAGGACCGTCTCCCGCCGCCATGTCCGCGGCCGCTTTCCCCTCATTCTTGACGAATACATCCTGCGCCAGTTTCTCGGAACGTTCCTGATGGTGCTCGTCGCCTTTGTCATGCTCATGCTCGTCTTCACCTTCTTTGAGCTGCTCGGCGACATCATCCGCAACCAGACCCCGCTCATTGTGGTTGGTGAATACCTCATCAATCTCACCCCCAACATGGTCTACAATCTCACGCCACTGAGCGTGCTGATTGCGGTGCTCGTCGTCTTCGGGCTCATGAACCGCACCAGCGAAATCACCGCCATGAAGGCCACCGGCATCAGCCTCTACCGCATGATCGTACCGGTGCTCGTCATCGCCTCCCTGCTTGCCCTCTCTCTCTTCGTGTTCGATGAGCTCTACCTGCCCTCGGCCAATCGCAGGCAGGAAGAGCTGCGCAACATCATCAAAGGCAAACCAGCACAGACCTATCAAAACCTCGATCGCAAATGGATGTTCGGCAAACAGCAGCGCGGCAAGCCGGGACGCATCTTCTACTACGAATTCTTTGACGCCTACAACGACCGCTTTGCCAACGTGACGATCTTTGAGTTCGATCCGGCGACCTTCTCGCTTACGCGCCGCATTTTTGCCTCCAGTGCGCACTGGGACCCGCAGTTCAATCGCTGGATCTTTGAGCATGGCTGGGAGCGCAGCTTCAACTCCGACCAGATCACCGATTACAAGACATTTGAAGTCAGCACCTTCCCTGAAATCATCGAACCGCCGACCTACTTCAAGCAGGAGCTGCGGCCATCACAGGAAATGAGCTTCAACGAGCTGCGTCGCTACATCCAGGCCCTTCGCCAGAGCGGGTTTGACACCATGCGCCTGCGTGTCCAGCTCAACCGCAAAATGGCCTACCCGCTCATCACCCTCGTCATGGCCATCCTTGCCATTCCCTTTGCCTTGTCCATGGGGCGCCGCGGCTCGCTCGCCGGAATCGCCGTCGCCATCGGTATGGCCATCGCCTACTTGTTTGTGGACGGGACCTTCGAGGCCATGGGCAACGTCGACCTGCTGCCCGCCTTCCTCGCCGCATGGTCTCCGGATATCCTCTTCGGCCTCGCCGGAAGTTACCTGCTGCTGCGCACCCACACCTGAAGACAATATAGGCAAACAAAATGCCGGAATGCTCCACGCTCTTGATTTCAGGTTTCCCTCTGTGGCGTGCTGTCTGGGCCTGCGGAAAAACCTGCTTCCTATCGCGGGAACCAATCCGCTGCCGCTTGCGTATACCTCAGCGGCGGAATACAAAATGGGCCGCCACCAGTCCAATGAGCGGGAGTATGTCTAGTGGCGACACAGCGAAAAAAGAAGAAATGGTGGCTATGGTCTGGAGTGCCTGCGGCTGTAATCGTTGGTTTGATCGTGATTGTGGCCGTAGCGCGCGGCAGCGGATCGAAGATTGAGCCGGGACGACTGGCCAGGGCCACGCGCGGTGATATTGCGAAAAGTGTAGTTGCCACCGGAAAAATCCAGCCGATAACCAAGGTCGAACTTAAATCGAAGGCCAGCGGCATTGTGGAAAAGCTGTTTGTGGATATTAACCAGCACGTCCACAAAGGCCAGGTGCTGGCGCAGCTGGACCAGCAGGAAATTCTGGCCCAGGTGGCCGCGCAGAAGGCGCAGCTTTCCGCAGCCCAGGCCAACGTTGTTACTTACAAGGCAAACATTGAGCAGGACAGGGTGAATGCCGCGGCCCCGGACCTGCCGATGTACAAGTCCACGTACGACCGCAATCTCGCCATGCAGAAGGATGGTATTGTTTCGCAGCAGGTGCTGGATGACGCGCAACGAAATTATGTGGCTGCGGAAAACAAGCGCGATGCCGCGGTGGCACAGATCAGCGTGGATGAAGCAAAACTGAAACAGGCTGAGGCGCAGGTGAAAGAAGCACAGGCAAGTCTGGACCAGTTGAATGAGCAACTCAGTTACACAACGCTGGTTTCTCCCATAGATGGTGTTGTGCTTTCACGCGACGTGGAAATCGGCGATGCCGTCAGCTCGATTCTCGTACTGGGGTCCACGGCAACGCTGGTGATGACGCTCGGCGATACTACCCAGGTCTATGTGCAGGGCAAGGTGGATGAGGCCGATATTGGCAGCGTGTATCTTGGGCAGCCCGCACGTATTCGGGTAGAGTCTTTCCCAAACAGGACCTTTAACGGGAAGGTCACGAAGATCGCTCCTCTGGGCGTGGAAAAAGACAACGTGACTACGTTTGAGGTCCGTGTTTCCATTGATAACCCCTCCGGCGAGTTGAAGGCCAACATGACAGCGAATGCCGAGATTCTGATTACCGAGCACAAGAATGCGCTGACGGTACCGGAGCAGGCGATCGTATATGACAACCAGAAAAATGCCTTTGCGTTCGTTCCTGATCCGAAGCAAAAAGATGGGCAGCGCAAGGTTCCTGTAAAGGTGGGAATCTCGAATGGCAGCAAGACTGAGATTCTGAATGGATTAAAAGAAGGCGACACGGTTGTTTTGCAGCAGTAGAATTCTGGGGCCACGGAGAAAGACACATGATACGGATTCATCAAGCCATTGCAGCCGCATCTCTGATGCTGACGCCGGTTGCGTTGTTTGCAGCCGAAGGTACTTTTGACAAGACGCTGCACGTGAGCGGCCCGGTCACGCTGAGCGTGAGCACGGGTTCAGGCACAATCCACATTACTCCCGGAGCCGATTCGAGCGTGCACATTATTGGCCATGTCCACGCAGCGAAATGGAACAACTGGGTGGACAGCGGTTCGCCCGAACAGCGGGTACAAACCATTGTTGCGAATCCCCCGATTGAGCAGACCGGCAATACGATCTCTATTGGGAAGCATACGAACTATCGCGACATTTCGATTGACTACGACATCACGGCTCCCAAAGGGACGGACTTGTCGGCCAACAGCGGCTCGGGCGATATCCGCGTTGCCGATTTGAATGGGGCGGCGAAGATCAGCACAGGCTCGGGCACGATCGAGGCTTCCGGCCTGGGAGAGCGGGTGTATCTGGAGACTGGATCGGGTGACATTCACGCTGAAATGCTTTCGCCTACTAGCGTGAAGGCCCAGACGGGAAGCGGAAATATCCGGCTCAGGAATGTTCAGGGAGAGTTGAATGCGGGCACGGGTTCGGGCGATATCGAGGCGCAGGGCCAGCCGACCGCTCCGTGGAAACTGGAGACGGGATCAGGTTCTATCACGCTGATTACCGGAAACGCCCGGTTTTCGCTCGATGCCTCTACCGGTTCCGGCAGCGTGCATAGTGATCCACCGCTCACGGTCCATGGAAATCTCGATCGACACCATGTTATCGGGGACATCAACGGAGGCGGCCCTACAGTGCGTGTTGAGACAGGCTCCGGCGATGTGCGGATCCGCTGAATCTGGTTGGGTTCTTGTGCTGGGGACTGAAGTCATAGTCAAACGGCTGTTTCCGCTGCTCCCAGCACCTCGCCGTTGTCACCTTTCTGCACGAAGAGGACAAGCCGCATCTTTCCACGCTCCACTCCTCGCGGGAGCATCATGCGTACCGTTCCGGCGTATGGCCCCTGAATTTTTGCTACTTTGCGCAGGACGCGCGCAACCGCGACGTTTGTAATGGTTCGCCCGGCATTTTCACCTTTTTTCACATCCGTGATGTCCTGGTCATCCGCAAGCACGGCATAGAGGTTTGCGCCCTTCGTGCCAGTCTCGGGGATGTTTACTGTCGCGTGCAGTTCATCTCCGGACCATGCTGCGTCTTTGATCTCGATCTGGATATTGTGCGGCTGTTCTGCCGCTGTTTCGATTGCCTTGGCGATGTTTGGACCGTCGCTGCCATTTACCTGCTGCGTCCCATTAATTACTATCTGCGGCGTGTAGACGCTTTCGAGATGGAAGCGGTCGTTGTAATCGTTTTGCCGCTGCGTCCAGTCTGGAGAAGAAAATGGGTCACGCCACCCCTCGTGGTCCCAGTAGTTGACATGCTCGCTCAACACGACCACCGGGATGCCGTGATAGGCCTTGTCACGATCGAGCGCTGCAAGCAGGTTATCTGCAGGAGGACAGCTGGAGCAGCCTTCCGATGTGAATAGTTCGATCAACACTGCAGGTTTTGCCGTCTGTGCCGTGACGTACAAATAGGACCCAGTCAGGGCCAGAGCAATCGTTACAACGGAGCGCTTTGTCACACTACCTCCATGCTGATAAGAACGTACGCCTGATTGGATAACGAAAGGAAGCACTGGTCCCAACGCCCTGGCGCAATCTGGAAACGGATGGGCGCGATTGGCACGGCGAAAGGCAGTTTTGCTGGGCAAAGAAAAGGTGAGTTCTGGCGGAGAGAGAGGGATTCGAACCCTCGATAGAGCTTTTGACCCTATAACGGTTTAGCAAACCGCCGCCTTCAGCCTCTCGGCCATCTCTCCGCGACTTCTTCTCTGGATTATATAAGAAGTCCGGACCTTTCTTCCCGATGGGCGCCTAATTTCCTTCTGCCGGGCGCTGCGCGACAAATCTTCTACAGAAGTGCTACGATTGCAGGTTTTCTCATCATCGTAATTTTGTGCGGAGTTGACCATGCCATCGGAAGTGGGCCTGCAAGCGCCAGCAACCTATCCCTTCATCCTTACGGAAGAACAGGAACATCTGCGCAGGGAGATACGCGACTTTGCGCAGCGCGAAATTGCTCCCAATGTAACCCGATGGGACGAGGCCAGCGAATTTCCGGCTGAAGTGGTCCGCCAGCTTGGCCGGATGGGACTGATGGGGATCATTTTCCCGGTGGAATATGGCGGCTCCGGCCTGGGATATGTGGATTACATCACGGCGATTGAAGAGCTCTCCGCTGTGGATGGTTCGATTGGCATCATCGTTGCGGCGCACAACTCACTTTGCACCAACCATATTTTCCTGGCCGGGACCGAAGAGCAGCGGCGCAAGTATATTCCCAGACTTGCCAGCGGCGAATGGCTCGGCGCATGGGGGCTGACCGAACCGAATTCCGGCTCCGATGCGGCGGGCGCCCGGACGACGGCGGTCCGCAAAGGCGACCGATGGGTGCTGAACGGCAACAAGACGTTCATCACAAATGGACACTATGCGGATGTGGCCGTGGTGATTGCGGTGACGGACAAGAGCCAGGGCACACATGGGCTTTCGGCATTTGTAGTGGAAAAGGGCACGCCCGGATTTCGGCCCGGCAAAAAGGAAAACAAGCTTGGTCTGCGGGCGAGCGACACATCGGAGCTGATCTTTGATGATTGCGAAATTCCTGAGGAGAACCTTCTGGGCAAGCTGGGAGAGGGTTTTGTGGATTCCATGCGGGTGCTGGATGGGGGCCGCATCTCGATTGCCGCACTGGCGTTGGGGATTGGGCGAGGCGCCCTGGATGCGAGTCTCCGGTATGTGAAAGAGCGCAGACAGTTCGGAAAAGCCATTGCTGAATTTCAGGGTGTGCAATGGAAACTGGCTGATATGGCGACGGAACTGGATGCGGCAAAGCTGCTGACGCTTCGCGCCGGGGTGCTGAAAGATGCAGGCCAGCGAGTGACGCGCGAGTCTTCTATGGCAAAGCTGTATGCGAGTGAGGTGGCCGTGAGGATCTGCGATGAAGCAGTGCAGTTGCACGGCGGATACGGGTTCATCAAAGATTATCCGGCGGAAAAGTTCTACCGCGATGTAAAGCTGTGCACGATCGGAGAAGGAACAAGCGAGATCCAGCGGATGGTGATTGCGCGCGAGATACTGAAGGTGGTTCCGTCCAGAGGATAAGCCCGTTTTGCAATGTTATGATACAAGCCATGAGAAAGACAGTCGCGATGGATGATGCGAATTGCAGGACAGATACATAGGTCCTGAAGCCCGGATGTCCCCTGCCCTTGATGAGCACCCTGGAAATCTCGCAACTAGTCGAACGTCTTCGCGCTGGCGATGTTCGCGCCCTGGCAAGGGCCATCTCACTGGTGGAAAATGATGGGCCGTTGTCACGGGATTTGCTTTCAGCCTGTTTTCCGCATACTGGACGCGCGATTCGCATTGGCATCACTGGCTCTCCGGGAGCGGGTAAAAGTACACTGACAGACCGCCTGGCGCGTTCTTACCGCAGCAAAGGCATGACTGTCGGCGTCATCGCTGTGGACCCCACCAGCCCCTTTACCGGTGGTGCGATTCTGGGCGATCGTATTCGAATGCAGGAAGGGCTGCATGACACAGGTCTGTATGTGCGCAGCATGGCAACCCGAGGCTCGCTTGGCGGCCTTGCGCGGACAACGGCTGATGTTGCATCTGTCATCGAGGCCAGCGGCAAGGAAATCATCCTGATCGAAACAGTGGGCGTTGGGCAGGACGAGATTGATATCGTTCGGCTGGCTGACATTACCATTGTTGTTCTTGTGCCGGGGATGGGTGACGACGTGCAGAGCATCAAGGCCGGCATCATGGAAATCGCCGATATCTTCGTGATCAACAAGGCCGACCAGGAAGGTGCAGACCGGGTGGAAAAGGAAGTGCGGGCGATGCAGTCGCTGACTACACGGCATGAAGGCAGAACACCACCCATTGTGAAGACTGTTGCGACCACAGGTGATGGCCTGGACAAGCTGGCGCTTGCCATTGGAGAAATGAAAGAATGGCTTCAGTCCGACGGGCGCATGGAAGCGCGCCGCAAGCAATACTGGCGTGACCGGCTCGTCCAGTTGCTGCTTTCGCTGCTGATGCGCCAGTTGCGTGAACACGGATTGAGCGAGTCTGAACTGGACCACTATGCTGAACGCATCGCATGCGGCGAAGAAGACCCCTACCGGCTGGCAGACCGGCTTGTAGCGTATGACAAGAATTGACCATCTCGGAGTTGCGGTTAAGAGCATTGCCAGTGCGCGCGGATTTTATGAATCGCTCGGCCTGCACGTCTCTCAGGAAGAAACGATCGCGCATGAACAAGTGCGCGTGGCCATGGTCCCCGTAGATGAGGGCCGGATTGAACTACTGGAAGCCACCTCAGACGATTCGCCTGTGGGAAAATTCATTGCGAAACGCGGCGAGGGATTGCACCACGTAGCTCTGCATGTAGATGACATTTCAGCAACGCTTGAAAATCTGAAAGCAAGAGGCGTGCGACTGGTTTCTGACGAGCTGCAGACTGGAGCAGGCGGACATCTTTATTTCTTTGTGCATCCTTCCAGTACAGGAGGCGTGCTGCTTGAAATCTGCCAGGACCCGATTGCGGACGCATAGATGCTGCTGGGAATTGATACCTGTGGACCGGTGGGAACACTCGCGCTTGCAGAATTGCACGGCGAAGACATCCGTCTGTCTGGCGAAGCGGAGATTGCAGGCAAAACATATGCGGCGATGCTGATGCCGCGCATCCGTGAGCTGCTGCAAGCAAACCATGCCAGTTTTCAGCAAATTGAAGCCATTGTTGTTGTCAGCGGACCCGGAAGCTTTACCGGGATTCGTGTGGGGCTGAGCACCGTCAAGGGATTGATTGAAGCACTGAACATTCCCGTGATCGCGGTTTCGCGGCTGGCAGTTCTGGCTAAGAAAGCCGGCCGGAAATGCGCTGCGCTGGATGCGGGACGAGGCGAATTTTATTTTGGAAATTATTCAGAAGAAGCGCACGAGGTCGTGTTGTCCCTGGATGAGCTTCGCGCTGCTTGCCCCGAAAGCGGGTTGGCTGTCTGCGAAGAGAAGGTGGCGCAGATGTTCCCGCGGGCGCACGTTGTTGCTCCGCCTCGGGCCTTCGATGCCCTCACTTTGGCGCAGCCTGGATTGTCCCGGCGGGATTACGACGATCCTGTTCTGCTGGATGGCCATTACCTTCGTCGCGCAGACGCCGAAGTAAAGCTGGCTACGCTGAAGGCATGAAATATTCGATACGCTCGATGGCTGCCCGCGATATAGACCAGGTGCTTGCTCTGGAAAAGAGCATTCCGGAAGTGCCACACTGGGGCTTCTCCGCTTACAAACAACGTTTGTCTGAGAACGGCGCAGGGTTTATTGCGGAAAGCGATGGCCACCTGCTCGGATTTTCCATCGCTAAGCAGGTTGTGAATGTCTGCGAGCTGGAATCTATCGCGGTAACTCCTGAGGCGCGCGGCCAGGGGGGTGGGAAGGCCCTCTTTCACGCTGTCGTCGAGTGGGCGCAGTTGCGGAGCGCTGTTCGCCTGGAACTTGAAGTAAGAGCATCAAACCACAGAGCAATAAGGTTTTATGACCGTATGGGTATGCGGCGTGAGGGTTTGCGGCGGCAATATTATTCGTTTCCGGAGGAAGACGCCGTTCTGATGGGAATGCCTCTGTCCACCGGTGGAAAACTCTCCTGAAAACGCCATTGCCAGCGGGCAAACGCAGTGTTAGCTTGTTACGTCTTAGAGAAAAAAGGAGGTGTCCTTATGGAAACATTCGGATCGCCGGATAGTGATGCCATTCGCCGTCTGGAACAGCAGCATCGTCACTATTCGGAAAAACTTGACAACCTGCTCCAGAAACCCTACCTGTCTGCTGAGGAACAACTCGAAGAAGTTCGGCTTAAAAAGCTTAAATTATCCATCAAAGACCAGATCGCTGCCCTACGGAATGGCATGTACCATCACGTAGCATGATCCGCAAAACAGGCCTGGCGTTGGGTCGGCACCGCCTCCTTCTGCCTGTCAGGGGCCAGGGTGCCTGTACTCTGCCTTCGCTCGAAGAGGTGTGACCACCATAGCAACTGACCAGCATACACAGTCGACCGCCTTTTTTGTGGGAAAGGCTCCGGCCTGGGGTGTGACCACCATAGCAACTGACCAGCATACACAGGAGAAATTCTCCCCGTATGTGGTATGCCGAGATTGCGGGCGAAGTGCGGAATATGCGCGTCGGATAGGCGTTCCCTTCTACCAGCACCGGACGCCCATAAGGATGTAGCTATGTCATGTTGCTCTGAAACACGGCAAGCGCAGCCTTGAGAGACAGCAAAAAGGGCAAGGTCTGTGTGACCCTGCCCGATCGTGGATTCTTTGCTGCAGCTAATCGCCGTAGGCAGCAGCAGTTTGCGGTGCGAAGCTCCGTGGTCCGAAGGCTGGGCGCACGGCTCTGCTGCCTTCTTCCAGCTTGAAGCGAGAGATGTGTTCCTGGAGTCGCTTCGCTCCGGATTGCACTGAGGTGACGATGGCGTTGCTCTCCGGGATAGAGGCTGCGTTCTCTTCGCCAAGGCGATTAATGATGTCCACATTAGCGCTGGATTGGCGGGCAGCTTCTGATTGCTGCATCGCTGCGGCGGCAATCTGGGCGATCATGCTGTCTACCTGGTCGGACATGTGGATGATCCGTTGCAAGGCCTCCCCGGCGCGGGTCGTGGTTTCAACACCCTCGTTGACGGTGGTCGTGCCGACATCCATGGCTTCTACCGCGGAACGGGTATGCACCTGAATGCCTTCGATCATCTGTGCAATTTCGCTGGTGGCATTGCGTGTGCTTTCTGCAAGGCGCCTGACTTCGCCAGCGACTACGGCAAAACCGCGTCCCTGTTCCCCGGCGCGGGCGGCTTCAATGGCTGCGTTCAGGGCGAGCAAGTTGGTCTTCTGCGCGATTTCTTCAATCACATTGACGATGCGGATGATCTGTTCCGATTCTTTTCCGAGGCGCTGTACAGTGCTGGCCGTATTGCGCACGGAATCGGCAATGGACTGCATGGAGAGAAGCATCTGCTCCACCGTTGAACCGCCTTCTTTTGCGGTCTTCGAGGCCTCCTTGGCATTTTCTGCGGCGTTCTGCGCATGCCGGGAAACCTCAGCGATGCTGATAGACATTTCCTGCATGGCTGTTGCCGCCTGCTGCGTTTGCAGGCTCTGTTCCTTGGTGCGGCGGAAAAGTTCGGCCGCCGAATGCGCCAGCTTTTCCGCATCACCGTGGACCGTGTTGGAAATCTCCATCATCGCGCGAATCATCTCGCGCAGATTGTCCTGCATCCGGTTGATGGATGTGGCCAGGCTGCCGACTTCGTCTTCTGAGTCTGTGTGCAGAGGCTCACCCGTGAGGTTTCCTTCAGCGATCTGCTGCGCGCGGTCCGCGACCAGAATAATGGAGCGCACAACGCGACGAAGGGTAAGTTCCGCGATGGAAGAGCCAATGACTCCGCCGAACACAATGGCAAGCCAAAGATAAATGGCTTGCCATCGTATGGCATGTACCGTCTCATGCAGACTGGCATCGGTTGCGTGCATTACCGCGGCCACCATGTCTGAAGAGACTTTTCGACACGCGGCTTCGTGGTTAGCAACATCGCCCTGCAAAAGATCATAGGCTTTACTGGTAGCATCACTGCCCTGACCAATGGCCATTGCCTCAACGCGCTCCTGGCCTTGTTCAAACGAGCGGTACTCAGCCAGCAGTGCGTCCGTCTGTCCACTCCCAGCCATCGCATCTATCGCCTGGCGCCGCGCAAGAATGCGGGTGATAGCATCGCTCGCATCGGCCCTGCCCTTTTCCAGCATCGTTTTGTAACGCGAGGCCATGCTGGGATCAATGCCAAACAGCATATACGCCTTCAATGCGTTAGAAGAATCAAGCAGCGCCACGCGCAGGTCGCGCACGGCCGTCAAAGCAGGAATCTGTTCTGATGCGACATTTTCAGCAAGCTGGCTGGCCTGCCGCATTTTCAGAAAGGCCGCCATCGAACCAAGCAGGATGCTCACGACCAACACGCCGGTGCTAAAGCGCAGCTTGTTTATCAGGCGCAACTGTGTGAATGTCATGGCCTCTGTACTTCCTTCTCTGTAGGAATATTGGATCTAATTCACTTCAAAGTTAATGTCTACGCCTACCGTAGACTGGCCCTCACCGGGCGCGAACTTCCAGCGCTTCACAGCATCTTCGGCCGCAGGCGTCAGCATTTTGTTCCCGGAAATGGCCTTGGCTGTGGTAACGCTGCCGTCAGGAGAAACCGTTGCTTCCACATGCACGATGCCGCCGATGCGCATGCGCTTGGCGATCTCAGGGTACACAGGAGGCACGCGCTTTTCGACGCGACGCTCTTCTCCGTGTCCGGGCAGTATAATCAGCAGGCAGGCGAATGCAATCGCCAGCCGCCACAATACTCCAGGTGCAGATTTACGAAATTTTCCAGGATTCATAGCGACCTCAGAATGTGCTCTGAGGTGCTTATCGGCAGAAGTTGAGAAGGCTTGAGGGGGAAGTGTCGAAGGAGGCAACTCCGGCCGAAGCTTTATACCCCGCTTCCAACTGCTTCAAAGGTCAGGTCACTGGCCGTGCTCCCGGAAGTGGTGCGCCATTCATCAAAGAGACGGCCATAGCTCAGCGTCATCATTTCAGAAGGATCTACGCCCAGCTTCTTTCCGATGGAATCTATCCAGTCGCCGGGGCCTTCCAGTTCCGCAAACAACCCAATCGGTGTCTCATCCACCACGCAATGGCCGGTATTGTCAGCGAATTCTGTCCGCCATTTTTCATACACGAAGGCTGGTTTGTAACCGAGTTTGCTGAAGATAACGGCCATGGCCTCGCCATCCTGGACCTCGGTTTCAGTCTCGACGCGATGTTTGTGGCGGGCGCTGGCATCGTGGTCACGAGGCAGGCATTTATGGGTGACGATCCAGCGTCCTCCATACTGGCGGATGCGCAGGATGGCCTGTTGAGCGCGCAAAGAACGGTCCGGCGTGTCGAAGAGAATGTTCTTCTCGAAGGTGCGCGGCGTGATACGGCGAAATCCGAGCGCAAGCAGCTTTCGTTCGAGTGCTTCGCTGTCGGCAACGCGGAACTTGACCTCAATTTCGACAGCGCTCATAGATTACAGGGTACAGCGGGCGAGGACGCAGAGTACAGTCATCTGTGCCTTCCGGCGCTGACGCTGTACGCTAAAGATGTGCGCACGCTTCATCTGAAAATCAATCCCGCAGAGCTTGAGTCAAAAGCAGCCCGGAGTGTCATCAAAGAGGCTGCCGCCATTCTGCGCAGCGGAGGCACGGTCGCGTTTCCTACAGAGACGGTCTATGGCCTCGGTGCGAATGCGCTCAAGCCCGATGCCGTTGCCAGGATATTTGCCGCCAAGCAGCGGCCCTCGTGGGACCCGCTGATTGTTCATGTCTCTGACGCGAGGATGCTTGCGCAGGTGGCCAAAGTGTTGTCGCCAGCAGCGAGGAAGCTCAGCGAGAAATTCTGGCCGGGGCCGTTGACCTTGCTGGTGGAAAAAAGTGGAGATGTTCCGGACGCGGTTACAGCGGGGCGGCCGAAGGTCGGCGTGCGAATGCCGCAGCACCCTGTGGCCCTGGCGCTGGTCAGCGCAGCCGGGATTCCTGTTGCCGCGCCAAGCGCGAACCGTTTTGGGCGCACCAGTCCGACGTGCGCAGAGCACGTGGCTGAAGACCTGAATGGTCGGATTGATGCCATTCTGGACGCGGGAGAAACCTGGCATGGCCTCGAATCTACCGTGATAGACACGTGCGAGACGCCATGCGTCGTTTATCGCCCGGGAGTAGTTTCGCTTGGAGACATTCGTGCTGCGGGTGTGGACGCTGTGGCCTATCATGAGCCGGAGAAACTGCACGAGACGCCGCCTGCATCCCTGCCGTCTCCGGGAGTTGGTTTGCGCCATTATGCTCCAAGGGCCAGGCTCATTCTTGTGGACGGAGAAGGCGATCTGCAGTTCACGGCCCTGCGGCAAAAGCTTGAACAGGCGGTAAAGGATGGTGTTCGGGCAGGGGTAATGCTTCCCGCCACGTCCGGTGCTCCTGTCCCTGTAAATGGCGCTATCGTTTTCGACTGGGGCCGGTGGGATGATGAGGAAGAGTTGGCCCATCGCCTTTTTGCGGGGCTGCGTTTTCTGGACCATGCTGGTGCCGCGGTCATTTTCTGCCCTCTGCCTAAGCCCGAGGGCCTGGGCATTGCCATGCGTGACCGCCTGCGGAAAGCAGCCTTCAGCGAATAGACTGAAATCAATCCTTGTGTAAGACAATCGAACGAGCCAGCGATGAACGATGCCCTGATGGAGTGTGTGCCGAATTTTTCTGAAGGCCGTGACCTGCGCAAGGTTTCCTCAATTATTTCGGCCATGCAGGTAGAAGGCGTTCTGCTGCTGGACTGGTCCATGGATGAGGACCACAACCGCTCCGTGGTCACGATTGCAGGGCCGCCCGCTGCGGTGGCAGAAGCCGCTGTGCGGGCCGCGGGACGCGCGGCCGAGTTGATTGACCTGACCACGCAGGATGGGGTGCATCCCCGTATTGGAGCAGCGGACGTGATTCCCTTTGTACCGGTCCGCAATATCTCGCTGGAGCAATGCGCGCTGCTGGCGAGACAGGCGGGTGCCGAAATATGGAAGAGGTACCACGTTCCTGCCTATTTCTATGAAGCAGCCGCAGCGCGGCCTGATCGTGCCATGCTCGAAGATGTACGCCGCGGGCAGTTTGAGGGGTTGCGGGAGATTGTGCGCAAAGATGTGTCGCGCCGCCCGGATGTGGGCGGGCCTGACCTGCACCCAACGGCAGGAGCTTCGGCCGTGGGGGCACGGCGGTTTTTGATTGCGTACAACATTTATCTGGATACCGACAATGTGGCCACTGCAAGGGCCATCGCCAAGGAAATTCGCGCTTCCAGCGGAGGGCTTTCCGGGGTGAAGGCCATGGGGGTACTGGCCCATGGAATGGCGCAGATCTCGATGAACATCACGGATTTCCGGCAAACCTCAGTGGGCGCTGCCTATGCCGCTGTGAAGCGGCAGGCAGCAAAATACCGGACTGTGCCAGCACGGGGTGAGTTGATTGGACTGCTGCCGGAGGCTGCTTTTGAGCCGGAAAGCGAGTGGGTGCGTCAATTAGATGGGTTTAACCCTGATGAGAAGATTCTGGAGCGCCGGCTGCAACATCCGCTGGTATGGCCCGCTCCGGTCTAAAATAAGGTATTCAGGGGCTTTGGGCCCCGGAGGTAGAGATTTGAAGCTTTTGTCGAAAGCAGTACTGGCCGCTGCTCTTGGAGTTCTGGCCGGACTGCCAGCCATGGCCGCACAGTTGAGTGAAGATGCCCGCGCAGCCATTCCCAGGGACGTACAGCAACTCATTGTTGTGGATTACCGCGCTATGCAGAACTCTGACGCGGCGATGAATCTGAAGGCACGCATTCTTCCGCCTGAATTAAAGGAACTGGAACGCGCACTGAAAACTTCTGGCCTGAACGACAACCACGATATTGATGAACTGGCTTTTGCCGCTTTCCGCAGCAGCCCCAGCGTGGACTATACGCGGATTATTGGCATAGCGCAGGGGCAGTTCTCCCTTCAGGACATCCTGGCCAACTTCCGCAAAAAGAAGGTCAAGGCCACAAAGATCCGCGATAATTCGCTCTATCCAATGGGCGGCAGCGGGATGCTGGTTTGCTTCCTGAACCCGACGACAATGGTCTTCGGTTCCAGCGATTCCATTAAGTATGCGCTTGATGCGCGTGATGGCCTGGCCCCGAATTTTCTCTCAAATGACTCGATGATGCAGCAGATGTCGGCCGTAGATGGTGAGCCCATCTGGAGCATTCTTGACCAGAAGGGCACGCAGATGATGATGCGTGGTGTCCTGGGAGATGCCTCCCAGCTGGCAGATTACGAGACAGTTAAAAAGCGCCTGCTTGGCTCGCGTTATACCATGAACTTCAACAATGGCGTGAAGTTTAATCTCGACGTGGTCACGCCCGACACCATTACTGCTGCTACGATGTCATCGCTGCTGAATGCCGCAGCCCTGTACAAGAAAATGTCCGGAACGGCGGTCGAGAAGGCAGCCATTGACAGCACGGCGATTGACTCCAACTCCGGCACGTTGCAGGTACGATTTGCGACCTCCGACAGCCAGTTTGAATCGCTTCTGCAATCGCCGCTGTTTCAGTCTGTCGTGCACTAAACACGAATGCCTGATAGCAACACATGCTGTTCGGGACGTAGAGGCAGCGGTCTGGACTGATTGACCCTTTTGCTCCGGTTTCACTAGACTTTGTTAGAAGAGCCCCAGTCCATGCTGCGTTTTGTAAATCTGCGCCTTTCCTTTGCCATTTCATGCCTTCTGTGCGCTTCCGTTGCGGCGGCGCAACAGACGGCGAACGTTCCTGCTCCGAATGCTCCGGCGAAGGCACAGAAACAACAGCAGAACCTGCCGCCACAGCCGCCGCCGGAAAAACCTCCGGCGCTGGTAGATCCCGCTGGGCCAGCGGTGAGTCTGCAAACCAGCGAAGCGCTGTTTGATGTGGCCGTGGCGCTCAATGCCTGCGGATACGACAATGGCCTGAGTGACTCTGACCCGGTGCGGCTGCGAGTGCGCGACCAGGTAAACCAGGCGACCCAGCAGTCTGAAAAGGCCCGCGAGGCGCGGGACAAGCTCTGCGTTTTTGTAGACCAGCACAGGCTGGCGGATGCAAGCCGCGACCTGGCACAGTATGTTTCTCTGGCGCTGTATCTCACGCCTCCACCAGCGCTGGAGCTGAGTGTGGATGAAGGCGACCTGCCGCCCGATGCAAACGGCGTAGTGGAAATCCTTCCCTTGCTGCATGCCTTTGCCGACGCCATTCAGCTTCATCTCATCTGGCTCTCGAATCGTCCAGCCTATGACGAGGAAGTTGCGCGGCTGCATGATCCGCTGACGCAGATGATTGTGGGCACGAACACGTATCTCAAGATGCCGGCGAGCACCTATAGCGGCATTCGTTTTCTGGTGGTGCTGGAGCCGCTGCTGTCGCCCGCGCAGACCAATGCTCGCGTATATGGGCCGGACTATGTGGTGGTCACTTCTCCCGTAAATGGCACTATCCGGATGCAAGAGGTGCGGCACACGTATCTGCATTACATGGTTGAGCCGCTGCTCTATTCACGCGCCTCTGCAATGGATCGGCTGTTGCCCATTCTGAAGACAGTCCGCGATGCGCCACTGGATTTCCAGTACCGTGCGGATGTTGTCTCGCTCGTCATTGAATGCCTGATACGTGCGGTGGAAGCCCGTACAATGAACACCGGCATTGCCGAATACAAGGTTCCGCCGGATGTGCGCCGCGCTGACCTGGAGCGTGAGACGCAGAAGCGCAATGCGTCTTTGCAGAAGATTGCAGCGGTACGCCAGCAGGCTGTCAACAAAGACATGGTTGCAGGCTTCGTGCTGACGCAGTATTTCTATGACCAGATGATTGCTTTTGAGCACACGCCGGAAAGTCTCTCGGAAGCCATTGGCCCCATGGTCTACGGAATGGATGTGGACCAGCAGGTGCACAGGGCACGCGATATTGAATTTGCCGAAGAAGGCTCATCGGATGTAATCAGCCATGCCTCGCGCAAGCCGCATGGACTGGATCTGGCGGAGATCAAGCTGCATCAGGGCGATGCTGCCGGAGCGCAGCAGATTGCTGAGCAGGCACTGAAGGAGCATACGCCTGATCCGGGGCGGGCGGACTATATTCTTGCGCTCACGGACCTGATGCAGGGCCATATGGATGGGGCCGAGAAGAGCTTCAACGAGACCATTCGCCTCTCCAAAGACCCTCGGCTGCTGGCATGGTCCCACATTTATCTGGGCCGTATTCACGACGTAAGGGACGAGCGCGATCAGGCGCTGGTGGAATACCAGACTGCGCTCACGGTCCGCGACGGTCAGCCAGACACCAAGGCCGCTGCGGAGAAGGGACTGAAGCAACCCTTTGAATTGCCGAAACGCGCGCAACCGGATGATGGCGGTGGAGCTGGTTCCGCGAATTCCCCGCAGTAAATTTTGTTTCCCTGCTGGGGAAATTCGCAGATTCAACGCACCCGGAAATTCCCTGCCCTTCTGGAATTTCTGGCGACTTCGGATTTGCACTGCATTGGGATCGCAGGAATCAGGCCGTCTTTCCCTGCCGCTCCTTCAGATCTCGTAACAATTGCTCAATCCGGTCTTCCCGCTCCAGTGCCTCAAAGCGGTCTTCCAGTGAATCCTCCCGCAGCATGTCGTTCGTGGCCGCATTCTCTGCCTCAGTTCCGATCACCCGCAGCTTCAGGCGATCCATCCCCGGGCTGCTGCTCGTCGTTTCCAGTTTCTGCCGTGCCTCGTTCGCCCGGTTCACCACGCGCGCCCGGCGGTGCTGTGCAATCAGCATCTCGCAGCGGCTGCGCGTTTCAGCCAGCTTCTGTTCCAGTTTGCGCAAGGCGGAGCGCAGGGAATCGGCCTCTGTTGCCTGGTCTTCAATCTGCTGGGCAAAACCCGCGGCCATCTGCTCGTGCCCCAAAGCGCGCTCAATCGCAGCGCGCGCCAGATCGTCCTTCCCTTTGCCGACCGCCAGCTCCGCTTTCTTGTGCCATTCCGCGGCGGAGTCCTCGTGCTCTTTCTTCTTTTTTTCCAGCAGATGCTGGTCAGCAATCGCAATCGCCACCTGCGTCTTTACCTGAAGAAGCTGGTTCTCCATATCAAGAACGAGCTGCTTCATCATCTTTTCCGGGTCCTCGGCCCTGTCCATCAGGTCGTTTACATTGGCGCGCAGCAGAGCTGCAACGCGTTCCAGGAGTGCCATATCTCCCTCCTTCTTTTAGTGCGAAACGGGGCCCGAAGGCCCCGTCCGGTGTGTTTACTTGCCATCCACAGTGGAAGCGCCGTTCGGACGCGACCGCATGCCCTTTATGTTGTTCATCAGCTCGCGCATGTCCATTCCAGACAGCGCTTCAAACAGTGCCGGCACCTGCGCAGCTATCTTCGTAATGTCTCCGGTGAGCTTGTTCACTCCAGCAGCTCCATCACTTCCGGTTGAGACCACGGTAATCTTGTCCACCTTCGACAGCGGCTCAGACATGGCCCGCACTACGTCAGCCATATTGCTGATGAGCCGGTCCACCACCGCAGCCTGGTTCCATTCCTGATAGGCTTCCGCCTTCACATTCATGGCCTTGGCTTCAGCCTCACCCTTCTGGAAGATGACCGCAGCTTCAGCTTCACCCTGCGCGCGAATCGCAGCCGCCTGGCCTTCAGCCTCAATCATCAACCGCGACTTCTCAGCCGCAGCCAGGTTTTCAATGCGCTGGCGCTCGATCTCGGCCTGCTTCAGCACCGTCGCGATCAGCTCTTTTTCGTGACGCTGAATTTCAGCTTCCTGCACCTTGATCTGCTGCTCTTTTTCAATCTGCTGCACCTTCACCTGCTCAGCAATCACCTGCTGCTGCATTACGTTTGTCTGTAGCTCATAAGCCTTGTCCGCCTGCGCCTGTTGCTTGCGGCTCTGCTCGGCAAACTGCGCTTTCTGGATGTCGAGGTCACGCTGCGCCGCTGCCTGCTTGGCCAGCGATGCGGTTTCCGCAATCACACGCTCCTGGTCAGCCGCGGCCTTGGCAATCGCTGCTTCGCGCATTGCATTGGCGCGGCGAATCGCGGTGTCACGCTCGGCTTCCGCCGCCGCCACATCAGCATCTCGCTTAATGCGCACAATGTCCGGACGCCCCATGTTCGTGATGTACTCGTTCTGGTCGCGAACTTCCTTGATCGTGAATGAAACGACCTCAAGTCCCATCTTGCTCATATCGTCCGCGCAGGTTGAGCGCATCCGGTCAGAGACCATCTCCGGCTCCTTCACAATCTGCTCCACCGTAAGCTGGCCGATAATCCCGCGCAGGTGCCCTTCCATCACCAGGCGAATAAGGCCTTCCCGCTGAGGCGGCGTCTTGGTCAGGAACTGTTCCGCTGCGGTCAGAATGGATTCCTGATCTGAACGTACCTTAATCTGCGCCACGGCCTCGACCGTCACCGCAACGCCCTGTTTGGTGTACAAGTCCTGCTGCGGAGCCACATCAAACGACATCAGCTCCAGTGAAAGCTCCCGGCAGCTCTCCACCATCGGAAAGATGACCGTACCGTGGCCTTTAATCACCCGCGGCCCGCGAAATCCATACACAACCAGGGCTTCATTCGGTCCCGCCTTGCGAAACATCTTTGCCAGCAGGCCAAGCAGAACAATGAGTGCCAGAAGACATAAACCGACGATTACGATTACTGTGTTTGTCATAGTGGTCCCGGTCCTTTCTCACCGGGAAGACCATAGAGTGAACGTTGATACACGCTGCATAAGGACTTACTTCAGATCACCAGCAACTTCGTCCCAGCGGCGCACCCAGGCAATGCCCTGCTCGTAGCGCATCACCACAACTTCCGTGTCTCGCGGAATCGGCAGCCCGTTTTCACTGCGCGCGGCAGCAAACTTGCGGCCTCCGTTCTGCGTAAACAATATCTCTCCTGTCCCGTGGTCGCGGATGGCCGCGCTCACCCGCGCAATCATTCCTGCCGTGGCTGTTTCTTCAGCTGTCAGCGCGCGCTCATGCGGCAAAAGCACACGCGCCAGAAACCAGAAGATCGCCGCCGCGCCCGCAACCCCAGCCAGTGACGAAAGCACCAGCACCACAGGAACAACAAATCCTCCATACCGCTCCAGCAGATAACCCGTCCCGCCAAACCAGCACAGAAAGATCATCAGCGTAAAACCATTGATCGGGCTGATGGACTGGCCATTCCCACCCTGCCCATGTCCCGCCCCTGCGTGATGCATGTGCAGATGGCCAATATGGAAATGCGAAAAGCCGCCTACAAATGCAATCGCGCTCAGGCACAGCCCTAATGCAAAGCAAAACAGATAAAAACCTTCCCACGTCATTTCTGGATCTCCTTTACCTTCCGCGCACTTCTATGCGCCGGGCGCAGCACTTCCAGCAGCCGCTCCACCAGTCCGGGGGTCTCCAGAATCTCTTCCAGCAGCAACAGACAAGCCCGCGTCTCCTTGTGCCGCGCCAGCGCCAGCAATGCCTGCCGCAGTGCAGGATCGCGACGGAACCGCTCGGCCCCGCTCACCAGCCACAAATCCAGCTTGTCTTCGAGCGTGCGCGCATCACTCAGCAGCTCAGGGTGGTAGCCCTCCGGATCATCCACCAGATATCCGGGATGCACCTTGAAGAACTTCGCCAGCAATTGCCGCGTGGTGTTCGTCAGGTGAGGACGCGCGCCGCTCTCAATTTGCGAAAGGTAGGACTGGCTCATCGTCGCCTTCAGTTCCGTGCGGATGGCCCTCACCACTTCCTGCTGCGTCATGGCCCGGTTCAGCCCGCGCAGGTTCCCTTCCACTTCACGCAGATAACGGATTTTTTCGCCCAGCCTCATATAGCAATATGTGATTTTTATATCGCTTATTGCAATAAAATGCAAGAACCTTCTGTAAAGGCCGTAAGCTTCGAGCAGTGTTTAACTTAGAAATGGACTGTGGCAAAGCTCAGACATGAACAAAGAGCATCCTGCAAATTCTGCCGGCTCATCAAGAGGAGCTGAGCGCATCCGGAATTGCCCACCTGCGCTTATTTGGGTCTGTAGCCAAAGACCAGGCATCTGCGCAATCTGACGTAGACCTTATGGCAGATTTCTTTCACTCAGGACGCTTCTCTCTGCTCGCCATGTCCCATCTTGAAAACCACCTCGCCGATCTTTCAGACGCAAAGGTAAATCTGTCGTCAGCCGAACGCTATTACTGATGACCTTCCCCCTGAAAGACGCGGTCGCAAGGGCCCTTTCTCTCCGACCTTCCGAAACCAGCCCAGCAACGTGCATCAGATAACGTAAAGGAGAACCATGCACCGCTTCAGAGTCTGGGCACCCAAAGCAAAGACCCTTGACGTAAAGCTTTCCTCGCAGCTTCATCCCATGCGCAAGACCACCGGCGGATGGTGGGAGGCCGATATCGCCAGCGCCTTCGCAGGCGCAGACTATGCCTTCGTTGTGGATGGCGAATCACCCGATCTTCCCGATCCGCGCTCCGCATGGCAGCCGAACGGAGTTCACGCGCCATCGCGCCTGCTTGACCATTCCACATTCCACTGGACAGACGACCACTGGCAGCAACCTCCGCTTTCCAGCGCGGTAATTTACGAACTGCACATCGGCACCTTCACACCTGAAGGCACACTCGACGCAGCCCAGACGCGGCTTCCCTATCTGCAAGACCTCGGCATTACGCATGTCGAGCTAATGCCGGTCGCCTCTTTCCCCGGCGCTCGCGGATGGGGCTATGACGGCGTGGACCTTTTCGCCCCGCAGGAGGCCTACGGCGGTCCGGAGGCGCTCAAACGCTTCGTGAATGCCTGCCACGAACACCGACTCGCCGTGCTGCTCGATGTGGTCTACAACCATCTCGGGCCATCGGGCAACTACCTCGGCAAATTCGCCCCCTATTTCACTCACCTGCACAACACGCCATGGGGTGACGCCGTCAACCTTGAAGACGCGGGAAGCCACGAAGTCCGCCGCTTCTTCTGCGACAACGCACTCATGTGGCTGCGCGATTACCACTTCGACGGCCTGCGCCTCGATGCCGTCCACGCTTACGTGGACCGCTCCGCCATCCACTTCATGGAACAGCTCGCATCCGAGGTCCGCGTCCTCGAAGGCCAAACCGGCAAGCAGTATGTGGTCATTGCCGAAAGCGACCTGAACGACCCTCGCCTGGTCCGCGCGCCAGAAGCCGGTGGCTATGGCATGGATGCGCAATGGAGCGACGACTTCCATCACGCGCTGGTTACGCTCCTTACCGGTGACCGCAATGGATATTACGAAGACTTCGGCAGCGTCGCCGATCTGGCAAAGTCTCTCAAGTCCGTTTTCGTTTATGACGGAATCTATTCGCCGCACCGCAACCGTATCCATGGCCGTCCTGTAGAAGGCCTGCCCGGCTGGCGGTTCCTAGGCTATTCGCAGAACCACGATCAGGTCGGAAACCGCGCGAAGGGCGAGCGTCTTTCACATCTCGCAGGCATCGCGCGCGCAAAAATTGCCGCAGCCCTGGTCTTCACCGCCCCCTTTGTCCCAATGCTCTTTCAGGGAGAAGAATGGGCCGCTACCTCACCATTCCAGTACTTCACTGACCACGAACCAGAGTTGGGAAAGCTCGTCTCCGAGGGACGCAAGAAGGAGTTCGCCGCCTTTGGCTGGAGGCCCGAAGAAGTTCCCGACCCGCAGGACGAACAGACCTTCCTCCGTTCCAAACTGCATTGGGAAGAGCAGTCAAAGCCGCCCCACTCCGAAATGCTCGACTGGTACCGGCAATTGATTCAGCTGCGCAAGTCAGAACCCGACCTGACCGAAGGCTCTCTCGACCACACGCAAGTGGAATTCAGCGAAGAGGGCAAGTGGCTTGTCATGCAGCGCGGCAGCATCCAGGTCATCGTCAATCTCGGCACGCGTTCTCTGGTGCGCAAGATCGAAGAGAACACCCAACTGTTGCTTTCCTCCGGAGAAGCGGTCGCCATTGAAGACAACATGATCACTCTCTCCCCCGATGCAGTCGCCGTGCTCCGGCGTTGATCCCTGTATGCTGATCTGTGCCTTTATGAGTACCACTGAATTCTCTACCTGGGTCTTTCTTAGCTCTGTGCTGGCCGGCCTTCTCGGATCACTCACCGGCCTCGGCGGAGGCGTGGTCATTGTCCCCGTCCTCACCCTGCTCTTTCACGTGGACATCCGCTACGCCATCGGCGCATCCCTCGTCTCCGTCATCGCCACATCATCAGGAGCGGCCGCCGCCTACGTGCGCGAAGGCTTTTCCAACATCCGCATCGGCATGTTTCTTGAAATCGCTACAACACTTGGGGCGCTGCTCGGCGCCTATCTCACCGCCATCATCTCCACTCACGCCATCGGAATCGTCTTTGGGCTGGTGCTCCTGTACTCGGCCTATGCCTCCTTCCGAACGCATCCTCACAGCGTACGCCGCACGCCAAATCCGCTCGCGCTCAGGTTGAAGTTGCAGGGCAGCTATCCCGGCCCTAACGGAGAAGAAGCCTACGTCGCACAGCACGTTCCTGCGGGCCTCAGCCTCATGTTTCTGGCCGGAACTCTCTCCGGCCTTCTGGGCATCGGCTCCGGGGCAGTCAAGGTCCTGGCCATGGACCACGCCATGCGTCTCCCCTTCAAAGTCTCCACTACTACAAGCAACTTCATGATCGGCGTAACCGCAGCCGCAAGCGCCGGAATTTATCTCAGCCGCGGTTATATCCCACCCGGCCTGGCCATGCCCGTCATGCTGGGTGTGCTGCTCGGTTCCTTGGTTGGTTCGCGCATCCTGATGAAGGCCGATGTCAAGACCCTCCGCCTCATCTTCGCAACAGTCATTGTTTTGCTGGGCATCGAAATGATCTACAACAGCGTGGCAGGCAGGCTATGAACGACCAGAAATTGGAATTGCTCATCGGTCATCTCCTCCGCATCGGGGTGACCCTCGCCGCACTCGTCGTCTTTGCCGGAGGCGTCCTCTACCTGCATCAGTCCCGCGGCCCCCGCCCGGATTACTCCTCATTTCACGGAGAAGCGCAGGCCCTGCGAAGCCCCTCCGGAATTCTCAAGTCCCTTCCGTCCGGCAACAGCAACGCTCTCATCCAGGTCGGATTGCTCCTGCTGATTGCCACCCCCATCGCCCGCGTCATCTTCGCGGCCATTGGATTTTCCCTCGAACGCGACTGGTTCTATACCGCGGTAAGCCTGATCGTGCTTTCGATTCTTCTCTACAGCCTGCTGGCCGATCATTGAAGGCTGCCAAACCAGCGCCCGGCCGGGTATCATAACCACCATGCAGGTCCTGCTCTATTCTGCAGCGTGGTGCCGGGATTGCCGCGAAGCCAAGCGCTTCCTCGACCAGCACAACATCTCCTATACCGAAATTGATATCGAAAACGTACCCGGCGCCGCTGAAGAAGTCGTCCGCAACATCGGCAAGCGCGCCATCCCCCAGCTTGTCATTGACGGAAAATGGTTCCAGCCCTACCGCCCCGGTCACGGCCTCTTGTATCAGGAGATCCGGCAGGTCCTCGGCATCACCATCACCACCTGATACTCAGCTTCACATCAAAAAACTCTTCATTTTTTCAGTGGACTGATATTCATTGGCTGTAACTCCGGACCACTGTCTTCACTTTTCTTGTCTTGAGGAAGACGTGCGCGAGCACGCAGTCGAAGGCCCTCACCGTCCGAATGGCTTCTGAGTCATCCAGAGCGTGGTTGATCTGCCAGCGATGCAGCATCTCTTCCCGGAATCTACGTCCTCTCTTTTCTTTGCAAAATTCCACCCATCCTCCAAAAATAAATTTGACACCATATTTAGATATCTATATAAAGACATCTGAATATGGCCCGGACTGATTCCCTTCAAGGCTCACTCGACCTGCTCGTGCTCAAAATACTTTCGCGGCGCCCGCGCCTCCACGGCTATGCCATCATGGCCGCCATTGCCAGCACTTCCGGTGAAGTGCTGCGCGCCGAGGAAGGCTCACTCTACCCCGCACTCTATCGAATGGAGGAGGCCGGTTGGATTCGTGCCGAGTGGGTCAAAAAGGAATCAGGCCGTCGCGCCCGCGTGTATGAGCTGACCGCTGCAGGTAAAAAGCAGCTTGGCATTGAGGAGTCTCGCTGGCAATCCGTCAGTCTGGCCATTAACCGGGTCCTCAGGGAGGCGTGAAATGTCATTTTGGTCGCGTATCTTCAATGCTCTGCACAGCGAGCGCCTTAATCGCGAAATTGAAGAAGAGTTGCAGTCGCACATCGAAGAAGCCATCGCCTCAGGCCGCGATCCCGAGGAAGCAAGGCGCGCATTCGGCCCCACACTCCGCGCTCGCGAGAAGGGGTACAGCATTCGCGCCGCCGGATGGCTTGAATCCATCTTCGCCGATCTGAGCTTCGGCTGGCGCCAGCTCTGCCGGAACAAGATCACTTCTGCAGCCGCCGTGCTCTCTCTGGCCCTCGGCATCGGCTCCTGTGTCGCCGCCTTCCGTCTCATAGATGCCCTGCTCTGGCGCCCGCTTCCCATCGCGAACTCCAGCAAGCTCTATGTACTCTCCCGCAAAATGACCGGCCTCAACGGCAAGCCCATGGAGGACGGCCACTGGGCCACGCCCGAGTTCAACCTCATGCGCGATGCCATAAAAACACAGGCCGACCTCATCGCCATCAGCGACGCCGACCGCACAGACATCACCTGGTCCACTGACGACAACATGGAGAAGGCCCACATCGCCTACGTTTCCGGTAATATGTTCCCGCTCTTCGGCCTCAACCCTACGCTGGGCCGTCTGCTCACTCCTGCGGATGATCGCGGCACCGCTCCTTACGCTGTCCTTTCCTGGGATTACTGGGAACACCGCTTCGGACGTGATCCCAACGTCCTTGGCCGGTTCGTCCACATCGGCGATCAGACATTCCAGATCATCGGCATCGGCCCGCGCGATTTCACCGGGACAGAAAAGGGGACCGTCACTGATATTTTTCTCCCGCTCAGCATGAACAGCCTCGCCACCCGGAAGGAGTGGGACTGGCACCGCATTTTCCTCATGCTGAAACCAGGCGTACAACCCTCGACCGCTCTCGCTCCGGTCCTTGCACAGCTTTCCGCCATGAATCACACCTTCGTGTCAGGATGCTACACCTGCTTCCACGGAGCCACCCCGGCATCCATCAATCGCTACCTCGATCAGAAGCTTGCCCTCTCCCCTGCCAGTGCCGGCATCTCCGATCTGCAAAAGGAATACCGCCGCTTTCTTGTCATCCTTGGCTTTCTTGCCGCACTCGTGCTGCTTATCTCCTGCGTCAATGTCGCAAATCTGATGACCTCCCAGGCTGCCGCCCGCGTTCAGGAAATGGCCCTCCGCATCTCCATCGGCGCTGGCCGCCGCCGTCTCGTTCAGCTCATCCTTGTGCAGAGTGCGCTGATTGCCATTCTGGCATTTGGCCTTGGCGCATGCTTCGCAGCCTGGTCCGCGCCCTTTGTGCTCAGCCTCATCAATCCACCCGACAACCCGGCCCGCCTCGCCCTTTCTCCTGATTGGCATGTCTTCGGCTTTGGCTTTTCGCTGATCGTTCTCGTCGCCCTGTCGCTTGGTCTGATTCCTGCTCTCCGCGCTTCTGCCGTACAGCCCGTTACGGCCCTCAAAGGCGGAATAGACCCGCATTCCTCGCGCCGCCTCATGCGTGGAGCCATTGCCCTTCAGGTCGGCTTCTGCTTCCTCGTCCTTTTTCTGTCGTCGCTCTTCGTCACGTCTTTTCAGCGTCTGCACGAACGCCCTCTTGGCTTCTCCACAGACCGCCTGCTTCTTCTCGAAACGGTAGCAGGCAAAGGCCAGTCCCCTGTCGTCTGGGATCAGACAGCCGAAGCTCTGCGCGCTGTACCTGGCGTCCAATCCGTTGCCATTGAAAGCTGGCCGCTCCTCAGCCGCATCAGAATCAACAGCGATATCTTCGTCAACGGCGCAGTTCCTAACCCCACCAATGCCTTTTTTATGGTCGTTTCTCCAGGTTGGCTCTCCACCATGAAGGTTCCTCTCCTTTCCGGTCGCGATTTCACCCCGCAAGACACTTCACCCGGGGCCGCGATTGTGAACCAGACCTTCGTCAGGACATTCTTCCCCGGCCAGGACCCCATCGGCCGCACCTTTGCGCGCGGCGCGCATCAGCCCCTTTCCAGAATCATTGGAGTCACTCCGGACGTTCCTCTCTTCAGCCTGCGCGACCCCGTCCCCGCCGCCTTTTACGTCCCGTTCAACGAAGTCAATGAACAATCCACCCTCAGGCCCGCTGGCTTCGCCACATTCGTCATCCACACGAACGTGCAGGACCCGCTTGTCCTCGCAGGCCCTCTCCGCCAGCTAATTGCGCATCGTCACAATGGTCTCCGCGTCTCAAACATCACCACACAGCTCGATCTCGTGCGCGACCAGACCATTCGCGAGCGGCTCATCGCCCTGCTCGCCGCATTTTTCGCCGTGGTAGCGCTGCTTCTCGCCGGTATTGGACTCTACGCCGTTCTCAACTACTCCGTCCTCCAGCGCCGGCGCGAAATCGGCATTCGCATGGCCATGGGTGCGCCTCGGGCCAGCATCGTGCGCGTAGTAAGTCTGGATGCCTTTCTGATGATTGCCCTTGGGGGAGGCGCCGGTCTGCTCTCAGGGTTCGCAGCAGCACGTTACGTGGAGTCGCTCTTCTACCAGGTCAAAGCAACCGACGCGAATATCATCGCATTTCCGGCGTGCACCATCCTGCTCACGGCCCTCCTCGCAACACTCCCTGCCGTCCTCCGCGCGCTCCGCACCGATCCAACAGAAATCCTGCGCACAGATTAGAGCAATCGAGCCGAAGCCTTTGCATCTCGGATTTTTCAAAAATCAGACTTCCGAATAAGGCAGCTTATGGAGTTGCGCCCACAAGCTTTTCAATTTGCCCAGCCCCCCGATAACAGATGAAGTTGCGTTGGAAATGGACACATGCCTGAGAAATAACTCAGAAAATCACTTCATGCAAACTACCGACTTCCACCACGTATCAAACGCCGTCAGCGCCCGCTCGCACTGGATCCGGTGCCGCTCTCTTTTATCGCGGACCTTCCTGCGCAGCTCTTCTTCCAACGGGACCAGCAGATCAAACGTGATGTTCGCGGGCTGGAAATGCTTCGCATCAGCCTGGGTAATGTAGCGCACCAGCGACCCAAGCGCTGTCTCACGCGGAACAGGATCAAAAGCAATTCCCTGTGCCGCAAAAGCAGCATACATTCCGGCAAGCATTCCCATCGCTATGGACTCGGTATAACCTTCCACCCCGGAAATCTGCCCGGCAAAATAAATACCCGGATGCTCGCGCATGTTCAGCCTCTCGGTGAGAATGCGCGGAGCATGGATATATGTGTTGCGATGGATCTGCCCATAGCGCAGAAACTTCGCATTCTCCAGGCCCGGAATCAGACGCAGCACACGCGCCTGCTCGCCGTATTTCAGGTGGTTCTGAAAGCCAACAAGGTTGTATGAATCGGCCCGCAGGTTCTCGCAGCGCAGTTGCACCACGGCATAAGGCGTCTTCCCTGTCCGCGGATCGCGCAGTCCAACCGGCTTCATTGGACCAAAGCGCAGCGTATCGCGTCCGCGCCGCGCCAGCTCTTCAATGGGCAGGCAGCCCTCAAAATAACAGAGCTTCTCCCACTCTTTTTCCTGGACGGTCTCCGCAGAAATCAGCGCATCATAGAACGCGTCGTACTCTTCCTTCGTAAAAGGACAATTGATGTAGTCCGCCGTGCCCTTGTCCCAGCGCGCGGCAAAATACACGCGCTCCATATCAATCGAGTCCGCCTCGACAATCGGACTGATCGAGTCGTAAAACGCCAGATGCCCGCTCCCAGTCAGTCGCGCAATCTCATCTGAGAGCGCCGAAGAAGTCAGCGGCCCTGAGGCTATCACCGTGATGCCGTCTTCCGATTCAATTTTCGTCACTTCTTCCCGATGCACGGTAATCCGTGGTTCGCGTTCAATAGCTTCGTTGACGCGCCGCGAAAACTCGACCCGGTCCACCGCCAGAGCATGCCCCGCCGGGACCGCGCTCGCATCGGCACAGGCCAGCAGAGCGGAACCGGCCCGCCGCATCTCCTGCTTCAGCAGCCACGGTGCCGTATTTTCGCTCTCTGACTTCAGCGAGTTGGAGCACACCAGCTCTCCAAAATCAGCCGTCTGGTGCGCAGGCGTCGAACGCACAGGCCGCATCTCATACAGGTCCACCTCCACGCCCATACGCGCCGCAACCAGCGCAGCTTCCGGCCCGGCCAGCCCTCCGCCAATGACCTTGATGCGCTTCATGCCGTCACCTCATTTTGCGCCGCCAGCACGTGCAAGGCATCTCCCGTCACGCGCATTCTGCGCCACTCATGCAGCATGGTCGCGCCAATGGAGTTGTAAAACTGGATCGCAGGCTCGTTCCACTCGAGTACGTCCCACTGCAAGCGCGTGCACCCATGCTTTACCGCAGCCGCTGCCACGGCCTGCAGCAGCGATTTTCCAATTCCCTTGCCGCGAAACTCTGGCTTTACAAACAGATCTTCCAGGTGCAGGCTCGGGCCCTGCCATGTCGAGTAGATAGGAAAGTACAGTGCAAACCCCGCTGCAATGCCATCTTCCTCCGCAATCAGACACTGGTAATACGGTTGCGGCCCAAAACCATCGCGCAACAGTTCTTCTTCAGTGATCTTCACCGAGTGTGGCTCCCGCTCATACTCGGCAAGACCGCGAATGAGAGAATGAATCAGAGCAACGTCTTCTGGTGTAGCTGGATGAACGTGAGTCATGGGTCTTGTCCAATTCTATGGGAGTCTATGAAAATCGGCGTCATCTCAGACACACACGGCCTGCTTCGCCCGGAAGCCGTGGACGCCTTGCGCGGCGTGGCCCACATCCTTCATGTGGGGGATGTAGGCGACGCTGCCATCCTCGACCGGCTTGCGGAACTGGCGCCCCTCATCGCCATACGCGGAAACATTGACCGCAGCGGCCCATGTGCAAAGCTGCCCGCAACGGAATTCATCGAGCTGGCCGGAGCCAGCATCTATATGCTTCACGATCTCCATCAGCTGGACCTCGATCCGTATGCCGCCGGAATTCAGATCGTCCTCAGCGGGCATTCTCACAGGCCCCTCATTGAGTGGAAAAAGGAAGTGCTCTATTTCAATCCAGGAAGCGCTGGCCCCAATCGTTTCTCACTGCCCGTCTCGCTCGGCTTCCTTGAGGTTTCCGCAGACAAGATTGTGCCGTCCCTGCAAAGACTGGCCTGATTCTTACGGCCAGGCGCTAGTTCCGGATGCGCGGATTCACCACCATATACAGCAGGTCCGTGGCCAGATTCACCAGCACATACGTCAGTCCCACCGCCAGAATGCAGCCCTGCACCAGCGCGTAATCGCGATTTGAAATTGCTGAGATCGTCAGCCGTCCAATGCCCGGCCAACTGAAGATCGTCTCCGTCACAATGGCTCCGGCCAGCAACGCGCCAAATTGCAATCCAATCAGCGTCAGCACGGGAATCATTGCATTCCTCAGCGCATGCTTATAAACAACCGTGCGCTCCGGCAGCCCCTTGGCCCGGGCCGTGCGAATGTAGTCCTGTCCAAGTTCTTCCAGCATCGCCGTCCTCACCATGCGCGTAAGAATGGCCGCCAGCGCCGCCCCCATGGTGAATGCCGGAAGCACAAGATGGTCCCATCCGCCCGCGCCGCTCACAGGAAGCCATCCCAGCTTGATCGAGACCAGCAGAATCAAAATAGGCCCTGACGCAAACACCGGGAACGACAGCCCCAGCAGGCTGATCACGCCCACAACATTGTCCTGCCAGCGCGCCCGATGCAGTGCCGCGGCTATACCCGCTGGAATCGAAAGCACCAGAGCAATCAGCAGCGCCGCAATCGTCAGCTCCAGCGTGTATGGATATCGCGTGATCACCAGATGCGTAACCGAATCATTCAGCCGCAGCGACCGTCCCAGATCGCCATGCAGAACGCCGCGCCAGTAACGCATGTATTGCGTATGAACAGGAACATCGAGTCCGTAGGCGTGGCGCAGCGCAGAAATGTCCTGCGCGCGTGCACCTTCTCCAAGCATCTGCTCCACCGGATCGCCCGGGACCATGTGGATCAGCAGAAACACCAGCGTGACCACCAGCCAGATAACAGGAAGCGTATATGCCAAACGAAAAAGCAGCGCACGCAGAATCCGCATCAGGAGACCCACTCCGTCTGCGCAGGCTGTTGAGCAATGTTTTCTACCAGGACCTTGCTGATGCGATGTCCGCTCATCTCCGCAACCGTGAGCCTGCGGCCTTCATACTCAACCGACTCACCCCCTTTGGGAATCCTTCCCAGCCGGGTCAGCAGAAAGCCGGCCAGCGTCTCAATTCCCGCATCGCGAGGCAAATGCCAGTTCATCTGCGTTTCCAGATCACGCAGGTTTACGCTGCCGTCCAGCACCACTCCACCACTGGCGGAAGTAAGCGGTTTACGGGCAGCCACGTCGAATTCATCTTCCACCTCGCCGATGATCTGCTCAATTGCATCCTCTACCGTCACCAGACCAACCGTCGTGCCAAACTCATCCACCACAATGGCAAGGTGCCGCCTGCGCTGCTGGAACTCCCTCAGCAGATCAAACACTGGTTTGGTTTCCGGGACCACCAGCACCTCGCGCATCACCTGTCGCAGGCGCAACTCTGAAAAAGGTGCTTCGGCAAAACGCGTGCGTGCCATGGCCCTGAAATGCATCAGCCGGGAAATGTCTTTGGAATAGACAACACCAATGATGTAGTCGTGCCCGCGTGCCGGATCGTATACAGGAATCCGCGAATGCTGCTCTTCAATAATGCGCGCACTGGCCTCTTCGATCAGCATGTCCGCCGCAAGCGAGAAGATACGCTGCCTCGGCGTCATGATCTCCCGCGCGGAGATTTCATTCCCCTCGACTACGCGATGAATCAGCAACTCCTGGAACTCCGACAGCACACCCGACCTCCGCGCCGCAGTGGCCACCAGCTTCAGTTCCTCCGGCGAATGCACCGAGGATTCGTGCGCCATCGGCGCATGAAAAAGCTTCAATACCAGCGACGCGGACCGGTTCATCAATCGCACCGCAGGCCGCGTCAGACGGATGAAAGCGTCCATGGGGCCTGCAACCCCTAGCGCCATCTGGTCCACTTTACGCAGCGCCAGCGATTTGGGAACAAGTTCTCCCAGCAGAACGTGAAAATAGGTAATGAGCGCAAAGGCCACCGGAACAGCAATCAGGTGCGCGTATACGGCAGCATGAGGAACTCCGGTCAGCCACTCCTGAAAGAGGGCCGCCACCACAGGCTCGCCGATCCAGCCCAGCGCCAGGCTGCACAGCGTCACTCCAAATTGGACCGCAGGTAAAAAATCGCCCAGGTTCTGCTGCAACCGCCGCACAATGCGCGCGCCCGGACGTCTCTGCGCAATCAGTTGCTCCACCCGGGTCTCGCGCAGGCTCACAATGGCGAATTCCGCGGCCACAAAAAAGCCGTTCGCCAGAATCAGCATCGCAATGGAAACAAACCGGAAAAGCAAAAGACCAGACATTTTTCTCTGAGTCTATCAAGACAGGGCCCAATTCAGCCTCTTGCCATGGCAACGACCAGCTTTGCGAAACCCGCTCAATGCCTGTACCTTTGTCACGGGACTATGAATCATTTCAACGGTTTTGATCTTCAGGCTGCCGCCCGGCTTTCCATGACAGACCACGGCTTCGACGCAGGCTTTCCTCTGGCTGTAAAAGATGAGGTGACCGCAATCCAGCAGCACCCTCCCACGCTGGAAAGCTCCAGCGCCACCCAGGACATGCGCTCATTGCCCTGGTCTTCCATTGACAATGACACTTCCCGAGACCTCGATCAGATCGAAGTCAGCGATGAAGTAAAAGACGGCTCCATACGTGTGCGCATTGGCATCGCAGACGTAGACGCCTGTGTACCCAAAGGCTCTGCCATAGACCAGTTTGCCGCCAAACAAACCACGACGGTATATACCGGCGTTCACAACTTCTCCATGTTGCCCGACGAGCTTTCTACGGGACTGACGTCGCTGCTCGAAAATCAGGATCGTCTCAGCGTTGTGTATGATTTCGTCGTGTCTCCCCAGGGCACAGTCAATTCCAGTGCCATCTACCGCGCAACAGTCAGAAATAAGGCACAGCTCGCCTATCCCTCGGTGGGGGCGTGGCTTGAGACAGGAGCAAACCCGCCAGCCAAAGTAGCTGCCTCGCAGGAAATCACCCGCCAGTTACAGACGCAAAACCGCGTCGCACAACTTCTGCGCGGTCAGCGCTACCTCCACGGTGCTCTCAACCTTCAAACGATTGAAACCAATCCATTAATGCAGGATGGCCAGCCCGTGGACATCGAAATGCATCAGAGAAATCCCGCAACCGACCTCATCGAGGATTTCATGATCGCCGCCAATGAAGTGGTCGCGAGGTCCCTGAAAAAAGCAGGCTTTTCTTCCATCCGCCGTATCGTGAAAATTCCAAAGCGCTGGGACCGCATTGTGGAACTCGCCGCCCAATACGGCACGAAACTTCCCGATGCTCCTGATCCAAGGCCGCTGCATGATTTTCTCTGTGAACGTCAGAAGACCGATCCGGACCACTTCCCCGACCTGTCCCTCGCCGTAGTCAAGCTACTTGGCTCTGGAGAATACGTTCTCGAGCGCGCGAACGAAACCGCAGAAGGACACTTCGGCCTCGCCGTTCAGGACTACACCCACTCCACCGCGCCCAACCGCCGCTACGCCGACCTTGTGACGCAACGCCTTGTCAAAGCCATGGTCGCAGGACGAAAAACGCCTTATTCCGACGATGAACTCGCCGTCATCGCGCAGCAGTGCACCCGTCAGGAAGATGCTGCCCGTAAAGTCGAACGGGAAATGCGCAAACGCATCGCCGCCGTGGTCATGCGCGGCCGCATCGGCCAGCAATTCTCCGCCATTATCACCGGAGTCAACGACCACGGGACCTTTGTACGCACGAAAGCTCCGCACGTCGAAGGAATGCTGGTGCGCGGCAGCAAAGGCGTGGATGTTGGCGACAAGATCCAGGTCACGCTCCTGCACACAGATCCGGAGCGCGGTTACATAGACTTCGCGCGCAGCTAAAATTCATGTCATGCGGCCCCACCTTGGAACTCTGGTAGATGATTTCGAGCGCCATGGCAGCGAGATCGCCATCGTCACCTATCGCGGGAACCGCCGCATCAGTACCACGTATGGTGAAGTAGCTGCACTTGCGCGGCGTTTCGCCTTCCTGCTTCAGCAGCATGAAATTGCGCCGGGAGAACGCGTACTCCTGTGGGGGCAGAATTCCGCAGAGTGGGTCGCCGCCTTCTTCGGCTGCGTACTGCGCGGAGTCATCGCTGTTCCATTGGACGCCGCCGGAAGCCCTGAATTTTCAAAACGCGTCTTCGAGGAAACCCAGCCAAAGCTCATCGTCGGTGATCCCGCGCTGATTGCTCAACTCCCTGAAAATATCCCGAATCTCGTACTCGACAATCTGAAAAACGCGCTTCCCCCGCAACCACAAAACAGCGTTCCGGGCCCCTCTCTCAACCTCGATACGCCGCTCCAGATTCTCTTTACCTCCGGCACCACATCCGAGCCAAAAGGCGTTGTGCACACCCATCTCAACGTGCTGGCCAGCGTCACCCCCATTGAGCGCGAAATGCAGAAGTACTTGCGATACGAGCGCTTCGTGCACCCATTGCGTTTTCTGCACACGCTTCCTCTAAGCCATGTCTTCGGCCAGTTCATGGGCCTCTGGCTGCCCGTCTTGCTGGGCGCGGAGGTGCACTTTGAATCCCGTCTTCAGTCGCCCCGCTTGGTAGAACTGGTTCGTCGCGAGCGTATCTCAGTGCTGGCCGCAGTGCCTCGCGTACTTGATCTGCTGCGCGCGCATCTGCTCTCGCTCTTTCCGCAACTGCCGGCGCAAATCACCACTTCACAGGGCAGGCCCGTATGGAAAAGATGGTGGCATTTCCGCAAGGTCCATCGCCTTCTCGGGTGGAAGTTCTGGGCCTTCGTCTGTGGCGGAGCATCGCTTCCATCGGAGCTTGAATCTTTCTGGAACACGCTTGGCTTCGCGATCGTACAGGGTTATGGCATGACGGAAACCACCGCCCTTATTACGCTGAACCACCCGTTCAAATCAGGCAAAGGCACCGTCGGCAAAGCACTTCCCGGACGCGAAATCCGCATCTCTCCTGAAGGAGAACTCCTCGTCCGCGGCGACATGGTTTCCACTGCCACCTGGCAGCGCGGCCAGATCGTGCAGTCTCCAGGCGATTGGCTCGCTACCGGCGACCTGGCCCGCAGCGACGACGAAGGCCGCTACCAATTCCTCGGCAGAAAAGGCCAGATGATCGTCACCTCGTCCGGACTGAATATTCATCCCGAAGACGTGGAAGCCGCCCTAGACAAGCAGCAGAATGTCCGTGCATCGGTTGTCGTTCCTGCAAAGCTGCCCGGCGGAACAGAACCCATGGCTGTCCTTCTCTTTCGCGGGACTGAAGCCGAAGCCTCCGAGGCCATTCGCGCCGCGAACACGCAACTCGCCGACTATCAGCGCATCCGTTATTGGCGCCTCTGGCCCGCACTAGATTTCCCCCGCACCTCAACCGGAAAAATCCAGCGCAGCAAGGTCGCGCAATGGGCCGCCTCCACCATCACCGGCAATCCATCTTCACAGTCACGCAACACCGATTCACTCCTCGAACTCATCGCCACCATCACACGCAGTCCAGCGGACAAAACTACAGAGGACGCGCGCCTCGACGAAGACCTCCATCTCGACAGCCTGGGCCGCGTGCAATTACAAAGCGAACTGGAGCAGAAACTCGGCATCACTCTCGATGACGCAACCATCATCGGCATCCAAACATTAGGCGAACTTCGCCATGTGCTGGGGATGAACGGCGGCAATCACGCTGTTTCACTTTCATGCTCTTCCGCCGCTCTTCAGCAACCCCGCCTTGCGAAACTCCACTACCCGCAATGGCCCTGGTCATGGCCCATTCTGGCTGCGCGAATCATCTTCATAGAATGCATCGCCCGCCCGCTGACCAGCTTCCTCGCAAGCCCTCGCATCTCCCGCACGCCCGAATTTTCCCTTCCGCCCAAGCCGGTCCTGATCATCGCCAACCACATCACCGCATACGACGCGGCACTCGTTCTGTACGCACTTCCCGGCCCCCTGCGCAGACACACCGCCATCGCCATGGCTGCTGATATTCTCGATGACCTTCGCCACGCACGAGGTCAGGACACCCGACTGCAAAATCTCCTGGCCCCCGCGGCTTACTGGCTCATCACCGCCCTGTTTAATGTCTTTCCACTGCCGCGCAGCGCAGGTTTCCGCGAGAGCTTCGCGCACATGGGCCACGCCCTCGATCGCGGATACAACGTCCTCATCTTCCCTGAAGGCACGCGCACTTCCGGAGTACTGCAGAAGTTTCGTCCTGGCATCGGCATGCTCGTGCAGGAGTCGAATGCAGCAGTTCTCCCGGTTGCTCTGCGCGGTCTGGGCAATCTAAAGCAAGCAGGCAAAGGATGGTTCCGCTCCGGCAAACTTGAGGTCCGCGTCGGCACTCCGGTCCAGTTTCAGTCCACTGACTCGCCAGAGAGCATCACCGCGGCGCTCGAAGATGCCCTGCGCTCCATGCTGTCCTGATTGCTACTTCGCCAATCTTCCGATCACCACATCAATGCCGCCCGTAAAGCTCCTTCCCGGCATCCGCACTCCCTCAATTTCTTCATACCCGGTATTGCTCAGGTTAGATATTTGCACATAAGGATAAATCCGTCCCTTCTCCCGCGTGATCGCCGCGTCCCATACCGGATATGCTTCCTTCCCATAACGCTGCGTGATCCCCACGCGATTATGCAGCATGTATCCGCCCAGCGGAGCAATCGTCCACTCCGCATAAGCATTGTTCACCGGATAATTAAAGACGTACTCCGACTCCAACCCATGCAGCGCCTGCTGAGCACCAGACAGCAGCGTCCACGCCAGTTTCACCTGCTGATTGTGCGCCGCCTGCCATGTCCACGCGCTCTCCACGCCAGCAAATCGCAATCCCGTCAAATTGCTCGCATGCCACTTGTCATTTGCATTGGCCCGCACATAATCAATCGCGTCATGCTGTCGCGAATAAAATCCGGTCACCGAAGCATACGATTGCGCTCCCACAAACCAATCCAGTCCCGCTTCGTAGTTCCACGCCGACTCAGGCTTCAGATTCGGGTCCCCCGCCGTTGCCGGATCGCTGTAGTAAAGATCGGTATAACTCGGCAGCCGGAAACCATACCCAACAGCGCCGTGCAGCTTCACGCTCTCATTCAGCCAGTAACTCCCCGCAATCGCAGGGCTGGCAGTCGAATAACCTCCGCTGATGATCTCCTGCCGCAGCCCCGCGGTAATCGAAGCGCGCTTCCATTGCACATCCACATCCAGATACCCCGCACCCCAGTTGCGCGCGTGGTTGCCCAGATTATTGCTGTGGATCGAATCGCCATCGCCCTCCAGCCCATAAAAAAGCGAGCTGTGCGCGCCAACGTGGTCACTGCGGCGCAGCGCCCCCTGCCAACTCTGGTCTATATGCTGGTTCTTATAAAAACCCGGATCGTTCCGCAACAGCACAAAAATGTCCGAATGCCTGCGGTATCCAAACGCGGCTGACGTCTTCGTACCAAGCTCCTGACGTATGGAAGCGAACCACCCTTTCGTCCGCTCCCAGGAATTGAAACTGCCATAAAATTGGTCAGCGCCAAAAGCTCGATCGCTTCCCGCCAGCAAAACATCGCTCTCGCCCAGCAGCGTCTTCCAGCGCGTCTCCGTGCTTCCGTTTTCATTGCGGTAGTCGCGGTCAGGCGTAAATCCAGTAGAAAAATTGCGCGCGACTGATACCACTTCCGACCACCGCCTGCCGACGAGCAGTCCTGTGAACGCCTGCTCATTTTCACCAAAGCTTCCCACTCCGCTGCGTAGCCTGAGCGCCGTAGTTTCAGGAACGGCTGTAAGAAAATCCACCACGCCACCCACCGCATCAGAACCATACAGTGTCGAGCCAGGGCCATGCAGAACATCAATAGACTGCATCGCATCCATCGGCACCGGAAGATCAAGATTGTGGTGCGGAGATTGCGCGTCATTCACACGAAATCCATTGATAAGGACCAGCGTCTGCGCAAACGATGAGCCCCTCATCACAATGTCCGCCTGCGCCCCGCCCGCGCCACGCTGCTCAATATAGGTCGAGGGGTCGGTCCGCAGCCGGTCCTCAATCGTCTGGAAAGCAAACGGCCGCTGTTGCGTATTCATAATCACAACCGAACGGTTCGAATCCCCCAGTGTCACCGGGGCCGGATTGCCCACTACCACCACCGTGGCCTTCGCCGGGGCCACAGTCTCCTGCGCCATTCCCGCAACAACCCCCACCAGACAACATAAAAAGGAACAAGCCACTTTCATCAGCCCTATCATCAGGCCGGTCTCTATCCGCCGCAATCGTAATTTAGTCATGAATTGGATAGTTCAGGATGTGAACTTTCCTGTAATCTCGAAATATGCGTATCGAGACGTTTCTTGAGCAAAGTCCGCTCTTTGAAATCTACCGGGTCTCCAGAAAACTGGACGCACATCTCCGCCAGATACTCGGCCCCAATGAAGTCACCTTCTTTGAGGCGCTCCTGCTCGTGTCCATCCTCTTTGAAGAGCCGCACGCCGTAAAGCCGTCTCATCTCGCGCAGACTTTTTCCACCGGGCGCGGAAACATCAGCAACTGCATCTCATCGCTTGAAGCACGCGGTCTGTTAAAGCGCCGCATTGATCCCGAAGATGGCCGCAGCATTCAGCTCCTGCTCAAACCGCAAGGGCGCAAGTATGCCATGCAAGCCATTCGTATTCTGGACCAGATGCAAAAGCAGTTTGAAAAACACATCGGAACTCCGCAGTTAAAATCAGCGCTCAATGCCGTTCGCCAGGTTGAGCATCTCTGTGAAGCAACAGTGTGAGTGCGCCGCATGACCATCAACATCCATCATCTCGAACTTCTCATGCTGTTATTGCTGCTGTTCGTCGTGGGTCTGGCCGTTCTTGCCCGCCGCGTCGGTCAGCCGTATCCTATTATTTTCGTGCTCGGCGGCCTGGTCTTGAGTTTTCTTCCGCCAGTCCCTGAAGTCGCCCTCCACCCTGATTTCGTCTTCCTCGTCGTGCTGCCTCCGCTCGTCTTTGCCGCGGCGCACAATACATCCTGGCGTGATTTCCGCGAGAACCTCATCAGCATCCTCATGCTTGCCTTTGGCCTGGTCGCCTTCACCGTCGTCGGTGTTGGCTTCGCCGGTCATTATTTCTTCCCGCAACTCACCTGGAAAACCGGCCTGGTCCTCGGCGCCGTCGTCTCTACAACTGACACGCTCGCCTCCACCAGCATTGCCCGAAAACTCGGCATCCCTGCCCGCATTGTGGACATACTCGAAGGCGAAAGCCTCATCAACGATGCGAGTGGCCTGCTCGCCGTCAGTTTCACCATCGGCATTATTACCAGCGGACACGCACCCTCCGTCGCCAGCGCCATCGGCCAGCTCCTCCTGTTGTCCGCCGGCGGCGTACTCATCGGCCTCGTCATTGCCTGGATCCATTCACGTCTCATCTACCGGATCGAAGCCGCACAGATTGAGATGACCATGACCCTCATGACGCCGTACGTCGCCTATCTCGCCGCGGAACGCCTGCATACTTCCGGCGTCATGGCCACCGTCGCTTGTGGACTCTACCTCGGCCACCATCGCGCGCGCCTGCTCTCACTTGGAGCACGCCTCGAATCCCCGGCCGTCTGGAACACGGTGGAATTTGTCCTGAACGGGCTGGTTTTTCTCCTGCTCGGTCTCCAGATTTCTTCCGTACTGGAGGGCATCGAACATCTCGGCACCGGAAGCCTCATTGCCGGCGGCCTCCTGATCAGCCTCATCGTCATTGTGCTGCGATTTGTCTGGGTGTTTCCCGGCGTACGCATCGCGCAAAAGCTGCGCCATCATTTCGGCGGTAACACCATCATCGAAAACCGCCAGGTGTTCCTCGTCGCCTGGGGTGGAATGCGCGGCGTCATTGCGCTCGCAGCCGCTCTTTCGCTTCCTGAGTTCCTCCCCGACGGCTCCCCATTTCCCGCGCGTAACATCATCATCTTTTTCACCTTCTGCGTCATTCTCGTCACACTCGTCGGCCAGGGACTCACATTTCCTTTCATCATTCGCAAGCTCGGGCTCGCCCGCACTGGTCCCCTGCCCAATCAGGAAGAACAGCTGGCTTTAAGAAAAATGATCCAAAGCGCCATCAGCTATCTCCAACAACAGAAAGAAAAGGACAGTGAAAATAAAGAGGTATATGAGGCGCTCCTGCGCGCCTACAAGCGCAGAACAGCGTTACTCCAGAACCCCGAAGAGGGCGCAAAGGAAGAAGTCACCTCACAAGCCCACCGCTACTTCGAAATCGCCCGCGCCGCTCGCAACGTGGAACGCCGCATCGCAGGAGAGCTGCTGGCCTCCAACCAGATCAACGATCTCGTTTACCAGCAGCTCATCCTCGATATTGACCTCCAGGACGCGCGCTTCTCCGCACCCTTCGCCTCCTGAAGCAAAGACCGGATCCGTCAATGAGGTAACCTGCATGTAACTGCGTCGAAAAAATCGCTTGAATGTTCCTGCATACGCCGGAAGCCTGTGGAAAACTGCTGTCAACCCCTCTGCAATCGCTTTTTTCGACAATTAGCACATAATAAAGCACTTAGCTCGCCAGCAACATGGCCGGTTATTTCTGCCCAATTTGATATTCTGGATTCAAGAGCGAAAAGCTTTTCGGAAACGCTTGCTTAGATACGAGCGTCAGGTTGATGTTTCATTCTGTTGTGGGCCCGCTTGCAGGCTGACATTTTTATAGACCCTTCCGTAAGTTGTTGAAAACACTAGAATGAACTTAAGTATCGAAGAATCAGTAAGATAGCGGGGGATAATCCCCCGCTATCTTATTGAAAACAAAGAAAAGGCTCCTCGAAGGGGGAGGGGGGAGGGGAGTCCCCTGGAACACGCTAGAAGCTCAGGCGCGCGCTCACCTGGATTTCACGGCCGGGTGTTGTCACTTCCGTGATGGATCCAAACCCTGAGGTATTTACAAAACGGTTTGGCGTCCCCAGGTTCGTGTGGTTGAGCGCATTGAAGAACTCACCTCGCGTCTCAAACTTCAGTCCCTCCGTCAGGCCGAAGGTGCGGACAACGGCCAGATCCATCGTCTGCATCCCTGGACCATACACTGAGTTCCGCCCTGCATTGCCAAAGGTATAGGCCGGCGGCGCCTTGAAGGCTGCCGGGTTAAACCACGTCCGGGCATTGCGCGTTCCCGGCCCAAAGACAGGCTTCCCGGTCACATTTGCGCGGATCGGGTTTTCCCCTACCGCGGTCCCTGCATTGGCCGTGTCTCCGAAAACGGAGATCGTCAGCGGAAACCCGGTCTGTACCTGGAACACAGTAGACGCACGCCAGTTCTGCGTTACCACTTGCGTGAACCGGTTATGTGACCACGCCGGAAGGTCATAAACAGCACTCAGCGCAAAGCGATGCCGCACATCGCACGCCGGTCCTTTTTCCGCCTTCAGATCGTAGTTGTCCTGCGGAATCGCCGCCTCGAACATGGGCGAACGGAAGTCCGGCGCATTCGTCAGGCTTTTGGAAAACGTATAGTTCGCGAGCAGACTCAGTCCGCTGGCATACCGGCGGCGCAGGTTCACATACCCTGCGCCATACCAGCTCTGCGCTGTGTTCTCGAGAAAATTGATCGTACTCACCGGAAAAGTTGTGCTGGCCACAACAGTACTTGCTGGGAATACCGTGTTCGGCACAAAGCTGATCTTCGGATGGGGACGCCGCGGCTGGATCGGTCCCGGCCCAGGCTGCGCATTGTTGATCAGGTGAGAACGCTGTAAATGGAAGCCGCCTGACCCCAGATAGCCAATCTCCAGCGTGGTTTCCTTCCCCAGTGCCTGTTCTACTGAGGCGCTCCACTGCTGAATGTATTGCGGCGCAGGGCTCTGCGGCATTCCCGTAAAGCTCACAGTCACAGTACCCAGGACGGCCTGTGGAAAGTTGAACCCGTTAATAGAAGGAGTAAAGTTGTCGCTCTGCGCTGTCTCCGAAAAGACATACGGAACATTGTGGCGCTGATTGCACCATGTATTCATGTCAACAGGCGTGTAGAAGATTCCATAGGCCGCATGCATCACCAGTCCCATGCGGGGTACACTCTGCGCAATCCCCAGGCGTGGCGCAAAATTGGCCTTGGGCGGATACATCAACCCCTTCGGATAACCATTCTGCCCGCCGACAAACACCGACGGCACGCCGTTGCTGTCGAACGTAAGATTGCTGTTCGTATAACGGATGTCCACCAGCGCGCTCATAAACTCATAGCGGACGCCATAGTTCAGCGTCGTTCGCGGAGTAATGCGCCACGTGTCCTGCCCATAGCCGTTCGCATACCACTGCCTCAGGTTCATCTGCGGAATCCCCGCTTGCCCCTGCCGGGCTACAGGGAGTCCAAGTAGAAAACTGGCCAGCGACGATCCGGTACCGTCGTTTGCTCCGATATCAGTAGTAAAGCCATTCGTAAACTGATAAAAGCCGCGGTTCTGGAAGAAGCCCCACATCGGCCAGATGAATTTTTGATAAGCTCCGCCAAATTTCACGCTATGGCGCCCTAGCTGCCAGTTCAAAGCATCTCTGCCTTCGATCACCGTGTCCCAGGCATGCATCGGAGTCGCGCTATAGCTGTCTCCCATCGGTGAGTATCCCTGCACGCTGAAGTATGGAGCACCCCATGCGCCCGGACCGCCGTATCCCGTACCCTGGATTCCTAACTCGCTCACAATGTCATTCTTGTTTGCGTTCTCTGTCGTATGGTCCATGCTCAGGCGCGAAATCGCCAGCGTAGCCATGTTCAGCCAATTGGAACTGAAGATATGGTTCCATCCCAAAACCCCCTGCTGCGAAAGATTGTCATGCAGAAAACCAAACCCGGGCAGGTTCTCTGGCATAAATCCATGCTCACCGCCAGCGCTGTAGCGCGCAAACGCCGTATCTCCGCCCCCGAAGTTGTGGTCAATCCGAAGTGTTCCCTGGTCCGCATAGTGGACCTCGTTCCTTACATCCAGATAGTTGTTCGCGTCATTGCCCGCGCCTACAACCGTAGGTTGTCCCATCATGGTCATGCCACCCATGTTCATGCCCATCATCACATTGGGCCGCGGCACATATTTCGTCAACATGACCTTCGCCACCGGACTGATCCGGTCCGGGCAGATTACATTCATCATCCCGTTGCACATGAACTGGTCACGCGTAAACTGCGGGTTCGAAGCGCTGACCGGAAGCTTTGGATTGTAGTTCGGATTCGGTCGAGTGGTGGCAGGATCATAGATGTCCACGCCGCTCATGCTGAAGTCACCATTGATCTCATCCTGCGTCGGTACCGTATCCGTCATCGTCATAGCGGCAACGTGGCGCATCGCCTCATAATTCACAAAGAAGAACGTTCCATGCTTTTTGCCCAGCAGCGGTCCGCCAAAGGCAGCTCCAAAATTGTTCTGCACCAGGTGCTTGTTGCCGCCCATGTCGTTGAACGAGTGTGCATCCATGGCGCCATTGCGCAAGTATTCATATGCAGTTCCGTGGAATGTAGAAGACCCCGACCGCGTCACCACATTTACCTGGCCTCCGCCTGCGCCTCCCATGTCAGCCGAATAGCTGCCAATCTCAATCTGAAATTCCTGCACCACGTCCGGCGAAGCGCTCAGGTTCTGTGTATTAAATGTTGGATCAGTATTTGTAGCGCCATCCAGCAGAAAATAATTCGCATTCGGTCGCGTCCCGCCAATACTCACAGCCGAACGCTGCCCCGGCCGCCAGTACAGCGGATTCATATCGCCTGTCTGCGCTCCATGGCTGATGTGCGCTCCAGGCACCGTCAGCATCAGGTCAATCAGCATTCGGCCGTTCAGCGGAAGCTGCTGCACTGAGCGCCGGTCCACCACTTCACCTACGCTCGTATCGGTCGTCTTCAGTGTTTCAGGAAGCGCCGTAGCAGTGACTGTCTCTGTTCCTCCGCCCACCTGCAACTGAACGTCGAGCGTGGCTTCCTGCCCTACTTCCAGTTGCAGCCGCTGGATACTCTGCGCAAAACCGGAATGCGTCACCGCAATCTCGTATTCGCCAGGAAGCAATCCCGGTGCCTCATACAGTCCACCATCGTTCGCAACTACTGTGCGCTTAGCGCCTGTAGCAATGGACGTAATTTCAACACTCGCACCCGGGATCGCACGGTGTTCCGGGTCATACACCGATCCGCGCACCACTCCATAGTTCGACTGCGCGTTGGCAACAACAGCACAAATACAGAAACAGGAAATAATCAGCAGCAATTTGCGTATCATGGCTCTCCCCAAAAAACAGCCTGGCCTTGACCTCTTGATGAAAATTACAGGGAAGGCTCAGTCGAACGATATCCGTGCAAGGATGGCATTGTCTTGCGTCTCAGGTACGATTCAGATATCCGCCAAAAGTCTTAGAGCCAGCCCAGGACATCTCGCCTCCACGCACTCTACTGTCTGTTGTTTACGAACTGGCGAATGAAATATCCGCGTCAGCAGCCCATCATCTTGGGTTGATTTCCACAGAAGCCACAGGATATAGTAGTTCTACCTTTGCGGTGCCGGATGGGTCGCCACCCGGCTGAAAAGGGAATCCGGTGCAATTCCGGAGCTGCCCCGCAGCGGTAAGCAGGAACGAAAGCCTCACCAACAGCACTGGTTCGCCATGGACCGGGAAGCAGAGGCAAGTAGGAACGACAAGCCTGCAAGCCCGAAGACCTGCCGCAAAGAAACACTCATGCGCCTCCGAGGGGAGTGCCGGGTGATGATGGTCTTTTTCCGTCATTTTCCTGTTCAGTCTCACCTCTCAGGCGGAAGGAACTTTCCGTGCCTGAATTGCAGACAACGCTTGTCGAAATCGCACCAGACTTCCCGCAGCCGGGACCTGCCTCGCAAATGCAGGTCCGTAAGCGCAACGGCTCATTCGAACCAGTAGACGTGAACAAGATTGTCCGCGCCGTCCAGCGCTGCTGCCACGGACTTACGCATGTAGACCCGATGCGTGTGGCCAGTCGCACCATTGGCGGGCTTTACAACGGCGCCAGCACCCGCGAGCTGGACTCCATCTCCATCCAGACCGCCGCTTCGCTCATCGCTGAGGAACCAGAATACTCAAAGCTTGCCGCACGCCTGCTGCTTTCCACCATCGTCAAGGAAGTCTCCGGGCAAAATATCTATTCCTTCTCGCAATCCATCGAACTCGGTCACCAGGAATCGCTGATTGGCGGGGCTACGTATAACTTCGTGATTGAGAACGCACGCAAACTGAACCATGCCGTAGACGAAGAACTCTCTGGCCGCTTCGAATACTTCGGCCTCCGCACCGTATATGATCGCTATCTGCTGCGCCATCCCATCACACGCAAAGTCATTGAGACGCCACAGTATTTCTTTATGCGGGCCTCCTGCGGACTTGCGCTCACAGTGAGTGAAGCGATTGATTTTTACCGGCTGATGGCGTCCCACGATTACATGCCCAGCTCACCGACACTTTTCAATTCCGGCACGCGCCACGCGCAAATGTCTTCTTGCTACCTGATTGACTCCCCTGAAGATTCACTAGAAGCGATCTATGACACCTACAAACAGGTGGCCATGCTCTCAAAGTTCTCCGGAGGCATCGGCCTTGCCTTTCACCGCGTACGGTCGGAAGGCTCTCTGATCCGCGCCACCAACGGCCTCTCCAACGGCATCGTTCCCTGGCTTCATACGCTCGACGCCTCCGTCGCGGCCGTCAATCAGGGCGGAAAACGCAAAGGCGCATGCTGCGTCTATCTTGAGCCTTGGCACGCCGACATTGAACAATTCCTGGAACTACGCGACAACACAGGAGACCACGCCCGCCGCACTTACAATCTGAACCTCGCCAACTGGGTTCCGAACATCTTTATGCGCCGCGTCGAATCGGACGGAGCATGGTCGCTCTTCGACCCTAAAACGGTTCCGCATTTCCCCGACCTTTACGGCGAAGAATTCGATAAAGCCTATGAAGAAGCTGAAGCGCAGAAGCTGTACACAAAGCAGATCAAAGCCCGCGATCTGTACGCGCGCATGATGCGGACCCTGGCGGAAACCGGCAATGGCTGGATGACCTTCAAGGACACAACTAACCTCAAGTGCAACCAGACGGGCAATCCAGAAAACGTCGTTCACCTCTCAAACCTCTGCACAGAAATCACCGAGGTCACATCTAGTTCGGAAACGGCCGTCTGCAACCTTGGCTCCATCAATCTCGCGCGCCATGTCACGCACGGCCAGTTTGATTTCGAAAAGCTCTCCCGCACCGTGCGTACCGCCGTACCAATGCTGGATCGCGTCATTGACATCAATTACTATCCCGCCGAAAAAGCAGCATCCGCAAACAATCGCTGGCGCCCCGTCGGCCTTGGCATCATGGGCCTGCAGGACGTTTTCTTCCAGCTCGGCATCGCATTCGATTCGTCCGAAGCCCGCGCGCTTTCCACGCAGATACAGGAGGAAATATACTTTTACGCGCTCAGCGCTTCCTGTGATCTCGCCGAGAAGCAAGGCCCGCATCCTGCCTTCAGCGAAACTCGCGCAGCCCAGGGCCAATTGCAGTTCGACCTCTGGGGCGTGCAGCCGAGAGACAGCTCGCGCTGGGAGGCACTCAAAAACCGCATCCGCCAGCACGGCCTCCGCAACTCACTCCTTATCGCCATCGCCCCAACAGTCACGATCGCTTCCATCGTGGGCTGCTATGAGTGCATTGAGCCGCAGATTTCCAACCTTTTCAAACGCGAAACTCTCTCCGGAGAATTCCTCCAGGTCAATCGCTATCTCGTCGAAGAACTGAAAAAACTTGGCCTATGGACAGAAGAGATGCGCATGCGCATCAAGCTTGCCGAAGGCTCCGTGCAGGGAATGGAAGATCTGCCCGAACAGCTCCGCAACATTTACCGCACTGTTTGGGAGCTGCCCATGCGCGCCATCATTGATATGGCCGCCGAGCGCGGTCCCTGGATAGACCAGAGTCAGTCCCTCAACCTCTTCGCCGAATCACCAAACATTGGCCGCCTCAGCTCCATGTATATGTATGCATGGAAGAGCGGCATCAAGACAACGTACTATCTGCGCTCACGTCCGGCTACACGCATTGCGAAAACCACGGTTCAGCAGGCCGCTGCAGCTGTCTCCTGCTCCCTCGAAAATCCAGAGTCCTGCGAAGCCTGCCAATAAGGAGAATCTGCCATGTCCATCGTTACCGAGTCTTCCGTCAAAGTTCCCGATTCCATTCTGGATCCGGGACTCTGCCTCACCCTGCGCCCCATGCGCTATCCCGTTTTCTTTGAGATGTTCAGGGATGGCATCCGCAATACCTGGACCGTCGAAGAAGTAGACTTCTCAACCGACCTCGCCGACCTGCGCTCCAAAATGACCCCTGCCGAGGTTCATCTCATACAGCGTCTCGTTGCTTTCTTCGCCACCGGCGATTCCATCGTCTCCAACAATCTCGTGCTCAATCTTTACAAGCACATCAACTCGCCGGAAGCGCGCCTCTATCTCTCGCGTCAGCTCTACGAAGAAGCCGTTCACGTGCAGTTCTATCTCACGCTGCTCGACAACTATGTTCCCGATCCAAAGGACAAAGCAGCCGCCTTCGCAGCCGTCGAAAACATCCCATCTATTGTCAAGAAAGCGCAATTCTGCATGAAGTGGATGGACTCCATTCAGCAACTCAGCGCGCTCTCAACAGAAGACGAGCGCCGCCAGTTCCTGCTGAACCTCATTTGCTTTGCCGGATGTATTGAAGGGCTCTTCTTCTTCGCTGCGTTTGCCTATGTTTACTTTCTCCGCAGCAAAGGCCTTTTGCATGGACTCGCCACTGGCACCAACTGGGTCTTCCGCGACGAAAGCTGCCACCTCGAATTTGCCTTCGAAGTTGTCAGGACAGTCCGCAAGCAGCACCCGCACCTCTTTGACAAAGCCATGGAAGACCAGGTCATCTCCATGCTTAAGGAAGCCGTGGATTGTGAAGTACAGTTCGCTGAAGACCTCCTCTCCGGCGGTGTTGCCGGCCTTTCGCTCAACGATATGCGCGAATACCTCCAATACGTGGCTGACTCCCGCTTGCAGCGGCTGGGCATCAATCCCGTCTTCGGCTCAAAGAATCCCTTCCCATTCATGGATTTGCAGGACGTCCAGGAGTTGACCAACTTCTTTGAGCGCCGTGTCTCGGCTTATCAGGTCGCCGTCGAGGGAGAAGTGGCCTTTCACGACGATTTTTAACCCGCCGCAGGCCAACCCCCACCATCGGGCCTCTGTCTAAATAGGTAGAAAGGAGGCCCCATGGTAGCTCTTCTCGGAATCATGGCGGCAGTTGTCTTCCTCTGTATCCTTGCTGTTCTCTGGAGCACAGGTGTTATCACAACCCGGCGCTTCAATTTCCGTGGACGCTATAAATCGCATGGCCATGAGCCGCCGCAGCCTCGTGCAACAGGCGTAAACTAGCCCCGCTCTTTCTTATTTGGCTATTCCGAGTTACAGTAGCCTTCATACCAATATGAGTGCTACTGCTGTCACCAATCCTTCTGCAACCGGAACAAAGACCCGACTTGTTTCTCTAGATGTGCTGCGCGGCATCACTATTGCCTTCATGATTTTGGTGAACAACGGCAACCAGTATTCCTACTGGCCTCTTCACCACATAGATTGGAATGGCTGGACGCCGACTGATCTCGTCTTTCCCACATTTCTGTTCGTCGCCGGAGTCTCGATGGTCTTCTCCTTCGAATCACGCCTGAGGAAAGGTGAATCGAAGTCCGCCATCTTCTCCCACGCTCTGCGCCGCTCTGTCATTCTCTTCCTGCTCGGACTGGTCGTAAACGGCTATCCATTCTTTCACCTCGGCACGTTGCGTATTTACGGCGTCCTGCAGCGGTTCGCCGTCTGCCTCTTCATCGCCGCCGTGCTCGAGCTGTGGGACCGCGGCACAAAAAGCAAAATCGCCGTACTCATCTTCTGCCTCATCGCTTACTGGATCATCATGCGCTGGGTCCCCGTCCCCGGATACGGACTTCCCGGCCGCGACATTCCCTTCCTCGACAAGGACGCAAACTGGGTTGCTTACCTCGACCGTCACATCTTCCCCGGACGCCTTTACGAGGGCACGCGCGATCCCGAAGGACTCCTGAGCAATTTGCCCGCCCTCGGCACCGCAATCCTGGGCATGCTCACAGCCATCTGGCTGCGCCGCACAGACAAAACCACCCCGCAGAAATTCTTCGGACTCTGGAGCGCTGCATTTGTCTGTCTGCTGTTGGGCAAACTCTGGGGATTCTGGTTTCCAATCAACAAGAAGCTCTGGACCAGCTCTTATGTGCTCTTCGCAGCAGGCTGGTCACTGCTCGGCCTTGCGATCTGTTATTGGCTGATCGAAATCAAAAAATGGACACGCGGCTGGACCTCTCCGTGGATCATCTTCGGATCCAATGCCATCACTGCCTACGTCTTCTCAGAGCTGCTTGCCCCCACACTCTGGGCTTTCCACTTCGGCGCAGCGCACAAGTCCATCGGACAAGTCATTTACGCCAGCATCTTCGCCAAAATACCCGACCCGGCCTTTGGCGCATTGCTCTATTCACTGACCTTTGTCGCCGTCTGCTTTCTGCCGGTCCTCGTGCTTTATAGGAAAAAGATATTCATCAAAATTTGAGCCGACCCTGCATCTACCTAGACTAAAAAGCGGCCGCCTACATCATGAAAGAGGTGCAGGCCTTTACAAGCATGGAAGAGGAGCAGCATGCAGGAAAATACTGAAATTGTACTCACAGCTTCACAGGAAGAAACACCGCAGACGGACCTGCCACCGGCAAAAGCCCCCGGACGCTTTGTGCGCAGCGTCGGAAAGCTAAAACCACTGCTTCCCTACCTCACTGGAGGACTCCGCCTCATTGATCACGGAGCGGCCCAGATCGTCGCGCAGCTTCTCACCCTTGCCACTACCGGCAACACTGCGTCCTCTGAAGCCCACTCCGAAATTCAGTCCGAAATTCAGCAGGAACTGGCCGAAATTGAAGCCAGTCATCGCGACCTGCGTCTCTCGGTCCAGGACCACAGCCTCGAACTTAAGCGCTTTGAAGACCAGATCGTACTGCTTCGTCAGGCCGTGGAAAGGAATGCGGCGGAACACACCGCAGTGGCCGCAGAGATAGACTCGCTCCGCAAACTCGTCATCGGTGTCGGGCTCGGACTTGGCCTGCTGCTTCTGATCATTATCGTTCTGGGCGCCTTCCTCCTCGCCCACTACTAAATGTCACAAATCCAGTTGTTGTTCACTAACTAAACACAAATTTCTATAAAACGGAAACCAAATCACTGCTCGATAGCTAACCTTTTCCAGAGAGCACCAGAAAAAAAGATTGCCAGTTGTTATGTTATAGGACTAGGATACGTGTCAGTTCGGGGTAGTCTGGGTAGTTTTCTGACACACCAGAACTGAAATGCAGTCTTTTTAATCGTTTCACAGGTGCCAATGTAAAATCCACTTCAACAAGCCAGTGTACGGAGCGATTCTCTATGGCGTGGTATGCCTACTGCATTACAGAAAAGCAAGCCTTTCCTGAACTTCTTCGTCATCGTAAACCCATTCCTTTTGAGTCAGTTTCAGGTATCGCGGGTAACCAGGTATTTCTCTATCCGGCAAGCGATCTGGCAGTAATCGTAAGCGAACATTCTCCTGACGATACCCAGCATGAACGCGCCGCCCTCGAACATGCCCGCGTTATTGCGGACTGCTTCAGGACCTCCACTGTACTTCCCTTCCGCTTTGGGACCGTTTTTTCTGACGATGAAAGCCTTCGCCGGTCTGTCCGTTCCAATCAGCGCCAGTTCCTCACGAACATCGAGCGGCTTCGCGGTAAGGCCGAGATGCACTTGAAAGTCGTGCTCGACGACTGCTGCCGCGAACAGGTCCGGGCCTATCCGTATTCCACTGGACGGTCAGAAACAGGCCGCGAATATCTGGCCCAGTTGCGCGAAAACGCCACGCTTCAGCGTGAGCGCCAGACCAAGGCACGTGCCGTCTCGGTCCAGATGCACCGCATGTTCTCACCCCTTGCTGAGGAGATCACCTGCCGTCGCATGGACACAGGCAAGATGCTTCTGGACATCGCCCACCTCATCGAACACAAATCCGTAGAGCGCTACCAGAACAAGTACTCCAGCGCCCTCCAACTCATGAAGGACTGCCAGATGCAGCTTTCCGGCCCGTGGCCGCCGTATCACTTTGTGCACCGGCTCACCACGCGCCATCACCACACGCATCACGCCCCATCGCACGCCATGCCCGCCTGAGGAGCAAAGCAAAGCCCCGGCGGACCCACGAACCGCCGAGGCTTTTTTCTTCTGGAGCAAGAGGTCGAATCAGCCTGAATCAGCGCTCGGCCTCTACTTAAAGGACGCACGTGCGCCAAAAATGTTTATGAAAAATGTCGCTATATATCCCGGGTGCCCCATGTGTCCGCAAAGCCGAAGGCGCGCTGACGTAGGTCTATCCAGTCTGCGCGCAGCGCTCCCGTTCTTCCCATTAAGTGCCTGAGCACCCATCTCTACCGCTTCAGCAAATCCACCGGCTCATTCACATCCGTAGTCCGGAAATACTCCGCCAACACCGGATGCTGCCGTTTGACTGACTCATACATCTCCCAGGCCACGCGCCGGTAGGAGAAGTGTCCCTGCGGCTGCGACCGCAGCTCTGAAATATAGACCGCTTCTGAAAAGTCCATTTTGAAGAGCGCGCGTACACGCGTCCCCAGCGGCAGAACATAGTCAGCGATCTCTCCGCACGAGGCTGCAAGCTTTTCATGCGCTGCGTGGGCCGCATCCATCGCCGACGCATACTGCGGCAGCAGCCCTGCTTCCTCTATGCCCTCTGGAATGTCATATCCATGGGCCGTCGTGTAGCCCTGAAGAATCTGCACACAACGCCGATGCCGGTGCATGTCCCGAAAGCCGCCAATGTCCATCAGAATGTCAAAACGCAGCGCCTGCCCCGCGGCAAATTCCCGCAGCAGCTCGTCGTGCCGCCCACGATACCGAATCCCAAGTGCGATGATCTCATTGCGCTTCGCTTCATTCAGCCCAGCCACATGGTCACGAAGCTGCCGGAAAGAGTAGTGGCTGGCGCGGTACAGCAGCGTCGCAGCAATCTCCACTTCCAGCGCCTCCTCACGCTCCACCAGGTCCACTACCGCAGCGGGAGCAATCGGGACACCCTGCATCAGCTCAGTTGCCGCTTGCGCCAGCTCGCGACGGGTCTCCATTTCGTATGCATTTGGAGCTGCATATTTCACCAGCGTGGGAGCAGGCTTTACCTCACGCATCAGCAGCGCCGCCGCTTTTTCTCCCAATGCCGGATCAAGCCGTGCAATTTCGCGCTGCAATCCCGCCAGGTCTTCCGCGTGTACGTTCCACGCTGCACCCGCAGCTGCGACCCGCAGCCGCTCGCCCAGCTGCTGAATCTCACGGTACGGACTGGAAAGCAGGCGGGAAATCTGCGTCTCCAGCGTGCGTGCGTTCACAATCTGGCCCAGCGAAGTATTGGTCGCGAGCGGCAGCAGATATCTCGCCACATCAAAGGCACGCGCACGCAGAGTACGGTCGTAGCTCTCCTGCTTCAGCTCTGCCGGCTTCGGCACCTGCCTCTTCAAATGCTCGAACATGCCTTCCGAGATCGCATGGTACGCATCGAACAGCGCCTCAATCTGATGCGAAAATTCTGCCTTTTCCGCCTGTTTCGCCCCAAAGTCCGGCAGATACCAGCCGCTCCTCTTGAAGTTCTGGTAACGCGTAGACCGTTCCTGTCCGTCCCATCTCTGCTCATCCACAAGAGAAATGGCGGCCAGCAGTGATAGTCTCTCTATGGCAAAAGCAATATGCGCCAGATCGGCAATCGAGCGGTGCCCGTACTGGAAATAAAATGTGTTCAGGAACTGCTCGGCGCGTTGACTGCTGATTTCCCTTAGCGATTCTTTCATGGAAAGCGCAGAGCGCGAATACTTGGCCATGGCATAGGCCAGTACTTCGGGGTCCACCCCATGCACGGCAAATATCTCGCTCTGGTTTTGAGACTCAGAAGGCGTGACGGCAACGGATTCAGCTACGATTTCAGGCATGCTGGGAACCAGAATACGACATTTGCCTCTGGAAGAGTGGCACCAATCGAAAACTCTCTCCATCCATGATCAACCCGGCATAAAGGAGATCCTCTCCGCCACCAGCCACCGCCCCTGGCCCCTCCCTTCCGGAACATGGGCCATGACCCAACGCTGGAACGACCTGCTTTTCGCCCATTGGCCCATCCCGGCTGCCGACATCGCGCACCTCATCCCTCCCGGCCTTTCCGTGGACACATTCGACGGCTCCGCCTGGGTCGGCATCACTCCCTTCTGGATGGACCGCATTCGGCTTCACGGCATGCCCCTGATTCCCGGCGCAAACCGCTTTCCTGAGCTCAACCTCCGCACCTACGTGCGCGAGCGCCATTCCAATTTCCCCGGCGTCTTCTTCTTTTCTCTCGATGCCGCCAACCCGGCTGCCGTACTCGCCGCTCGCGCCCTTTTCAGGCTCCCCTACTTCTGGGCGCACATGAACATTGATACGAAGGACGGCCGCGAATTCCACTACCAGAGCACGCGCCTGCTCACACTCAAAGAGGTCCGCTTTCGCGCCACCTACCGCAGCCTCGCACAGCCCAGCACAAAGGGCGGACTTGAAAGCTTCCTTACCGAACGCTACTGCCTCTACACAACAGACAAGCACGGCACTCTCTACCGTGGCAACATCCACCACTTGCCCTGGCCGCTGGAAATGGCCGAGGCCGATATCGAAATCAACGAATTGCCGCAAGCCCACGGCATCCATCTTCCTGATACCCAACCGCTCTTCCACTACGCACGTGAGATGGTCGTCTACATCTGGCAGCTTGAACTGCTGCCTGCGCTGGCAAAGCACGCCACGACCGTTGCCGTCCCGGTCGCCAAACCTCTGTAGCCATTACTTCTAGTAATCTAAGACGTATGCTCGATCTTTCATTTGTAAGGGCCAACCTGCCGTTGGTCGAAGAAAAATTGCGCGCCCGCGGTCAGGACCCCGCCGCCCTGCTCGGTGACTTCCACGCTGTTGACGCACTGCGCCGCGAGCGTATTACCGAAATCGAACAGTTGAAGTCGCGCCGCAACAAGCTCAGCGAGGAAATCGGCAACCTGAAGAAATCCGGGCAGGATGCGACTGCCCACATGGAAGAGACCCGCGAGCTAAAGCAGAAAATTGACTCCCTCGAGGCCGCATCTAGGCAGGCCGAAGACCAGCTCCGCGCCATCCTGCAGCGCATTCCCAATCTGCCGCATGAGTCCGTTCCAGTGGGCAGGTCAGAGCACGACAATCAGGAGGTCAGGCGCTGGGGCCAGCTGCCGGAATTCGGCTTTCAGCCCCGTCCTCACTGGGAAATCGGCGAGTCTCTCGGTATCCTCGATCTCGAACGCGCCGCCAAAATCTCCGGTGCACGCTTTGCTGTCTACTGGGCTGAAGGCGCGCGCCTGGAACGCGCCCTCATCAGCTTCATGCTCGACGTCCACACCCGCGAGCACGGATACACAGAAGTTCTGCCGCCCTTCATGGTCAACAGCAAGTCCCTCTTCGGTACCGGACAGTTGCCCAAGTTTGCTGAAGACCTCTTTCGCTGTGCAGACGAGCAGGGCTTCCGCGAAGGCGAATACCGCGACAGCGACCATTGGCTGATTCCTACGGCCGAGGTCCCAGTCACAAACCTCTATCGCGATGAGGTCCTCGACGAGGCAAAGCTGCCGGTTTTGCTCACTGCCTATACGCCATGCTTCCGCTCAGAGGCCGGGTCCTATGGAAAGGACGTGCGCGGCATCATCCGCCAGCACCAGTTCCAGAAGGTCGAGCTGGTCAAGTTCGTCAAACCAGAAGAGAGTTACAACGAACTCGAAAAATTAACATCGAACGCCGAAGCCATTCTCGAAAAACTGGGCCTTCCCTATCGCCGAGTCCTGCTCTGCACCGGAGACCTGGGCTTCAGCTCGGCCAAGACGTACGATCTTGAAGTCTGGCTTCCGGGGCAAGGCCTCTACCGCGAAATCTCATCATGCTCCAACTTCGAGGCCTTCCAGGCCCGCCGTGCCAATATCCGCTATCGCCCCCAGGGCAAGGGGAAGAACGAGTTTCTCCACACCTTGAACGGCAGCGGACTTGCCGTAGGCCGCACCTGGCTCGCCATTCTCGAAAACTATCAGCAGGCTGACGGCTCCGTGCGCGTGCCGGATGCGCTGGTACCGTACATGGGCGGCCAGACAGTCATCGCCCCGAAATAGCGGATGCGCCAGCACCCGCAAAGATGTGCGCGTGCTGCTCGTAGCATTACAATAAAGAGTGCTCCTATGGGCCGTATCCTCAAAAGCTATTTTTTCTGGACGTATGAGCGAGGCAGCTTCCATTACGATGTAATGGTCACGCTGATCCTTGCCTTCATCTTCATTACGCCGCACCTGTGGAACTATGGCGACCACCCTGTCCCCGGTAACTTCGCCCCTACAGAAGTAGTCGTGCGCGCCGATGGACATGGTGGCTTTACCTACATCGTCCCCGCCGACCAGGTGCATGGCCAGCCTGCCCGTCTCGAGGCCGTCGTCGAACGCATCTCCGGCCAGATGGTCGTGGACCACTATGACACCCTCAAAGACTCCAGCGGCAAAGTCACTGCTTATAAAGTGTGGGCGCACCGCTAGGAAACGCAACCGCATCTAATAGTTCCGTGTCTCTACCTTTGAATATGTGCACATTTAGGACCGCCCTTCTGACCGCCTTTGCCGCAGTACTCATCACTGCATGCGCATACGCGCAGGACGACCTTAGCAAGGTCCTCAGCCAGATGGACGCTGCCTCGCAGAAATTCCAGAGCGCCCAGGCCGACTTCGACTGGGACCAGTACACTGCCGTCGTCCAAAGCCATGAAACACAGGCCGGGACCATTGCCTTCCGGCGTTCAGGAAGAAATGTCGAAATGGTCGCCCACGTAAAGACTGACAACGGCCAGCCAGCGCCCAAGGACATCCTCTATAAGAACGGGCAGCTTACCTTCTTTCAGCCAGCTATTAAGCAACAGACCATCTTCTCCGCAGGCACAAACCGCCAGCAGTATGAAGGTTTTCTGACTCTGGGCTTCGGCGGAAGCGGCAAAGACCTTGCCGCGAACTGGAACATCAAGTATGAGGGCACAGAGGCCATCAACAGCATACAGACCGCCAAACTCGACCTCACTCCCAAGCAACCGGGCTCGAACCAGATGTTCTCCCACATCACGATCTGGATTGACCCCGCGCGCTCCGTTTCGCTCAAGCAACAGTTCTTCCAGGAGAGCGGGGACTCCCGCACCGCGCTTTACACTAACATCCAGATGAATAGCGTACCGGGCAGCGCCTTCGCGCTGAAAATTCCTTCCGGAACGCAGACCGTCCGCAGATAAATGGGCACGCCATTTGCCTTTGCAGCGATTGCCGATGTCCACGGCAATCGCGGGCGCTTGAAGCTGTGTTGGCAGATATTCGGCGCACACTCTCCCAGCGCATTGGCAGGAAAACCTGGCTATGCCACTCCAGCCGGGGCAAGCACTCCGCCTTTAAGAAACATCTGCTTGATTCCGCGCAATGCCTGACGGGTGCGCTCTTCGTTCTCGATAAGAGAGAAGCGCACATGGCCATCGCCAAATTCTCCAAAACCAATGCCTGGGCTTACCGCAACTTTGGCATCTCTTAAAAGCTTTGTAGAAAATTCAAGCGAGCCAAGCGAGCGGTAAGACTCCGGAATGGGCGCCCAGACAAACATCGTAGCTTTGGGCATCGGAACATGCCATCCCAGACGGTTCAGGCCGTTCACCAGTACATCGCGTCGTTTGCGATAGTTTTCGCAAATCTCACTTACACAGTCCTGCGGGCCCTCCAGCGCAAGAATCGAGGCCACCTGAATGGGCGCGAATGTTCCGTAATCAAAGTAGCTCTTGATGCGGCCCAGCGCGCCGACCAGCGTCTTGTTTCCCACCATAAAACCGACACGCCATCCGGGCATGTTGTAGCTCTTGGACAATGTGAAAAACTCAACCGCAATGTCTTTTGCGCCAGGGACCTGAAGGATGGACGGGGCCTTGTATCCATCAAAGCAGATATCAGCATAGGCGAGATCATGCACAAGGTAGATGTTGCGCTCTTTGCATAACGCCACCACTCGTTCAAAGAAGTGCAGGTCGGCACACTGCGTCGTCGGGTTCGCAGGAAAATTCAGGATCATCATCTTCGGGCGCGGATACATGAGCGGAATGGTGCGCTCAAGCTGCGCCAGAAATTCTTCCGTGTCATGAATGGCAACGCTGTGAATGTTGGCCCCGGCAATGACCGGCCCGTAGATATGAATGGGATAGCTGGGATTGGGCACAACAACAACATCGCCCTGGTCCAGCGCAGCAAGGCACAAGTGTGCAATGCCCTCTTTCGAGCCAATGGTCACGATGGCTTCCGTGTCCGGATCGAGCGCGATACCATAGCGCTCCTCATACCAGTGGCAAATGGCCTTGCGCAGACGCGGAATGCCGCGTGAAATCGAATAACGGTGCGTCTCCGGCTTACGCGCCGCCTCTATCATCTTGTCCACAATGTGCTGCGGAGTAGCGCCATCGGGATTGCCCATCCCGAAGTCAATGATGTCTTCGCCACGCTTGCGGGCAGCGTTTTTCAACTCGCCTGTAATGTTAAAAACGTAGGCTGGCAGGCGTTTGATTCTTGGAAACTCGTCCACGCGTCAATCCTCTGGATGAACTGATTTCACTATAGAGGATGAGCATGCAATTTTCACTTATCCGCCCAGCGCCTCCTGAAGGCGATCACTGTAGCTGCGGCTTACCCGCAAGGGAGTACCATCTTTCAGGCGCAGAAGACAGTCGCGGTTGGCCAAGGCCTGCATTTCCGCAATACGGTCAAGCCGCACAATGGTGGAGCGGTGTATCCGAACGAAGGCGGCCGGATCAAGGCGCTTTTCTAGAATATGCAGAGGCTCCCGCAGAAGATGTGTTTTTCCATTCACGTGAAGCGCGGCATAGTCGCCCTGTGCCTCAATCCATTCCACTTCATTCGCGGTCACAAAAAAGATGCGACGGCCGTTACGAATGGCGAAGCGCTGCGCATTTCCTGAAGCCTGTCTTGCATGCAGATCAGAAAGCAGAGACTCCAGCCGCTCGCTCAGCGTATTGTCGCGCTCCATCCCAAGCATGCGTTCCACGCGCTCAATGGCCTCATTAAAGCGGACATCATCAATGGGTTTCAACAAATAATCGGTGGCGTGCACCTGGAAGGCGCGCAACGCATATTGGTCAAAGGCCGTAAGAAAAACCACCGCTGGACGCTCGTCAACAGGCAGGCGCTCGAGCATTTCAAAGCCGTCCATCTCCGGCATCTGCACGTCCAGAAAGATGAGGTCTGGTTTCTGTTCTGAGATCACGCGCAAGGCATCCTCGCCATTGGCGCATTCGGCAATCACCTGAAACTGCGTCCAGGGCTGCAGGCGGGAAACAATTCCTCTGCGGGCAAGAGGCTCATCATCTACCACTACCACACGGTATGTCATGGCAATCCTCCCACTATATTTTTTTCGTTTTCAATTTCTGCAGGAGAAGCATAGAGATGGAACGGAATTCGGATCGTAACTTTGCAGACATCGTCTTGGCAGAAATCAATCGTAAAACTGTGGGCATCTCCATAAAGCTGTTTCAGTCGTGTCTGGATGTTGGTAAGCCCGATGCCGTTTCTGAACTTTGTGCCGTTCACAGGCATAATGTCGTTTCTTATCTGAATCACGAGGTCGTTTTCATCCTGGCTGGTGAACATGAAGAGGCGTCCGCCTTCGCGCCGCTTACCAATCCCATGACGGACCGCGTTTTCGACCAATGGCTGCAATAACAGACGCGGGACCGCGGCATCGAGGACTGCCGGGTCCGTTTCATCCACAATGATAAGGCGGTCGCAGAGACGCGTCTTTTCGATTTCAAGATAGAGATTGGTGATGTCCAGCTCATCGCGCAAAGGTACTTCGTAGGCGCCGTCGTCATCTAGTGTTGCGCGCAGGAAATCAGCGAGACGCGCGATCATGCGGTTGGCCGTCGCAGTATCGTGCTCGTAGACAAGCGTCGAGATTGAATTCAGCGTATTGAAGAGAAAATGCGGGTGAATCTGATATTGCAGCGCCTTTAATTCGGCCTGCCGCACCAGCGATTCCATGTGAAGCAGCCGCTCGCGCTCATCACTCTGCGCCCGATAGTACTTAATGATGAAGTAGAGGGCGCTCCACAGCGCAAGCACAAATGCGGGGCTGATGGCGTTGGCGAATGTGGCAAGCCACTCAAACTTTTCCCACGATGGCATCATGTACGTGGCGTCAAGCCACAGAAGAAGCGTTCCGCACACCCATCCCAGCAGATAGCAACTGACTGCAATCGTCCGTGCAACACGCGGCCAGGGGGCCTGTTCACGCCACAATCGCCTGCATACAAGACGCTGGGCAAAGCTCGCGATGAAGCAGATGATACAGAAAACGGTCTTATAAAGCAGCTCCTCGCGCAGCTCTTTCGACGGCAAAAAGCTGAGGAGCTGGACGCTGCAATAGGCCAGCCAGCCTCCCAACTGAAGCTGCCAGAACGTAAGCCGCCGCCGCTCGCCCGCGATTTTCACTCTAAGAATGGTATCTGGAAAGCGGGATTTCCAACACATTTGGCAAGGCCCGCGTGTCGCAAAATTTGCACGGACTGACGCTGCACGGCCTTTACAATGGCTTCCAGCACGATGGAATGGCACAACGTAATTGGCACAAAAGGCCCGGAACTGGATGAGCTGGCACAGCGGTACCACCTGTACCCTCTTCACATTGAGGACTGCCGTCAGCGTCTGGAAAGCCCGAAAATCGAAGAAGGTGAAAGCTATCTTTTTACCATCATCAAGTGTGTCAAATTAAAACCAGCGGCGGCATAGATGGACACGATATCTGCCTGTTCCTGGGGCGCGATTGAAAAAGAAATCTGTAGGAGCGGTCATTTCAGCATTAGCCCGACGCGCGCTTGTACTGGACGAACCTTGGCTCGTGAACTGAAATGGCGTGCCTCTGCTCATGGTAAAAAGGCACTCCTGTGTAACATCTGAATTGGTCCGTCAACTTCGCGAGAAATTGTATCAGCATTCTTAAAGCTGCGAGGCCATGAGTTTTGGCCTTTCACCACCGGTACACTAAACTTATGGTGCAGACGCAGCAGCCCATCCCCTCTGAGTCAATTCGCCTGATTGTTTTCGACCTCGACGGGACCCTCATTGACTCGCGCAAAGATCTGGCCAATTCCATCAACGCCATGCTCACCGAGTTTCACCGTGAGCCGCTGCCTGAAGAAATCATTGCCGAATACATCGGCGATGGCGCCGGAATGCTCGTCCGCCGCGCGCTCGGCGACCCTGGCGATGAAAAGCTGGTCGAGTCCGCTCTGGCCTCGTTTCTTGGCCACTATCGCGAGCACAAGCTTGACTATACCTATGTGTACGATGGAGTCTTTCAAGCGCTCGAAGCCCTGAAGCCCGGACGCACACTCGCCGTGCTGACCAATAAGCCCGTACGGCCCGCACAGGAAATATGCGATGCGCTCGGCCTCACCTCCTATTTCTTTCGCATCTATGGCGGCAACAGCTTTGCCACTAAAAAGCCAGATCCGGAGGGCCTGAACACCCTCATTCGCGAAGCCGGAGTTTCGCCCAGCGAGACAGTCATGGTCGGCGATTCGGATGTGGACATCCTCACCGCCCGCCGCGCAAAAACCTGGGCCATCGGTTGCCGTTACGGCCTTTCATCGCATACAATGGAATCCATACCATCCGACTGTTTAGTGGATTTCCCATTTGACTGGATTTCTGCGCTGGCTGCTGCGAAAATCAAAAATAAACGTTTATAGAAATAAACAGTTTCATAGATTCCTGCTTTTTCCGGTAAGGCCAAACCGCAAACATCAAAACAATCTCTTTTGCAAAAGGAGAGTAGCTTTGTTGCGTACTGCCCTGCTTACTGCACTTCTCGCCTGCCCATTGACCTACGCGGCCGCCGATGCGCCAGTTTCACACCCGGCCAGCGCCGCTGTCGCTACCATCACAGGCACAGTCACGGATACAACCGGGGCCATCATTCCAGGCGCTCAGGTGCAGCTTATAGATTCGACCGGGGCCGTTGTCACCTCCACCACATCGGACAGCACCGGACGCTTTCGTATCCAGCCTCCGCGTACCGGCGATTACACCCTCAACATCAGCCTGCAGGGATTTGAGACTGCGACCCGTCCCGTGCATGTGGGCGCAACCGCAGGCGCTGCCATCAATGTGCCCCTTGCGGTGGCCACAGCAGTGACCCAGGTAGAGGTCAACGGAAACACAAACATTGACCTCACCGCCTCTGACGAAAACGGCGACACCGCCGTCATGACTGCCGACGACCTGAAGCAGATGCCAGTGTTCGACAACGATTACGTCTCGGCCATGAGCAACTTCCTCGATTCCGGCGAAGGCATGACCGCTGGTTCTGGACTCATGGTGGATGGCGTGGAAGCCAACCGCGCCCTTGTCTCTCCCTCCGCGGTACAGGAAGTGCACATCAATGAAGATCCCTATTCCGCACGCTACTACTGGCCAGGACGCGGTCAAATCGAAATCATCACCAAGCAGGCCGCAGATGCCTATCATGGCGAGCTGAACTTCCTCTTCCGCGATGCAGCGCTGAATGCCCAGAACCGCTTCGCCCCCAATAAGCCGCCTGAACAGCGCCGCATCTATGAAGGCAACGTCACCGGGCCACTATGGCACGCAAAAAGCTCATCCTTCCTCGCCTCCTTCAACCGGCAGGAAGAAGACCTGAACGCCATCGTGAATGCCTCCGTCGTTCCCACCCCGGAAAATCCCTCGGGTGCCTACAACGTGACCGTACCCGCGCCGACGAGGAACACGGAATTCTCCTTCCGCGTGGGACATCAGTTCTCAGACAAGAATTCGGCTTCGCTTATGTACTCCTTCCAGGACGCGACCAACCGCAATCAGGGTGTGGGAAACCAGACCCTGCCTGAAGCTGGATACAACACCGAATCGCGTGAAGACGATGTTATCTTCCATGACGACTACATCGTTTCGCCTACTATCCTGAACCAGGCTTCGATCGTGCTGGAGCACACCTATTACCCCACCTCGAATGTGACAAACCAGCCACGCATCAATGTTAGGGGTTATTTTTCAGGTGGCAGTGCTCAGAACGCACAGAAGCGCACGGAATACAACCTGCGCATGAACGAAATCGTATCCTGGGTAAAGGGCAGGCACAATCTCAAATTCGGCGTGAACCTGCCGCATCTTAGCCGCCGCGTTCTCGAAGACCACACCAACTCAGCGGGAACCTACACCTACGGCCCTACCTACGCTCCTGATGGCACCATCCTTGCTACCGCCATCCAGAATTATCAGGCAGGAAAACCCTCCGGCTTTTCCATCCAGCAGGGCAAAACGCGTTTTGTCTACCACCAGCAGGAAATCGGCGCGTTCGTCCAGGACCAGATCAAAATCACGCCCGTCTTTTCTCTCACGCCCGGTCTTCGCTATGACTGGCAGAACTTTCTTGGCGGAGACGTAAACAACTTCTCGTCGCGCCTTTCGTTTGCTCTGGTACTCAACCAGCAGCATGAAATGGTCCTGCGCGGCGGAGGCGGCATCTACTACGACCGCATGGGCTCTGGTCCGCTTTCCGATATGGCGCGCTACGAGCACGCTGCCCTGCGGCTTCTGCAGGTTTCCTCAAACCAGCAGCCGCTGTGCAACCCGATTGAAAATTGCGCCGATCTCTCCGCGCTTCCACCGTCGCTCGTCGAACTTGAACCCGGGATCAGGACCCCATACCAGATCAACTACGGTCTCTCGCTGGACCGCAAAGTCGGCGAGAAAGGCACTATCTCCATTGGTGGCCGTATGAACCGCGGAGTTGACCTCTTCCGCTCCATGGATGTGAACGCTCCTCTGCCTCCCTACTACAGCCAGCGGCCTAATCCGGAGGTCTCACAGCTGCGCCAGATCCAATCCGCCGGAACCCAGAATGGCAGTGCGCTCGACATCAACTACCGCGGCCGCTTCAACAAATACTTCACCGGATTCGCTTGGTATACCTGGAGCCACTATGGTAACAACACCAGCGGCATCTACTGGTTCCCTGAAAACCAATTTGATCCCAACGCTGAGTGGGGCCCTGCCGATTGGGACCAACGTCATCATTTCGGCTTCTATGGCATGTTCAACGCTGACCACCTGCTGAACCTCGGCGTCGGCATTTTTGCAAATACGGGCAAGCCCTGGACCATCACCACCGGCACCGATGCCTATGGCACCAACCTCTTCAACGCCCGTCCTGATGACGTCCCGCGCAACTCCAGGACCGGCCCCGATTACGCCGACCTCGACCTCCGCTGGGGGTACGACTTCAAGCTCCATCCCAAAGAGATGGACAAAAGCCCGACCCTCGGCCTCTCCGCCTCTGCATTCAATGTATTGAACCACCCCAACGGCTCATATGTAGACACGGTGGAAGGCAGCGAAGACTTCGGCGACGTGATCAGCGCCTATCCTCCACGCCGCATGCAGCTGGCGATGCGCTTCGTCTTCTAGGCAGGAACCAAATGCTTCGGGCCTCTTCCAAAGAGAAAGGCCCGAAGCACACAGAATTCATTCACCCTCTTTCAATGCTCCAGAAAAACCTTCCTGCACTCGATTCAGCGACCACCATCGCCCGCATCGCCATCTGGTCTGCAATGCGAACAAACACCCTGTCCTGGGACGCATCCCCCGCCATCGCCGGCACAATTAAAACCCTCATGCCCGCCCAGCACGGTTAAAGCTGACCATCTCAGCAATGGCACATACATACCGCCGTTGGTGGAGCTCCATAGATGTCGCCTATAGTTTAAATCGAACGGATAAGCTAGGGCTCAGACCTTCGCTGCACGCGTCACTGGTGATATCGCTACACTTCTTCCCGCGCGCCGCGCCCATACAATCAGCAGCACACCTGCGATCACCGAACCAACGCTGGCCACCTGCGCATTACTCATGCCCCAATAGAGCTTGGGATTGATGCGGATAAACTCCACCAGAAAGCGCGCCAGTCCGCTCAGGATCAGATACTCTCCCGTAATCTCGCCCGCCGAACGCGCCGCCTCCGGCCGTCCGCGCTTCCACAGGAACCACGCAATCAGCAGCGCCACAATCAGCTCATAAATGGGCGTAGGGTGTACTCGCACTCCAGGAGGCGTGGGCACCAGGCCATTCGGAAAACTCATCCCCCAGGGGAGGTTCGTCGCTATGCCATAATCGCCGTCTCCAGATGTCAGGCACCCCAGGCGCCCTACGCCATATCCCACAGCCGCTGCCGGAGCAGCAAGGTCCAGCATCCCCAGTTTGCTTAAACCAGCACTTTTGCTTTGCCACAGAAGAGCAACAATACCCAGCACAAGCCCGCCAAACCAGGCAAAACCGGCCCGGTCCAGCAGCAGCCCCAGCGGGTCCTGCCGCAAAAGTTGCGGAGACTCAAGCACGTGCCACAACTTGGCCCCGACCACGCCCGCCACCGTGGAAATCGCAACAATTCCAATGGCGTCCGCGTCTATCTTCCAGCGGCGAAAATTGCGATGCAACACCCAGCAGGCGCAGACCGCCGCCAGCCAGAGCATAATGCCAAAGGTGCCGATCGAGAACCGGCCAATGTGGATAAAGGGGTACACGTAATTGAGTATAGCGGTCTATCCTAATCAGTGATGAGCACGCAGACTACGCCCGCCCTAGAGGTCCTCTTCAGCCGCGAACAGATTGCCGAGCGCGTCGCCGAACTCGGCCGCCAGATTGACCAGGACTATTCCGGGCAAAGTATAGTCCTGCTCGGCGTGCTGAAAGGCGCAGCCATTTTTCTTGCTGACATGGCGCGAAACATCACCGTCAACAACACCTTCGACTTTGTCGCCGTCTCCAGCTACGGCAAGGGACAGAAAACCAGCGGCGCCGTAAAGCTCATCAAAGACGTAGATCAGCCCATCGAAGGTAAACACGTTATTGTGGTCGAAGATATTCTTGATACCGGGCTCACACTCGACTTCCTTAAGAAGCTCTTCCTGCAGCACAAGCCGCAGTCGCTGCGCATTGCCGCTCTGCTCGACAAGCCCTCCCGCCGGCTGGTAAAAATTGATGCCGATTACGTGGGCTTCAGCATCCCTAACAAATTTGTCGTCGGCTACGGCATGGACTATGCCGAGCGCTTTCGCAATCTGCCTGATATTTGCCTGATGCCGCCAGACTATCCGGAATAGCATCCTCGGAGTTTGTATTTGAAATGACCACCAAAGCAGTAACCATTGAAGAAGAATTCAGCAACGGTTTTTTTGATGCCGCTGCTTTCACTCATCAAACACTTTCCAGCAAATCCAGTCTCGCCGCAGTCTTTGAACACACGCTGCTCAAGCCTGAAGCGACCCGCGACCAGGTCGTCCGGCTCTGCGAAGATGCCGCCCAGCATGGCTTTGCCTGCGCCATGGTCAATCCGGCATGGGTCAGCACGGCCTGCTCCGTGCTGGCTGGAACAGGTGTCTCTGTCGGCACCGTCCTCGGATTCCCTCTCGGCGCTTCTCTTTCCATCACCAAGCGCGAGGAAACCGTCGAACTTATCAAGCTCGGCGCGCACGACCTCGACATGGTGCTGAACATCGGCTTTCTCAGGTCCGGCATGAACGACCGCGTCCTGCAGGACATTCACGGCGTCGTCGAGGTCGCGCACGATGCCGGCGCCATTGTGAAGGTCATCCTTGAGACATGCCTGCTCAACGTGGAGGAAAAACTGCGTGCTTCTGAGCTTGCCATCGCCGCGGGCGCAGACTTCCTTAAAACCAGCACTGGCTTTTCCACCGGAGGAGCCACGCCAGAAGATGTGGCCCTTCTGCGCGGCATCGCCGGCTCGCGAAGCGGAGTCAAGGCCTCCGGCGGCATTCGCACCCTTGCCGACGCGCGCTCCATGCTGGAAGCCGGAGCCAATCGAATTGGAGCCAGCGCATCCGTCAACATTCTGCGCGAGTTTGATGCGATGTAGCGGAATGCCTCAGTTTTCTTCTCCGTACCGCGTGACAGTCCATCATCGTACCGCGATATCATGCTCCTGTACTTTCTTATTGGGGACGTAACAGGACTTTCGTGAATAAAGAGCAAGCCAGGATCAGAACAGGCGACGAGATGCGCCCCGAAGATCATTCCTTCGAGGGCGATTACCGTCCTCCGTCTTCTGTTCCGGCCAGGACCCAGGTGCGCGTCGATCCGCTGCAAACCGACTTCCTGGTGCGCCTCGCTGACGCCCTCAACACCACGCTCGACCTCCAGACCCTCATGCAGCGCACGGCCGACATGGTCCGCGCCGTCATTGATTACCGCATCTTCGCCATCCTGCTGCTCAATGACCGCACCAACGAGCTGCGCATGCGCTTCCAGATCGGCCATACCCCGGAAGCCGAACGCATGCGTATTCCCATGGGCCGGGGCGTAGTCGGGCAGGCTGCCCTCACTCGCGAGCCGGTACTCGTCCCTGACGTCACCCGGACCGAGAACTACATCAACGTCAATCCCGACGTGCGCTCCGAGCTGGCCGTCCCGCTCATCGTCAAAAACCGCGTCATCGGCGTCATTGATATCCAGTCTGAGCAGCCCGACTATTTCCAGCAGGAACACCTGCACCTGCTCAAGCTCACCGCATCCCGCATCGGGCAGGCCATTGAAAATGCACGCCTCTATACCCGCGTGGCCCGTCAGGCGCAGATGCTTCAGGTGCTGAATGAGATCAGCCGTGAAATTACCTCGATTCTCGACCTGGAATCGCTGCTCGAGCGCATCGGCACGCTCCTGCGCCGCGTTATTGATTACCAGATGTTCTCCATCTGGATCGTCAACGAACAGGATCATGTGCTTGAAAACCGCTTCGCCCTGCGCTTCGGCGAACGTTTTTATCCGGACGAAAAGCTCCCTCTGAATCAGGGCCTTGTAGGCGCGGCCATCGCTGAACGCCGGCTCATTCATGCGCCCGACGTGCGAAAAGATCCGCGCTACCGCATGTTCAATCCCGAGACGCGCTCTGAAATGGCCATGCCGCTCATCTACAAAGGCAAGGTCATTGGCATTCTCGACATCGAGCACACGCGTCCACACTTTTTTAATGAAGACCACGAGCGCGCCATCACCACCCTGGCCGCACAGGTGGCCATTTCCATTGAGAATGCGCGCCTTTACCAGCGTGTTGCCCAGCAGGAACAGAGCCTGGAAGCGGATCTCGCCATGGCGCGCGAAGTGCAGTTGCGCTTGCTGCCATCAGTCAAGCCAAAGCACGCGCGTGCTGAATTTTCCGCGCGCTTCCTCCCCGCCCGCACCTTGGGAGGCGACCTATACGACTTCATCCCTTACGACGCACAGCGCAGCGCCGTCGTCCTCGGTGATGTGAGCGGAAAGGCCGCCCCTGCCGCGCTTTACGCCGCGCTGGTCAGCGGCATCATGCGCTCTGAGGCCACACAGAAGCTCTCGCCTTCTGAGATGCTGAAGACCCTCAACGATGCACTGCAGGAACGCCACCTCGATTCGCAATATGTCACCATGCTCTACGCCGTCTGGAACGACGAAAATCTGACGGTCCAGTTGTCCAATGCCGGGGCCGTGCAACCGCTCTTCTGTCGCGATGGCGAAGTGGAAACCGTCAAGGCCGAAGGCTTCCCTCTCGGCCTTTTTCCCGATGTGAAGTACGAAGAATTCACCCTCTCCACCCAGCCCGGCGATTCCCTCATCTTCTACTCGGACGGAATCGTAGATGCCCAGAACGCCGCAGGCGAAATGTTCGGCAGCGAACGGCTGGCAGTCACCGTAAAAAAGAACATGCACAAATCGGCCTCAAAAATGGCCGACGCCATCATGAGCGAAGTAGGACGCTTCCAGAAAGGGGTTGAGCGCTTCGACGACGAAACAGTAGTCGTACTTAAAGTGCAAGCCGCGAAGTCATGACAAACTCTGCACCCTGAACCCTATACCCTGAGCCCTGCGGGTTGTGTCACAGTTTGGGTTTGTCTTGAAAGAGTACGGCTTCAGCCGTCCCGATGAAAGTGAAAGAAGGACCCTTGCCTTGACCACCTGGCCTGGAACCATTACACTTATATTTTGCGGCGGATGTGGCTGTTGTCTCTTCTGCCTCATCCCAATTTCCAAAAAGGAAATCTAAAGGAAAACCATGGCGAACCATGTTTCGGCGCTGAAGCGCGCCCGTCAGACAGAAAGAAGGACTGCGGTCAACCGCGCCAACAAGAGCCGTATCCGCGGAAGCATCCGTGCCCTGCGCGAGGCCATTGCCAAGGGCGATGCTGCGGCTGTCAACGAGCAGTTCCGCAAGACTGTCTCCCAGATTGACAAGAGCGCCCAGAAAGGCATCCTGCACGACAACACTGCCTCCCGCTACAAGAGCCGTCTGGCCGCCCGCGTGAAGGCACTGTCCATCAAGGCCGCCTGAATTCGGCCAGATAAAAAGCACCCTGGGCCAGGATTTCTTCTGGCCTCTTTATTTTCAGGACTTTAGCCATTACCCGGCCCCTAAGTCATTTTCTTGTAAGACTTTACCGGTCAAGTTACCCACCGTATCAACAGCGCAGCGCTCGCCAGGAAAATGACCACCGTCGTTGCCCACCCCAGAACATTCATCACTCGATGATTGGTCCGCTGTCCCATGATCCTCTGCCGGTTCGTCATCAGCAGAATCAGCAACAACAGCGGTGGTGTAGAAAAGCCCTGTACCACTCCGGCAAACACGAGGGCCTTCATGGGATTGATCCCGGTAAAGTTCAAACCCACCGCCACCCCGCTGAAAAAAATAATGGCGATATAAAAACCCTTGGCCTTCCACGGCTTTCGGGAAAGCCCATACTCCCACCCGAAGCTCTGGCATAAATCGTAAGCAGCTCCAGTTGTCATCACCGGAACGGCCAGCGCCCCGACGCCAATCATTCCCAGCGCAAACAACAGCCCAGCCACATGGCCGGCAAAAGGGCGCAACGCCTGGGCTGCATCCGCTGCGCTGGTGATCTCCGTTTTTCCTGCATGAAACAGGGTCGCGCCGGTCGCTAAAACAACGAAATACATGATGCTGCTGGAAAAAACCATGCCGACGATTACGTCCCACAAAGACGTCTTAAGTTCAGCGCGTGTCGTTCCCTTTCGGTCATGCAGTTCGGACTGGCCCGCAGCAATCTTTTCTTCAACTTCCTCATTCGATTGCCATGTATAAATGTAGGCAGAAAGCGAAGCGCCAATCATTGCGACCGTCATCGCAAGAAAATCCTTGCCTGACCGGACCGTAGGCAGCAGCGTGCTTTTCGCCACCTGCGGCCAGTCCGGATGTGCCAGAAATGCGGAAACTACGTAGGCCAGTAGAGAAAGGGCCAGCACACGCAAGGTATTGCGAATGAATGTATAGCTTCCCCAAATCTGCACCACAAGAATCGTGAGGGCAATCACAACGGCAATGATTTTCGCTGAAACCGGAATAAACATCTGCAGTGCCGCAGCCATGGCCCCAATGTCCGCTCCTGCTTCAATCGTGTTGCCAACGACCGCACCCACAAGAACAAGGTAGAGAAAAGGCCTGGAATAATGCCTGCGAATGACCGCGAATAATCCTTCGCCTGTAACCTGGCCCAATTTACCTGAGAGATAAACAACGGACACCATCATTGGCAGAAGCAAAGGCGCCATCCAAAGGAAGGCGTATCCGAACTTTGCTCCTGCCTGTGCGAAGGTTCCTATCGCGGAACAATCATCATCCGCTGCTCCAGTAATCAGCCCCAAACCTAGTGAGCGCAGAATGCGTCGTTGCTTGCGTGGAGGTGCGGCAACAGCAGTTTTTGCGAAAGCCATCAGGAATTCCAATCGCGAGCACGCTTATAGGAAGCCTGCTTCATTGCTCCGGGTTGGACTTCTCTGACTGCCCTTGACTTACCGCTTCAGGAGAGCACCGCAATCATTGCTGTAAGGTTGCTCTCTGCCTGTCCTGAGCAACAGAATCGCTCCCACCAATGCAGAAGTCGTCGACGCGAAGAGTATGGCCATCCGCGCAACCAGATAAAAGCGCGCATCACCAAACGCCAGACCAGCAATAAAGATGGATATCGTGAAACCAATGCCGCCCAGGCAGCTCACAGCAAACAGGCTGCGCCAGGTTGTACCGAATGGAAGCTGTGCAACTCTCATCCTCACCGCCAGCCATGCAAATAAACTTATTCCCAATGGCTTACCAAACAGCAGACCGCAGTACACGCCCATAAATACGGGATGAAGAAAATCCGTCCGCTGAATACCCCTCACCGGAATCCCGGCATTTACAAAGGCGAATAAAGGCACAATGCCAAACACAACAAAGGGATGGATCCACCGCTCCAGGCAGTAGAGCGGTTTTCCCTGCGTACGTTTGCCCTCTACAAGTTCACCGCCTGGAACAACAAACGCAATCAGCAGTCCAGCAAGCGTAGGGTGAATTCCGGAATATAGCAAACACACCCACAGCAGCACAGAAGGCACCAGATAGATCCATAGGCGGGTGATTCCAGCAATATTGGCCGCAACACAAAGTCCCAGGCATAATCCAGCGAACGCAATCATCTCCAGATGCAGAGTACTTGTATAAGCAAAAGCGATTACCAGCACACCGGCAATATCATCCACGATCGCAAACGCCGCCAGAAATACTTTGAGCCCTGCCGGAATTCGCTTCCCGAACGAAGCCAGAATGGCGAGCGAAAAAGCTACATCCGTCGCAATCGGAACCCCCCAGCCTCTTGCCGTAACACGGGAATGGTTCAGCGCATAGTAAATGAGTGCGGGCGTCACGACGCCGCCCAGAGCAGCCAGTAAAGGAAGCAGCGCACTGCGCAGCGAAGCAAGCTCTCCCCAGATGACCTCACGTTTAATTTCCAGCCCCACCAGCAGGAAAAACAGAGTCATCCCGGCATCGTTGATCCAGAAATGAACTGATCGGCCCATGCCCCAGCGGCCGGCCCCAATGGCAATATGGGAGGTAAGAAGTTTGCTATACCAGCCAGTTAAACTTGAGTTGGCCAGGATGAGAGCGCTGACCGCTGCGAAAAACAGTAAGACTCCGCCCGCAGCTTCTAATCTGAAAAATCGAAGAAATGGTTGGATCAAGCGTAAAAAAAAAGTAGCTCTGTTCCGAAGACGCGGAAGCACACTCAGCCATCATGTTTCATGCTACAGATATCGTGAATAGCACGTTGAGAGTTGGAATCTTCAACACAGGCATATCATGCTGCTACCTGCGCAAAAGTAGTCGACCTCACACTGAACGAGTAAGCAGGAACTGCTTTTGCTCCCCACAGTTTCTTGTAGTTTTCAGTTCCGCGCAGCAGGTCCAGAGTCAGCACCCCCTCCTCTCGAAGCGCGTCAAGAAGATACTTCAAAAGCAGGCTTCCCGGACTCACGTGTCTAAATGCGCCGTTAAGCCCGGTGATGTAGTAGTAAGCGCGCTTGCTTTCTTCACGAGGATCCATCAGCACATAGGCCATCGCAAGTACATGATCCTCCGCGGCCAGCTTGTATAGCCTGGCCAGATGGCTCCTACACAGCACCGGAAGCGTTCTTCTGTGGTGGTTCACCACGCGCGTGTCGGAAAAAACACCGGGCTGTCCCTTCTTCTTCCATCTCTGCGCGTGGAGCTCCGTCATCGAAGCGAATCCATCCAGCACTTCCTCAGCGGGGAGGACGTGAAGCCGAAGCTCCCCCAGTGCTTCTGCTCGACGCTGATAATACGCAAGGTTCTTCTTCATTTTTGATGGAATTCGATAATCCAGGATTGGAATTTCCGAGCATGGCGTTATCGTGGCTTCCGAAGATCTTTGCAGGCCAATCAGCCGGGACAATGGACGGAGTGGCCCTAAATGCATAATGTCCCACCTGCTCTTCCACCTGAAAATGAAATCGGTAAATTCAGATAGAAGCTCCCGACAACAGTAAGAAGAAAAGACACCACCCAGGTAATCGCTTGTCCCCGCACCAAGCAATAAAAGCTGCCGCACTTTGTCAGTAGGACTTGCATATATGTAGAGCGGAAACAGAGCAACCATCTCGCCTTGATCATGTGCGACTACACTGAACAACGCTCCACTTGAGTTCCGATCACAAAAACACTCGGCCCAGGGGATCAGCCATTCAGGCGATTGGAAAGGTGTGGTCTCCACATCAGCAAACCACAACCGTTTCCAGCGGTCAGCAAGCGCACGCAGGGCCGCGATGTTTTCGATCAGCTCAAATGTAATCATTACAATACCCGGTCAGAATGAAAGAGGCGAATCCGAAGATTCGCCTCTTTTGCCGTATTATGGAGAACTGGAACGGTATTCCAGCTATCACCTTACTTTGTCGCGGAGCATTCAGGTGCTGACTGATATGCTCCGCTTACTTTTCAGGTGGATTTGCTTCCTTGTTGCCATCCATAGTTTGAACCTCCAGGTTTTGACTGAATGTTCTTTCTATTGGCTGGCCATAGGCTGCTCTCCTTCCTGGAAGATTTCTCTTCCGCTGTATATTAAGAATTCAATAGGCCATCCTCAGGTTGGCTCATTCACTCCGTTTCTTCAGGTGATTCACACCAGCGGCTGCATCAGGCCGGTTTCTACCACCTTCTTCTGGCGACCGCTTTCTTCATTGCTCGTGTGCGATGTATCCCCGGCTGCTATCCTGCGGGCGTTCTTGTATTTACCGACCCCTCAAATGCCGACGCAGGCTGCTGCGCGCCATGGTGGCCGGAGGAATGCGGAAGTCGCCCTGGGCCACGGCCACTTCCAGTCTGAATGTTTTCGCCATAAGAACTCCTGTGTGGTGCGATGCCAATGCACTTTTCTGAAGATGTCTCTTTCGCGCCAGCAACAATCCTCGACGAATCCGATTCCAAATGACTAGATATGCCTCTGCCCGTAACATCATCCAGACCTCCGGAGTTTACTCCAGAACAGGAGACCTGTTACCGCGACATTTTGGGCGCTCTCACCACAGCCGGAATACCTTATATGGTCGGTGGTGCATTCGCACTCCACGAATATTGTGGAATATGGAGGAACACAAAAGACCTCGACCTGATTCTGGAGCCTGCCTTCGTCCCACATGCATTAAAACAACTGAACGCCGTGGGATACACCACCTACATTGAAGACCCCATCTGGCTTGCCAAGGCCTACAGAGGCAACTACTACGTGGATCTGATTACGGGGCTCGGAAATGGGCTGCTGATTGCCGATCCTTCGTGGCTGCAAAATTCCGTCCCTTACGAACTGTTCGGAATTCCCTGCCGCGTCATGGGTGCAGAAGAATGGATGGCGTCTAAACTGTTCGTCTCGCGGCGTGAGCGGTTCGACGGTGCAGATATTGCCCACTTGCTTCGCGCTCGCGGAGATCATCTCAACTGGCAACGGCTCGAATCACTCCTCTCCGGCCATTGGGAATTGCTTCTATGGGCGCTGGTGTTTTTCGCCTACGTTTATCCCGCTTATAAATCAGCAGTCCCGCAGGAAGTATGGAACAGGCTGCTCAACCGTTTTCAATCCCAGCTACCTGAGAACAACGGAAAATTTCGCGGAACTCTGATAGACCCCAATATGTTCGCCATTGACGTCAAAGAATGGGGCGAGCATGACGCATTCAGCGAAGCTTGCCTGAAACATTCGCAACTGCTGCACTTGAATCCACCAGAGGAAAGCAGCCACGCATGAAAATTGCTGCGATGGGAGACATTCATGTTGGCCCTAAAATTCCCGCCCCTGTAAAGGACGCATTTGCATCCGTGCCCCGGCACGCCAATGTACTGGTGATCACGGGCGACCTCACAAATCACGGAACTCCGCAGGAAATCGCCATCTGCATAGGGCTCTTACGGACCATACAGCTTCCAGTCATCACCGTTCTTGGCAACCACGACTATGAGAGTGGTATGCATGAAGAATTCGGCCAGCAGCTTAGAGATTGCGGCATCCATCTGCTGGATGGTAATACATGCGAAATTAATGGCATCGGGTTCGCCGGAACCAAAGGTTTCTGCGGAGGCTTTACTCCTCATCAACTCATGCCTTTCGGCGAACAGGACATTAAGGATTTCGTGGAAGCATCACGTTCCGAGGCCGAAAAGCTTTACCACTCGCTTGCAGCGCTCAAGACAAAAAAGCGCATTGCGGTCCTGCACTACGCGCCGGTCCGGGCAACCATACAGGGAGAACCGGAAGCCATCTCCCCGTTTCTCGGCAGCTCACATCTTGAGGAAGTGATTGATCGCAACAAGCCCGATCTCGTTCTTCATGGACATGCGCATCACGGCTCCTTTGAAGGTCACACCCGTGAGGGCGTAAAGGTATGCAACGTCGCGCTTCCTGTGCTCTACAGCAAGGGAGGACCGGCCTTCGCCATCTTTGACATCGGCAATTCAGACAGTTACGAATAAAGAAACTCTTCCGCCAGGCATGGGAACCATTACACTAGCCCAAGCTGGAGTTTTTCTTTGTTGCCCACTACGCAAGAGATCACCAATACTCACGACCTGCCCCGCGTCCTCGGCGCATCTCACGCCACGGCTATCGTTGTCGGCACAATCATTGGCAGCGGAATCTTCCTGGTCCCGCATGAGATGGTGCGCGCTGTCGGCTCATCAGGACTCGTGTATCTTGCCTGGATTGCGGGCGGCCTTCTCTCTCTTTTCGGCGCCATGACCTACGCCGAACTCAGCGCCATGATGCCCTACGCCGGCGGGGAATATGTCTATATCCGCAATGCGTACGGAGACATGCCTGCATTCCTCTACATGTGGACATGGTTTTCCGTCGCCAAGCCTGCATCCGTTGCCAGCGTCACCAGTGGCCTCGCCCGCACCATGGCCATCTTCGGTCCCTTTGCCTGGCTGGAGCAGCCCGTCTTTCACCACTCCCGCGCGCTCTACTGGTCGCAATTCTTCGCCATTGCCGCAACCTGGCTCATCACAGGCTTAAATTATCTGGGCATTAAAAAAGCTGGAGACTTCCAGCTCGTTTTCACCTGGCTCAAGGCCGTCCTCATCGTCGTCATTGCCGGGTTTTGTTTCGGCTCGCACACCGGCACACTTGTTAATTTCAAAACCACCTTCACAGGCGCGCAGGGCGGGTTCGGCGGATTTATGGTCGCCATGATTGCCGTTCTCTGGGCTTACGATGGCTGGAACGACCTTACCATGGTGGCAGGTGAAGTCAAGCGCCCGGAGCGCAGCCTTCCCATCGCACTCATCGCCGGCATCTTCATCGTCGGCGCACTTTATATGGCGACCAACGCAGCCATTCAATACATTCTGCCCGCTGCACAGATCGCCAACTCGCCGCGCCCCGCAGTCGCTGCCATGGCCGTTGTCTCCGGACATACCGGAGCGGTGCTCGTCTCGGCCGCCATGGCCCTGAGCATCTTCGTCGCCCTGAATGGCACCATTATGTCAGGCGCGCGCATCCCCTTTGCCGCCGCCCGCGACCGTCTCTTTTTTCAGCGCATGGCCCATGTGCATCCGCGATTCCAGAGCCCTTCCACCTCACTGATTGTCCAGGCGCTCCTGAGCACATTGCTGCTGCTTGTCGTCGGACGCTTCCAGCAGCTCTTTGAACTTGCCATTTTTTCCGAGTGGCTCTTTTACATGATTACGGCGACAACGATCTTCTTTTATCGCAAACGGCAGCCCCACGCCCTGCGCCCCTATCGCGTCTGGGGATATCCGGTACTCCCCGCGCTCTTTGTGGCAGCCTCAGCCCTGCTGCTGTACTTTTCCTATGTAGAAAATCTCCGCAACTCCCTCATCGGAACAGCCATCATCCTCGCAGGCATCCCGCTGTTTTTCGCGATTCGCAGGCGCTACGAACAATCTCAGCGCACTGAACAGAAAATCTAATTAGTTATACTGCTTGAAAGCTCGCCATTCTTATCCAGCGTATATTCTAAGAAGCCGTCCACCTCCGTGGGCATACCGCCAACTTCAAAAGGTTTGAAGTTGGCGGCCATTACGGCATTTTCCACACGGGAATACAATACTGCACTTCCGTGTACTGCCCGCACCGATGTGACTTTACCTTGCGTATTAATATGGAGCCGCAATAGCACAGTAGCTAATTGCCCATTTGCAGTATCGTAAGAGACTCCCTCCAAAGATCCAGTGACTGTAGGAAGAGAAACCAGATGTTTGCGAAGTCCCGCTGTACTGGCAGTCAGCACGCCATGCTCGTCCCGGACAACGTCAGGACCAAATTCATCTTCTATCAAACAGGGCACCATCAACATAAGCACTGCCTTGGCAACCGCCATCCCTCCAGATGAATGGAGAATATTGCCGTCAACCAGAGCTAACGTGCGAGTGACATTTCCAAAGAATATGAGAGTACCATCTTTTGAAATCGAAACACCCTTCCCGCTGGGGACCTGAATAACTAAGAAAGGCGACTTCTGAGTACCGCTCAAATCCTTTACTTGTACGTTGCAATCACCTATTGTGTACTCAGTAGGCGCCAGCGCCGGATGTCCACTCGATGAATAAGTACCAGCGTGATGTGTGTTCACTGGGGTGACGGAACCGGTTTTAACTTCAAATTCCTCCTTCATACAAAAATTATTTTTACTGCGGCAGAGTCGTGGGTTGCCCCTGCGAAGGTGGCGGTGGCAAAGGTTCTACTTTCTGCTTCTGGTCAGGATCTTTTGGAAATTGAACAGGCCCCATCGTTGGATGGTCCTTGTCATTGTCCGTGGGCAGCGTCTCACCCGGTTTGCGCAGGGTTGGCGGAGCCTTGGGGGCCGATTGCTGCGCAATCGCTGTTGGGTCCTGGTCTCCTAGCTTCACCTCGCGCATATTGGGTGAGGGAGCCGTGCTCCAGTAGTCCCCCATCTCGTTTTCCGTGCGCACAACCAGCGGCTTGCCCACTTCGCCAATTTCAACGCGAATCACCCTGTTCCCGTTAAAGCGTACAAACTGCGTAGGTTCCGGTGCCTCGCCATAGACCCAGACTTCAAACGGCATCTGCCCATCGCGCTCACGGATCTTTTCTCGCGGCTGCCCCACGGCATACAGGACCATCTCCGTGCTCATCCCCACCAGCACATGGTGGTTCAGAATCGCCTGCTTCAGCCACGGTGGAAGAGTATCGGTATATGCCTGCACCGGAGACTTGACGCCAAAACCCAGCACCGGCGCTAGAAGTGCTTCCACCTGCTGACCAGTAATCTCTGGCACGCGATGCGGAAAGACCAGCGTGACCCTGGATCCCACCGGCTCTGGCCCGCTGTCCTGTACCACCGGGGTTGTGTTGTAAGGGTCCATTCCAATCGAGACATGGCGCAGCCATTTATGTTTTGGATCTGGCCCGCCATTTAAAAGCAGCACGATGCTGTCTTCCTTGATCTTTACATCCGTAATCACGCAGCGCTCACCGGGCTTGGCTGAAACCCCATGCGCGGTAATCACATTCACATAGTCCGCCCCACTGGGCTCAAGCTTGCCATTGGCATGCAGAGTGAGTGTGGCGCGCGGCAACGGACGCATCGCAAAGCCCTGCTCCGCCGTCAGAAAACGCACCAGCTCCTGCCGCCCCCGCTCCGTAAGCGGTTGTGATGGAAGGGAAACATTCGTTGGGTGGAAGTCCAGATAGTGGCCCTCAATCTTCTCCGGGCTCACCGTAAACACCTGCGCTGAAGATATCCCGACGCAAGCCAGTAGGAATATTGTTCCACCTGCCAAAACTCGCAACATACGCCGGGCTGCGAATCCCTGCATGACGGGCCTCTCTGCTCTAGGACTATAAGCATGGCGCGATTTACCGCCGATTGCAAGCCATAGAAGGCAGTCCGTATAAATTCTGTTTTGAACAGAGAAAACCAGTCAACGGCTCAGGTCAACCTTTTCGCCCGCTTTCATCAACAAACTTGGGCTTGTCTGGTTCAGAAACGGAGTTTGTGCCGTTTCCTGAAGAAACTGCGGGAGCAATCTGGACCAGTTGCGGCTCGGGAGGAGGTGCCTGCACACCCATCGCCACTTCATGCTGTCGCTGGGCAATCGCGTCAATGTCCACCGGGATTCCTCCAGCCACGATGACCGGCTGCGCATATCTGCGAGCATAGTCGCGGGTGACTCTTACCAGCACGACTATCAGCGCGAGCACCACAAGCACTGCAATCGCACTCCCCTCCGGGCCATAGTCACCACCCGTCAACCAAGGCGGTCCTATAGTATTCGAAGAAATCACTGGACTGAACTGCACCGATCCGCTCACAGGCAATCCAAACAGAAGCGCAAGGCTCGCGCTCCATGCAAAATGTAACCCCCATGGCACCCAGAGCGCCCGGGTACGCAGGTATGCAATCGAAAGCAGCCAGCCCAGCAGAATAGCTACAAGCACGCTCGCCGCAGTCGCATTCGTGTTCATCATGTGAATCACGGCAAACAGCAGAGGCATAAACAGTGCAGCCAGGGTCGGTCCAATCGAATCCATCAGCCGCTGGAATGCATACCCTCGAAACACCACTTCCTGCGCAAGTGACATCACCACGATCGTCGCCAGGTTAAGCAGCAAAAGAAAGTATTGGTGCCCGCCCCTCCAGAAGGTGATGACCAGGCTGCCCAGAGTGGCGATCGGCAGAACGCATGCAACCACTCCGGCCCATCCCACCGCCGCACCTATGGCGAACTCACGTTTCCAGCCCTCACGCCGCACCAGGCCCATGTCTTTCAGCGGCTCTTGCTGTCGCTGTGCGGAATACCCCATTCCCGCATACCCCACCAGCAGGAGAAACAGCAGAATCAGATTGTTGATGAGCGGAAACCAGTCTCCGGAGCTGAACCCGTTCGCGGCACGGAGCGCAACCTGCCGCGCAAACAGATAGTAAATGGCCGCAATCGCAAACCAACTGAACGAACGGAGACGTCCTTTGGTCGAGATCATGAGGTATAAAACTGCGCGATGTTCCGGAATTTTTCAAAACGGCGCTTCAGCATCTCTTCTTCCGTCAGGACCTTTATTTCGTGGAAGTGCCACTTCAATTTTTCTTCCAGCTGACGTGCTGCCGCTTCAGAATCAGCATGTGCCCCGCCTTCCGGCTCGGGAACAATGTCATCCACGCATCCCAGTCCCTTCACATCTTCCGCCGTCAACTTCAGAGCCTCGGCCGCTTGTGCCCTTTTCGATGCATCGCGCCACATAATGGAGGCGCACCCTTCCGGAGAAATCACGGAATAGATTGCGTTCTCCAGCATCAGAACCCGGTCAGCAACTGCCAGTGCAAGTGCCCCCCCGGAACCGCCTTCTCCTGTGATGGTAGCGATAATGGGGACCCGCAAGCGCGACATGTCCAGCAGGTTGCGAGCAATCGCTTCCGCCTGTCCCCGCTCTTCAGCCCCAATGCCCGGGTACGCCCCTGCAAGATCAATAAAGGTGAAGACCGGACGGCCAAACTTCTCAGCCAGCTTCATAGCGCGAAGGGCCTTGCGATAGCCTTCCGGATCAGGAGACCCGAACTTCCGGTGTATCCGCTCCTTGACCGTGCGCCCCTTCAGATTGCCGATGGCCATCACTTCTTCGCCATCGAACCGCGCCAGCCCACAGGACATCGCCGGATCGTCGCCAAAAGCACGGTCGCCGTGGATCTCGCTGAAGTCAGTGAATATACTCTTGATGAAGTCCATTGGATACGGGCGCTGGGGATGACGCGCCAGCTCCGTTTTTAACCACGCTGCAGGAACGGCCTCTGCCGCCTGCACCTGTTCCACTTTGCCTGCCTGCTCAGTCATAGGACAACGCAAGTCTTACTGTCTGATTGTATGGATTGATGTGGTTGAGCACAAATGGGAAAGCAGCAAGCGATAAACCTGCCAGTGAAAGAGTGTCCAGCAACAACCATCATCGCAGACCGCTGGCGCCGAAGGCGCACTGACTGCACGCCATCAATCAATCGCCTGCACCATTCCCCGCCCCACCAGCTCTTCACACCGCTCGATAAAGGCCCGGTCAGCAGTAACGCTGAATCCCCTCGGCTCCAGCATCACACAGAACTCCCCGGCCTGTTCCAGATTCAGCATCAGCTTCCCTGGCCCGGGTGAAGCCGCAATCGCCTGTTTTAGTTCCTGCAAAGATGCCTCACTCGTCCGCTCCAGCGGAATGCGAATGCGCACATTCTGCGGCAGTCGCACCTTTACATCTTCCAGCGCCTGTATCGAAGAAACACATAGCTTGGGTGCCGCCTCTTCTTCCGCCCGAAGCTGCCCACGAACCAGCACTGGCACTTCAATTTTCAGCACTTCTTTCAGCCGCTCATAGTCCTTCGGAAAGCAGATAAGGTCAATCTTTCCCGTCGTATCTTCGAGCGATGCCTGCGCATACAGCTCGCCGGAGCGCTTCGATTTGGCCACCTTCAGCCCTACGATCATGCCGGCAATCGCGGTCTCATTCTCCAACGCCTGCCCGCGGCGTCCATTACTGGGAGCAGGCTTTGTCTCCAACGCCGTCGCCGTATCAATCACCCCAGGCAAATTGCGTAATTTTTCGTAATACTTGTCCAGCGGATGCCCCGAGACAAAGAACCCAAGTACTTCTTTCTCAAACTGGAGCCGCTGATGCTCATCCCAGTCCGGCACGTTCGGCAAATCATCGGCCTTTGCGGTAACCGCAGGATGGTCATCAAAAATTCCGAACAGCCCGTGCTGCCCTGATTCCAGATCGCGTTGCGTCTTCTGCGCACGTTCAATCGCTTTGTCCACAGAGGCCATCAACTGCGCGCGCCGCCCGAAAGAATCGAGTGCCCCGGCCTTAATCAGCGATTCAATAACACGCTTGTTCATCAGCCGCAGGTCCACCTTCTCGCAAAACTCCCAAAACGATGCGAACTTCTTGCCTTGTTCAGTAAGCTCTCTACGCGCCGCAAGAATCGAATCAATCGCATTGCGCCCAACGTTCTTGATCGCCGTCAACCCAAAACGGATCGCCTTCCCATGCGGCGTAAAATCGGCGTCGCTGAAAAGCACATCGGGCGGCTCAACCGGAATTTCCATCTCGCGGCATTCCTTGATGTACTTCACCACGTTCTCCGGCTTTGAAATTTCCGAAGTCAGCAACGCCGCCATAAACTCAACCGGGTAATGCGTCTTAAGATATGCAGTCTGGTACGCCAGCAGAGCATAGGCCGCAGAGTGCGACTTGTTAAAGCCATACCCGGCAAACTGCTCCATCAGATCAAAGATTTTTGTGATCTTGTCCTTAGGAAATTTCTTCTCGAGCGCTCCATTCACAAACCGGTCGCGCTGCTTGGCCATCTCCTCCGGATTCTTCTTGCCCATCGCGCGGCGCAGCAGGTCCGCTTCTCCCAGCGAGTAACCCGCAAGCACGTTGGCAATCTGCATCACCTGTTCTTGGTAAACGATGACGCCCAGCGTTTCTTTCAGAATCGTTTCCAGTTCGGGCAGCTCATATTCAACCTTCCGGCGCCCCCACTTGCGCTCGATGAAGTCATCAATCATGCCGCCCTGGATCGGCCCAGGCCGGTACAACGCGTTCAAAGCCGTAAGGTCTTCCACCGTCGTAGGCTTATACCGGCGCAGAACATCGCGCATTCCGCCTGATTCAAACTGGAAGACGCCTGATGTCAATGCGCGATGAAAAACCTGCTCATAAGTGTACTGGTCATCTAAGGGGATCTTTTCAATATCCAGCTTCTCGCCCCGGTTTCGCTCAATCAGCTTCAGACAATTATCAATGACCGTCAGCGTCGTCAGGCCCAGAAAGTCCATCTTCAGAAGGCCCATCTTCTCAACGGCCTTCATGTCATACGCGGTAACAATTTCGTCGTTCTTGCTGCGCGATACAGGCACCAGGTCCGTCAGCGGACGCGGCGCAATCACCACGCCCGCCGCGTGCACGCCAGCTCCGCGTACCAGCCCTTCCAGCTTTTTCGCAGTATCAATCAGCTCCCGTATCTGCGGGTTTGTATCGTAGGCCTCCTGCAGCTGCGGAGAATCCTGCAATGCCTGATCAATCGTGACGCCAATCGTCGCCGGCACCAGCTTGGCAATGCGGTCTACGTCGCCATATGGCATATCAAGCGCGCGGCCCACGTCTTTAATCGCCGCCTTAGCCGCCATCGTGTTGAAGGTGATGATCTGTGCCACCTGCTCGCGCCCGTATTTGCGGGTAACATAATCAATCACCTCGCCACGCCGGTTCATGTCGAAATCAATATCAATATCCGGCATGGAGACTCGCTCCGGGTTCAGAAAACGCTCAAACAGCAGCTCATTCTGCAATGGATCAATGTTCGTGATCTCCATCACATAGCCAACAAGAGAGCCTGCGGCCGATCCACGCCCCGGACCTACAGGAATACCGTTTTCACGCGCATACCGGATGAAGTCCCACACAATCAGAAAGTATCCAGGAAATTTCATCTGCTTGATGATCGAGATTTCCCGCTCCAGCCGCGCCTCGTACTCCGAAATGGGATGCCGCAGCAGACCGTGGTCCTGCAAATGCCGGATCGAAGTCTCCAGCCGCTTCTTATACCCCTCTCGGCACACGTATTCGAAATAGCTGTCAATCGTGTGTCCCGGCGGAACAGCAAATTCCGGAAAAGGATTGTCTACTTTGCTGAGCTTCAGGTTGCAGCGTTCGGCAAACTGCATCGTGCGGCTGACCACTTCCGGAGCATAGGAGAACAGCTTCTCCATCTCTGCCGCCGTCTTCACATAGAACTGGTCGGAATCAAACTTGAACCGCTTGGGGTCATGAATCGAGGACGCCGTCTGCACACATAACAGAATTTCGTGCGCATGCGCATCGTCATCGCAGAGGTAATGGCTGTCATTCGTCGCCACCAGCGGAATGCCCAGCTCTTTTTCCAGCTTGAACAAATCCGGATGGATCTTCTTTTCCAGTTCCAGCCCTTGGTCCTGAATCTCCAGGAAAAAGTTCCCTTTGCCAAAGATGTCCTGATACTGCCCCGCAACCGCCTTCGCCGCATCGTACTTGCCAGCCATCAGGTTCTCGCACAGCTCGCCTGCCAGACAACCCGAAAACCCGACCAGTCCCGCCGAATGCTCTGCCAGATATTTCTTACTCACGCGCGGCTTGCGGTAAAACCCATGCAGCGACGCCTCAGAGGTAATGCGCACCAGATTGCGATAGCCTTCTTCGCTCTCTGCAAGCACCAGCAGGTGGTTATAGTCGTCGCCCTGCGGATCGTCACGATGATCATCTTTCTTGCAGATGTACAGCTCGCATCCCAGAATCGGCTTCACGCCGCGCTTCTTCGCCGCCTCAAAGAAATGCACGGCGCCATAGATGTTGCCGTGGTCTGTAATTGCAACGGCTTGCTGGCCAATATCAGCCACGCGGTTGACCAGCTTCTCGACGTCACAAGCGCCATCCAGAAGCGAATAATCAGTATGCAGATGCAGGTGGGTAAATTCAGCCATGAGAGTATGGCTCTATTTTAGTTCTGCTGCCACAGGAGTTTTAGGCGAAGCAAAAGCGCAAATTTTGGCCCAGATGAGGAAAAGCAGTACCGAAAAATTATTGTTTGCCAATAAAGCTTGGGAAAAGAATGATCGAACGGGATGACCAGCTGGTCACTTCTTCTTTAACGATTGGAAAAATACTCACAAAATCTTTGTCCATAGGAGGCCGCCTGGATTGCGAGCAATATGAAGAGATCATTCGCGCTACCGCGATTGTGGTTGATTTTGATATTGCCGCTGCTCAAAATTTCGCAAAACTGCGGTCACGGAGTAAAGAACTTACGGCCTCTCGATGCCATCCAGTTGGCATGCGCTGCAAGTGCTGGAGTAGGCCTTTTCCTGTCGAATGATAGCCGGTTACACGGCGTCCGAGTAGACGGAATCCACGTTATTACCTCGATTAAGCGGCCACTTTAAACGTGCACCCAACCTTGCGCCTTCCAAAAGGTTGGGCACACTTCACCATTGCCTAGTCGTAGTACTCCAGCCCCAGATGTGTAATCAGGTCCTCGCCCATAATATGCCGCAGCGTGTTCTTCAGCTTCATGGACTGAATAAACAGATCGTGCTCCGGATACAGCCCCTCCGCCGTCATCGGTGACTTGAAGTAGAAGCCCAGCCACTCCTGAATGCCAAGGTGTTTCAGCTCCGGAGTACGCTGCGCCAGATCAAGGAACAGCACCAGATCAAGCGCAATCGGTGCCGCCAGAATCGAGTCGCGGCAAAGAAAATCCACCTTGATCTGCATCGGATAGCCCAGCCATCCGAAGATATCAATGTTGTCCCATCCTTCTTTATTGTCCCCACGCGGCGGATAATAGTTAATACGGACCTTGTGGTAGATGTCCTTATAAAGATCGGGGTAAAGTTCCGGCTGCAGAATGTAGTCCAGCACTCCCAGCTTCGATTCTTCCTTCGTCTTGAACGACTCAGGATCATCCAGCACTTCGCCATCGCGATTGCCCAGAATGTTCGTCGAATACCACCCGGAAACGCCGAGCATACGCGCCTTGAATGCCGGGGCCAGCACCGTCTTCATAAAGGTCTGTCCGGTCTTAAAGTCCTTGCCACAGATCGGAGCGCCAGTCTGTCTGGACAACTGCTGCATGCATGGCAAATCTACCGTGAGGTTCGGCGCGCCATTGGCAAACGGAACGCCTTCCTTCAACGCGGCATATGCATAAATCTGCGAAGGTGCAATGTTCGGATCGTTGTTCACCAGTCCTTTTTCAAAGGACTCGACGGTCGCGTGGACTTCGGATGGTTCAAGAAAAATTTCCGTAGACCCGCACCAGATCACCACCACGCGGTCCACCTGCGCCTTAAATGCCTGAATATCTGATCGCACCTGCTGCGCCAGATCGCACTTGCTCTTGCCCTGCTTCACATGCGTCCCGTGCAGGCGCTTCACATAGTGCTGATCGAAAACCGCCGGTAACGGCTTGATCGCCTCAAGATACGGCTTGATGCTCTTCAGATGGTCGCGATCCAGTACAGCAGCGTGTTCTGCCGCCTCATACATGTTTTCCGGAAAGATGTCCCATCCGGTAAAGACCACATCATTCAGATCTGCCAGAGGAACAAAGTCTTTAATCAGCGGTGTGCGTCCATCCGTGCGTTTCCCCAGCCGAATGGTCCCCATCTGCGTGAGCGACCCGATGGGCTTGGCCAGCCCTTTCCGTACTGCTTCTACTCCGGCAATCAGGGTCGTCGCAACTGCCCCCATGCCGACCGTCATAATTCCCAGTTTGCCCTTTGCTGGCTGGACTTTCGATTCCGCAGTCTTAGGCGTAGACATTCTTGCTGTGACCGTCCTTCTATTTGGGATAAAAATGTGGGCTGCCCCAGGCAATTAAGTCTCTGCTCTTGGGCTAACGTTTGGCAAATCAGGTAAATTCAATGGTAAATTGAGCCGCTGAAATGGGACTTCTTCCATCTGAACGGCTACGGTTTAATAAGTCACACACTCTGCGCGCTCCGCTCTGGTTTCACTCTGTTCTTCCAGTGCGTCCACACAAACCACACCACTCCGGCCAGCACCACAATTTCCACACCTAAGTGGAACCGGTGGAATGCCGCCTTGAATCGTGGATCCGTTTCCCATGCCTGCCCCAGCTTCATTCCAACCCATGCCAGCACAAAGCACCATGGCCACGATCCTAGAAATGTATACAGGTGAAAGCGCAACTGCGGCATCCGGCCAATTCCGGCAGGCAGCGCGATAAATGTGCGCACAACCGGCAACAATCGTCCCAGAAATACCGTAATACCACCAAAGCGATGAAAGAAGCGCTCCGCTCGCTCAAGATCATGATGGTTCAGCAGCACAAAACGGCCATACTTCTCAATAAATGGCCTGCCACCCCAGGCGCCAATCCAGTACGCAACCACTGATCCAAGATTGCAACCAATCGCACCCGCCGTTGCTACCCAAAACAGCTTCAGTTGCCCGGTATGCACCAGATAGCCGGAAAACGGCATGATGATCTCCGATGGCAGCGGAACACACGCCGACTCAATCGCCATCAAAAGCGCAATTCCCACATATCCGGATGCTGAAATAGTGGCAATAATAAACGAGGCCAGAATGGCCAGGATCTTCTCACTCATTCAAATTTGAGTATATCTGGCCCGGATATCTGTCAGGGATTCGCGGAGCGTAAAACCCTTCTCCCAGTTGTCTTTTGCACAATACCGTATACCAATTCCGCAAGCACTAAAGCGCAGGCTCTAATCATGGAGACCTGCTTTACGACGAAAGGGAGCTGCCGAAGTGATTCTGGATACTTCGTGGAATAATTCTACCTGATTATTCTTTAATTCTACCATCATCCCTCATTCCCAATTTGCGGTAAAACAGTTCTTGTCTATGCCAATCCCACTAGCCTCTTCGAAAAAGCCCAAGGCCTCCAGCCCAGCGTCTCCCAAAGGCGAAAATTTCAATCCCAAACGGGACCTTGCACCGGAGCGCATTGCAGAACTGCTGAAGCGCCTCGCTGCTGCTTACCCCAATGCGGAGTGCGCACTGCATCATCGCAACGCATGGGAATTGCTCGTAGCCACCATCCTTTCGGCCCAATGCACTGATGCGCGCGTGAACATGGTCACGCCGGAGCTATTCCAGCACTTCCCCACACCCAAAGCGATGGCCGAAGCCCCCCTTCCGGCCATTGAAGAAATCATCCGCTCCACAGGCTTCTACCGGAACAAGGCCAAATCCATCAAAGGAGCAGCGCAGAAAATTACTAGCAATTTTGGCGGCGCAGTTCCACGCACGATGGCTGAACTGCTTACCGCCCCGGGAGTGGCGCGCAAAACGGCCAGCGTCGTCCTCGGTGTTGCCTATGGCCTTGCCGAGGGCATTGTCGTAGATACGCACGTGTTGCGCATCTCGCGCAGATTGCACCTTACGCAAGGAACTGATCCGAAAAAGGTGGAACAGGACCTGATGCAGAACATTCCCAAAGAGCGCTGGATTTCTTTTTCCCACGAAGTCATCCATCATGGAAGACAGGTTTGTATCGCACGCAAACCGAAATGCGCGGAATGTCCGCTGGAAACACTGTGTACATCCGTGGACAAGACATGGAGCAGTCATTCTTAACCTTCATAGGAACAAGGGGCAGGTGCAGATATCGCGCAACAGTGGTAATCTTCGGGCGATGTGTCTGCAAAACCCACCAGCACAAGAAAGGGTGAAATTATGATGAGCCGCAATCAGCTTCTGGCCACAGCGTTGCTTTCCGCAGGGTTGCTCGTGTCCGGATGCAACAAGTCGAATTCCAACAACCAGGAACAGCCGGCACAGCAGCCAGCTGCCGCGCCAGCCCAACAACCACCTGCCGCGCAACCACAGCAAGCTGTACCTGCATCGTCTTCAGCCGCTCCTGCACGGGAACGGGAGCGCACACGCGAGCGTGAACAGGCTTCTGCAGCAGCGCCAGCACCGGCTAGGCAGCCCATCGTTGTTCCAGCAGGAACTCCGCTCTCCGTGAGAATCGGCACCGGAATTAGCTCAAAAACGGCGACCGTCGGCGAAAGCTTTACCGGAACACTTGCAAACTCCGTTGTCGTTGGCGGAGTCACCGCGATTCCGGCAGGATCCACCGTGACCGGCACAGTAACCAATGCCAAGTCCGCCGGCAGATTCAAGGGTGCAGCCGTCCTCGCCGTCACACTCCAGTCCGTTACCGTGCGTGGCAATAACTACCCAATTGACACCACCACCTTCAGCGAACAAAGCACAGGTAAGGGAAAACGCACGGCCACCATGGTGGGTGGCGGAGCCGGCCTTGGCGCGCTGATCGGCGGACTCGCCGGAGGTGGTAAAGGAGCGGCAATCGGTGCTCTGGCAGGTGCTGGTGCTGGAACAGCAGGTGCTGGACTCACCGGCAACAACCGCGAAATCACCATTGCTCCCGAAACCGTCGTCAGTTTCCGCTTGCAGAACTCACTCACCCTGCCGGCACGCTGATTCAGGTCGTTCTTCATCTCCATACAACTGCGCAATCCAAAGCGCAGTTGTATGGAACCGCTCTTCTGCTTTGCGTCTTCAAGCAATCCCATGTACAGTTGTCCCTTAGAGAATCGTTTTACTTGCAGGGACATGACTGGACAATCACAGCAGACGCCCGCCTCACCTCTTGATACCTTGAACACTGTTTCCAGCGTTGCCGAGCGCTCCTCGGAACGCAAAGAGAAAGCCGCCCGCCTGGCTGCGCTGATGAACGAACTGCATCTGGATGCCGTCCTGTTCCAGCGCAATGAAAATATTGCTTGGGCCACCGCTGGACAGGTCGAAACTGTTGTTGCCATTCCTGCCGAAACCGGCGTCGCTTCCCTGCTTCTGACGCGCACCGGGCAAAAATACTATCTGACCACCAACAATGAAGCTGCCCGTCTGGCTGACGAAGAGTTTGCCGGGCTGGACTACGAGCCAGTCATTGCGCCCTGGTACCACGGCAATGCGTTGGAACTTGCCCGCAAAAAATCCGGCGTAAACAGGATTGGCACCGACCTCCCTCTGGACGGCTTCCCGCACGTATACATCTCGCCGCTACGCTCTCCTTTGACGAATGCCGAAATTGCCCGCTTCCGCTGGTTGGCGCAGAACACCGCCGGCGCAACCGCCGAGGTCCTTCTTGAACTGGAACCGGGCATCACCGAAGAAGAGATGTCCGGCCTGGTGGCCCAGCGGCTTCTCTCGCGCAGCATTCTGCCTTCAGTCCTCCTGACGGCGGTGGACGACCGCATTCGCAAATATAAGCATGCTGTGTCGCGCGGTCGCATTCTCGAACGCTATGGAATGCTAAACCTCTGCGCCCGCAAGTGGGGGCTGGCAGTTTCCATCACGCGTTTCGTGTATTTCGGCAAGCCCCCGCAAGAGCTGGTGGACAGTTTCGCCGCCTGCGCAGAGATCAACGCACGCTTGCTCCACGCCAGCCGCAGCGGAGCAACAGCAGCCGACCTGTACGCGTTCGCCGAACGTGCGTATCGCGAAACCGGCTTTCCCGGCGAAGAGAAGCTGCACCATCAGGGCGGTCCCGCCGGATATCTCGAGCGCGAATGGGTGGCCACCCCCCACGGTAAACAAAAAATTGCCGAAGTCCAGGGCCTCGCCTGGAATCCAAGCCTCCGCGGCGCTAAAGCAGAAGACACGGCGTTGCTCAAAGATGGCCGGATCGAGATCCTGACCAAAACTCCATCGCTGCCCATCATAGATGTCGCTGTAGACGGACTCAGCTACCCGGCAGCCAACATGTTGGTGCGCTGACTTTAAGAAGGTCTAAAAGGTTGTACCGATGCTAAGTTTCACAAAAGCCAGATGAAAACAACCATGCGCCCTACATCTTTCGAGATGTAAGGTACCAGTCACCGAAACTGTGCATTTCGTGATATCTTCGCGGCGATGAAAATTTTCTGCTATCTTGTCACGATCCTCCTGCTCCTCCCTGCTCTGGCGTATGCGCAGGATACTTCGCACTACCTGAAATGCGGAGCGCTCTTCGACAGCATCCACGGCACACTTCGCCAGCATGTGGTCATCGAGGTACAGGGAAACAAAATCGCCAGCGTAAAGCCATGGGAGCAGCTGCCTTCCAGCACCGATCTTACCGATCTCTCCAGCGAAACCTGCCTGCCTGGATTGATTGATACCCACACACACGTTCTGCTGCAAGGCGACGCGACCGCGGCCGAATATGCTGAGCAGCTTCTCAAGCAGTCCCAGGCCTATCGCGGCATCATGGGCGCCGTGGACGCCTCCCGAGCGCTCAATTACGGCTTCACCACCATTCGTGACCTCGAAACTGAAGGCGCTCTCTATGCCGACGTGGACATCAAGCACCTCATCCAGACAGGTGTCATCCCCGGCCCGCGAATGCAGGTGGCTACACGCGCCCTCGATGTGACAGGCGCATATCCGCTCCAGGGATACGCGTATGGAATTGACGTGCCACATGGAGTGCAACTTTGCGACGGCGCCGAAGAATGCCGTAAAGCGGTGCGCGAACAAATCTCCTACGGCGCCGATTGGATCAAGGTCTACGTAGATCGCGGATACTTCATGCGTCCAGATGGCGTGCTCGATGATATTCCCACCTTCACACTCGATGAACTCAATGCCATCGTGGATGAGGCACACCGGCAAAACCATCCTGTCGCCGCACATGCAATGGGGCTGCACGGCGTGCATAACGCCGTCACGGCAGGGGTGGACACGCTCGAACACGGCGACTACATCGCTCCTGAAGACTTGAGAACAATGGCGGCAAAGGGCATCTGGTACGTCCCAACCGCTTACGCGCTGGAAGCTGTCGCCGAAGGACGCGCAAGCGACGGAAATCCCGTCTACAAGCAGATGATCCAGACCCACGCTGAGACGATGAAGCGCGCCATGGAGGCCCACATCAAAATCGCCTTCGGCACAGATGCAGGCGCATTTCCCTGGACCACAAATCCGGCAAAGGAATTCGCAGTGCTGGTGAGGGACGGCATGGCCCCGGCACAGGCAATCGAGAGCGCGACAGCCCAGGCAGCGAAGCTCATGCATCTCGACGGCCAGCTCGGCACCGTCGAACCGGGCAAGCTGGCCGACGTAGTGGCCGTCCCCGGCAATCCCTTGGAACAGATCACTCTGATGGAACAGGTAAATTTCGTGATGAAAGATGGAACCGTGTACCGCAAGCCATAGATGCGCTCATTCCGGGTTCCTTCCTTCTCAACAGCCGGAATGAGTAGGCCGCTTGCCGTATCACAGCAGTGCGGTAACTGTCGCCTCAACCAGTCCATGAATGTCATGTGGATTGGCTTCTGCCGCCGGTTCCCATCCCCGTTCGCGCAGCGTGGCGGTAGTAATAGGGCCGATGGAAATGGCTTTGACCCTTTCCCGCAGATCATCCATTCCTGCCTTCTTCAGCAGCGCAAAGAAATTTGTCACCGTGGACGAGCTGGTAAATGTGACGGCATCCGGGATCATGGTCCCACTAAAAGCTGCCTTTAGTAAAGCAACCGAGGATTCAGGGACCTCCGTTCTGTAAGCATCCACCACATCCACCATCGCCCCTGCCCTGCGAAGTTCATCGGGAATAATATCGCGGGCCACTGCGGCACGGATAAGCAGAATGTGCGCTCCAGCAACACGCGCCCGCAAAGCTTCAACGACAGCTTCGGCAACGTACTCCCCGGGAATAAGTCCAACCGGCAAGCCGAACTCGCGCAGCCCTTCCGCCGTGGCAGATCCAACCGCCACGCACTGAAGTCCGGAAAACTTCGCAACACCGATGCCTGCAGAAGCCATCCGCTCCCCAAGTACGCGAACGCCATTCGCGCTGGTAACAATCAGCCACTGGTACTGTTGCAGATTGCGGAGCGCCGCATCGAGCGGCGCATACGACTCCAGAGGAACGATCTCAATGGCAGGAATCTCGAGAACGCTGGCCCCAAGCGCCTCAAGTTCGCGGGAGAGGCGGCTGGCTTGATGCCGCGCTCGGGTGACAAGGATGGTTTTACCCGACAAGCTCACTATGTACCGGTGCCGCGGACCACGACCATGGCGGTGCGCATCAGTATCTTTATATCGAGCCAGAAGCTCCAGTTTTCAACGTAAGCCGTATCCAGCTCAATGTATTTGTCAAACGAAGAATCCTGGCGCGCCTGTACCTGCCACAGGCCAGTCAGGCCCGGTGTCACTTCCAGGCGGCGGAAGTGTTCCAGTTCATATTGAGCGACTTCACTCGCAATCGGAGGACGCGGCCCCACGATGCTCATTTCGCCGCGCACTACATTGAAGAGCTGAGGCAGTTCATCCAGGCTGTACTTGCGCAGAAAGCGTCCCACCCGCGTAATGCGCGGATCATTCGAAATCTTGAACAAAATGCCATCCCGCTCATTCAGCGCAGCGAGTTCCCTCTTCTTTTTCTCGGCATCTTTGACCATCGTGCGGAACTTGAAGCACGGGAAAATGCGTCCGCGCTTCCCCACGCGCTCTGAGATGTAAAAGACCGGCCCTTCGCTGTCCAGACGGACCGCCAGAGCAACCAGCAGCATGATCGGGAATGCAAAAGCGAGCGCGATCAGCGAAAAAACAATGTCAAAGATGCGCTTGAATGCCGCGGAAATCACCTTGGAACGGCTGCGATGCAGTGGCGTGACCGGGTAGACGCCGAGATATTCGATAGACGAGTTGGTCGTCAGGTCGCCAAAAAGGCCGGAAACCGCGCGAATGTCTATGCCAAGCTCGCGCGCTTCTTCGAGCAGCCCAATAATCTGTTCATTTGGCAGCGCCTGGGCTATGACCACTTCGTCAATAAAATGCATGCGTGTTAACTGGTGCAGCCTGTCCATGCCGCCAATCACTTCAGAAACCACAGCGTGTTCATCCGGCGTGGAAAACGGCGCGATATGGCCTATAAATTTGTAACCCAGCCTGAAGTTCTTCGAAATATGTTCACCCAGTGCATAGCTAAGATAATTCGTGCCCAGGATGACCACATTGCGGGTACCCACACCCTTTTCAAAATTGCGATAGCGAGCCAGGCGCAGACCCGATCTCCACGTGCTCAGAGAAATGGCGCTGGTGCAGATCAGCAGCACAACCACCGTGCGCGAGGTAAAGTCCCAGTGCGCCATGTACAGACCGCCGCAAAGCAGCAGCCCGGCAGTAAGTGTCGCCTGCACCACAAGACGAAGTTCATGCATTCCGCTGAATGGGCGGGTCAGGTTATACAGGCCATATCTGCGGCATACAAAGAGAAGAGTGAGAATAAACCAGCCAAAGAACGCAAGATAAATCGGTGTTCTGATCAGCTCAAGCGAATGGAATTCACCATACGAGGCAAAAAATTTGACCTTTAAAATAAGCACCAGTACGAACGCCAGCGAGATAACAAGCACATCACTCATCGCCAGCATAAGCTTGGAAGCAAGCGCAGGACCTGAAAGACGACTGCCGCTTGCAGTCAGACTGGGGAGTGCCTGCCCTGCGCCCCCGGCGCCTGTATTTTTTCGAATGTATTCCGATGTCGCCATGTGCGTCACGTCAATCCAGGTTGGCGTTCTGTTAAACCCTACTTCACGTTCATCAGCGGCTTGCGACTAAGGGAGGCATCTTACAGTCAATGGACAAGTCCCGAACACTGCAAGCTAGTCTTACGGTCGAGGGGAATCCCCCACATGATGAAGTATATACTACAAACGCCGATTTTCTAGCGAGCTCAATTTTGTAACTCATAATGTGACAAAAGTCTTCGCTGAAAAATTGGCCAAAAGTAAGCTTCTACTTATTACTTATTTTCCCCATGTTACAGTCTCTTACAGAAGCAAATGATGAAAAAGAAGTTATATTTATAGCTGAAAAAACCTTGATTTTTTCCTGAAGTCGCGAAACCTGCACGCGCCCCGGACGCATTGGCAATGATTTTCCTGGCATAGCCTTAGAAATTCGGCGGCACGAACTCATAATTTTCTGTCGAAAAGCGGCCGATTTTTCTGCGCGGGCCAAAAGGGCTTCATACGAGGTCAACACCAGGACCGGGTCTTTGCAGATTTCAATCAGATTCGTGCCTGCGAAAACCGCCTCTACGACCGCATCTTCCATGCTCTTTTGTGTCAGAATGCCACCCATTTCCATGTCATCTGAAACAATCAGGCCCGGATATTTGATTTTTCTTCGCAATACTTCTGAAATCCAAAACTCCGAGATAGATGCGGGTTTCCGCTCTTTGGCTGCCTGCGCATAAACAGCGTGCGAAACCATCACCATAGGCAGGCGCCCGGCCAGTGCCCGAAAAGGCGCCATGTCCTCTTTCCACATCGTTTCCCAGCTTCGCCCGATCACCGGCGTCGCCTGATGTGAATCGAGGTCCCCGCCACCAAGTCCGGGAAAATGTTTCCCGCAGCCCAGAATTTCTTCTGCTTCAAACCCCTCAAGAAATGAAGAAGCATAGGCCGTCACTTCCTCCGCCCGCGCTGAAACCACCCGCGTGCGCATCACCGCGCTCGACTCCGGCAGGGCCAGGTCCAGCACCGGAGCAAACACCGTATTGAACCCAAGCAGTTTTGCTTCCTGCGCAATCAGCCGCCCATGCTGCTTATAAAACGCGGGCTTTCCCATAGCAAACACAGCAGCCGCTGACGGCATAGGCGCAATCAGGTCGCGCAGACGATCCACCAGGCCGCCTTCCAGATCAACGCAGCGGAAAATAGACCCACCTGCAATTTCGCTCACTTCGCGCAAAAGAGCAACAGTCTGCTCCACGGTTTCAATGTTGCGCCGAAAAAGGATGACCCCGCCAGGACGGACCAGCTTCAACCACGCGCGTTCGGTCGCCGTCAGTACAGGCCCTTCCAGCCCGGCAATCAACAGTCTTCCTACTTGCCGCCGTAGCGATTCGCTCATGCTTTCCCGCCCTTGATCTCGTTCTGTAACTGCTCCAGCAGATTGAGTGCCTGCAACGGAGTCAGCGCGTTGATGTCAGCTTCCATCAGTCGGTCCAACACCCGCTGCGACAGCGGAGTAAACATGGTGAGCTGCAGCGGTGCCTCTGTTTCTGCCGCAACGTTGTGGCGCTCCGACCGCTCATGCTGCTTCAGTACCTGCCGCGCGCGCTGGATCACCTGCGGCGGCAGCCCTGCCAGCCGCGCAACATCAATGCCATAGCTCTTATTGGCAGGCCCCGGCTCAATCGCGTGCAGAAAGACAATGCCCTGCGGAGTTTCCTTCACCGCAACGCGCAGGTTCTTAAGCCTCGGCAGTTGCTCTGCCAGTATCGTTAGCTCGTGGTAGTGCGTGGCAAATAGCGTACGCGCGCCAATCTTTGCATGCAGATACTCAAGCGTCGCCCAGGCAAGCGAAAGTCCATCGAACGTCGCTGTGCCGCGACCCATTTCATCCAGCAGAATCAGCGAGCGGCTGGTCGCCGTATTCAGAATGGTCGCGGTCTCCGTCATCTCCACCATAAACGTCGAGCGGCCTCGGGCCAGGTTGTCGCTCGCCCCAATGCGGGTGTAGATGCGGTCCGCCAGCCCATAGCGCATGCGCTCTGCCGGAACAAAACAGCCCATCTGCGCCATGATCGTAAGCAGCGCTGCCTGCCGCAGATACGTGGACTTGCCGCCCATGTTCGGCCCGGTCAGCAACAGAATGGCAGCGCCCTCCATATCCAGGTAAAGATCGTTGGCAATAAACCGCCCTTCGCCTGAATCCTCCATCAGGCGCTCAATCACAGGATGCCGGCCGGCAATGACTTCCAGCACCGTCTCAGCAACAAGCTGCGGGCGCGTGTAATGGCGCAGTGCCGCCAGATGCGCAAAGCATGCAAGCATGTCCGCTTCGGCCACCGCCACGCTCGATTTGCGAATGCGGCCCGCGTGTTCGAGAACGCTCCCGCGCAGCTCGGCAAAAATGCGCCTTTCAATCTCGATCGAGCGCTCATGCGCCGTCAGGACTTTCGTTTCGTAATCCTTCAGCTCCGGCGTGGTAAAACGTTCCGCGTTAGCCAGCGTCTGCTTGCGCTCGTAATCCGCTGGAACGCTGGCGAGATTCGCTTTCGTGATCTCGATGTAATACCCAAATACAGAATTGAATCGGACCTTGAGCGACGAAATTCCCGTACGCGCCCGCTCGCGCTCCTCAATCGCCGCAATGGATTGCCGCCCGCTGTGACTCAGGGCGCGAAGCTCGTCCAGCTCCGGGTCTACGCCATTCGCGATCACTCCTCCATCTGCAAGAGTCAGCGCCGGCTCAGGCTGGATCGTCTGCTGAATCTTCCCGCACACATCCTCCAGCACGTCCAGCCGCTCAGCAATCTGCTTCCACAGCGGGCCTGGCAGCGCCGCAAGCACCTTTTGCAATTGCGGCAAATGCTGTAGTGATGCCGCAAGCGTAAGCACATCTCTCGGGCCTGCGCTGTCCAGTGAAATGCGGGCCAGCAGGCGCTCCAGGTCCAGAATGCCATTCAGGCAGCGGCGGAGCTCTTCCCGCTGTACCAGATCGCGCACCAGCAGATCAACCGCCTCATAGCGTTGCTCAATCGCATCGGCATCAAGCAGCGGACGCAGAATCGAAGCACGCAGCAGCCGCTTGCCCATCGGCGTCTGGCAGGCATCCAGCGCGCAGAACAGTGTCGTATCGCGCCCCGCCTCGCTGAACATCGGCTCAATCAGTTCCAGGTTGCGGACCGTCACTGGATCAAGCTGCAGATGCTCCGAGCGCTCATAGAAGCGGATGCTGTCAATATGGCTGATGTCCGTGCGCTGTGTGTGGCGCACGTAGTGCAGTATGGCTCCTGCGGCAATGGCCGCACATGGATGCTGCGAAAGTCCAAATCCGTCCAGTGAGGCCGCGCCCATCTGACGCTCCAGCAAAGGCACGGCATAGTCCCGCGTAAACACCCAGTCTTCAATCAAAGTCTTCGTACGAATTCGCTCCATCGCGGACGATCTGTCAAACTGCGCACCCGCCGCCAGAAGTACCTCACTCGGGGCCGCCTTTTCCATTTCGTCAAGACATTGCGCAAGCGCCTGCGGACCAGCAAATTCAGCCGCCCGAAAGTCTCCGGTAGAGAGGTCAAGCAGTGCCAGCGCGGCCAGCTTGTCTTCCACATGCAGAGCGGCAAGAAAATTGTTCTGCTCCGAACCCAGAGCTGGGTCTATTGCCGTACCTGGAGTGAGCACGCGCGTCACTTCACGGCGCACAATCTTCTTCGCCAGCTTCGGGTCTTCCATCTGCTCGCAGATGGCCACGCGATACCCTTTGCGCAGCAGCCGTGCAATATAACCCTCTGCCGCGTGATATGGAACGCCGCACATGGGCTGCGATTTTTCCCTGTCGCGCGCCGTCAGGGTAATTTGCAGCTCGCGCGAAGCAATCTGCGCGTCTTCATAGAACAGCTCGTAGAAATCACCCAGACGGAACAGCAGCAGCGCGTCCGGGTGTTCGCGCTTGGCCGCCGCGTACTGGCGCATCAGCGGAGTTTGAGCGGCCTCTGCGGATGGAATGGAAGTTTCAGACACAGGGAAAAAGCCAGAATATCGTAAAAGCCACATCTCAGCGACACCGCCAGGCAGGCGCTCACCCCACTGATAACCCCACTGATAAAATGGACTATTACCCATGTTCTTGCTTTGGCTCAGAGTGGCGGCGGTGCTCTATGGACTGGCCAGCGTGTCGGCGCTGCCTGCGGTGCTGGGCGAGCGCCCCAGATGGCAAAAATCCTGCCTCTTTCTCACCGTTGCCGGCTGGTTCGTCCACGTCGTCGCCATGGTGGAAGTCCTCGTCGCTGCCCATCGCTGGATGCCCGTCGGCATGCATGAAGTGCAGTCAACGCTCTCACTTCTCATCGTCACCGCATTCCTGCTCGTCTTTCTGCGCTACCGCACCATCTCCTTCAGCGTCTTCGCCCTCCCTCTGGGCTTCTTTCTGCTGCTCATGCCCTCGCTCGGGCCAGACCGCTATACATTCTCGTCCCCGCTGGTCCGCAGTGGATGGACATACGCCCACATCGCCCTTCTGCTCGCCGCTTACGCCGCTCTTATCTTCAGCCTGCTGGCAAGCTTTCTCTATCTCGCGCAGGAGCGCCGCCTCAAAAACAAACAAACTCCTGGCTTTCTCGAGTGGCTGCCGCCGCTCGACACCATGGACCAGATTGCACAAAAGGCGCTGGTACTCGGCTTCTACTGCATGACTGGCGGCCTGCTCATCGGCTCACTCATCGCGCAGGAGCATGTAGGGCCAACGTACTTCCTTGATCCCAAGGTCGTGCTCTCGTTCGTCATGTGGGCGCTCTACGTACTCATGATCTTCGTGCAGCGCTCCGCCGGGCTGCGCGGCCGCCGCGCCGCTTATCTTTCCAGCGCCGTCTTCGTACTGATGCTCTGCGTCTGGGCCGCCAACCTGCTGAGTTCCGTGCACAGGTACACCACTCCATGAAGATCCTTCTCACGGGCGTGAACCACAAGACGGCTCCGGTGGAGTTGCGGGAACAGCTTGCCATCTCGGCCGAGCGCCTGGGTGAAGCCACACGCGCGCTGCATCAGTTTCCCGGCGTCAGTGAGGCCATGGTGCTTTCCACCTGTAACCGCGTCGAGCTTCTCGCCTGTCATGAAGAATCCAGCCTCGACCTCCTGGGCTTCCTCCGCGAGTTCCTCCGCGTGGATATCACTCAGGTGCGCCCCCACGTGTATGAATACCGCGAAGGCGAGGCCGTTCGGCATCTGTTTCGTGTTGCAGCCAGCCTCGATTCTATGGTCGTCGGCGAGCCGCAGATCCTCGGGCAGGTCAAGGAATCCTACAGCGTCGGCCGTGAGGTGGGCGCCGTACAAACCCACCTCGAAAGGCTTCTGCAAAGCACCTTCACCGTCGCCAAGAAAATCCGCAGCGAAACCCAGATCGGCAGCTCCTCGGTTTCCATTGCTTCTGTTGCCGTAGACCTCGCCAAAAAAATCTTCGGCTCTCTCGAAGGCAAGCGCATCCTGCTCGTCGGCGCGGGCAAAATGAGCGAACTGGCCGCCCGCCACCTCATGCACCAGGGCGCGCATTCCTTACTCGTCGCCAACCGCACCTTTGAGCGCGCTCTTCGCATCGCCGACCAGTTCCAGGGCCGCGCCGTCCGCTTTGAAGAGCTCTACTCCACCGCCGATCAGGCTGACATCATCATCACCTCCACAGGCTCGCAGCAGCACATCTTCCGCCGCGAGCACGGTCAGCAGTTCCTCCACAAGCGGCGCAACCGGCCCATGTTCTTTATTGACATTGCCGTCCCCCGCGACGTGGACCCGGAGATGAACCGCGTGGACGGCATCTTTGTCTATGACATTGACGACCTGCAATCCGTGGCCGCCTCCCACCTCGCCGATCGCGCACGCGAAGCCCAGCGGGCCGAGGAAATCATCGCCGAAGAGGTCATGCGCTTCCAGCGCAAAACGCAGGCCCTGAACGTGACCCCCATGATCGTTGGCCTGCAGAATACCGCCGAAGAAATGCGCCAGTCCGAATTGCGCAGGGCACAGGTGCGCTTGCAATCGCTCACTCCCGAACAGCAGGCCGCCGTCGAGTCCCTCACCCGCGGACTGATGAACAAATTCCTCCACATGCCCATGCAGGCGATCAAGGCCGCAGCAGCACAGGCAGACACCATGATGCTCGAAGTCATGCGCGAAGTCTTCGGACTGCCCGCAGCCCAGCCACAGCAGTGTCCATCCGCTTCTGAGGAAACCAGGGAAGAGGCCATCGCCGCAGGTAAGCAGAAGGCGCATCCATGATCCGCATCGGCTCTCGCGGTTCGCAGCTTGCGCTGTGGCAGGCCAACCATATCGCAGATGCTCTTCGCACTGCCGGACACGAAGTCTCCATTAACATCATCCGCACCACCGGCGACGCGTTTCAGAATATTGCCTTCAACCAGGTCGGCACCAAAGGCATGTTCACCAGGGAGATTGAAGAGGCCCTGCTCAATGGCCGCATTGATCTCGCCGTCCACAGCCTCAAAGATCTCCCCACTGAACTCGACCCCGCATTTACCATTGCGGCCACCCCAAAACGCGAAGACCCGCGCGACGCCTTCGTTTCCATCCAGTTCGAATCCTTCGCCGCCTTGCCATCCGGCGCCATTATCGGCACCAGCAGCCTGCGCCGCCAGTCACAGCTGCGCGCACAACGGCAGGATATCAATCTGATCGAATTCCGCGGCAACGTGGACACGCGTCTGCGCAAATTGCAGGAAGGGCAGGTGGACGCAATCGTCCTTGCCGCCGCTGGCCTTGATCGCCTCAGCCGCACCGAATGGATACGCGAGCGCTTTACCCCTCTGGTCGTCTGCCCTGCTCCAGGCCAAGGCGCTCTCGCCATCGAAACCCGCGCTCATGACGCAGAAACTCAGGCCGCCATCGCCTTCCTTGAAGACGAGGAAACGCGCTTCGCGGTGACCGTCGAGCGCACGGCACTGGCCGCACTCGGCGGCGGATGCCACGTCCCCATCGGGATCTACTGCCGCAATACGCCCGAAGGCCCAATTGTAACCGGAACAGTTGCGAATCCCGACGGCTTCAGGTTCGTGCGCCTGGAACTCTCTCACGAAACGGGCCAAAGCGCTGAGCAGCTCGGCCACCGGCTCGCCCAGCGCCTCCTCGAACAGGGCGCACGCGAAATTCTCTCCCTCTGAAGGGATACACTCCCAGCGCTCTCTATCCTCCCGCGGCAATCCTCTCCGTATGCTGTGACATCTTCGCCGTGCGCTCCAGCTTGTCCCAGTTAAACGGCCGCCCATCAATCGCCCGCTTCAATGTCTTGAACAGCACCAGTGAGAAAATCTGCCGGTACGAGAACCGCTGGATCCAGATATGGAACAGCAGCCATCCATCTCCCTTGTTTGCCGGATGACGCCGCTCCAGCGCAAACGCCAGCGCTGACGTCACAAAATCAATCACCAGAAACGCCAGGAAGTACACCAGCAGCTTCTCAAAGCTCGCAGCGCTCGCCGCCGCCGGATGAAAGTGCTTGTTCCACCAGTACTGGATCGCTCCCGCCGCAAACATAATGTCAATAAAAGGAGAAACCAGCGGCAGCAATATCTGGAAAATCACAATGTTCGGTAGTGCAAACAGCCCCATCGCCCGGTTCGTACGGAAAGCATGCTTGTGCTTGAACACCGCCTGCAAAATCCCAAACGACCAGCGAAAACGCTGCCGCATCAGCCCATTCACCTTCGTAGGAGCTTCGGTAAACGCCAGTGCCCGGTCCTCATAAATCACCTTGTAGTTCTGCTCCAGCAGATTCATCGTCAGATCGGCATCTTCCGCTACGGTATTGATCGGATATCCACCGCCCTTGATCACCGCCGCCGTCCGCCACGCCCCAATCGCCCCTGGGACCACCGTCACTACATTGAACAGGTCCAGCGCGCGCCGCTCAAAATTCTGGCTCGTAATGTATTCAAGCGCCTGCCAGCGCGTCAGCAGGTTCACCTTGTTGCCCACCTTTGCATTGCCTGCAACCGCGCCCACGCGTTCGTCCCCAAAGTGGGCAACCAGCTTTTCTATCGCGTCAGAAGCAATCACTGTGTCCGCGTCAATGCCAACATAAAACTCTTCTTCAATATGTTGCAGCCCGAAGTTCAGCGCCTCGGCCTTGCCCGCATTTGGCTTTGTCAGTACAAGCAATCTTCCATCGGCAATTTCCTTCGGATACGCATCGCGCACCACATCAAATGTCTGGTCTTTTGATCCGTCATCAATCACAACTACGTGCAGATTCCGGTACGTTGAATTCAGCACCGAACGCACCGTGCGCACAATCACCTTCTCTTCGTTGTATGCCGGAATCAGCACAGCAATACGAGGCGTAAAGTCCACCGGCCCATGGATTTTGCGATGACGCAGCCTGTCAATCAGCGCAAACAATCCAATCAGCACCAGGCGCGCGCTCATCAGCACGTCGCCCACAAAAAACACAAACACAACAAAGTGGCTGAAGAAGCCGTAAATCAGAAACGCCACCGCATCAATCCGCGCCTGCCAGCGCAGGTTCGGTGCAATCGGAGGCATCACTTCGGCCGTCGTCTTGCCCATCAGCTCCGATGCCGGAACAAACTCGTAGCCCTTCGCGCGCAGCGTCGTAATCAGCAGAGGCAGCGCCGCCACCGTCACCGATCGGTCACCGCCGCCATCGTGCATCAGAATCACGCTTCCGCGAAAATCCGGCCGTGTCTTCATCTGTTGCAATTGCTGCAGTACCGTGTCCACAATCTCCTGCGGCGCCTTACGCGGATGTTCATTCCAGTCCCCGGTATCAATCTTGTTTCCAAGAATGGTGTACCCCATCTGCTGAATGTGGTCCACCGGGGCCGCCTGGTCATTCGTGTCCGGCTCCTGGTCAATCGAGTACGGCGGCCGGAAGTACAAGGGCTGCACGCCCAGCTCCGCCGCAAACAGCCGTTCCGTCAGATTCAGCTCCAGATCCAGCTGCCGCGGCGAAATTTCGCTGATGTCAGGATGAGTAAAAGTATGGTTCCCCACCTCATGCCCTTCACGCACATACCGTTTCAGCAGACCTGTATGGTCAGCTGCCGCCTCCCCAATCACCAGAAACGTGCCCTTCACATGGTACTTCTTCAGAATGTTTAGGATCTTCGGTGTCCACGTCGGATCAGGCCCGTCATCAAACGACAATGCCACCTTCTTCGGCTGGTATCCGTAGTAGTGCAGCGTGTACGAGCGCGGAAGCTCCGTCATCTCCTCATCGGTGATGGTGAAATTGTCCGCATCCATGCTAATCGTCCGCGTCCCGCGTTGTGGTCGCGCCACGATCCGCAAAATATCGCCTTCGCCCTCCGTGTTGACGTCGTTGCCCGGCGGGACATCCTTCAAAAGCTGCGGAGCGTCCTTCGCGCTCGGATGGTCCCACACCGACCACAGCGATCCATCTTCCTTGCCCAGCGCCCACAGCGCAAACGTCTTCAGCCCCATGCTGCGCGCGGCACGCAGCTCATTCAGCGCCGTCACTCCATCCAGAAACCACACCTGGTGCCGAACGTGTTCATCCTCATCGTCATAAACAAAATGCGGGTTCAGCTCGTCGCCTTCCAGATGCACATCTGCATCCGATTCAGCCGCCCGCTGCCATACTTCCTGCACCGTCAGGTCTTCCGCATTCAGCACCTTCTCGCTCGACTTCTTCTCTTTTTCCGGCAGCGGAACAGACCAGTCATACCCGTAGTTGCCAATTGCACAGATGATCTTGTCCTTCGGGACCAGCCTCAGCACACGCATCAGATTTCCCTCAAACCAGCTCTCCGCCGCAATCGGCCCCGGTGCGCTCGTCGTCTCATGCTGGTCATAATTCATCAGGATGATCCCATCGCTGCCCTTTCCCAGGGCCTTCAGCAGCGAGTCCGGCGCGCTCACCTCCACGTTCACATAGATACGCAGGTTCTTGGCTTTAAAGTCGTTGTAGAGTTCCGCGACCCAGTCAGCGTACAGTTTCCTGTCCTTCTCCGGTACCGCCTCAAAATCCAGGCAAATGCCGCGATAGCTCGGATTGGCCGCCAGAAATTTGTCCAGCTGCACATGCAGGGCCTCGCGCGCTGCCGCATTCTCCAGCATCTTTCCAATGGCATCGCCATTCCACGTGCCGGCAATCATGTCGTAGTCGTTCAGCATCGGGAAGATCTCTGTGTCTTCCTTCGCCGCCGCAATCACGCGCGCTACTTTGTTCTGCTCATCCACCCCATGTACGCCAGTCGAATCCACCACGTCATACACGCGTACCGGAAACAGCGATGTCGCACCCTGTAACCGGCCATCCGGCCGGGTCACATGCAGCCAATCCGGAAAAAGAAGATCAATCTGGTGAATATGCGCCTTTAACGATGAGTAGCTGGGCTCGTCATTGACGTAAAAGGCCGCACGCAGCCCTTCATCCGTATTAAACGGGATCTCCGAGGCAGGCCGGTGGGTCTTCCGCCGTGCCGGACGCTGCGCCGTCTTCCGCAGCTCAGGTGGCTTCAGCGCCTTGTAGTTGCGCTTCTGTGAAGGCAACAGCAGCTCCGGCAGCGACTGTCGCTTCCATACACTGAAAATAAAAACGGCAAGCACCACCGTCAACGCAACCGCGGAAAGGTCCAGCACACGCCTCAAACGCTTCCAGCGCTTCCGCTGCGGATCATAAAAGATTTGTTTCATTCAAATCCGGTCTGCACTTCTTCTCTTCTATTGTATGTGGAAGAAATCATTCTGATTCGTTGGTTTGCTTCTGAATTCAGGGTTTCAAACTCCTCATAATGGACAGCATCCTAGACTGCCTTTGTTATACCTGTCAGTAGGACGCTTCCCATGATTCAGGTGCAGCTTGGGCCGGAAACAGAAGTGCGCATCCTGGCGCAGACACGCGCCAAAGGTCTGGAAGCTGAGGCCTTCATCAAAGGCCTCAACGAAAGCGCTGTCGAACCTTCCCCACTCCGCACCGCTCTGGATCACCTCGTAATCTCAGCGCATTCTTCCAGCACCAGTCAGCAGTTCAGAAAAAAATTCCCGAACTACCTGACAAGCATTTCAACGGGAAAGTTTCTATCAGGTCCATGATTGATGCCTGCCACTGGATACATGATTGATACAAACGTCTTCCTGCAGCAGGTGCCCCATCCTTCGCGTAGCGAAGAATGGGAGCTTTGCAGGATGCTATCAAACCACAAAACCTCAACTGAGCGAAACCTTAATCAGGCCCCGAATGATAGGACCACGCCCCCTCGAAATCACCCGCCCACCTTGTATGATTCACTTGGATGTTTGCTGCGCTCCCTCGTAAATGGTGGATGGCTTTGCTGGCGCTCGCCGCCGGGGCCGCTCTCCGGCTGTGGTTCATTCACGCCTATCCCGGCACAGAAGGCGACCCCCTCGTCTATGGTGACATTGCCAAGAACTGGATGCTGCACGGCATCTACGGCCTCTCCCGCACTGATGGCATCCATCCCACTCTCATCCGCCTGCCCGGTTATCCGCTCTTCCTTATGCTCTGCTTCCGCCTCTTCGGCCCCGAGCATTACAACGCCGTCAGGTATGCCCAAGTCGTCATTGACCTCGCAAGCTGTCTCCTCATCGCCGGCTTTGCCGCAAAAATGGCCTCGCGCCGTGCCGGATGGGCCGCCCTCTGGCTCGCCGCCCTCTGCCCCTTCACCGCCAACTACACCGCCATCCCGCTCACTGAGGTCTTCGAGCTTTTCTGCATCTCGCTCGCCCTCTACAGCATTGCCCGTCTGCTTGAAAATCCGCAGTGGCGCTGGGTCTTCCCGCTTGCCTTCGCCTTCAACTACGCCGCCCTGCTTCGTCCCGACGGAGCACTGCTGGCCGTCGCCTTTTGCCCAGCCATCCTCTATTACGGAGCAAAGCTCTGGGGCACCCCCCTCATGCTACGCATGGCCCTGGCCTGCGCCTTCCTCTCCATCCTTCCCTTCGTCCCCTGGACCATCCGCAACTGGCGCACCTTTCACGTCTTCCAGCCGCTCGCTCCGCGTTACGCCACCGACCCCGGCGAGCCTACCTTCCCCGGCTTCAACCGCTGGACAAAGACCGTCTGCGTAGACCTCACCTGCACCTGGGAAATCTACTGGAACGGCAACGCAGATCAGCTGCACCTGCAAAGCCTCCCTTCACGCGCCTTTGACTCGACCGCCCAGTACCTCAAAACAAAGCAGCTTCTCGAGGACTACAACGCCATCACTACCATCACTCCCGAAATTGATTCACGCTTCGCCCGCCTCGCCCAGGAGCGCATCCACAATGATCCGGTGCGCTACTACTTCGCCCTTCCCATGGCCCGTCTGCTTGATATGTGGTTGCGCCCCCGCACCGAGCTCCTCTGGATCGAACTCCGCTGGTGGGAATACTCAAAGCACCACGCTGAAACCGAGTTCGCCGCAGCCTATGCCGCCCTTAATCTGGCCTACCTCGTCCTCGCCTGCATCGGTTTCTACCGCTGGCCCCGCTTCTCCGGCGCCATCCTACTCTTCATCCTGCTGCGCTGCGCCCTGCTCGCCACCATCGAAGCCCCCGAGCCGCGCTACACCCTGGAATGCTTCCCCATGCTGATTGCCCTCGCTGGAGTCGCCTTCGAGCGAAAAGCAATGTTTCTCAAGCTCTCCCTCTAAGAAAATTTCATCCCGATAATTGTGCCGATAAATCCCCTTAAATTGATAAAATAAAAATAAGAATACCCGCAGCGGCACGAACCCCAGGTGACCCCATGTCTGGGAAACCACTCATCTTTCTTAACAATAGAGAATCTTGACCCTTACCCAACTAACTTATTGAAAATAAACGATCATTGTACAAGGATGACACTGTAAGTCATTGAAAACAAAGCATCCCGTGCAAAAGACGGAGAGGAGGTTACTCTTGGGCACGTAACCCCGGGTCAGAACACCAAACCCCTTTATTTCCATGACTTTACCATTAAATAGGGGGTGCCTACTCCTCCCGCAATACCTCCAGCGGCTTCTGCCCCAGAATCCGAAAGCACGCCAACCATCCTGTAACTACGGCGAGAACAGCCGTGGCAATCACGGAAAGAATGCTGGTCACTACCTCCGGGTGATACGGCACATCCATCTTTCTAAGAAGCACAGCCGTCAGCAGATTGGCAAAAAGCACGCCAACCACCCCAGCCAGCAGCCCCAGCAACGCAAACTCAATGCTGAAGACGCTGGCGACACGGTTGCGCGTGGCCCCCAACGTTTTCAGCACCACAACCTCACGAATGCGGCGAAGGCGTGTGCTGGCAACACTCGAAGCAAGAATGACTGCCCCGGAAAGGATGGAAAAGCCCGCCAGGAATCGGATCACCAGCGTGATCTGGTGAATCACGCCCTCGACAGTTTCGAGAATATCGGCAACATTAATGACCGTGACCGTCGGATAAGCAGCAAACAGTGCCCGCTCCAGGGTCGGAATCTGGACCGGCTGCACATGGACCGTCGCATACCAGACCACAGGAAGCCCCTGCAATGGCCCGGACGGAAAGATGAACTCGCTGCGCGCAAAAGCATGTTCGCCTTCCGGCTTGTAGATGACCGCAACACGGGCGCGAATCTGCTCTTCGCCCGACTGGAACTCAATCACCGAACCGGGATGCAGATTCAGCCGATGGGCCACACGATCCACCACGGCAAGCCCGTCCGCATGACCCGTCTGCCACCACTTGCCCTGAAGCATCTTCACCCCCTCAGGGACCGCATCGGCCCACGTGACCGGCACAGAAGAAAGCATCCGCCGCGGATAGTTTTTAAGCTTCAGACTGGCAGCATTCACACCGTCCACCGCGGTAATGCGTGCCGTCACAATGGGGATGGTCTCCACCTTGCCATTAACGCCCACTTGATGCGCAAGCAACTCTTTGACACCGGCCAGCTCATTCTGGCCAATATCAATCAGAAAGATGTTCGGCGCGCCAGTCGTCGAATCCGAATTCATCCGGTTTACAATGGCGTGCTGCATCAGAAAGACGCTCAGAATCAGCATCACGCCCACTCCAAGCGCTGCCAGCACCGCCGCTGACTGGTTTCCCGGCCGGTATAGATTGGCCAGTCCATGCCGCAGAGCCGAATGCAGATGCAGCCGCGTCTTGTTCAGAAAGGCCCGCAGCGTGCGCAGAGTAAATGTCGACAGCGCCAGCACAACCGCCAGAGTCCCAGCCAGCGCTGCAGTAAACCACTTGCCAACAAGAGCCGAATCCGCCAGCCCCGCCGCAATGGCACCCAGCGCCAGCAAAACAACGATCGAGGAAATCCACTGCGCCTTGTTTTCCCGCAGTCGCGTGCTCCAGGAAGGCTTTTCAGCATCGCCTTCCACCGTTTTGCGCAATACCACGCTGGGCCGAATCTTCCTTACATCCAGCAGCGGAGGCAGACAAAACAATAGCGTCGTCAGAATTCCCGTCCCAAAGGCGGCAAGCACAGCACCCAAAGGCAGCCGCAGCGGCGGATGCAGTGGCAGCAGCTTCCCGAAGAGCGAAGGCAGCGCCCACTCCACGCCAACGCCCAACACGAGCCCAAAAACAGAGCCAGCAAGCCCCAACAGCAACGTCTGGAAAAGATAAATGCGCAGAATGTCGCTCGAACGCGCCCCAATAGACTTCATGATGGCGAGCGTATCAATGCGCTGCTGCAGATGTGCGCGCATCGCCATCGCTACGCCAATCGCGCCCAGCACCATCGCAACCAGGCAGATCAGGCTCAGCAGCCCGGTAGCGTGGTCCAGCCCTTCCGTGATCGCAGGACTGGTCTCGCGGAAGTCAGAAATCTGCGCCTCAGGCAGGATTTTTTCAAGCTCAGCCCGAATCCCCTGCACCTTGCCGCTCTGCGGCCCTAGCTTGAAGAGATACCTCTCCGTCGCGCGGCTGCCCGCTTCCAGCAGCCCCGTTTTCTCGACCGCCCCGCGCGTCATCATCACCCGCGGCCCCATACCCACGCCCGCTGTCAGGCGGTCTGGCTCCTTCTCAATTACTGCGGCGATGCGAAAATATTGGCCGCCAATCCGAAGCTGGTCACCAATATTGGTATGAAGCCGCACCAGCAAATTGTCATCCACTACCACTGTGGAATCTGTCAGCGCACCCCGCAGATCGCCAGCAGGATGCAGAATGATCTTTCCATAACACGGGTAGACTGCCGGGTCCACAACCTTGAGTGAAACCAGCAGCGGCACCGGATCGCCCTGCCGCGATGCCATTGAGACCATCTCGGTCACCCACGTCCGCTCAACCGATTTCGAACTGGCCAGCGCATCGATCTTCGCATTCTCCTGCGGCGTAAGAATGCGGAACATCTGCGCAGAAATATCAGCCGCCATAATGCTGCGCGCCTGGTCAAGCAGCGCCTTCTGGAAAGACTCGCTGAAGCCCCGCACACCCGTAAGCGCGGCCACACCAATGGCGACAGAAAGAATGACGAAGACGAACTTTGTGCGCGAAGCATGCAGTTCGCGCGAGGCGATTTTCGCAGCGGTGGTCCAGCCGAGTGGGGATTTCTGATCACTGTCCATTGTTTTCATCCGCAATGATGCGGCCGTCCTTCACCACAATGCGGCGGTCCGCTCGATCGGCAATCTGCTGATCGTGCGTCACCATTACCAGCGTGGTTTTCGCTTCGCGCTGTCGTTCGGTCAGCAGATCAAGCACATGCTGGCCGTTTTTTGAGTCCAGATTTCCGGTCGGCTCGTCCGCCATCACAATCGGCGGCTGCAGCACAAAGGCGCGCGCCAGCGCCACGCGCTGCTGCTCTCCGCCAGAAAGCTGAATCGGATAGTGATGCAACCGGTCCGCAAGCCCCACCGTTTCCAGCAGTGTAATCGCACGCTGCTTGCCATCGCCATTCGCGTTCAGCTCATAGGGCAGCAGCACGTTCTCAAGCGCCGTCAGCGTTGGAATCAGCTGATACGACTGGAAGACAAAGCCAATCTTCCGTCCTCGCACCTGCGCCAGCTTGTCTTCCGGCAGGCGGCTGATTTCAGCTCCATCAATCAGCACTTCCCCTTCCGTGGGAGCATCGAGCCCAGCCATCAACCCCAGCAGCGTGCTCTTGCCGCTGCCGGAAGCACCCATAATCGCAAGAAACTGCCCTCGCGGAACGGTCAGGTCAATGCCTTTCAGAATCTCTACCACCCGCGACCCATTGCGGATGGTTTTGGTCAACCCTCGGACATCAATCATTCAGAAACACCTGGCTGCATACAATATGGATGTGTCACGACGGCAATTTCTCCTCTTTCTTTTTACGCTTTCTCTCGCCTCGGCGTTCCATTGTGCCCAGGCCGCAGAGGCTCCCGTCATTGTCTGCTTCGGCGATTCACTGACCGCAGGATATGGCGTCGAACCAGGCCACACCTACCCTGACAACCTGCAAAAACTCCTCGACGCGCACGGATACCACTATCGTGTCGTCAACAAAGGCGTAAGCGGCAATACTACAAAGGACGGAACAGACCGCCTGAAAGACGTATTGGCGCTGCATCCGCACATTGTGGTGCTTGAATTTGGCGGGAATGATGGCCTGCGCGGGCTTCCGCTGGCCTCAACCAGGCAAAACCTGGAAGCGCTGATGACCGCCTTCCAGAAGGCCGGAACAAAAGTGCTGCTTGCGGGCATCACCCTGCCCCCAAACTACGGGCCAGACTACATCCAGCAGTTCAACAGCATCTATACTTCGCTCGCGAAGAAGTACAACACGCCGCTGATTCCCTTCCTGCTCAAAGACGTCTACGGCATCCCCGGCTCCATGCAGGAAGATGGCATTCATCCAACAGCGCAGGGATGCAGACAAGTGGCCGAGAATGTGTTCCAGGCGCTAAGGCCACTGCTGCGAAAATAGAAGGTTGTCATTCGAACGGCTTGGGGTGCCCAGGTTCGCGAAGCTGACCTGGGACTTCAAAACGTCAGCGGGCCCCTTGCGCCAGCAGGATTTTCGCCGTGGTCACAAGCTGACCTACGTGGCGCTGCGTGTGGTCGGCCACATGCACCAGCAGTCCGGCGACAGTTGCAGGAAGCTGCTTCTTGCCAACAAAACGTGGCTGCGACAGATCACCGGCGCCCAGCGCGCGCACGCGCTTTGCAGCATCCTCCAGCCCTCGCTCAAATTCAGCAAAGAGCGCTTCCCTGCCCGCATCGGCCTCCATTTCGGTTTTGAGCATGGCAATCTGAGCGCCGGAAAGCTGATTGCCTTCGGCATACGTCAGCAAGCGGTCGCAGCTGCGCACAATATGTCGCAGGTGAAACGCAATGGAAGGCAGTTCCAGAGGCCGCGCATCGAAATCCGCACCGGCCAGCGGGTCGCACCACCGATGCGCATCTTCTTTCGCCAACTCCAGCGCATGCAGAACAGCCCGCGCCACAGGCTGAACTTCGGTCAACGTGCCGCGCAGCCACGGTTCCGGCTGCTGTGCCGGAGCTACTTTCGCTGATTCACTCATCAAAGTCCCTTCTTCTGCCGGAATTCTCGCACCACCTCCGCCGGATCACGATGTTCCGCATCCACGGCCTCATTCATTGCGCGCATCTCGTCTGCTGTTATTTTACTGGCAAGATCGCTGATCGCGCTGCGCAGGACTGGCCAGCGCTTCAGCGCATCTTCGCGCACCAGCGGGACCGCCTGATACGGCGGAAAATAGTGCTTGTCATCCTCGAGCACCTTCAGGCCAAACTCGGCAATCTGGCCATCTGTCGAATTGGCAGCAATTATATCTACCTGTTGCGCATTCAGTGCTCGGTAGAGCAACCCCAGGTCCATCGTGCGGGGCGGTCCCTTAAAGCGCAGACCATACACTTTGCTCAGACCTGGAAGCCCGTCGGGCCGCTGTTCAAATTCGTATCCCACGCCCAAACGCCACCGTGGAGTGTATTGTGCGGCTTCACTCAACGTGTTCAGGTGCAACCGCTGCGCGTCGTCCGCGCGAATAACCATGGCAAAGGTATTCTCAAATCCCAGTGGTGGCATCACGACAATTTGATACCGTTTCTGATACAAATTCTGTACTGTTTTCAGCACCGCTTGCGGATCACAGCTCATCGGCTGCTTCAGGATGGCCGTCAGCGCCGTCCCGGTGTATTCCACGTATGCATCAATCCGCCCTGAAACCAGCGCCTGGTGACAGATATAACTTCCCGCAAGATAAAACCGCCGTTCCACTTTCATCCCGGTTCTGGCTTCAATATGCTGAGCGAGAAGTTCACCCAGAATCACCTGCTCCGTAAAGTTCTTTGCTCCAATGACGAGATAGTCAGAGCGTGGCGGCGCGCAATCCACGATAGAAAGGCACACAAACAGCAGACATCCTGTAATCGTCCATCGCCACATCTGCGCAGTCTGTGTGCTCCGCCCTTTCGTCGCGGTTTTTGACGAAAGGATGGGAGGGTTCGCAGTGCCCTTCACCCTCACGACTTCCCTGCTCCCGGAATTTGCGCCCATCGTTCCAGTAATCCGAGCAGCCCATCCGCGGCCAGCGCCAGCAACGCCGCCGGAACAGCACCGGCAAGCACCAGCCTGTTGTCCACCGACGCAACTCCACGAAAGATAAATTCCCCCAGACCACCCGCTCCTACGGCAGCAGCAATCGTGGCAATCCCGACGCACGTCACTGTCGCTGTTCGTAACCCGGCAAGGATCACACCCGCGGCGAGCGGCAGATCAACCTTGGTTAGCAACTGCATCTGGGTCATGCCGAGAGCACGCGCCACGTCCCGGATCGTCGGATCAATACCGCGAATCCCGGCATACGTATTGCGGACAATGGGCAAGAGTGCGTATCCGGTCAGCGCCATAATGGCAATGCGCGCTGCACGCTCTCCCAGCCACGGCAGAGGCAGCAGAAATCCAAACATCGCCAGGCTGGGAATGGTCTGAATCACGTTCACAAAGCCAATGACTGGACTGGACCAGCGTTCGTGGCGCGTCAGCCAGATGCCCGTGGGAATACCAATCAGGGAAGCAAACAGCATCGCCGCGCCCGTAAGCCAGAGATGCTCCAGCGTAAGCGTGCGAATTTCCGTCCCATACTGCGCCAGAAAGCCGCTCACCGCGCCACCCCGCGATGGAACGCCTGAGCGTATTGCCGCACTTCAAGCAACTCTGAATGCATAAAATCCCGCGCCGCCAGATCAGCTACAATACGCCCGTCTTCCATCAGCACAATCCGCGAAGCCAGATAGAGGGCCTCATCCAGATCATGTGTCACCAGCAGCACCGTCTTTTTCAGGCGCTGGAGCAGAGCACGCAGCATCTCCTGCATTTCAGCACGCGTCAGCGGATCGAGCGCTCCAAATGGCTCATCCATCAGCAAAATGGATGGGTCAGCCGCCAGCGCCCGCGCCAGTCCGGCACGCTGGCGCTGCCCTCCGGAAAGCTGATGCGGCCAGCGGCCGGCAAATTTCGCAGCCTCAAGGCCTACCTGCTGCAGAAGCTCGTAAATCCGCTCTTTGTTGGCGCGCTTCCCATTCAGTTCTGGCACAAGCCCCACATTGCGCTCAATGGTATAGTGCGGGAAAAGCCCTGTTTCCTGTATGACGTACCCGATCCCGCGCCGCAGCTGCACCGCATCCTGATCCGTAACCTCTTCGCCGTGCACCAGGATACTGCCACTCGTGGGGCGTACCATCCGGTTCACCATCCGCAGCAGCGTAGTCTTTCCCGATCCGCTGCGGCCCAGGATGGCAGTCGTTGTGCCTTCTTCCATCGCTAGATGAATACCATCGAGCAATCTTCGTCCGTCCGCCGCGCTCAGGGAAACGTCTCGAAACTCGATAGCTGATGGCATTCAGGTACTCCCAAAATAGTAAAGCCGGACATCACTGTCCGGCCCACTCGATATATCCACCTTCTACGAAGCGGATTCGCTTTCTCCTGTCACTTCTGCCTGCGGCTGCACCGGAGGTGCCCCCTTCACACGCACCACCGTAATCTTCGAGAAGCCTTCCTTAAAGTTCGGCGGACGCAGACGCTCGGCCATCTTGTGCATCACCTCATCGCTCACCACCCGCTCGCGGCGGCGATTGCGCTCCATGCACACTTCAAACGGCACATCAAAGAAGACGGCCTGCACCTCATAACCAAAGCTCTTGGCCATCTTGATCCATTGCCGCCGCTCATGTGGAGACAAGTTCGTGGCATCCACATAGTTCCACGGCATCTTTGCAATCAGCCGCGCGCGCAGCAACGACCTCAGGGTTGAAAACACCAGCCCCTGATAGCGCTGCTCCGTAATGTCATCAAACAGAATGGTACGCAGCAGGTCACTTGACAGTGGTGTGACGCCGCGGCGCTTAAACCATGTCGTTTTGCCCGATCCGGGCAGTCCAATCGCCAGTACAACATAGCCCTTCGGCGCACGCTGCGGCGCGGCCTGCGGCTCCGGCGGAGGAGTGGAAGGTGATTCGGGCTGGGTTTCTACCTCGAACCGGCCAGTATCTCCAGCTGGTGCAGCTGTTTCAGAAGCAACAGAATCGGCAAACACACCCCTGGGGTCGTCCGTCGCCTCGGACCTCGAGGGCAGCACTTCAATCGGCGGTTGCTGCGTATTAAATTCGGGTGTAGTCTCTACCGCGTCTCCATAGCTGGGCTGCAGCGGCGGCAGCTGGTTTGCAGGCAATTCCTGCCCAATTTTTCCTGTGGACTCCGAATCATTCGGGCCACGCTTCGAGCGTTTTCTCATGCGATCGCGCATCCAAAGGCGCATGATGTGGATGTAACACAGGGGCCGCCCTCAGAGCAAACATCTGGAAAAATATGGGTAAACGCACCGCCTCGCCATCTACTTTCCCGCATCCTCGCGAAGAAATAAATTTTGCTGATGCCCGCCAAAGACTTTCTTGATATTGACGACAGTGCTAGCATCATTATTGAGTGGCGCTCCGGCGGCGGCCCAATCATCAACTCTCTGGATCAGCCCCTCAGCAAATCAAACCTTTCAGCAGAAACCCTAGTAAGGAGAACTTTGAATGGCAGTTAAGGTTGGCATCAACGGTTTTGGCCGTATCGGGCGAAACGTATTTCGCGCCTCCCTCGGCAATCCGGAAATCGAAGTGGTCGCAGTCAACGACCTCACCAGCCCCGCAACCCTTGCCCACCTGCTTAAGTATGACTCGATTCTGGGCAACCTGAAGAATGAAATCGTCGCTGGAGAAGACTACATCTCCGTGGACGGCAAAAAGATCAAGGTCTTCGCGGAAAAAGAACCCGCCAAGCTGGCCTGGGACTCAGTCGGCGCACAGGTTGTCGTTGAATCCACCGGCCGCTTTACTGACGCCAACGCAGCCAAGGCCCACCTTCAGGGATCAGTGAAGAAGGTCATCATCTCTGCTCCAGCCACGAACGAGGACGTCACCGTGGTCCTGGGCGTGAATGAAGACAAGTACGATCCGGCCAGGCACAACGTCATCTCCAACGCTTCTTGTACGACCAACTGCCTGGCGCCGATTGTTAAGGTCCTCCATGAGAACTTCGGGATCGTCTCCGGCATCATGACCACGATTCACAGCTACACTAACGATCAGGTCATTCTTGACTTCCCGCACAAGGACCTGCGCCGCGCCCGTGCCGCCGCCATCAACATGATTCCCAGCTCGACCGGCGCCGCCAAGGCCCTTAAGCTCGTCATTCCTGAGATGGCCGGAAAGCTCGACGGATTTGCCATTCGTGTCCCAACCCCGAACGTTTCAGTCGTAGACCTCACCTTCATCGCAGAAAAGCCTGCAACGGTCCAGTCCGTCAACGAAGCGCTGAAGAAGGCCTCCGAGGGAGCACTCAAGGGCATCCTCGGCTATGAAGCCGGTGAACTGGTTTCCAGCGACTTCAAGGGCGATGCGCGCTCCTCCATCGTGGATGCTCCGCTGACAAAGGTCGTCGGCAACTCGGTCAAGGTCATCAGCTGGTACGACAATGAATGGGGCTACTCTAACCGCGTCCGCGACCTCATTCTTTTCCTGGCCAAGAAGGGCCTGTGATTCTTTCTTCTGCTGTCATCCTGAGGCGAAGCCGAAGAACCTGCCTTTCACTCAAATCTTGAAGCAGGTCCTTTCCTTCGCTCAGGATGACAATGAGTTTTCCATCTATTTTCAGGGGCCACCCCAATGCGCCAGAACATCTCAGGTTCCTCGCCCTATGAGCCAATCATCGGCTTCTCCCGCGCCGTGCGTATTGGCAACGCCGTTCATGTTTCAGGCACGGCCCCCGTTGGCGCAGACGATGCCAATCCAGCCGCACAAACCCGCCAGTGCCTCTCTTTGATTCAATCCGCACTGGAAAAAGCCGGAGCAAAGCTCGGAGATGTCGTGCGCACCCGTATGTACCTCACGCATGCTGAGGACTGGGAAGCCGTAGGCCGTGCACACGGCGAGTTCTTCGGCAACATCCGCCCGGCAGCAACTATGGTTGTCGTCGCAAAGTTACTCAATCCATCATGGCGCGTCGAAATCGAAGCCGACGCCGTAATTTCCAATTCAGAAAACCAGTGAGTTCTGCTATGTCAAAACTATCCATCCGCGATCTTGATCTTCAGCACAAACACGTCTTCATGCGTGTGGACTTCAACGTGCCGCTCACCGAAGACGGCAGCGAAATTACCGACGACACACGCATCCGCGAAACCCTGCCTACCATTGAATACGCGCTGCGCCACAAGGCAAAGCTGATTCTCGCCTCACATCTGGGCCGTCCCAAGGGCAAGCCGAATCTGAAATACAGCCTGCGTCCCGTAGTGGACCGCCTGCGTGTCCTGCTCGACCATCAGCTTGGCGAAAGCGTAAACGTCGCGTTCTCTCCGGACTGCGTCGGCGACATCGCAAAGGAGATGGCGCGTCAGCTTGAATCCGGCCAGGTCCTGCTGCTCGAGAACCTACGCTTCCACGCTGAAGAAGAAGCCAACGACCCAAACTTCGCCAAACAGCTTGCTTCGCTCTGCGAGCTTTACGTCAACGACGCATTTGGCAGCGCCCATCGCGCCCACGCTTCCACGGAAGGCATTACCCACCACGTCAGCAAGTCGGCCGCTGGTCTGCTCATGGAAAAAGAGCTTCGGTACATGGGCAAGGCGCTCTCTGAACCAGCAAGGCCCTTCGTCGCCATCCTTGGTGGCGCGAAAGTCTCCGACAAAATCAAGGTCATTGACAATCTGCTGGGCAAAGTAGATGCGCTGCTCATCGGCGGCGGCATGGCCTACACCTTCCTCAAAGCCAAAGGGCAAGACGTGGGCAAATCCCTCGTTGAAGCCGACAAGCTCGACATCGCACAGTCCGCCATCCAAAAAGCCGAAGAAAAGGGTGTGCGCTTCTTGCTGCCCGTGGATCACATTCTCGCCGACAAATTCTCGCCCGATGCCAAAACGCAGACTTTCGCAGGAGATGGCGCCTTCCCTGCCGACTGGATGGCGCTTGACATTGGCCCGAAGACGGTAGAACTGTTCTCCAATGAAATTGCCGAAGCCCGCACCATCGTCTGGAACGGCCCCATGGGCGTCTTTGAAATGCCGGCCTTCGCGCACGGTACGACTAAGATCGCAAAAACTGTGGCAAAAAACAGCGAGGCCATCTCCATCATCGGCGGCGGCGATTCGGTCGCAGCGGTAAAACAGGCCGGAGTCGCAGATCAGATCACGCACATCTCCACCGGTGGCGGCGCATCGCTCGAGTTTCTTGAAGGCAAAAAGCTGCCCGGCGTCGAGGCATTAACAAACAAGTAGCTCACAACCGCGCGGGCCAGGCCCGCGCCTTTTGTTGAAGGAAAACGGAAAGAAACATGCGCAAAGCACTCATCGCAGCCAACTGGAAAATGTACAAAACCGCGGCCCAGGCCAAGGAGTACGTGAAAGCCTTCCTGCCTCTCGTTACCGGACACGATCGCGACGAGATCGTCCTCTGCCCTTCTGATACCTCTCTCTACACCGTCATTCCCGCCGTCACAGGCTCCAACGTCGCCGTTGGCGGGCAGAACATGCACTTTGCCGACGAGGGCGCCTACACCGGCGAAACTTCGCCTGTCATGCTCAAAACCATCGGCGTAACACACGTCATCATCGGTCACTCTGAGCGCCGCCAGTACTTCAATGAAACCGACGAGACCGTAAACAAGAAGCTCATCACCGCACTCAGGCACAAGCTGGTGCCCATTGTCTGCATCGGAGAGGTGCTCGCCGAGCGCGAAGCCGGACAGACCAACGACGTGCTGCGCCGCCAGACAACCCTTGCCTTTGCCGGAATCAAACCCGAAGAAGCGCAGCCTATCGTCATTGCCTATGAGCCGGTCTGGGCCATCGGAACAGGAAAGACCGCCACGCCGGAAATCGCAGCTGAAGCGCACCTGACCATCCGCAGCGAAATCGCCCGTCTGCTCGGCCGCGAAGTGGCCGACAATATGCGTATCCTCTACGGCGGCAGCGTAAAGCCGGACAACGCCACGGCCCTGCTCAGCCAGCCGGAAATTGATGGCGCTCTGGTCGGCGGAGCCAGCCTCGACCCGCAGTCCTTCGCAAAAATCGTAAAGTACTAAACCCTTCGCTGGGTGACAGGTAGCGGGTGCCCCAGGTTCGCGTAGCTAACCTGGGGTCGTTCACCACTTACCTACCCAACCCTTCAATCGCGCCAGAGGCCGCTATCACCTTCCCATCCTTTTTACTCACCAGCACCACCCCACCGCGCTGTGCCCCAATCGTGAACTTCAACCGGGCTCCGCTCACCGCATCACGAATATCCACCGTCTGATCTTCGAGCGATTCATTGGAAAAGCTGTAGAGCACCGCGTCCTCCAGAACCGTCGGAAATGCCAGCACGCCCGGCGAAAGCGTTCCGCTGAATGCGGACTTCACCCCAGCCTCATGCAACGCATACCCGTAAAGCTCAGCAATCGGTTCGTAGCCCTCGCCCATTTCTACCGGGTCTGAGGCCCACAAGATGCGCCCACCGCCGTGGTTGATCACTTCGACCGGCTTTCTATCCGCAAAGCGCAGCACATCCACAGGCGACTGCTGCACATGGCCTGAATACGTAACCAAAAGTGGGTGTTGCCCTGTCAAATTCAATGCAGACTGCCGCACCGCCAGCGGCTCCAGCTCCGCCTTCACTCCCAGAGCGCCCAGACGGTCCACCGTCTGCCAATGCTCGTTCTTCGCCACAGGACCTGAAACCAACAGCGTCCCGCCTTTGCCCACATAATCAAGCAGCTGTTGCCACGCCGCCTCCGTCAGCACCTGCGACGCCGACAGAATCACCAGCCTCGGCTGCCCCAACTCATTCAAGCGATTTTCCGGAAGAATACGCGCGGGTGTGTGGTCGTAATAACAAAGTGCACGCAGCGAGCTTTCCTGCACGGCAAGCGCCAGCGCACCCTGCCCGCTGTATTGCAACGCCTGTGACGTCACAATCGTCACATCCGGTGGCGTAATACGCGTGAAGCTCTGCGGGCTCTTCGCAATAAACGCGGCATAATCTTCCAGCACCCGCGCTTCAGGCTTCTCCGTTCCATCCGGACGCACAGCGCCAATTGGAATCTCGTTGTCGTTTGCCATGTAGGCATTTACATTCCATACCCATTCGAGCGCACCCGCGCCCTGCACAAAAGACATCGCGATCTTCCGCTCCAGTTGCCATCCTTCCACTTCTGCACTGAAGCGCAGATGGTCGCGCTGCGTCAGGCGGCGTTGCTCCCCTGTCTCCTGAATCAGCATCGGCTGGCCAGGAAACTTCGCCGCCAGGGAGGCCCACAGGATCGCATCAAAGTCCCACCACGTGTGGTTCGCGCTGAAGTCAATCAGCGGCCCATAAAAAGCAGGAGAAAGCCGGCTGAAGACGCCATTTTCCTCTTGCCCTACAGTCACAAGCTGCCTGGATCCGCTCTCGCGCATTACGCCACGTACCATCTTCACCCAGTCTGAGAAAACATCCTGCGTAAACAGGTAGTAGTCGTATACCTTCAGTGGGTTGTAGCCCGAGCGCACCGAATCAAAGTTCCATGCTCCCGCCTTCGGCAGCGCCAGCAGGTCCTGGCCTGCAATCTCAGGAGCGGCCGCTGTTGGCTGCAATTGTAGATCACGCCCGATTCCCAGCGACGGCTCTGCCCAGTCATCCAACAGGTCCGCCCGGTTGGGATAGCGTTTCGCAAGCCATTCGCGCCAGGCTTTCTGCTCAAAGATGTCGCCCTGCGGCTCTTCCTTCCACAGGTTCTCGTTTGCACTCGGCTCGTTGATCAGGTCCCATGCAAGAAACGGCACCGCATGAAAGCGACCCACCAGCGAACGCACAAACTCCTTCTGTGCGTGCAGTCCCGCCGAATCAAGATATCCATTTTCACCGCCAAAATTCCCTGGATAAAACGAGAACAGGTTGAACTGTACCGGCAAATGATTGTGCCTCGCACACATCAGGAAGGCCTCAATCGTGCGCAGCGCCGTTTCGCTCACTTCGCCATTCGAGTTCAGCAAGGGCTGCCACGCCGTCCACAATCCAGTGCGAATCATGTCCAGCCCATTGCTGTGGATCTGCGCCATGTCGCGGTCCCACACATATGCATTCGGCTTGATCAGATACATGCGCTGCACATCACTCGACATGTACGTCGTACCGACCACAGGCAGCGGCTTGCCATCCAGTGTGAAATAATCTGGCCCAACGCCCAGCTTCGGGCCTGAAAGCAGATAATCCCAGTCCCGCATCCAGAAGCCGCTGCGATACACGCGCACTGGTTTGCCATCGCGCAGCAGCGTCGCTTCAATCACATGCGGACCGCGTCCCGAAGCAGCATCCGCGGGCAGCACAATGAAATGTGAAGCATCCGCAGGCACGGTAATCTCAACCGGCTTCCCACCCTCTTCCGCCGTCACTTTGATGTGCAGTTGCTCCCCGTCCGACGGGCCATCGTACAGCAGCTCCACCGCTTCTCCCGGCACAAACAGCGGAACCCGCGGACGCAGCGTGAAGCGGTCATTCTTTCGGGCCGCAAGTTGCGCAAGCCCCTGCAACATCGCCGTCTTCGAAAAGAAATCGGCATCCGGCTCGCACGCTACAAAAATCCAGCGCCCTCCTACAAAGCGATAACGGTTGTGATCAATCTCAAATATCGGAGCAGCCACCTTGTGGCCATCTCGCGTTCCCCACGCCAGCGTTGTCAGGTCTGCGTCGTTGTCGCCTGTCGTCCCGCCATCACTGTATTTGCTGATAACCGACAGCCGGATCACCGGACTGAACGCATGCTTCCAGTGGAAATCCGCCATCTCGGGCTGCACATCACCGTTCGGCTCAAACGTCAGCCCCTCTGATCCCGGCGTCTCCTGGTAATCGTGAATGAAAAGTTCAAGCGACGCCGCCACGCTCGGCTCGCGCAGCTTCCACTTTCCGTCAGTTTCATATGCCGCCTGTGTAAACGGCTTTCCCCCGAGCGCCAGCAGATTTCCGCCGCGATCAAGATAGCGCAGAATCGCCGGCCATGTCGCCTCCGGATAGGCCGAGCCATACGGCATCACCAGTAGATTGATTTGCGAATTCTCCAAAACGGAGCTCAACTGCGCAGCATTGGCAAATTCCGCATCTGCAAACGCGGTGCGCAGTGCAGACTCACTCGCAGCCGGTGAATCTGCCGAGGGAAATCCGCTTTCATAAAAAACGACAGTATGAGCAGCAGCGCTGGCGACGAGAGAAAATGCAAAAACAAGCAGAAGAGAGAGGCTGTTCGCAATGCGTTGAATCATGGATAATCTGACCTGTTGATAACGCTATCACAGACCCAACGTCTGATATAGACCACCAACGCTAGTTCTACTGATTCGGAATCTTGTCAGGATGGCTTCGCTTATGGAAATACTTGCGCGAAATATCCGGCCAGAACTCGATCAGCTGCGCTCCAATCGCGCCCTCCGCCGTCACCGTCATCGCACGGCCAAAGGTGAGCCCCAGGCCTCGGTTCGACTGCGGATAATACGCATTCGAGATCGCTCCTCCGATGAGATTGCCTCCCACATTTGCATAATTCGGTCCCCAGGTGCCATTGTCGCGGCGGCACCAGATGGTGGACAGCGCCGCATGCAGAATCCGCCCTCCAACCGGTCCCGTCCCTTTGCGAAAATACCGGGGGTCTTCATGCAGCAGCACAGGCAAAATGGCGTTGCCCCAGAAGTTCCCATCAAAAGTATCGGCATAGGATGCGCCAAAGCGCTTAGAATACCCTCTGGCCCCTTGCCCATACTCCGGAAAGTCATCCTCCGCCTGGCTGATTCCGGCATCCATACCCGTAATCAGAAACACAAATGGATCGGTCGAGCTTTTCCAGAAAAGGTGAAACTTCTGCTTCGGACTTAACGGAGGCGCCTGCGCATTGTTCATCATGTTAAATTCCGGCATGATGCCCAGAATGCGCTGCTTCTCCTCGTTTTTCAGATCGTCAGCAGCCTGGTCCTGCTGTGACTTCTGGACAGGAGCAGGCGTTGTTTGCTGTGCTGCGTTCCGCGCGTCAGGCAGAGGAGCAGTTCCAGGGCTGCTGTATGCGGCCGCCCGCAAAGGAGAGACCCCCAGCACTACGAAAACGACCGCGGGCACAAGCCATCGGCATAATCCAAAAGAACGCATCAATTTCCAATCTGTATTGGGGACTTCAGATAAAGACGTACAACGGGGCGCTGGAGTCTCTGTTGATTTTACAGGCAGCTGAAATTTTTGCGCCCTGTAAGCCATAGTTTCAGGGCCGAATCAAAGGTCAATTTTTTACAATCGTCTTCTCTTCCCATTCCATCACAATGGGCTGCATAAAGGAGATGACCCTATGCCCCAGGTAAAACCCATTCCCGACGGATATCACAGCATCCAGCCCTATCTCCACATTCGTGGGGCCGCGGCTGCCATTGAGTTCTACAAAAAAGCCTTCGGCGCAACCGAGCGCATGCGCATGCCCGCACCCGATGGCCGTCTGCAGCATGCCGAAATTGAAATCGGCGGTTCCTGCATCATGCTTGCCGACGAATACCCTGAAAAGCAGATATACAGCCCGCAGCACCTCGGCGGTTCCGCCGTCAGCATCATGCTTTACGTCGAGAACTGCGACGCCACGTATCAACAGGCCCTCGTAGCTGGTGCCAAAAGCCTGCGCGAGCCCGCCGACCAGCACTACGGCGACCGCATGTCCGGCATCGAAGATCCCTTCGGTTTCCAATGGTGGATCAGCACGCATATAAAAGACATCTCCCTGGAAGAAATGCAGGCCCAACAGGAAAAGTAATCATGACCGCAAATGATTTTCGCCGCCTGGCCCTCGGCCTTCCAGAAGCCGTCGAATCCGAGCACATGGGTCACCCCGATTTCCGTGTTGCCGGAAAGATCTTCGCCACGCTCGCCTACTCTGGCCCCGGTTACGGAATGGTGAAGCTCACCCCACTGGAACAGGACAAATTCGTCAAAAACGCTCCTGACGTCTTCACCCCTGCTCCCGGTTCCTGGGGCCGCAACGGAGCAACACACGTGCATTTGCGCAAAGCAAGCAGGACCATCGTGAAGCCGGCTCTGGAAGCCGCATGGAAAAATACCGCCCCGCGTAAACTCACACAGAAATTCGAGGATTAAATGGAGACGGAAGCAATAGCACCGGACAGCACAGCAGCAAGAGTGGCCTTGTGGCGGGCCTTGCACATCCTTGCAGACCCGCCGCCTCACATCATCACAGATGAAATCGGTCTGAAGCTGGTCGAACCTGAAGAAGGGTGGCGCAGCCGACCCGACATGCATCCGGAATTCACAAAACTCTTTCGCGCCGCCATCGTCGCCCGTGCCCGCTTCATGGACGATCTGATCACTGAGCAGGCCAGCCGCGGCGTGCGTCAGTATGTCATCCTCGGGGCAGGTCTGGACACCTTCGCACAGCGTAGGCCAGAAATCGCTTTCAGCCTGCGCATCTTCGAAATAGACCGCCCCGGCCCTCAGGCATGGAAGCGCCAGCGCCTCATCGAACTAGGCTTCGGAATTCCGGAATGGCTACACTTTGTCCCGGTAGATTTCGAAGCAGGCGCTTCATGGTGGAACTTGCTCGCCCGCGAGGGCTTCGACGTGAGCCAGCCCGCCGTTGTCGTCTCGACAGGTGTCAGCATGTATCTCTCGCGGGAAGCAACCGCCGCAACCTTGCGTCAGGTGGCCGCTCTCGCTCCCGGCTCTACCTTCGCCATGACCTACCTGTTGCCGCTGGACTTTGCCGATCCGGAGGAGCGCATCGGATACCAAGCCGCCATCAAAGGTGCCCAATCCAGCGGCACACCCTTCATCAGCTTCTTTACATCTGCTGAAATCATAGAGCTGGCCCTCAACTGCGGCTTTAAAACAGCTCACCATGTGTCCGCAGCCGATCATACCCAGCGCTATTTTTCCAACAGAACAGACGGCCTCCATCCCGGCAAATCAGAAGAAATTCTGGTGGCCACCACCTGAATCTTTCGTAATCTGTACCACCGCTCAACATTCGCTTATCTTTGAGGCACGACGTTTCCATGCGTGCCTCTTTCCTGCTTCTCCCACTTCTGTGGCATACTTTTCTCGCCCACGCGGCGACGCCGTGTTACTCCCCGGACGAAGCCCTCACCCACGCCAATAAAGACATCTGTATATTTGCCCACGTTTACGATGTAGTCGAAATGGCAGACGGTACCCGCTTCCTCGATGTCTGCAAGCCCGATCTGCCTGACGATCTGTGCCGTTTCACCATAGTCACCCGTAACGCCGACCGGAAAAGCGTAGGCAGTCTGGCTTCATATCGCGACAAAGACATCACCATCCGCGGCACCGTCCACGTATCAGACATGCAGGGTGTCCTCCTCCTGAACGACGCTCGGCAATTCCATGGAGGCAAGGAAAAGTTCGAGCCAAATCCTGCCCTGCTCCGCGGCTTTTCAGCAGAAGATGGACGCACCGCTTTCAACGATCCCTCGCTCAAAGGCGGCGGCCGTCATCGCAGCATCTTCAAGTCAGCACATTAACTTTGCAGAAACGGATTCGACTCGCGCTCTTTGCCAATCGTCGTGGATGCTCCATGCCCCGGAATCACCCGTGTCTCATCCGGCAGCGGCAGTAAGCGATCATGAATCGAGCGCACAATCGCCCTGAAGTCGCCTCCCGGTAGGTCCGTGCGCCCAATCGATCCGGCAAACAGCGTGTCTCCGGCAATCAGCAGGTTTTGCGGAGCAAAATGGAGGCAAATGCTTCCAGGACTATGCCCCGGCGTGTGCAGCACCTGTGCCGGATAATGCTCAAGCCCAATCACCAGTTGGTCTTCAGCACTCGCATCCGGAGGAGCGACAGCCGGAGGTTCTACCCCCAGCCATCCCGCCTGCATCTCCATCATGTCAAGCAACGGCAGATCACTCTGGTTCAGCAAAATCGGCGCGCCCGTCTTCTGTTTCAGCTTCAGCGCACCGCCCACGTGGTCAATATGTGCATGCGTCACAACAATCTGCTTCAGCTTCAGGCCATGCTTGCTCAGACGCGCCAGAATCTCCGGAATATTGTCGCCCGGATCCACCACCATCGCCTCGCCCGTGTTTTCATCGCCAAGTATCGTGCAGTTGCACTGCAACAATCCAACCGGAAAAGTTTCAAGAATCATCAATTTTGATTCTCCGCGAAGCCACCCGAATCGCGCAAAATGCGTCCCAATCTTTCGCTATGGCAAATCGCAAGGAATGGACAGAATGGCACCTCACTCCGCAAGGCTGGCAGCGCGGCGCAACCCGGGTCCAGGGCCAGGGAAACACCTGGGTCGAAGAACCAACAGACCGCGTCCTGAGCTTCGTGTATCAGGAACTCGAAACCGATGGATCATCAGAAGTGGAAAAATGGGCCGAAGAAACATGGCGCTCAAAGAAGGCCGTTAACATAGACGAACTCATCCGGAAATACGGCCCAGCGCCCGAAAAGCTTTGAAGAAGGAGGACCATGCATCCTGCCGCCAGGATGCATGGCCAGCCATCTACGGTTTCTTTTCTGTCGGAATCGCCTGTACATTCGTCATCGGTTTTAGAATGTCATCCAGCAGCGCGGGAGTTCCCTCCGCGCGTTCCAGCTTCGGATACTTCTCTCCATCGTGATAATTCAGGTCAACCGAATACACATACGTGTCCGACTGCACAATCAGGTGGATCGGTGCACTGCTCCCCTTCGCCTCTTTCAGGGCCTGCCCAAATATGTCCGGCGAGAAGGTCCGTCCGTTCACCGCAATGATCCTTTCTCCCGGAAACAGCTTCGCCTCATTAGCCGCCGAGTAAACCCGAACATCAGAGATAACTCCGTCGTGTCCCAGACGCAGCCCCGCCGAAAACCATCCATCGTACGTGCCTCTCCGCGACATCAGCGCCCGCTCGTAACTCGTAGGCTGGTCTGTGTAAACCAGCTTGTAACCGCCGTGCTCAATCCCTGCCAGATCAGCATGAGGATTCAGCGTAGTTACACGCTCGTGCAGAAAGCTGCGCCAGTCATTCGGAACCACTTGACCCAGCAGATTCACCAGATCATCAAACGTGTATGGCACAACCATCGGACCGGTATTTCCGCCCTTTCCTACAAACAACACCAGAAAATCGTGCAGCGACTTCCTATTGTGCGTAAGCTGCCGAATCGTGGTGTCCACATCCAGCCACAGCAGTTCGCCTTCCTGGTAGTAGTCCTGTCCGCGCCGCCAGTTCGACCATGCAGGTCCATCCGCGCGCAGAATAGATGCGGCAATCGCAGTATCTTCTGTATTGCGCCACGTGCGTCCCGGCCTGTTGTCCAGCTGCGCCGCGGTGAAAGCCAGGTCTTCCCTGTACTGCTCCGGAGTGCGAAAACCGGCCCGCGCCGCCAGAACATCCCCCAGATACTCCGTCATCCCTTCATACACCCAAAGCAGCTCGCCCTTCATGGGAGTCGCATAATCCAGCGTCGCCAGCCCCGCCGGACGGCGGTACTTCCCGTTCCAGGAGTGAGTAAATTCATGGCAAAGCAGATCGGCTTCCACCAGCGCGCTCTGGTCATTGGCAAAGGTCTTCTCATCCACGCCGTTGTCCGATGACTGATGATGCTCCAGCCCTTCACCGCCTGCATAATCTGAGAGCGTCAGCAAAAAATGGTAACTGTTGTAATGGTGCGAGCTGTACATCGCGCCTGCTTCATGGACGAGGTTGTTCAGCGCCGTAAGAAACTGCGGCCGCAGATTGACGTCTTCCGGCGCATCTCCCGCCACATCCAGATAATGCTTTGGCGTCACATCCGGAGCAAGCGCAATCTCCTTAAAGTACTGCCCCGTCAGCACAGGCGAGTCTTCCAGCATTTCCAGCGTGACCGGCTCAAAGTGTGTTGTCTCGCCATCTTTTCCTGCTGGAGTCAACGCCGTACCCACGCCCCATCCTGCCGGCACCTTGATCGAAGGCTGCACGTGAATATCGCGCACCGGCACTCCCGCCGGATAAATCAACAGCTTCTCCCACTCAAGCATCGCCAGCTTGTCAGAAACACGCGCCGTCACAATCGCATCTACATGCACCTCAAGCGTCGAAACCCCTTCCGGCACCGTGACATGAAACGCATACAAGTCCACATCATCGCGGCGCCATGGCAGTACCTTTCCACCAGCCCGGAAAACAACCCCGGTGATGTTATCAATCGGCCCCGATGGCATATGCGTGCCCGGAATCCACTTCGCCGCAGTCACCGTCACAGGTCCTGGCTGCACAGGAATTGAAATCTCGGCATGCCACAGCTTGCGCGGCGCTTCCGAAAGGTCCGCTGTAATCGTCATGGGCGCAGCAGCAAAGGCCGGAATGGCCGCAACCAGAAAAACAGCGAGTGTCGACAGGAAATAACGGTATCCGGCAGGAGTAAGTCGGTGCATAAATGAACGTCCTTTCATGAAGGGAGGTTAACCCATCATGTTACGGGATAAATCCGGCATTCTGAACGGAAGAAACCGCGGCCCCAAAACGCTATACTGAATGCATCACCCTGTTTCCCGGACCTTCTGTGCATCTCGAACGCATCCTTGCCAAGACCCGCGAGACTGTCGCCGAACGCAGACAGCTCGTTCCTGCGCGCGAACTCGAAGTTCTCGCTGCGCAACACACGCCGCGAGGGTTCGCCCAGGCCCTGCGCACGCAGGCAAAGACCGCTCCAGCCATCATCGCCGAGCTCAAAAAAGCATCACCATCCAAAGGACTCATCCGTCCTGCGTTTGACGTTCGCGCTCTCGCCTCCGATCTGGAAAACGCAGGCGCAGCCGCGCTCTCCGTTCTCACCGACATTCCCTTCTTTCAGGGCAGTCTCGAAAATCTCACGATTGCTTCCAACACCGTTTCCATCCCTTGCCTGCGCAAGGACTTCATCGTAGACGAGTACCAGATTATCGAAGCCCGCGCCTGCAAAGCCGACGCCATCCTGCTGATCGTCGCCGCCCTCTCAGACGCCGAACTCCGCAGCCTGAATGACGCCGCCCATCGCCACGGCCTCGACGTGCTCTGCGAAGTCCACACCACCGAAGAACTCGAGCGCGCGCACGATCTCGGCTGCGAAGCCTATGGTGTCAACAACCGCAATCTCAAAACATTCGATGTTCGCCTCGAAATTTCACTCGAGCTGGCCGAAAAGCTGCCCTCAGGAGCAGTCCACGTAGCCGAAAGTGGCATCCACACCTCCGACGATATCCAGCGGCTCCGGGCCGTCGGATATCACGCATTCCTGGTAGGCGAGTCCCTGCTGCGTCAGCCTTCGCCCGGCGCAGCGCTCACTCAGCTTTTGCAGGTATAGCTCTATGTGGATCAAGATCTGCGCCAACACCAGCCTCAAAGATGCGCTTCTCGCATACGAAGCAGGCGCCGACGCAGTCGGCTTTGTCTTCGCAGAAAGTCCTCGGCGCGTCACGGCAGAACAGGTCGCAGCCATCACACGGCATCTCCCCAGTACACTCGAAAAAATCGGTGTCTTCGTCAACTCAGCCTTCGACGAAATAGTCCAGACCCTCAACCAATGCGGTTTGACCGGAGTACAACTCCACGCCACCCACGATCCGGACCTCGCATCAAAGCTGCGCGAGCACCTCGGAGCGCACCTGACCATCCTCCGCGTCATCCACTACTCGCAGGACCTCGCCGCACAACTCAGCGCTGCACAGGCCGACCGCAGCATCAACGGCATTCTCGTGGATTCCCGCACCGCAACGGCCGTCGGAGGCACAGGCGTTCGCTTCGACTGGCAGTCCGCACGGCATAGCTTTCTTGCCTCTCATCTGAAATTAGTCGCAGCCGGAGGACTCAACCCCGCAAACGTCACCGAGGCCATCCACACCCTGCAACCCTGGGGCGTAGATGTAGCCAGCGGAGTCGAGGTCGCTCCCGGCCAGAAAGACCCCGACCTCCTCCGCGCCTTCATCTCCGCCGCCCGAGCCGCAGCCACAATTCAGGCACAATAGTTCAAAAAAAATTGCGGGGCAATGGATCACACTGCGCGGGTGCCCCCACGTTCGCGAAGCTAACGTGGGACGAACAAGTCCGCGCGCCAGCGCGATCCATAAATTTGCGCGGGCTTCCTCCATCCAGTTGGGATCGACTCCCGCAATAGCGTAATCTAGAAAATAAGAGGAAACCGTGAGCACAACCCAACTCATCCACACAGCCAGCACCGGGCGCTTCGGCCCTTACGGCGGACGTTATGTTCCCGAAACGCTGATGGCTGCGCTCGAAGAGCTGGAACACGCCTACGACCAGACCCAGGCCGATCCGGCCTTCCAGTCTGAACTGAACACACTCCTCCACGACTATGTAGGCCGCCCCACGCCGCTCACCCTCGCATCACGCCTCACCGAACAGCTCGGCGGTGCAAAGATTTATTTCAAGCGCGAAGATCTCCTCCACACCGGTGCGCACAAAATCAACAACTGTATTGGCCAGGGCCTGCTCGCAAAACGCATGGGCAAAAAGCGCATCATCGCCGAAACCGGAGCAGGCCAGCACGGCGTCGCAACCGCAACCGTCTGTGCACTCCTTGGCCTTGAATGCGTCGTCTACATGGGCGAAGAAGACATGCGCCGCCAGGAACTGAACGTTTACCGCATGCGCCTCCTCGGGGCTGAGGTCCGCGGCGTCAACTCCGGCTCCCGCACCCTCAAAGATGCCATCAACGAAGCCATGCGCGACTGGGTCACCAACGTCCGCACCACCCACTATCTGCTCGGCAGCGTCCTCGGAGCGCATCCCTATCCGACCATGGTGCGCGACTTCCACCGCATCATCAGCAAAGAAGCACGCAAACAGATCCTCGAAAAAGAAAGCCGCCTTCCCAGCGCCATCATCGCCTGCGTCGGCGGAGGTTCCAACGCCATCGGGGCTTTCTACGAATTTATTCCTGATAAGGAAGTCCGCCTCATCGGCGTCGAAGCCGGAGGACGCAGCACAGCTCTCGGCGAACACGCCGCGCGCTTTCAGGGTGGCTCTCCCGGAGTCCTGCAGGGCACCTATTCCTACGTCCTGCAGGACGACGCCGGACAGATTGCCCTCACCCACTCCGTCTCTGCCGGGCTCGACTACGCCTCCATCGGCCCCGAGCACGCCATGCTGCACGACACACGTCGCGCCGAATACACTTCGGCCACCGACGAAGACGCTCTGAAAGCCACCGTCACCCTCGCGCAAACGGAAGGCATTCTGCCCGCGCTCGAAAGCGCGCACGCCGTCGCCGAGTGCATCCGGCTTGCGCCAACGCTCGCAAAGCATGAAATACTGTTAGTCAACCTCTCAGGACGCGGCGACAAAGACATGGGCATTCTTTCGCGCGAACTGAAGTTGCAGGGCGCTACGGAGTAAGACAGCTTCATGCCGATTCGCTTCAACCAGAAACCAGGGCTGGTCATATACCTCACTGCAGGAGATCCCGATCTCGCCGCCACGCACCAGATCGCGCTCGCCACCATTGACGCAGGCGCAGATGTGCTTGAGCTTGGCGTGCCCTTCAGCGATCCGCTCGCCGACGGCCCGGTCATCCAGCGCGCCAGCGAACGCGCCGTGCGCAACGGCACAAAGCTCTCTGACGTTCTCGCACTCGCCGCAGATTTGCGCCGCGAGCGTCCTCACGCGGGCCTCGTCATCTTCTCCTATTACAACCCCGTCCTTCGCTTTGGGCTCGAGCGCTTCTGCACAGAAGCAGAAAAGGCCGGAGTAGATGGCGTCCTCATCACCGACATGATTGTCGAAGAAGCGGACGAGTACCTGAAGCATCTCGACGCGCACCATCTCGCGCCCGTCTTCCTCGCTGCGCCCACCAGTCCTGACGATCGTCTCGAGCGCATCGTAAAGGTTTCTAAAGGCTTCGTCTACGCCATCTCGCGCACCGGCATCACGGGCACCCAGCAGCAGCTCACGTCTGACGCCGAACAGCTCGTCACGCGCCTGCGCAGATTCACAGACTTGCCCATTGCCGTCGGCTTCGGCATCTCCAACGCGGAGCACGTCGCTTCCGTCGGCGAATTTGCAGATGCGGCCGTCATCGGCAGCGCCATCGTGGCCCTCATTGAGAAGTCTACGCGCGAAGAAGCGCCCAGCTCCATCGCGCGATTTATCAAGGGCCTGCGCCAACCCGTTGCGCTGGCCCGGTGATCCCACAAAGTTTTCAAGTCAGCTCACTCAACACACAGGCGTTCCAGCGCCTGAGGAAAGGCATACATGGACATCGCAGACTGGCGTAAAAAAATTGATGAAATTGACCGTCAGATCGTCGCTTTGATCAGCCAGCGCGCACAAGCCGCGCAGGAAATCGGCAAACTCAAGAAGTCCACCAGCCTGCCCGTGTATGAACCCAACCGCGAGCGCATCATCTTCGACAATGTTCGCGCAGCCAACCCGGGCCCCCTGCCCGACATTGAGCTGGTGCACATTTACGAACGCATCATTGACGTGATGCGCGCCTTGCAACAGGACGAGCTGGCTTCACAAAGGTCTAAAACAGCAGGGGAGACAGGAAAGTAAATCATGATCGTTGCCATGCAGGAACGGGCGACCGAAGAACAGATTCAGCACATCACCGAGCGCATGATGGAGTTGGGCTTCAAGGTCCATCGCACCACAGGCGCCGTGCAGACCATCCTCGCCGGCGTCGGCACCCCCATCGTCTTCGACGTAAAAGATTTCCAGGTCATGGACGGCGTCGCCGAAGCCTACCGCATCTCATCACCCTACAAACTCGCCGGACGTGGCTTCCGCCCCGAAGGCACTGTCATCACCTTCAAAAATGGAGTCACCGTCGGCAATTCTGAAGCCGTCGTCATGGCCGGCCCCTGCTCCGTAGAAAACCGTGAGCAGATATTTACCGCCGCCGAACAGGTCAAGGCCGCCGGCGCAAAGTTCCTTCGCGGCGGGGCCTTCAAGCCGCGCAGCTCGCCCTATTCCTTCCAGGGCCTCGGCCTCGAGGGCCTCAAACTCCTGCGCGAAGTCGGTGACGCCACCGGGCTGCTCATCATCAGCGAAGTCATGGAAATCTCCCAGATCGAGCTGATGATGCCTTACGTGGACGTCTTCCAGGTCGGCGCACGCAACATGCAGAACTTCAACCTCCTGCGCGAGCTCGGTCTTGTCCGCAAGCCCGTCCTGCTCAAACGCGGCATCGCTGCTACCATTGAAGAACTGCTCCTGTCAGCGGAATACATTCTCTCAGGCGGCAATTACGAAGTCATGCTCTGCGAGCGCGGCATCCGCACCTTTGAGACATACACGCGCAACACCATGGACATCTCCGCCATCCCGGTCCTCAAAAAACTCTCGCACCTACCCGTCCTCGGCGACCCATCGCACGGTGTCGGCCTGCGCGACAAAGTCCCCGCCATGGCCCGCGCCGCCATCGCCGCCGGAGCAGACGGCCTCCTCATCGAGGTCCATCCCAATCCGGAAAAGGCCTTCTCCGACGGCGCGCAAACGCTCTTCCCCGAGCAGTTCACCAAGCTCATGCAGGAGCTTCGCCTCATCGCATCCGCTGTCGGGAGAAGCATCGCCTGATGTCCATCGAACGGATTGCCATTCTCGGTACCGGACTCATCGGCGGCTCTGTCGGAATGGCCCTGCGCCAGAACGGCTTCACCGGTCCCATCCTCGGGTGGGACCGTGAAGTAGTCCAGGCCGCCATCGCCCTCGGCCGCGAAGCAATTACGGAAATCGCCAGCGACCCCATCACCGCCGCCCAGCAGAGCGACCTCGTCTTGCTTAGTGGCCCCGTTTTCAGCATCCTCGAGTGGCTTGAAAATCTCGCGCCCATCCTGCGTTCGGAACAGCTCGTCACCGATGTTGGCAGCGTAAAGGGCATTCTGTGCGAGCGCGCCTCCGGCCTCTACAACCAGCCCGGCATGCCCGGCTTTCTCCCCGGACACCCCATGGCCGGAAAAGAAATCAGCGGCGCAGCCAACGCCGACGCCAGCATCTTTTACAACGCCGTCTGGCTCTTTACTGAAGGCGCAAACAGTGCCGGCATGTCCCCCGAAGCACGCGCTAAAGCCATCGAGTGGCGCGATTGGGTCCACCGCATCGGCTGCCGTGCCATTGACCTCGACCCGAAACGCCACGACGAACTCTGCGCCTGGGTCAGTCATCTGCCGCAATTTGTCTCAACAGCCTTGAGCGCCTTGCTCGAAGAAAAATTCCGCGACGACGAAGACCTTCGTGCCATCGGCGGACGCGCCCTGCGCGAAATGACGCGCCTCGGCGCCAGCCCCTACTCCATGTGGCGCGACATCGCCCACACCAACGAAGAAGCCATAGCCACCACCCTGCATGCGCTCGAGCAGCGCATCACCCACCTGCGCGAAAACCTGAAGACCCCGGAACTGCGCACCGAATTCGACCTCGCCAACCGCTTCCGCCTCCCCAAGCAAGGCAAGCACAGTGCAAAATGAGAACGGCTGCGCCGCCCTCAGGGCCCTTGCAGTCGCGTCGAGGTTTGGATTTAGTTTGAAGGAGCCAATGACCGAAGCAAAGCGAAGGCACAAAGTCAGGTAGAAGCACCGGGCTTCAGCCCGGTGAAATATGTTCTACTCCGAGAGGCTTTAGCCTCGGTCTTCGTTTTTCCACACTATTTAATTTAGGTCCTGCAATCACCCTGCCCCAGTTCATTGTCCTGCAATCAACGGTCGGCTATTATTCTTTCTGCTCAATTCGGGCGACTTCGCAGTTCACTTATCTCCAGGAGAAACGCCTGTGGCCAGACCATCCAATACCACCATCACCATTGATGGACAGAAGTTTAACGCCTTTTACGCAAATATCTCGCTTTCCACCATCACCGATACCGCCGGAATGCCCATGATGGGCTCGCTCAGTTGCAGCATTCAGGCCAGCGTAGACATGCACGACAACGTCAACATGCCCTTTTCCACCCTCAAAAACCTCTTCAATCTTGCCAACATCGTCACCCGCGACAAGATCAAGGACGTCAAAATCGAGTTCTGGCAGGATGAAAACCAGCAGGACGCCCTCTGCACCTATACCTTTAAAGGATGGATCAGTCACTGGAGCACGGGCAGCGGTGACGGCTCCAACCACATCCTCACGATTTCGATTCAGCCCGCCCTGGATGCACAGCACTTTGTAGACCTGCGTCTGGGGAACTGAGGCATGTACGCACCATCCCTCGAAATCGAGCTGGATCCGGTTGGGCCTCTGTATCGCATCCATCAGGAAGACCGGATGCCGCAGATCACAGCTAGGGCAAAGATCCTCAATCCCCCCGACGAACTGGCCGGCTGGGACAAACGCCCCTATCCGCCCGGATTGACCTATGAATGGGACATATCTCTCGTTATGCATCCTGCGAAGATACCCCACGCGCACGGCAGGACCACCACTCACCCGCAGATACGCGCCCGGACCTTCGGTCCTGAATTTGCCATCCCATTTACCAAAATCCGCGGCGGCGACCTGGGCATCTCCCTCACCGTGGCAGGCACGGGCCTCAAAGTGCCCCTCCGGTCGAAAACACGCGGCCTGAAGGTCCTCGGCAATACTGCTGCGTTTACTGAGCAGACGCTCTACGCCGCCGGTGCATCCGAACTCATGGTGAAGATCATCCGCCACGAAAGCACCATGCGCCAGTTTCGCGACTCCGGCCCCTGGGCAGGATATCCGCTCTTCAGCCAGGACAACCTCGGCGGCGTAGGCCTTACTCAACTCACCAACCCCCACCCCAACGACGACGAGGTCTGGAGTTGGAGGGCTAATCTGGCCAAAGGCATGAGAGTACTGCGGGAAAAACGTGACTTGGCAAAAGCATATCTAACTAGCTATCAGAGTAGTGCGCAATTTCAGTCATATGTAGGCAAATATAACGAGACGAGAATTAGAAATGCTCTCAAAGAAGGCATTCCAATTCCTGCATCTCTTAAGATAGGCCTCCCGCAACCTACAGAGGAACAGCTAGAACGTGAAACGGTTCGAGGGTATAACGGCTGGGCTGGCGGAATTCACGAATACACAGCGAAGGTATCCGGTTCCGATTCAGTGCTCGTTGTACGTGAATCTCCTGGATCAAATATAGCTATAGCATCTTGGCACGAGATAACTGGAGAGGAACGGGAACAGTTATGGATTGCCCGAAAGCAGCTTGACCAGAATGGCCATCAACATACCTCTAGCAGCCCGTGGTGTAAGTAGCGATTTCCAGCACGGCTCTGAACTGTGCGAGGGCATCGCATTCGCGAGCCGGATTCCCTGACGCCGCGCATGCGGTCTTCCTGAAAGCGGATGGTGATCCTGGCGCTG
>Ga0209581_1000206_pt1 | contig 181721 bp, 152 predicted proteins | sample Coa_R2_FD_187160 | JGI IMG/M metagenome (GOLD analysis project Ga0209581, IMG submission 187160) | Surface soil microbial communities from Centralia Pennsylvania, which are recovering from an underground coalmine fire - Coalmine... | ecosystem: Environmental > Terrestrial > Soil > Unclassified...
CTGCTGGTCTGCGGCGGGCCGACCGATTGGTTTCATCCAACCCTACGGTAGCCGAAACCGCTCCATTTGTCCAGCGAAATCTTCAGGATGCCGATTTCAGAGGTCGCTCAGGCTGGTAAACAAATACGATTGGAATAACTTCCAGGCGAAGTGGCAAGAGTTGAGCAAGCAGAACCTGCGCCTCGTGGCCCTCGACGTCTATAAGGAAGGCGGCGCCACTAAGTACGCCGGCGTCTGGCGTGCCGGCTCGGACGCCCACTACCTGTGGGTCGGCGTGGACTGGAACAATTTCCAGGCCAAGTGGAAGGAGCTGAGCCAGCAGAACCTGCGCCTGGTGGACATCGATGTCTTTCAGGACGGCGGGAAAGTCACCTACTCCGGCGTCTGGCGCGAAGGAAGTGATGCGCACTATCTCTGGGTCGGCGTCGACTGGGAAAACTTCAACGCCAAGTGGTACGAACTGGCCCAGCAGAATCTCCGCCTCACCTCTCTGGACATCTACCACGGCGCGTGCGACGCCGGCTGCTCCAACCAGGTGCTCATGCCGGATGACCCCAAAACACCCTGGAAGGATACTTACAACTACGGCATCACCGCCACCCAGTTGCACTGCAAAGGCGCGCCCGGAACCTGCCCCGCCCCGGCCACCGGCGCCCAGGTCTACTACCGTTGGCCCTGTGTCGATTCGAGCGGTGTGATCCGCTATGTGCGGCTCTCCGCGCTGTATTTCAACGATGCCCCCTTCACCATCCCATTTTCCGATCCGGCGGTGAAGCGCGGAGGCACATGGCTCTATTCTCCCGGAAGCTGGCACCACGCCATCGACCTCAGCCGCGGCCCGGAAACCTTCCAGGTTAAAGCGGCCGCCCCCGGCCAGGTCATCTTCATCGGCTGGGACTGGTGGTCCGGCAACACCATCGTCATGAGTCACGACAGCGGCGGCGTGAAGGACGCCTTCCGTACCATCTATATGCACCTGCGCAACGGCCCCCAGCACGATTCCGACGCCGCCTGGAATCAAACCGTCCCCAATCTCACCGACCCGCGCCTCTCTCAGTTCAAGGCCTACCTGGAGGCCACCGGATGCCCCCAGAACGGGCCCCGGCATCCGGACCCCGCATTCTGGGGCACCGAGGCCCAGAAGATTGACATGAGCCTTCTGGGCAAGACCGTGCCCGCCGGCGCCCCCCTTGCCTGGGCCGGCTGCACCGGTCCGGGCGGTTGCGGATGCACCGACGACAAGGCCAACTGGAAATGGGGCGGCGGCGTCAACACGCACCTGCACATCTTTTGCGCCCGCCGCGATCCCACCGACAACGAGTGGTACTTCATCGACCCCTATGGCATCTACGGTCCGCCGAACTGTTACCCGGCGAACCTCACCGACCCCATCACCACGCCGTGCGCGCGCTACCCCATCGCCTGGAAGGGCGGCAAGCCGCAGTATCCGTAGGCCGGCCCGCTGTAACGCCGGAGGCAGCGAACTCACTTCTCCGTCAGGCGCCCGAAACCCGGCTTCCCAGGTATGCCGAGGCTGGGCTCAGGGCGCGCAGCGAAAAACTCGATTTGGAGATGAATTCGTATGCCCGTTCCCGGAAATTGGACCTTGTTTTACGACTGGAACTGCAGCGGAAACTACGGCAGCACCTCGATGACCATCAACGCCAACGGAACCTGGACCAACGGCCAGGGCTACAGCGGCGTGTGGGTGCAGGCCGCCGGCATGCTGATGTTCAAGTTCAACGGTATCAACACCACCTACGCCGGCAATCTGGCCAGCAAGTCGGTCACCGGCATCCAGAGCACTTTCAGCGGACTGAACGGCTGCTTCTACATGCTCGAAGCGGGCGCGCCCACCGCGTTCGCCGAAGCGCATGTGAAGGGTCACTCGGACTCGAGCGGCAAAGTATAACCCGCTCTGCCCGCGGCTCGGCAAGTTACCAGCTTGCCGGGCCGCGGCAGGTTTCCCGGCCGGGCGATTGCGTCAACCCCGCCTGACATCGCCGGCGCCGCTCGCCCTGTCACTCCTGGCGGAGCGCCAGAATCGGGTCAACCCGCGTGGCTCGCAGCGCTGGGATCAGGCTTGCGAGCAAAGCCACCACAATCAGGAACAGCGCTGCTCCCGCTATGCTGACAGGGTCCGCTGGACTGACGCGGTACAGCAGAGGCGCGATCTGCGGGGCCGCTGCCAGGGCGATCACCAGCCCGGCGGCGATCCCCGATAAAGCCAGCAGCAAGCCTCGTCTCATGACCATTCGGAGTACGCCTTCAGGATCGGCCCCCAGCGCCATGCGGATACCAATTTCCCGGGTCCGTTCGCTCACCGAGTAAGACATAACTCCGTAAAGGCCTACACCAGCCAGCAGCATGGAAATGACCCCGAGCACGCCCAGGAACCACGAGGCGAGCCGCGGCCCGAACCAGGCAGCCGAGATGTAATCCGACAGGGGCATGGCCGTCAGGCCGGCCGAGTCCGGATCGATGGCGGACATCTCGTGGCGGAGTATGGGAACGAAACCGCGCGCATCGCGGTCGGTCCGGGCATAAAGGGCCACGCCGCCTTCCCCGCTGCCCCAGTGTACCTGGTCGAAGGACAGATAAAAGTATGGTTGCGGCGCTTCCGACAGGCTGAGGTACTTGCCGTCCTTCACCATTCCCACGATGGTGAACGGCTTGCCATAGACCTGCACGCGGCGCCCCACCGGGTCGCGTCCGTCGAAAAAGCGCCGCGCGAAGGTTTCGTTGACGATCATGACGCGGGGCGCCTTTTCGTTGTCGTCAGGCCGGAAATCGCGTCCGGCGAGAAGCGGAATCCGCAGCAGGTCGAAGTATCCGGGCGAGACCGAGGCCAGATGCACGTCCAGGTTCTCGCCGGGCCTCGACGCATACCCTTCCACAGTGACGCCGGTCCACTTCCCCAGCCCGAAGCCGAGCGGGATCGAGTCGGAATAAGCGGCGCCGCTCACGCCTGGCGCGCCGAGCAGGAGCCTGCGCAGCCGCCGCGAGAACTGCTGCTCCTCTGCGGGAGTGTAGTTGTTCGTCGCCAGAAAAAGCCGGCACACCGTCACGTTGCGGTGATCGAAACCGGCCGGAGTGTTCACTAATCCGTAAAGGCTCCGGAGAAACAGTCCCAGCGTCACCAGAGCCGCAAGCGCCAGGCCCACTTCGGCTACCACCAGCAGCCCCGAGATGCGCCGTGAGTGCACGCTCTGGGTGCCGCCCCTTCCCCTTTGCCTCAGTGCATCTACTACGCTGCGCCGCACCGACTGATACGCCGGCGGAAGGCCGGAGACCAGGGCGGAAGCGAGGCACACCAGGGCGGCAAAAAGGAACACCCGAGTGCTCGGGTGCACGTCGAGGTGCACCGGTAATCCCGTAGGCGGCACGAAATAGATGAGAACGTTTTCAACCCACAAAGCCAGCGGCAGCCCCACCACCGTCGCCAGCACCGCCAGAAGCAGACTTTCGGCAATCAACTGCCGGCTCAACCGGCCCGGACCCGCGCCCAGGGCGGCGCGGATAGCGAACTCCGTCTGCCGGGCGGCGGCGCGCGTCAGCAAAAGATTCGCCACATTCGCGCACGCAATCAGCAGGACCAGTCCGCAGGCTGCGCCAAGAATGGCCATCGGCCACGCCAGAATGCCTGCCGCCCCCGACTGTGCCTTCCAGACCGGCACGATCTGGGCGCCGATCCCCTCGTTGGTCTTCGGAAAGGCGCCGGCGAGACGCGCGGCAACCGTCCGGGCTTCGGCGTTTGCCTCTGCGACGCTGACGCCGGGTCTGAGCCGGACCAGGGCCTTGAAGTGTCGCGCGGAGCGATGCCCTTCCCCGGTCAGGGGCGCCGGAACCCAGCCGTCAAACGCGATCCCCGGAATGTCGCCTCGAAAATCCGCGGGCGCCACGCCGACCACGGTAACCGGGTACCGGTTGATGCGTACGGTGCGGCCGAGAACCGACGGGTCGCCCTGGAAATAGCCCTTCCACAGCCGGTAGCTGATGACTGCCGTGAACGCTTTCGCCCGGTCGCCGTATTCCTCGCGGGCGAACGCGCGGCCCAGGACCGGCTTTACGCCGAGCACGTCGAAGTAGTTTCCGGAGACCAGTTCGAACCACGCGGAATAGGCTTTCTCCCCTCCGCCGATGGAAGCGGGAGCCGTCTGGTGCAGCACCAGTCCGGAAATGCTTCGTAGGCTCTCCTCGAAATCCCGGCAGTCGGCGTACGAAACGTTATCGTCGTTGATGCCGCTCGCGCGCGTGGCTTCCAGAACGGCGAGTTGTCCGTCGTCCCGGGCGCCGCGGAGCGGGTGCAGGACCATCCCGTCGATCCATCCAAAGACGGTCGTCGTGGTGGCAATGCCGAGCGCCAAAGTGAGCACCGCGACCGCTGTCAGCGTCGGGGTCCGGCGTAGAACCCGCACCGCGTGCCGGAGGTCGTCCAGGAAGTCTCGCATGTCGTCCCTCCCTGGGAATGCAATTGGGCTTCCGGCCGTAAGTCTTTGATTTTATTCAACGGCCACCTCGTCCAGTGGTCCATTTTCGGGGTGCGGTGTCCGAAAATGGGACCCGTCGCGGGCCCCGGAATCATCCGTCCGCGCGGTCACCGTCTCCCCCGCAGCCGCTCAATAGCCCGGCGGTCTCGTTTCGACGGTCTGCCGCCCGCGAGAGCCTCGGTCTGCCTCATCGCCCGGCGCTCTTCAGCCAGCCTCTGCCGCGCCTCCCGGCTGGCCTCGGTTTCCCGGTAAAGCGTCTACGCCACCACCGCCGGTCCGCGCATCTCGCTCGCCAGCAGGACCTCCACCTGAAATTCGTCCCGCTCGGTCTTCACCCGTAGCATGTCGCTCACCCGAACCTCGTGGGAAGCCTTGGATGGCAGCCCGTTGATCTGGATCCTGCCCAACTCGCACGCCCGCGCAGCCAGCGACCGCGTCTTGAAGAACCGCGCCGCCCAGAGCCATTTGTCCACCCTCACCCGGCTCATGATTCCATTCTCCCATCGGACCGGGCCGTGGCCCCCCGGGTAGTGTCGCGGGACCCCGGCCGGCTTCGCGTTCCCCACGCGGGCGTCTTCGGCGTGGACAGCCCGACCCCCTCGATGATTTAGAATCGAATGATGCTGTCGCGGAGAGCCTTGGCCTTTGGCTTTATCGTTCCGGCACTCCAGGGACAGAATCGTGCGCCGGGTATGTTCGCCAACGCGGAGGCATACGAGCGATTCATGGGCCGTTGGAGCCATGCCGTTGCCCGGCCGCTGCTCGAATTCGCGACTCTGCCCGAGGCCGGCCGCATCCTCGACGTCGGCTGCGGCACCGGTTCGCTGGCGGTTGCGATTGCCGAGCGTTATAGCCGAGCCGCCATCGATGGAATCGACCCGTCCAGCGAGTACGTGGCATACGCCAGCGCCAAGAACCCCTTCTCCAATCGAGTCAGCTTCGAAATTGGTGATGCGCAGCAGTTGCATTTTGAAGACGCGAGCTTTGACGGTGCGGCGTCCCTGCTGGTATTCAATTTCATTCCAGATCCCGGGAAGGCCCTGCGGGAAGTCTGTCGAGTCACCAGGCCGGGAGGCGTCATTTCGGCAGCGGTGTGGGACTACGGCGCGGGGATGCGAATGCTGAGAGTGTTCTGGGATGCGGCAGTCGCCTTGAACGCCGCCGCCGAGAAGGTCGATGAAAAGCACATGCCGCTTTGCCGTTCCGGGGAGCTTTCGGACCTGTGGCGCCGGAGCGGTTTGCAGGACATCCGCGAGCAATCGATCAATGTCAACATGCGCTTCGAGTCGTTCGCGGATTACTGGGAACCATTCCTCCTCGGACAGGGGCCGGCCGGCGCATACGTTCGCAGTTTGGACCGAGGTGGCGTGGTCGCGCTTCGAGACGAGGTAAGGCGGCGTCTAACCCTGGGCGAAAGCCTACAGCTCGATCTGCCTGCGCGTGCGTGGGCTGTGCGCGGTATCGTGCCACGTCGCGACTGATCTTCCTTATAGTCCTCCGCCAAGCGAACAGAGCTTTGGTGAGTCGAGAAGGAATCCGAGAAGGGGCGCACAAACGCCGCTGGCTTGGTCAGATGCCAGTCGCGATGCCGACTTGTCAGGAGTAATCCGCCGACGCCCGTTTGGCTGCCCGAGCGCGAGGAACCCTGGTAAAGTGTTGGGTTGTCATGTTGGATGACGGAACACTATCCTCAGAAGACCCGCAAGACTACCAGCGCGATCTCGGTCTTCGCATAAACCACATCGGCCTGAGTTTCCCGGGCCAGACGCTGAGGCTCGATCTCTACAGGCTGGTCTGCTATTTCCAAACCAGTGAGTATTTGGCGAGCCTATCGGATGGCGGCGACTTCTGCCCATGGCAGGGTCTACGCGATGAGTTTCAGGATTCCGAGATTATGCGTATCCTTCTCCAGACAGCAGTAGCGGTTCGATTTATCGGCGCGGGACATGCGGATAACAAACGCGCGCAGAAGGACTGGCTAGAAGATGCAGTTGGCAGGCTCTTCAAGAACGTTGGCGAAGCGGCGTCCGAGCCGCTGCCACTACGCGAAGCGTGCAACAAGATCATCCACGCGAAGAACATTGTCCTGGACAGCAACGAGAGTGGGAACCCATTCGAACACTTCATCAAACCACGCACTTTCTGCTACGACAATTTTGAACAGAAGACGGGGTGGAAAGCTGAGATCGATCTACTGCCTTTCGTCGAGCTCTGCGACGCGCTCGCGCAGCAGTTTTCCTAGATACGAACATGCTCGCCCAAAGCGGCAGGCTGTTTGCGATGCCGTATCTCGCGCCTTGCTCGGCGGTGGGTGTTATAAGCGGACACGATGGTCTGCTATGCTACGCTATCGCAGCACAAGTGTAGCACCCGCGCAGTGAATGTCAGACCTGACCAATATCGAAAAGCGGAAGCTTGAGCGCCTGCTCGGCATGGCTAGCGGCTACGTTGTCGACTTCTCGAACCGGACGTTCGACGAGTTCGTGACGGACACAGTCGGCAGGAACATTTATGACGCGAAGTACGACGCCTACGGGACTTCGAAGGCAAACCGCCTCCGAGCCTTCTGGCAAACAGAGCCGAACTACGTCGTTGCGAAGCTCATGGGTCCACTCCTCGACTACCAAAAGGAAGTCGAGGACCGGAACCAAACTTCCGACAACTTCTACCTGAAGAAGAAACCCGAAGAATTGCAGCAAAGCGCCTCGCTTCGAGAAGAGTGCCAGCGCATCGTAACGCGACTGTTGCAGAGTCGGGCTGTTCCAGAAATTGAAGCGCTCGCCGCCATTTCAGACGAAAAGGACTTCGAAGTGGTCGCCCGTGCCGTTCGAGACGCAATCGAGAAGAACGAACCCGAGAGCGGCCTCGACCGGCTGCACACGTTCGTCATCAAATACGTGCGAACGCTCTGCCGAGACCGAGGACTGGCGGTCACACGGGACAAACCGCTCCACAGCCTCTTTGGCGAGTACGTTAAGAGCATACAAGGAAGCGGCCTCATCGAGTCGGAGATGGCTCTGCGGATTCTAAAGTCCAGCATTTCGACGCTCGACGCGTTCAATGACGTGCGAAATAATCGAAGCCTCGCTCACGACAACCCGATCCTCGACTACGATGAAGCACTCCTGATTTTTAACCACGTAGCTAGTTCAATTCGGTTCCTGAGTAGCATCGAAAAGAAGATCCGCGCGCAGAAGCAAGAGCCAGCACAACCTTCCGGCGATGACGTTCCGTTCTGAGAAGAAACCGACGGCCCAAGGCCCTGGAACAGGAATGTATACCTGGCGACTCGCTTTCGAAGCACCCCAGCTATAGCGTTGAAAAGCTTCTTTTCCTCCGCAGCGATTACTCCCCATAAACGCCCTTCAGTGATGACAGCCCGCCGGACGCCGTAATCAGGACTTCGGGCGCTAACTAACGAGGCGATACGCTTCGCGGACGTCTAGCCGGGATGCCGTGAAGCATGCCCTCCACACTGATGTCTTCGTCAACGTCGGGCCAGTGTATGCCAGAACCACTGCCGATGATCTCGAATCGTGAGCGCTGCTCAGGAGTTGCCTCGGACAGGCGCCATGACCACGCCAAAGGCACACTGATCGTGCGACCGTCGAATAACTGGGCAGAAATCAAATCGTCCGACACTGAAACACTCTGAATTCTTGGCTCAACGTTCGGTGCAGTGCTCATGCCAAGCCTCCAAAATCCTCTCGACGTTACGGACCACTTCAGCACGAATCTGATTCAACTCCCCCGCGGAGAAACCATCGTTCCGAGCCAACGCGACAGGGATAAGCCAATACTTGCAGACTCTGTTCTCACGCTGAACGTGCACGTGTTCCGGTTCGTTGCAGTCGAAGCTGTAAAAGAAGAACCGATAGCGGCCCGAAATGTTCTTGACCGTTGGCATCTAGTGCCTTCATTGCCGCACGACCACATGGTACCGCACTCGCGAATGGTACCGATGCAGTCATCTCCGCCGCAGTGCTCCAATCGTCGACACGTCAATCGTGCGGAAAACATTGATCTCGCGCGCCTTGGCGTGATCCCGACCGATCACTCCCCACAAACGCCGCTTCAGGCCGCCAGCCTCCCACCCGCGCGGCACCGGATTTCGAACGTCGCCAACCCGTCTACAATGAGAAGCGAGGACCCCTCCAGTGCCACGTCAATTCGACGTCGTGATCGAGCGCGATTCACAGGGCTACTACGTAGCCTCCGTTCCCCAAATCCCCGCCTGTCACACGCAGGCGCGTTCGCTCGACGAGGTCACCGAGCGTATCCGCGAAGCCATCGCGCTATGCCTGGAGGTGGACGGCGCGCCCGAGCAGGAATTGGAGTTCATCGGCATCCAGCGGGTGACGATCGCCGCATGAGCCGGACGCCCCGTGTCACCGGCTCCGAACTTACTCGCCAAGGCCGGGTTCGGCGTTCTGCGCGTCAAAGGCAGCCATCACTTCCTCCGCCACCTGACGGGCGGAGCACCGTTGTGCCAACGCATTCCGGTGAAGCCATCGGTCCCGGCCTCCTTCACAAGATCCTTCGGGATTGCCAAATGACGGTCGAAGAACTGTCGGAATTCCTGTAGAACCGATTACTCCCCATAAACGCGCCTGGATCAGCGTATCGACGGAACGCCGAGTTGATCGCAGATCTTTCGCGCCAGGCGATTGTCGATTTCGGCATGACGCGGCAGCGGAGCTTTCGCGCCCGTCGTCGGGTTCGAGAAGATCGAATGACGACCACCTTCTCGTGAAAGAGTGCATCCGTTCCGGCGGAGATGGTCCAGCAACTCGTGCCGTTTCACTTCGGAGCGGTCCCGGCGTGGACCGATAGCGGTACCAGTTCGATGAGATCTGCATCAGGACTGTGCGCGTCCTCCGACGGGACAGGGAGCGGCTTGCCTTCTTCGAGCAGTGCCTGAGCGAGGTCCTCAAGAGCGCTTGCAATCATCAGGCGCGCGTCCGGCAGGTCGAAGCCTTGTGTAACCGCACCGGGAAAGTCGAGCGCCTCCGCCACGACCATCTCGCCTGGTGCGCGCGGGAGGTAGAACGCGACGTGGTATCGGAGCATAGATCCATGATAATACGTGGCTTGCAGTAATCGGTCGCCGATCGGTCCCGCCAAACGCCCTTCAGTGATGACAGCCCGCCGGACGCCGTAATCAGGACCTCGGGCGCTAACTAACGAGGCGATACGCTTCGCGGACGTGCAGCCGGAATGCCGTGAAGCATGCCCTCCACACTGGACACATCCAGTGCCACGTCAATTCGACGTCGTGATCGAGCGCGATTCACAGGGCTACTACGTAGCCTCCGTTCCCCAAATCCCCGCCTGTCATACGCAGGCGCGTTCGCTCGACGTGGTCACCGAGCGTATCCGCGAAGCCATCGCGCTATCCCTGGAGGTGGAGGGCGTGCCCGAGCAGGAATTGGAGTTCGTCGGCATCCAGCGGGTGACGATCGCCGCATGAGCCGGACGCCCCGTGTCACCGGCTCCGTACTCATTGCTGCACTCGCCAAGGCCGGGTTCGGCTTTCTGCGCGTCAAAGGCAGCCATCACTTCCTCCGCCACCTGACGGGCGGAGCACCGTTGTGCCAACGCATTCCGGCGAAGCCATCGGTCCCGGCCTCCTTCACAAGATCCTTCGGGATTGCCAAATGACGGTCGAAGAACTGTCGGAATTCCTGTAGAACCGATTACTCCCCATACGCGCCAGGGTCCGTCCATCCACCGTGGCGTGCAGTTGCCCACGGTGAGAACCGGACGGCAACTTTCCCCAAACGCCGCAGTCATCCCGTGGACGTCGCCGGCGCCCGGATCGCCCCCACCTCCGGCTCGTCCCGAACCGCAAACCCGAAAGCTGTGGCCGCTCCCCGGGAAAAAGATCATCTTGCTGGCGGGGACGGGCTGACCGCCGTAAGCGCGTTCACCACTCATTCACAAAAATATCGCCCCCATTTTCAATCCCGCGCCGCCCCAACCGCCCCGCGCCCCCTTCCCCTATGCCCTAAGCTGAAATCAGGAAAGGCTGGTTCGTTCACCCGAGCCGGCCCGATGAGTTTAATGCTGCGCAGCATTTCATCGTCAGTGGGGCGGCCTTGGGCCGCTCCCATCGGTGATCCTGGCGCCCGGCGCCCCTAGAAAGGCTTGCCGCGGGACTGGCCTTGTGTGCCAGATGCCGCGGACGGGACCAACAGAAACCGGTTTTCGGCCAGAGTTTCGGGAATTGGTTCGGGTAAGTCTGGGGTTTCCCCCCGGAGACTGCCGCCAATAAGCCCCGTTACGTTTCACCCCGCCCCGGTCCCCGCCAAAACGCGGAGGACCGGAGGCGGTGACGATCACCTCCCCATCCGCCAGACACCCGCTTTACAGCCGTAGTGTGCCCATACGGCGCCCTCCTCCAAAGATAGAATCAATAGGTCATGCTTCGTCCCATCGCCCTCATCGCCGCGCTCACCGCCTCACTGGCGGCGGCCGACTCCGACCTCATCCTGCACCACGGCAAAATCGTCACCGTCGATTCCAGGTTCTCCATCGCCCAGGCCGTCGCCATCAAAGCCAACAAAATCGTGGCCGTGGGCGCCGGCCGCGAGATCCTCGCCGCCGAACGCGGGCCGCACACCCGCGTCATCGATCTGCAGGGCCGCACCGTCCTCCCCGGCCTCATCGACAGCCATGTGCACGCCCTCGAAGCCGGCCTCAGCGAGTTCCGCGGCAAGCTGCCTCCCCTCGATTCCTTCGCCGCCGTGCAAGCCTATATCAAGGACCAGGCGCGCCGCACGCCCCCGGGCCAGTGGATCGTGGTCCCGCGCACCTTCCCCACCCGCCTCCACGAACTGCGCATGCCTACCCGTGAGGTCCTCGACGTGGTCACCGACCACCCCGTGCTGTTCGACGCCAGCTACATCGTCATCTTGAATTCCATGGGCCTCAAAGTCAGCGGTATCACCCGCGACACGCCCAACCCGCCCCGCGGCGAAATCGTCAAGGACGCCAACGGCGAGCCCAACGGCATCCTCAAAAACGCCGCCAAACTGGTCAAGGGCCTGAACGCCCACGCCTCGTTCACCGAGGACGAAAAGCTCCAGGCTCTCGAACACATGCTGCGCCTCTACGTCGAGGCCGGCCTCACTTCCGTGGGCGACCGTGCCGTCAACGCCGAGCAAATCGCCCTCTACCAGAAGCTCAAGGCCCAGGGCCGCCTGCCCATCCGCGCCGTGCTCACCTGGCGTCCGGACGGCTCTCGCCCCGCCCAGGAACTGGTCGATGCGATCAATCACGCGCCCTACACCACCGGTACCGGCGACGACTGGCTCAAGTTCGGCGCCTTCAAGCTCACGCTCGATGGCGGCATGACTATCGGCACCGCTTACCAGCGCCACCCCTACGGCCCCTTCGGCCGCCAGCTTTACGGCAAGACTGATCCCGATGATCGCGGCCAGCTCTTCATCCCGGCCGACAAGCTTCTCACCATCATGCGCGCGGCGCGCAACCGCGGCTGGCAGTTGACCACTCACGATCAGGGCGGCGGCGCCATCGACGCCTGGCTCGACTGCCTCCAGGCCCTTGACCGCGAGCGCCCCATCGCGCCCTCCCGCTCCTTCGTTATGCACGCCAGCTTTCAGAGCCCCGAAGCCATTGCCCGCATGCAGAAAATGGGCCTCCTCGCCGACGTGCAGCCCCAGTGGCTCTACCTCGATGGGCCGGCGCTCGAAAAAGTCTTCGGCCACCAGGGCATGCGCTATTTCTTCCCGCTGCGCAGCTACCGCAACGCCGGCATCCTGCTGGCCTCCGGCAGCGACCACATGATCGGCTGGGATAAGAACAAAGCCGTCAATCCCTACAATCCCTTCCTCAGCATGTGGATCGAAATCGCCCGCCGCACTGACCGCGGCGAAGTCCTCTACCCCGAAGAACGGCTCACCCGCGAAGAGGCCCTCCGCTCCCACACCATCTGGGCGGCTTACATGCAGTTCGCCGAACAGGTCAAAGGGTCGCTCGAGCCCGGCAAACTCGCCGACCTCGTGGTCATTGACCGCGACTACCTCACCTGCCCGGAAGACCAGATCAAAGACATCCAGCCCCTGATGACTTTCCTCAACGGCAAACTCGTCTACTCCGCGCCGGACATGGGAAAATAACAGGGAATGATCGAACAGCTTCACCCGGGCGTTTCCGCCAAAAATGCCCGGGTCTGCCTCTTTGACTTCGATGGCACCATTTCCTTGATCCGCTCCGGCTGGATGGACGTCATGGTCCCCATGATGGTGGAGATCCTCCTGGACCTCAAAACCGGGGAGACCGCGGAAGAGCTGCGGCGCGTGGTGGAGGATTTCGTCTGGCGTCTCACCGGCAAGCAGACCATGTACCAGATGGTCGAGTTTGCCGAGCAGATCGCCAGTCGCGGCGGCCAGCCCCTCGATCCGCTGGCCTATAAGAAGATGTATCTGGAGCTCCTCCACGCCCGTATCCGCTATCGCATCGAAGAGCTCCGTTCCGGCCAGGCGCCGCCCGAAAAATACCTGGTGCCCGGCGCGCGGGAACTCGTCCAAGCGCTGCGCGAGCGCGGCTTGAAACTCTATCTTGCCAGCGGCACCGACCAGGAATACATGCGCGAAGAGGCCCACCTGCTCGGCATCGCGCCCTACTTCGATGGCGGCGTCTACGGCGCGCTCGACGACTACAAGAGCTTCTCCAAGAAGATCCTGATCCAGCGCCTGATCGCGTCGGCCCACGTCCGCGGCGACGAATTCCTGGGCTTCGGCGACGGTTACGTGGAAATCGAAAACATCAAGGAAGTCGGCGGCGTGGCCGTGGGCGTTGCCACCGCGGAGCCCGAATGCCGCGCCGTGGATGAATGGAAACGCCAGCGCCTGGCCGGCGTGGGCGCCGATTTCATCATCCCCAATTTCCTCTGCCGCCAGGAACTGCTCCACACGCTCTTCCACAATGGCCAGTAAGTATCCGCTTTTCGACCGCTCCCGCCTGCGGATTCAGCCGCTCGCGGAGCGCGTGCACGACCTGCACCTGGACCACTGGCTGGCGCTCGAAGAGGCGCCGCTTCCCTACGATCATCCGCAGCTTGGCGAAGTGGCCGCGCGCGTGGTGCGCGCCAGAGAGGCCGGCGCCGCCCGCATCCTCATGATGGGCGCGCACGTGCTCCGCGCCGGGGTCAACCGCCAGATCATCGACCTGCTGGAAGGCGGCTTCCTGGATCACATCGCCGTCAACGGCGCCGGCGCCATCCACGATTACGAGCTCGCGCGCATCGGCGCCACCACCGAGAGCGTGGCGCGCTACATCCGCACCGGCGAATTCGGCCTCTGGCGTGAGACCGGCGAGCTGAACGATTGGATCCGCGAAGCCGCGGAAATGCAGCTCGGTCTGGGCGAAAACGTGGGCCGGCGCATCGCCGCGAGCGATTTTCCCCACCGCGGCCTGAGCGTCCTCGCCGCTGCCTGGCGTCTCTCCATCCCGGTCACGGTCCACGCCGGCGTGGGGTACGACATCCTGCACGAACATCCCAACTGCGACGGAGCGGCCCTCGGCGAAGCCAGCTACCGCGATTTCCTGATCTTCGCCAAAACCGTCGAGCGCCTGGAAAACGGCCTCCTGCTCTCCTTCGGCTCCGCCATCATGGCCCCCGAAGTCTACCTCAAGGCCCTGGCCATGGCGCGCAACGTGGCGCACCAGGAAGGCCGTGAAATCCGTCATTTCACCACCGCTGTCTTCGACCTGGTGCCCATCGAAGGCAATATCCACCAGGAGCGTCCCAAGAGCGATCCGGCCTACTATTTCCGGCCGTATAAAACGATCCTGGTCCGCACTGTGGCCGATGGCGGCGAGAGCTTCTACTTTTGCGGCGATCACCGCGCCACCTTCCCCGCTCTGCGGCGCGCCATCCGGGACCGGGCATGACGGCGGAAGAGATCCTGCGGGCCATTCCCCGCCTTTCCGCCCTGGTGGTCGGCGATATTTGCCTGGACCGCTGGTGTACCTATGACCCGGCCACCAGCGAGCCATCGCGCGAGACCGGCATTCCCCGCATCGGCGTCGTCCGCACCGAGGTCACGCCCGGCGCCGGCGGCACGGTGGCCAATAACCTGGCGGCTCTCGGCTGCGGGCGCGTGGCCGTGCTGGGCGCCATCGGCGACGACGGCTTCGGCTTCGAGCTTTCCCGCGAGCTGGGCGCGCGCGGCATCTCTTCCGAGCTGTGCGTCCGCGCCGCCGGCATGCAGACCTTCACCTACACCAAGGTGATCAACCAGGCTACCGGCGTCGAGGATCAGCCGCGCCTGGATTTCATCCACACCGCGCCGCTTCCGCCCGCCGTCGAAGGCCGCATCCTGGACAACCTGCAAAGCGCCGTGGACACTTTCGACGCCATCCTGATCTCCGACCAGGCGGAAACCAGCCAGGGCGGCGTCATCACGCCGGCCGTGCGCGAGCTGCTCGCCGAACTGGCCCCCAATTATCCGGACAAGATCTTCTTCGCCGATTCGCGCGCCCGCATCCACCTCTTTCGGCAGGTGATCGTCAAGCCCAACCGGCAGGAGGCCGCGGCCGCCTGCCATGCCCTGTTTGGCAGCACGGACTATGCGGCCCTGCGCCGCCACGTCGAAGCCCGCCTGCTGATGGTCACTCACGGAGGCGAAGGCGTCCTGGTGGTGAGCGATGCCGGTGAGACCTGGATCAAGACCCGCCCGGTCGCTCACCCGGTGGATATCTGCGGAGCCGGCGACAGCTTCTCCGCCGGCGCCGCCCTGGCCCTGGCCGCCGGCGCTTCCCCGGCCGAAGCCGCCGCCTTCGGCAACCGCGTGGCCTCCATCACCATCATGAAGAAAGGCACCGGCACCGCCTCTCCGGCGGAAGTCCTGGCCGCGTCATGAAGACTACCCTGGCCATCGATATCGGCGGCACCAAGTTCTCCATGGCGGTCTTCGAGGACGACCGCATGGCGCGGCACGTGACCCGCTCGACCGACAAAGAAGGCGGCAAGGACTGGATGCTCGCGCAGATCGCCGCTATCGCCGGTGAGTGGCGCGGCGAGTTCCGCTTCGAGCGCTGCGGCGTGGGCTTCGGCGGCCCGGTCAATTTCGCCGAACAGCGCGTGGCGCTCTCCACCCATGTAGGCGGCTGGCGCGACTTCCACCTCACCGCGCACCTGCGCGACTTGCTCGGGATTCCGGTCATCATGGATAACGACGCCAACGCCGGCGCGCTGGGCGAGGCTTTCCACGGTGCCGGCCGAGGCTTTTCCCCGCTCTTCTACATGACGCTCTCCACCGGCATCGGCGGCGGCATCTACCGCGACGGCGACATCTGGCGCGGCGCCGACTCCTACGGCGGCGAGATCGGGCATCTGACCACCCGCCCGGACGGGCCCGAGTGCCTGTGCGGCGCGCGCGGGTGCTACGAGCGCATGTGCAGCGGCCTCTGGCTGGAGCACGACCACGGCAAGACCGCGAAAGAGCTGCTTCAGGACCCCGCCTTCGTGGCCCGCTATGTGGTGGACCTGGCGCTGGGTCTGAAGGCTTGTATCATGTTATTGAACCCGGCGCGTATCGTGATCGGCGGCGGCATCAGCAAGGCCGGGGACAAGCTGTTCGGCCCCCTGCGCGCGGAGCTGCGCCGCCAGATTACGGATTGGTCGGCCGCGCGCATCGACGTGGCGCCGGCCGCGCTGGGCGATGACAGCGTGCTCTACGGCGCGCTGGCGCTGGCAAGGAATTTATGAATTTTCCCGCGGAATACAAAATCCATCTCCTCCAGGCGATCGAGGCCATCGACCTGGAGAAAGTGAATCAGGCCATCGAGTGGTTCCGGGAAGCGCGCGCCGCCGGCCGGCGCATCTTCGTGTGCGGCAACGGCGGCAGTGCCTCCACCGCCTCGCACTTCGCCTGCGACATGGTCAAGGGCGCCAGCTTCAACCGCCCCCGGCGCTTTCGCATCATGGCACTCACCGATTCGCTCCCCACCATCACCGCCTACTCCAACGACGTGGCCTACGATGCCGTCTTCGTCGAGCAACTGCGCAACTTCGCCGAGCCGGGCGACCTGTTCATGGGCATCAGCGGCTCCGGCAATTCGCCCAACGTCCTGCGCGCCATCGAATACGCCAACTCGGCCGGCTGCCGCACGATCGCGCTCACCGGGCGCGACGGCGGCAAACTCGGCCCCATGGCCCACCTGAATATCCAGGTCTCCGTGCCGCACATGGGGCGCATCGAAGACGCCCACATGATCGTCTGCCACATGATCGGCTACTACTTCATGGACCAGGAGTAATTCTGCGCCACGCGCTCCTCTCCATTCTGCTGGCCGCTGTGCCCATAGCCGGCCAGCAGCCGGCCGCCGCGCCTAAAGACAAGCCCGAGACGGTTCCTCAGCGCGCGGAAAGCAGCCGGCGCATCGACCTGAACCTGCTGGGCGTCACCGATACCGCCAACGGCGAGAGCCGCCGCAACGAGAACATCCATTTCAACCTGGTGGACAACAACGCCCTCAAGGAGCTCAACGTGCGGCTGGGCGTGACCGCCACCATCATCCAGGAGTTCCGCCCGGAGCGCGGTTACTTCGGCGCGGAATTCGGCAATGCGCCCACAGCGGTGCTGTACGTCCCGCCTTTCAAGGCGCCCGCCTGGCACGGCAGCCTCTTCGAGCGCCACCAGAACAGCATTTTCAGCGCGCGGTCTTTCTTCCAGGTCGGCGGCGTGCAGCCGGCGCACGAAAACAATTACGGCTTCACGCTGGCGGGCCCGCTGTGGCGGGGCGCGTTTCTGCAACTCGACGGTAGCCAGGACAAATCCCGCGGCAGCGTGAACGGCAACGTGCTGGTGCCCATGGCCGACGAGCGCACGCCGCTCACCAACGATCCGGCCACGCGCGCCATCGTCGAGCGCTTCCTGGCGGCTTTTCCGGCGGAACTGCCCAACCGCACCGACGTCAATCCCCGGGCGCTCAACACCAACTCGCCGCAGACCATCGACGACAACAACCTGGGCGCGCGTCTGGACCAAAACTGGGGCGCGCGCGACCGCCTCAGCCTGCGCTACCAGTGGCTCACGCAGCACGTGCAGGCCTTCGAACTAGTGGCCGGCCAGAATCCCGATACCGACACCCGCTCGCACAGCGCGCGCATCACCTGGGAGCGGCAGTGGAACGCCCGCACCCTGACGAACCTTTCCGCGGGCTTCGACCGCATCGGCAACCTGCTGGTTTCCGCCCCCGGCGCCGTCGGCCCCACGGTCTCGGTGGCGGGCTTGGAGATGCTCGGTCCGCTGGCTGGAATCCCCATCAACCGCAAGCAGAATCTCTACCGCTACGGCGGCCAGGCGCGCCGCCTGGCCGGCAACCACGAGTGGACCGCGGGCTTCAACCTGCTGCGGCGGCAGTTGAACGGCCTCGAATCCGACACCCACCGGGGCTACATTTCCTTCACCGCCGATTTCGGCCGCGACGCCATCACCAACTTGCGCATGGGCACGCCCACCCAGAACATCCAGGCCATTGGCAACATCACCCGCGGCTTCCGCAACTGGGACATGCAGTATTACGCGGGCGACCGCTGGCGCGTGAGCCCCGATCTCACGTTGAATTTCAGCCTGCGCTACGCGCCGGTCACTACGCCGGCGGAAGTGAACCACTTCAACACCATCCCCTACCCGTGCGACTGCAACAATTTTGCGCCATCAGCCGGTTTCGCCTGGCGCCTGCCGGGCGCCTGGGGCGTGCTGCGCGGCGCCTATGGCCTGCAATATGGCGAGATCTATCCGGTCACCTTTCAGCAGGTGCGCTTTGATCCGCCCTGGAACCACAAGATCGTGGTCACCGCGCCCAGCCTGGTAGATCCGCTGACCTCCCTCACGCAGGAGGGCCAGGCGCCGGACGCCCGCTCCACCGTCTACCTGCTGGCGCCCAACCTGGTGGCTCCCTACGCGCACCAGTACAACTTCAGTTGGGAGGCTAAGCTTTCGGGCGCCTGGAACCTGCAAGTAGGCTACGTGGGCAGCCGCGAGCACAAACTGCTCTCCATGTGGTACCTGAACCGCGCGCACCCGGTGCCCGGCATCCCCCTCACCACCGCGACCATCAACCAGCGCCGCGCCAACCAGGATCTCGCGGATATCCGCTGGGTGCTGAACGGGTCGGACGGTTACTTCGACGCCGCGCGGGTCACCCTGGTGGTGCCGCGCTGGCATGGCGTCTCCATGGACGTCTCCTACTGGTACAGCAAGGCGATGGACCTGGGCAGCGCGTACAGCAACACCGCGTATGACGCCGATTCGCGCCTGGGCCGCAGCCAGTCGGAGTTTGAGACGCATTCGGACATGAAGGCGCTCAGCGACTTCGATCAGCCGCACTCGTTTCTTTGGCGCATCTCCTACGCCATGCCCTCGTTCTCGCGCGTGCTGGGCGGGTGGCGGCTTTCCGCGGTGACTCTGCTCAAGAGCGGCACGCCCTTCAACGTGATCACGGGCTCGGATTCGCCCGGCTACGGCAACGTGGACGGTAACGGCAGCGACCGGCCCAACATTCTGGACCCTTCGATTCTGGGCCGCACCATCGGCAATCCGGACACCTCCATGAGCCTGATGCCACGGTCCGCCTTTTCGTTCATCGCGCCGGGCGCCGAGGCCGGCGATATCGGCCGCAACACATTTCGCAAGGGCGGCATCGGCAACGTGAATGCGGCCGTTTCTCGCACCTGGCGCATCCGCTCGGAAAAGCAGATGACCTTTCGCGCCGAGTCCATCAACTTTTTCAACACGCCGCAGTTCGCCGCGCCCGGCCTGGAACTGGCCCAGCCCAACTTCGGACAGATCACCAACACGCTCAACGACGGGCGCGCCTTCCGCTTCCTCGTGCAGTTCGCGTTTTAGGCCCGGAAATACGGGCGCGCGACGTCCATGATTTCGTCGAGCTCGCGCAGGTCGCCGTCGTCCATGCTGAAGCGGCGGGTGTTGCGCATGACTACCGTGCGGAATACGCCGCGGCGGCGCAGGATCTCTTTTTGCAGCACGAAACCGGTCTGGCGTTCCAGGGCGGCCATCATCAGAAACCTGGAGAACACCTCGCGGGCCTCTTTCTTTTTGCCCGCGTGATAGCTCTCCCAGATTTGCACCTGGAGATCCGCGAAGCCCGCGCCGGCCATGGTGCCGCCGGAGCCGCGCGCCATCTCGTTGAGCAGGTTCATGCCGCCGCCCCCGGTGGAAGGAATCAGCCGCCGCTTGCCTTCCTTCACGTAGCGCGTCACGTGGTGCGGCACCTGCGCGCCTTCGTCCTTGGCGATGCGGAAGGTGGGCAGTTTTTCGGCCAGGCGCATCAGAAAATCGGGCGTCATGCCGGGCGTGGAAACCTGGATCGCGAGAGGCAGCTTCGACACTGAAGTGATGGCCGTGAAATACTCCTCCAGGATCGCCGGGTCCGAAGAGCCGTCGCCGGGGCCGAGGGCGTGGATGCCGGTGGCACCGATCTTTTCGGCGTGGCGTGCATACTCCACGGCCTCGAACTGGTTGGCCCCGTGCACTCCGATGAACACGGGCGTGCGGCCCTTCACTTCGCGCACCAGCGCCTCGGAGTACTTCAGCCGTTCGGCGTGCCAGAGGGAATTGGTCTCCCCCGCCCCCGCGGGCCACACCATGCCGTGCACGCCGCAGCGCACCAGGAAATCGGCCTCGCGGCGCAGCGACTCCTCATCGATTTCCAGGTTTTCGTGGAAGGGCGTCTGCATGATGACGAAGATGCCCTCCAAAGCGCGCGCTCCGGATGTGGCCGCGGCGGCCGGGAGCGCGGCCGAAGCATACAAGAACTCTCTGCGGTTCACTCGGGCAGTATATCGCGACCCAGCAGGTTCCGCTGCCACGCGCGATACTGCTCCTGGCGGAGCGCCTCCAGGTCCTGCTTCACGCGATTCAAGGCAAAGACGCAGTATTCGAAACGCTCGGCCAGCCGCCGGAAGAGCGGCGCCACGTACCGGTATTCGAACTGGTCGAATGCCCCGACGATGCGATACGACTCCTTGCCCGCCTTCATGTAATCGATCAGGCTGTCCAGCCGGAGTCCCCGGCGCGGCAGCGTGGCGACGTATTCCGGGAACATGCCGGTTAGGAACAGGGTGTAATCGCCGATGTGCTTGCGGACTTCGCGCTCCCGCTCGAACGAGCACGCCTCCAGCAGGGGATTCGATTCCACGAGCATCTCGCCCACCTCCTCCAGGCGCTTGCCGCGCGCGTTGCGGATGCGGTAGAGATGCTCCACGTGCGCGAAGTCCACCAGCAGGTTCGCGACATACGCCGCGACTTCGCGGTCCCCCGGCACCTCCCGCGATACCAGATCGGTGAACAGGCGCCGGAGCGGATGGTTCGGGCTGATCAACAAGCTAACTCTTCTTCGAAGTAACCGCGGAGAACGCCGCGACCTGCTGGGTCACGCGCTTGCCGCCGCAGTGCGGGCAGACAACGCCGCCCTTTTCGAGATCCGCGATGTGAAGGACTTGGGTGAATTCCTTATGACAATCCTGGCATAGAAAAACATAGTGGGGCATGGCCCGCTTCCTCCTTGCCCGGTTCTTCTGTACACATGGTAGCGCAGGCGGAACCGGGCGGCGACGGGCGCCGCCTCAGGGCAGGTGCAGCAGGTAGTCGAACAGGGAATTGAACGGAATATCCGCCCCGCCGGCGCTTCGCACCTGCGCGAAGGGACTGGCCGGCGCCCGCAAGGTCACGTGGAATTCGGAGCCGCCGCCGATGCGGTTCAGCATCGGGAGCAGGTCGATCGTGGTTCCGCCGCCGAGCGGTTCCACGCTGATGGACTCCCCGCCTTGGATGGTTACCGCGGCGCCGGTCGAAGTCGCGTTTCCGGTCACATTCACGGTAAAGCGGACCACCTGGATGGTCCAGCCGTCCCGGCGCAGCAGCTCGCAGGTGGTCGCGTTGGAGCTTCCGTCCGCGTCTCTGCGGGCAGCGTGGGCCGCGCCCAGCAGGAATTGGCCGCGTGAAAACAGAGAGATGGGATGGTTCGCAAAAAGCGTATTTTGGCGCACGACGCTGGAAGTGAACGCGGCGTGCAGCGCGCCGTTCCGGCCCGCGGACGCGGCGCTGCCTCCCGTGAGGACGGCATACGCGTGTCCCGGGAACGTGCGCGCCGCGTCCAGCACCGCCTGGTACGGGATCACCAGCGGCGGCAGTGTGCGGCGCCCCGCCGAGTACAGGTAGTTCTGAATCGCCACGCGCGTCGGCGCGTCGTTGATGAAATGCTCCGAAGCGAAAAACCGCGGCTGGCTCAACGACCGCGCCCCGCCAATGACTCCGGCCAGAAACTGGGCCTTTCTTCGATGTCCCACATGCAATTCGGCCAGTAACGTCACGCGGCTCGCGGAATTCCGGAGGAAGTTCCGGCTGTTGCTCTCGCGATGTTGGCGGATGTACTGCTCAATATCCTGGTCCAGTGCCATGGGTGGATTCTCCCAGACAGTAGTGAAGTGCAAGACTCGGGCGTTACGGTTGTCCATCGCCCGTGGCGATGTTCCGGGCCTGCGGCTGGTATATACTAGACCGACCAACTCGGAGGTGCGGGATCATGCGAATGCTGAGGATGGGCGTGTTTTTGGCCGCGGTTCAGATTGCTCCGGCTGCTACCTGGTACGTGAACGGGCGCACGGGGCGCGACAGTAACAACTGTACTTCCGCTACGACTGCGTGCCGGACCATCGGGCACGCGATCTCGCTGGCGTCTTCGGGGGACAGCATCTCAGTCGCCTCGGGGATCTACACCGAGAATCTCACCATCAACGTGAACCTCAAGCTGATTGGGGCGCACCCCGCGACGACGATCATTGACGGCGGGGGCGTCAACCGGGTGGTCTCCATCCTCAATGCCAGCGCTCAGGTCGGCATTGCCAAGGTGACGATTCGTCATGGCGTGGCCGCCGGCGGCGGGGGGATTCTCAATTGGGGGGCGCTGAGGATTAGCTACTGCACGATCACCGCGAATGCGGCGGCCAGCAGCTACTCGGCGACCGGCGGCGGGATCTATAACAGCGGCACGCTGACGATCATCGACAGCGCCCTCAGCGGAAACGCCGGAACGACCAACTTCATTTACGGCGGCGGCATTTATAACAGCGGCACGCTGGCCATCACCAACAGCACTCTCAGCGGGAATGCCGCGAACGGTTTTACGGGCGGCGGAGGCGGCGGGATCTACAACGCGTCAGGGACGGTCCGGATCAGCAACAGCACGTTCAGCGGGAACACCGGCTCTCCCTCCGGCGGCGGCATCTATAACGGCGGCACGGTGACGCTCCAAAACAGCATTGTCGCCAACAGCACCTCGGGCGGAAACTGCTACGGCACGGTGAGCTCGGCAGGGTACAACCTGAGCAGCGACGGCACCTGCAATTTCAATAACGCCGGCGATTTGAACAACACCGACCCCCTGCTCGGACCCTTGCAAAACAATGGCGGCCCCACGCAGACGATGGCTTCGCTCCCCGGCAGCCCCGTGATTGACGCCGGCAACCCGAATGGCTGCACCGACAGCCAGGGCCATCTGCTGGCCACCGATCAACGCGGGCAGCCGCGGCCCGACGCGGGGGACGCGTCAGGCTGCGACATGGGCGCGTACGAAAATCAAACCAATTAAAAGGTGAACCGCAGGTCGAACTGAATGTGCCGCTCGTCGAAGTCGCGGCCGAGGTTCTGAGTCGAAGTGATCTGCGTGTAGCCCGCCAGGTTCTTGACGCTGCCGTCCGGGTTCAGCACCATGTTCGAGACGTTCGTGCCCGGAAGCGCGAAGTGCGGCGTGTTGGTGAAATTGAACGACTCGAATCGGAACTGCAACTTGTACCGCTCCGTGATCGCAAACTCGCGGGAGACGGCCAGATCCATATTCACGACTCCCGGCCCGCGCAAGGAGTTGAAGCCGGCGTTGCCGAAACGCTGCCCGGTCACCGTTTTGAATGCCAGCGGGTCAAAGTACCCCTTTACGTCTCCCAGAGTCTGCACTGAGGGCTTGACCTGGTCGGCGCGCTGCGTGGATCCCAGCATGCTCAGTTGGTTCGCTGCGGTGACGAAGAACGGCAGTCCGGTCATGAAGGAAGTGATGGAATTGATGCGCCAGCCGCCCAGGATGGCCGAGGCCGCACCGGGCGTGGAAAACCAATGCTTGCCTTTCCCGAAGGGTAATTCCCACATACCCTGGAGTTGGAGATTCTGCGTGCGGTCGTAGTTTTGCACCGCCCGGTTGAGCGACCAATATGCGGGCGCATTCTCACGCAGGCCGCTGTCGTTATTCGCCGCGATGCCCACGGCCTTGGACCAAGTGTAGTTCGCGGCAAACTGGAGCCCCGCGGAGAAGCGGCGTTCCAGCCTGGCCTGCAGCGAATTGTACTGGTTGGTGCCCACCGGCATGTACATGGTCACCGCCGCCGTTTTGCCGTATTGCTGGTAGAGGGGCTGGCCGCCGACCCCGGCGCCGATAACCTGACCAGCGTTGATGTTGACCGCGGTGTCCAGGTCCGTGGAGCGCGTGGCCACATAACCGGCCTGCGCCGCGAATCCCCACCGGAGTTCTTTCTGCAAGGTGAAATTCCAGGATTGGATGTAACCGCGGTTGTAGGCACTCGGGCTGATGGTGGTGGTGGTGTAGGGACCCGGCAGCGGCAGGATCCCGTTGCCCAAACTCGGAAGCTGGACGGCCGGAATTCCCTGCTGCAACGTAGTCACCCACTGGTAGGAGTTAACCGGATCGTAAGTCTGGATCAGAAGAGTCGGATAATTGTATTTGAGCGGGCGGTCCAGCGAGTAAGGATCGTTGGTAATTCCATAGCCCGCGCGAATGACGAAGCTGCTCGAAACACGATAGGCGATACCCACTCGCGGAGCAAACATGCGCTTACTCATCTTGATATTGCAACCGGAGGGGACTACCTGGTATCCGCAGACCTGCACCGTATTTGTATCCGGGTTGTAGAGTCCGATGCCCTGATCCAGCCGTGTGGGCAGCGGGAAGTACTCCCAGCGCAAGCCGTAGGAGAGCGTGAGCGCGGGCGTGACGTTCCAACGGTCACGGAGGTACAAGCCATACCGCCAGGCACGAGTCGTTTCGGCTCCACACAACCCCGCCGGACAGCCTACGTTGGGAGCGTAGATGGTGTTCTTTCCGGACTGGTTCGCGAGGCCCAGCAGAAACGCGGCGTAGCTATTGAACTGATTGGGGGAGGGGCCGCCCAGGATGGCCGTCGGGCCGCCGCTGAAGATAAAGCCGCCCATGCCCGCGCCGTAGCCGCTTTCGGCCTGGATCTGGTTCATGGCCAGTTGGGAAAAGTCCAGCCCCCAGCGGATGTCATGAGTCCCCTTCGTCCAGTTGAAGTTAGCCACATAGTTCGTGGCGGGGTCCTGACGGTAGTAAGGCAAATAGGCGCCCGGAGTGCCGATGTCATCAAAGCCCGACACCGCGAAGCGCGGCAGGCCGCCCTGATAGTGCGCAGGTCCGTTGGTGCCCGGAATGCCTAAAGCCAGGCCAAGCTTCTGGTCGAGCCCCGGCGTCTCGATGTTGGTGCCAAGACGCGCCCAGCCGATGTAGGCGTCCACAATGAAAGTCGGCCGAAGCAAATAAGTCCCCGCCACGGTGACGCTGTACGTGTTGCCGTAGCCATGTCCCGGGTTGCCACCCGCGCTGGAGACCTGGTTTCCGCCCAAGGCGCCGAAGATGGGCGGGTTGTCCATGTTGTAGTTCAGGAACCCGAAGCGCGCAAAAGACGTAAATTTCGAGTTCGGGTTCCAGTTCACCTTCGCGTCCAGCCGCTTCCGGTCGAAAATATAACTGCCCGTGGCGTAGTAATTGTTGGCCAGCAGGTTTCCCGGGAGGTTCGACAGGGGTGTCTGGCTGGCCAGCTTGACCGCGATGGGATCCATGCGCGCGGCGGGAACGATCTGATTGGGGAACGGAGTCCGGTTCGCCCCGCTCGGATCACCCGTCATGGGGTCATAGATGGGATTGTTCCCTCCCTGCATGTTTCCGCTCTTGATAGCGGCGGTGGGCACCGTTGCGAACACGTAGGCGCTCTCCCGGTCATTCGTACCTTCATAACTCGCGAAGTAGAAGAGCTTTTCCTTGATGATTGGCCCGCCGACGGCGCCGCCGAAATCGTTATAGATGAACTTCGGCTTGGATTGTCCCAGCGGCAGGAAGAAGGGCGCGGCGTTCAGATGCTGGTTGTCGTGGATGGCGAACGCCGCGCCATGGATCTCGTTGGTGCCGCTCTTGGTGGAGACGTAAATCGCGGCGCCTCCGGCCAGCCCGGTCTCCGCATCGAAACTGCCGCTCACCACGTTCACCGTGTCGATGGCTTCCAGCGTGGGCACGTAGGCCGACTCGTGCGGCAGCCACACGTTGATGGACTGGGCCCCGTCGATCTTGGTGTTATTGATGTTGAAGCTGGCGCCGTTGACGTTGAAAACCAGCGCTTTGGACGGATTCGACGGAGTGGAGTTATAGCTGGATTGGACGCCGCCGAAACCCGGCAGAGTGACGAACAGGGTCTGATAATTCCGGCCGATCGACATGGGCAGATTGCCGAGCTGGTCGCTGGTCACATCGCTACGGACCTCCGCCCGGTCGGTCTGGAGCAACGGGATTCCTCCGGTAACCGTAACCGACTCGCTCACCGCGCCGAGCCGCAGAGTGATATCCTGGCGCACGGTGTTATTCACGGCCACGACGACACCGGTTTGCACGTAGGGAGTGAAGCCCTCCTTGCTCACCCGGATTTCATAAGTCCCGGGAGGGACGGTTGGGAAGTTGTAGCTCCCCGCGTCGGTGGTGGCCGCCTCGCGAGTCTGCTTGGTTTCGACATTCGTCAGGGTTACCTTAGCCTGCGCGATCACGGCATCACTGGAATCCTTGACGTTCCCCACCACGGAACCGTACAAGGTCTGGGCGCGGACGGGTTGCTCCACGGCCGCCAGCCAGAGTGCCACGAGACATAGAAGGATGTGCTGGAAGGTGAGTCTGTTCATTTTCAAGATCCCAGAGGCATACAGTATGGTCCGGGAGGCATTAGAGAGTCAAGAGTCTTTTGGTTCTGTTTACCGGTCCGGTTTGCGGAAGACCAGGCAGTAGTCCAGGAGCGACCAGCGGTCCAGGGCGCGGTCAAAGCGGAAGCCGGCCGCGGAGACCTGGCTCTTCACGGCCGAAGGGTCGACTCCGTGGCGGCGGAGAGGAAGCCAGCCGGGCGTGAGGAAGTCGATGACCACCAGGCGCCCGCCCGGACGCAGCGCGGCATAGAGTCCGGAATTAATGGCCGGCGGGTCCTTCAGGTGGTGATACACGCGGCGCATGTAGATCACTTCGCAGCAAGCGGGGGGCAGCCCGGTGTCGCGGTCGCCGGCGAGGATCCGGCTCACGTTGGTGACGCCCCGGGCGGCTGCCACCTGGCCGATGCGCTCGATCAGGAAGGGGCTGATTTCGGTGGCGTAGACGCGCCCGGATTCGCCCACGCGGCGGGCCATGCGTGCGGCCAGGCGGCCGCTGCCGGCGCCGATCTCCGCCAGGGTCATGCCGGGGCGGACGTCCGCCACGCGGGTCAGCCGATCGGCTTCGTGTTCGAGGCCGGGGCCGCGTTGAAACCACCAGGCTGCGGCATAAGAAGCGCCAGCCAGCCCGACCGCCAAACCCGCCAACGCGAGTGAGGCGCGGAACAGCACGCGACGCAGCGTCACTTACAAAGAGCTTAGCGCCTGGCGGGCGGGGTCACAAGAGCGCGGAGCCACCGCTCCCTGTGGTCGCGGCTCGGTTAGCGTTTGCTGTTCAGGCCGCGCAGGTAGGCGCCCAGCGCTTCGTGCAATTGCGGGCGGTCCCAGAGAAATTTCTGGGGGAACTGTCCGGTGAGCGGATAGGTGGAGCCGGTTCCCGGGCGGGCCTTGGGCCAGTTCGCAACGGGTTTGACCACCCAATCGCCGATGCGGTAGCCGTACAGGTCGAGGTGGCGGATGCCGGCGGCGAGCGCGGCATCGGCGATCTGGCGGATTTGCTCCACCGTGGGGAAGCGGGCCGGTCCGGGGCTGCGCTCTTCGGCCAGGTTGGCCACCCAGAAGGTATAGATAATCTTCTTATCCGGCCCCAGCGCCGCACGTGTGCGGGCCAGCACGTCGCGGGTCTTGCGGGCGACCGACGCTCCGGCATCGGGCCCCTCCCAGGCCACCGCGGTGTACGCCCCCATGGCGTCGAAGTGTTTAGCCAGCCGCCCGAAGTCCAGCCCGACGGTATCGCGCATCACCGGGTTCAGCACGTGAGCTTCATCCTCCAGATAGATCTCGTGGCGCGGATCGGGATCGATTTCGCGGATGAATTTCACGGTGTCGCGGGCCCAATCGTCCCACCACCCGGCGCGCGCCTCACACCATTTGGACCAGCCGGGATCCTCCGGCTTGCGCGGTGGATCTCCGCCGAACATGCGCCGCTCGACCTCGCCGTAGGAGATGTAGCGGTCGGCGGGGGTGGCCCGAATTCCGCTGGCAAAGCTGCCGATCGAGCCCACGCCGAAGGAGTCGTCAAAGACATAGCCGGCCATGGCGGGTTCGCCGCGATAGGCGCGGGCTACGCGCTGGAGATACTCTTTCCACTGCGTCGCGCGCCACTGGGGATTGAACACATCGAAGGTGAAGCGGCGGTGGCCGCCGGAATCCACCTGCACGAATTCGGGGCGGCGCGGGAGGGAGTTGTGCTCGGGGTGCCACAGCATGATGTAGGCACCCATGCCGGCATCGTGCGCCCAGCGCATGGCGGCGCGGGTGTCTTCGATGCGCAGGCCGAAGGCGGCGGCGTCCAAGCCCCAACAGAGCACCACGTCCGTGAAGCCCAGGTGCGCCATGTTGCGGAAATCGCGCTGCCATTCTTCTTTGGGTGCGCTGTTGAGCCAGTACCAGGCGGAGATGCGCACGCGCGGAGTCTGGGCCGGCGCCGCGCAGGAAACCAGAAGCAGCAGCAGAGCAAGCCGAATGCGGGCGATCATACGAGAAGCCTCGATTCAAGGGTGCGAACAGCGGACGCTCCCTGTCAAGCCCGGCTTGGGAGCATACTGGTTGAGAAAACCATGTTGCTCCTGTTGCTGCTCCTCTCGTCCGCCTGGGCGGCGGCGGATGAACCGGAGGCCCGAAGCTGGACTCCGGAAGCGAAGACGCTGCCGTCCAGCCTGACGGACGCCGATCCGCAGACGCTCGAAACCTTCTGCCAAGGCGCCTACAGCGATCCGATGGACGTGGGATTAAGCTGGCGGGGACCGCAACGGCTGGGGGAGTTCACGATCGAATACGCCACGCTGGGTGGGCGCGCCTACCAGCCCTCGGTAGCGGGGCAGCAACTGGAAGCCTGGACGGGCGCGGGGTGGCGCGCCGTTCCGGCGGAGCTCGAGATCGACTATCGGGAGCAAGGCACGTTCGGCCCGGTACAGGGCAGCGGCACGGTACGCTGGCGTTACCGGTTTGCGCCTCTCCAGACCACACGGCTGCGGCTGTTGCTCACGCAGCCGGAGAACGAACCGCAGTGGCAGCGCTGCTATGGGGTCCGCGGGATGCGCGCCACCGGGGGGACGCCGGGATTTCGCGGAAGCGGGGTGCGCGTGCTCGGCGAGCGCCCGCGGATGCCGGCGTGGCTCGCGCCGGGAGCCAACCTGGCCACACCCGAAGCAGGCGCGAGGATCACGGCCGGGAAAGAGGCGGAGGTGCGCTGGCCGCGCCGCCTGCTGGTGAACCGGGTGGAGGCGGAACCGGGCGGGGGCGCGGTGACGGTCGAGTGGTGGGACGGCGCGGCGTGGCGCGCGGTGGAATCCGTGCCGGCGGCGGCATCCGGCGGCGGGCGGTTCCTGCCGGTTTCGACCGAGCGGCTGAAGATCCGCGCAGCCGAAGGCGCGATCCGCGGCGTGCGCGTGTACCTGGACGCAGCGGCGGACCGGTATTTCCGGGAGATCGAGCGGGGGCGCGCGGACCTGCTGGGCGCGCGCTTCCGCGGGCAGGCGCGGCCGGACCTGGCGGGCATGCAAGGCCTACTGCTGCCGCTGGATTTCGCCAAAGCAGCCATCGGCCGCCCGGCGGATCTCCAGGAAACCATGGTGACGTGGAACGGCGAATTTTTCATGGTGGAGGCGCCGGCCGCGGACCGCTGGTTCGCTTTTGCCGCGAGCGCGGACCAGCGGCTCTTCGGCAGCGACTGGCCGCACACGCGCACGCGCTACCTGGATGGATGGCTGCCGGCGACGGTCACCACGTACACCCAGGGAGGTTTCCGTTACGAAGAACAACTCTGGGTCACGGCGCCGGGGACCACGCCTTACGGGACAGCCGCGGAAGTGCGCGTCACCAATGAAGGCGCGGCGGCAGGGCAGGCGGTGCTGACTCTGGCCATGGGGCGCCGCCCCCACAAACCGCCGCACCCGAATCCGCTCTCGTTCGCGCCTGAGCTTACCGGCTACAAGCTGGACGCCGACGGGCGAACCGTGCGCAACGCCGCGGGCGAGATCATCCTGCGGGCCGAAACCGCCGGCGCCTGGGAGGGCACGCCGCGGGAAAATCACCTGCGCTACACAGTCGCGTTGGGGCCTAGGCAGAGCCGCACGCTGCGCTTCTTCGCTCCCTCGGTGGAGGCTCCGGTCCGGCAACTGGCGGCGTTCGACTGGGCCGCATCGCGCGAACAGTTCCGCTCCTGGTGGCAGGCCAAGCTGAGCGCCGGGACCCGCATCGAACTACCCGAACTGGGGCTGAACGACATCTACAAGAACCTGCTGGCGCAGGCGCTGATCATCACGCTGGACGGCGATTCCCTGGTGCGCTACGGGGCGTACTCCTACGAGAGCTATTTCGGCCTGGAAGAAGGCTGGCCCGCGGTGGCGCTGGCGCAGTTCGGCCACAAGGCCGAAGCGCAGGAGATCCTCTCCATCATGCTCTCCCCCGCCCTGATGGACAAAAAGAACTACCATCACCAGTACCGGAACGGGCTGGAGGCCTGGTATGCCGCGACGATCTACCGGCTGACGGGCGACCGCGCGTGGCTGGAAAAAATCGCGCCGGACCTGGAGGCGGCCGCAGAGTGGACCATCCGCACGATCCACGCCAACACCGACGCGAAATACGGCGGCATTCTGCCGCGGCATGCCTATGGCGGCGACATCCACACCCCGGCCTACAGCTTGTACGCCAACGCCACCTGCTGGCGGGGCCTCCAGGACACGGCACTGGTGTTTCGCGCGCTGGGCAGGAGCGAGGCGGCGGAGCGCTATCAGCGCGAGGCGGACCAGTACCGGCGGCGTCTGTGGGAACTGGCCGACTCTCTGGCGGATCACCACAGCCGGGCGGTGTTTCTGCCCATGTCGTTCGAGATCGGCTCCGGCGCGGAGTACCGGGAGAAAGAACCTTCCTACGGCATGCTGGGCATCAACGTGCCCGCCAAACAGACCTGGGAATACCTGGGCAATTACTGGAACCTGTTCGCGCCGTGTTTCCTGGAGCTGAACCTGTTCGAGAAGGGCGATCCGCGTTTCGCGTGGGTGGCGGATTATATGGACGCGCGCGGCGGCGTGCTGGCGGGGCTGGCCCGATTCACGCTGGGGCTGGACCAGATCTACGGCAAGGGTTACTACGAGAACCTTCTGGCGCGCGGCAAGCGGGACGAATTTCTGACTTCGCTCTACGGGATTCTGGCGCACGGGATGTCGCAGGACCTGAACAGTTTCCCCGAAGTGGCCGGCGTCTTCCCGCTGCGCGCCAGCAACGCGGCGCTGTGGCGCGAATATCAGCGCAATTTCTGGGACTGGGGGTTCCAGGGATGGGAGCACTGCGAAGGCGAGCCCCTCTCGGCGGGTCCGGGCATGGCGCTCCAGATGCTGCGCATGGCGCTGGTGCGGGAAACCATCGAAGACACGCCGCAGGACAGCCTGCGCCTGTTGGATGGCGCACCGGCACACTGGTTCGAGCCGGGTAAGAGAATCGTGGTGCGGGACGCGCCCACGTTTTTCGGCAGGATTTCGCTCGAGACCGAGGCGGCGCGGGACCACACGGCCGCGCGCCTCACGCGTCCTCCGGGATTCAGCGCGCGCCAGACTATTCTGCGCCTGCCCGATCCCGCCGCCCGGCCGTTGCGCGAGGTGACCGTCAACGGCCAACCCTGGCGCGACTTCAGCGGCGACGAAATCCGGCTACCGGCGGGCGAACGGCTGGAAATCGTCGCGCGGCGGTAGCGGCTCCACACACCAGCCGTCTGATCTAAGCGATTTCTCTCTGAGAGTGTCAAGTTTTCAACCGGCCTTCGGAAGCCGAGTGCACGTCGAGTTGTGCGTCGACACGATCCAGTGCCTGAGCGGAGTAGACATAGCGATCAGGCCACGATCTTTGGGATCGGATGACGTTGCCGCATCACGCTTGAGTTGTCTAGGGGCTTGCCAGGATTCATTTCGGCATTGCCGGGCAAGACGGGCTAAACTCCCAAGACGAATCCTCCTTCAAGGTGACGTGAGTGCTCTCTTGCTCCCAGGGCCGATTTCGGTCCTGCGCTCCGTAAAGGGTTCCGTCTGGCCGGAATGCACGAGCCAGGCTGCCCCGATCTTCCATGGCCAGCTCCGAGTTTCCGAATGTCCCGTACAGGTCCAGATGGGGACGCCGGTCGCCGGTGAACGGGTGAAGCAGCGGCCAATTGTACAGGTATAGATGAATGGGGACGCCGCGGAGGTCGGTGCCGTGGCTGCGTGGCATGTCACCACCGAAATGGAGACGGAACTTTTCGCCCCTCGGGGTGCAGAGAAACGCGGTGCCTTTGAGGGGGGACTTGCGATAGCCGGGCGTCGTGGGGATGAAGCGCATCCAGAGGTAGTAGTCACCACCAGCAGCAGCGGAGTGCATCCATCCTCGTCCCGTCCAGCCCGGCACAAGATGAAAGTGCCCGCCGAAATAGAAGTTCCATGGCGCTAAAAGGACGAATATCAGGTACACCACCGCGCAGCCGAAAACGAGCGCAAGTACCGACTGCGCCAAGCAGCCGGCACATCCACGGCCGCGGGGCGGCGCCGGTTTATCGAACGAATTCACGCTTGATCCAGTTTACCGCCGGCGGCTGGATTCATTCGAGCCACGCTTTGCCGTGGACTTTCATTTATAGCCGGGCCCGTGGACTGGCGGATCGCGACGCTAGACGCCGGCTTGGGTCAGGGACACCGGCCACAGATGGCGCCCGTGCATTGCTTCTGCCAGGTCCACGCTGACGGTCGTTTCGCGCTTGTCCCGCACCAGGGTGACCGACACGGTTTTCTTCGCGCGCGCCGCGTGCAGCAGGTTGGAAATTTCCCGCGGCGTGGACACTCCCGTGCCGTCCACTTTGACGATCACGTCGCCCGCCTTGATGCCGGCTTTTTCCGCGGGTGAGTTCGGGATCACGGAGCGCACCAGGACTCCCTCCTTCACCCCGAAGAAAGCCGCCAGTTGCGCGCTGAGCGATTCGCTCTCGATACCCAGGGCTCCGCTGCGCCAGGAGAGCATGGCGTTCGGCAGATCGGGCATGGGCGGCAGATCGGGAATCCGGGGAATTTCGATTTTCGGCATAGGCGGCATGGTGATCGCCAGGCCCTCGCCCTCTTCATCGAAGAATACGCCGCCGGGCCGAGTGCCGATGGTCGCGGTCAGGGTTTGGGCGCCGCCCTGGCGCCAAACCTTCAGTTTCGCCGGCCGTCCGGCGGGGGTCTCGCGCACCAGGCGGGCGAACTGTTCGTTGCCCTCCACCTTCTGTCCGTTGTACTCCAGCACCACGTCGCCGGCCTTCAGGCCCGCCTTCTCGGCCGGGCTGTTTCCGTCCACACTCTTGATCTCGACGCCTTCGACCTGCTTCAGCTTGAGGGCCCTGGCGCGGTCCTCGTCCATCTCGCACACGCCCACGCCGAGATAGCTGCCGCCCTGCCGGAGCACGTGGAACCGCCGCGGAGCGGCCGGAGGATGGGGCTGCGGGTCATCCTGTGCCGCCGCCCACGGAACCACGCTCGAGCTTAGCAGAGCCGCTGTCCAGAAGATTCCCGCGCGCATAGCATACCTTCCTATTGCTGACGTTTGATGAAAATGGTGCCCCCGGTTCCGGCGATGCGCAGCACCGGGCCGCCGCCATTGATGACGCCTTCCGCCACCACCTGGCCGCCGTCCATGCGCACCGAAACCCCGGGGAATTCCGAGACAATCCGCCGCATGCTGTCGGCCGATTGGTTTCTCGCTTGAATGGTCACCGCCAGGTTAGACGGGATGACGACCGTGATGTCACCATTGGCGGTGGTCAGAAAAGAATCCGTGATGGGCTGGCCGGCCAGCAGTTGAGCGAGGATGCTGCCGAAAGCCGTCGAGACCCGCAGGCTGCCCGAGACGTTTTGCAGCTTCACACCGCCGGCGGCGTTTTCGCAGCTTACGCCGCGCGCCGCGCCCACCTGCACCGGGCCGCCGACGTTCCGGGTGGTGACGGTGCCCAGGGCCTGGCTGATCTCAATGGGGCCGCCGCCGGTGTTGGCGATGACGGGGCCCCCGGCACGGCCGATGCGGATGCCTCCGCCGCCCGTCGAAACGTGCAGGGTGGCTCCCGCCTGCTGCACGCCGATGTCGCCTCCGCCGGTCGCCAGGTTGGCTTCGCCGCCCAGGGAGACCGCCGTGATCCGTCCTCCCCCCGTGACGACGCGCACCTGGCCTTCAATGCTGCCAAGCTCCACATCACCCCCGCCCGTGTCGGCCCGCAGGTCGCCGCGGATGCGGTCCGCTTTCACCACGCCGCCGCCTGTTTGCGCGCGCACGGACCCGTCGAAATCGCACGCTTCCAGGTTCCCGTCGCTGGTGTAGATCGCGGCCTCCTTCACGGTCTTCGGGACCCTCACGTCCAGCGCGCCGATTCCCGCGCCGGGCCGCGCCACGAGCGAAACCAGGTCGCTCGCGCGCGTCACGCGGATCACGGCCGCGTTCAGCTTGTTGCGCGCCTCCGTTTCGCCGCGGCCCTTCACGCGCACCTTCCAGGTGTAAGTCAACTGGTCTTGCGCGGCGCCGCACACGCGCACGCCGCCGCTGGCCACCACGCGCAGCCTCGTGGCGGGCGCGACCGCACTGGCGCCGCTCATGCTACGCACCCAGAAGGATCCATCGCGGCTGATGTCCGATTGGGCGCCGGCCGCCGCCAGGCAACTTAAACCGAGGATAAGGATGCGCACCATTGGTTTCCACCCTCAGAACGTTCCGACCGAAGCGTTCATTGTCTCCAATGCTTGTTCGATGCGCCGCCGCACGTAGCTGTTATTTTCTTTCTGCACCAGGTGCTGGAGGACCCCCACCATGGAGTCGTCCGGTTTGGCCGTGAGCATATCGATCGCCTGGATGCGCACTCCGGGATTGTCGTCCTTGAGCAGCACCTGGGCGAGCACCTTGCGCACATCCGGCTCGGCGGCATAGGGTTTGAGCCCTTCCAGCGCCTTCAGGCGCACGCCCGGATTGGGGTCGCGCGCCACCGCATAGAGCAGCATGCCGCGCACTTCCCGGGAGAGCGCCTGGTCCTTCAACAGGTCTACGGATTCCACGCGCACGCCCGGGTTGCTCTCATCCCGCGCCGCGGCCAGCAGCAGACGCTGGATCTGGCGGTCCTGCAGGCTGCCGGAGACGATGCGGCGGCGGGTTTCGTCAACCGCGATCTGCACCTTGCCGGAGGCCTCCGGCTGCACCGAGCGGACCATCGAGAGCACCGGCGTCTCGGAGGCCACGCCCGCCGGCAGCGCCGCCATGGGCGCCTGCTGGGTGAGCCGCGCCGCGACGAATCCCAACGCCAGCAAGGCGGCGCCCGCCACCGGCGTGCGCCAGCGCCAGACCGGTCCGAGCAGAGCGCGGAATCCCTCCTGCAGCATCGGCCAGGCGCGCGCCGCGGAGCGCTCCCGCGCGGGAGCTTCCTCCCGATAGACGGCCCGCATCAGATCGTGGCGGCATTCCGCCAGCAAACCCACTGGCGGCTCCAGTTCCCGCCGGTCCAGCACTTGCGCCAGCGCCTTTTGCCGCTCCAGCTCCGCGCGGCACGGGGCGCACCCCTCCAGGTGGTCCTCGATCTGCTCTTCTTCGGCCAGCGGCAGCTCGCCGTAGAAATACAGCGGAATGGCCTTGGCAACCTTTTCGCAGTTCATACAAAGTCTCCCAGTACGATCCGCATTTTTTGCGTGGCACGGAACAGGCAGTTCTTGGCCGCTTCCTCGCTCGTGCCCAGAATCTCTCCGATGTGCCGCAGCCGCAGCCCCTGGTAGTGCCGCAGCTCGAACACCGTGCGCTCCCGCGGCGTCAGGTCCCGCAGGGCCCCCTCGATGCGCTGGCTCAACTGGCGGTTGAACAGCTCGCGCTCGGGGTCCGCGTGCGCCGATTCTTCCTCGAACTCGTTGATCCGGTCCACCGGACCTTCAGAGGTCTCCACCACGGTGCCTTCTTCCTTCCTCACCTTCCGCTTCCGCAGGCAGTCCAGGCAGATGTTGGTCACGATGCGGTACAGCCAGGTATGAAAACTGCAATCGAAGCGGAACGAGTGGATGTTGCGGTAGACCCGCAGGAACGCCTCCTGGTAGACGTCCCGGGCATCCTCGGCGGAACGCAGCAGGTTCATAGCCAGCCGGAGCACACTTTGGTCGTATGCGCGTACCAGTTGCTCAAAGGCGTCCTGGTCCCCACGCTGTACCGCCCGGATTAGCCCGGCTTCGTCCGACTTGGGGCTCAACCTGGCACCTGCCGCTCCGGTTGCGTCCTGAGCCATAAGTTCTGCCAAAACAGCGTAATCCAAAGACCTGTAACTTCCGCTTCAGAACCTTGGACGAACCACCCGCAAAAGGGTCACGGAGATTGTCGGGTTTCTCACAAGTCGTCAGGAAGTCCTACACTTTCCAGCAGATCAGCTTCGGCTCGGTCATTTCCTCGATCGCGTACTTGGGTCCCTCGCGGCCCGTGCCGCTGAGCTTCACGCCGCCATAGGGCATCTGGTCCACCCGATACTGCGGCACCTCGTTGATCAGGAAACCGCCCACGTGCACCTGCCGCGCGGCGCGGAAAGCCTTCTGGATGTCCCGCGTGTAGATGCCCGCCTGCAAGCCGTACTCGGAGTCGTTCACCCGCGCGATGGCCTCGTCCAGGGAATCGTACGCATTGATGCCCACCACCGGGCCGAACGCTTCCCGGCAGGAAAGACTCACGTTCGGCGGCACGTCGGTGAGGATGGCGGGCTCTACCGTTGCCCGCCGCCGCTGCCCGCCCGTCAGCAACTTCGCGCCGGAGGCGACCGCCTCGCCGATCCAGTGCTCCACGCGTTCGGCCTCGCCCACGGTAATCAGCGAACTGATGTCCGTGGCCGAGTCGTGCGGATGGCCGATAGCCAGCTTGCGCGCCCCTTCCACCATGCGCTCCACCAGCTCGTTGCGGATCTTGCGGTGGGCAAAGACGCGCTGCACGGAGATGCACACCTGGCCGGAATGCGCGAAGCTTCCGGCCACGCACCGGGCCGCGGCTTCCTCCAGATCGGCGTCCTCCTCGATGATCACCGCCGAATTGGAGCCCAGTTCCAGGGTCACGCGCTTCATGCCCGCCAGGTTGCGGATGCGCAGCCCCACGTCCACGCTGCCGGTGAAGGTGATCATGGCCACGCGCTTGTCGAAGACCAACGCATCCCCCACCGACCCACCCGGACCGGTGATCACGTTCAGCGCGCCCCGCGGCAGCCCGCAGTCCTTAAAGATGCCGGCCATCAAAACGGCGCTGATGGGCGTGGCGGAGGCGGGCTTGTGCACCACCGCATTGCCACCCGCCAGGGCCGGCCCGATCTTGTGCATGGCCAGGTTCAGCGGGAAGTTGAACGGGGTGATGGCGGCCACCACGCCCACCGGCTCGCGGACCGTCATAGCCATGCGGCCCTTCCCCGCAGGGGAAGCGTCCATGGGCACCACCTCGCCGTGCAGCCGGTGCGCCTCTTCCGCCGAGAACAGCAGCGTGATGGCCGCGCGGTCTACCTCCAGCCGCGCTTCCTTAATGGGCTTGCCGGTTTCCGAACTGACCGCCAGGGCCATCTCTTCCCGCCGCTCGAGCAGCTTCTGATAAGCGCGCCGCAGCAGGCTGGAGCGCTCGTCCAGGGTCATCTCCCGCATCGCCGGCAGCGCCGCCGCCGCCGCCCCCACGGCCGCCTCCACCTCCTCTTTGGTAGCCTGGTAAATGATTCCGACCTCCGATCCGTCATAGGGGAGTTCCACGGGCTTCGGATGCGCGTTGGTCACTGGTTGGCCCGCGATGAACATGGGGTATTCCATGGCAGTCTTATAATAGCTCCCTCGGTGGCACTGGATGCCCGGCGAACGCCAATTTCCTGTCTTGCTGCTGTTCGCCCTGCCGCTTTCCGCGCAGGTGAATGTGCTGACCTATCAGTACGACAACACCCGCGCGGGCGCGAACCTGAAGGAGACCGTCCTCACGCCCGGAAATGTGAATGCGAACCAGTTCGGCAAGCTGTTCGCCTATCCAGTGGATGGCTATGTTTACGGCCAGCCGCTCTATTTGGCCGGCGTCCCGATGCCCGGCAAGGGCGCCCACAACGTGGTCTACGTGGCCACCGAGCACGACAGCGTGTATGCATTCGATGCGGATAGCAACGCCGGGCCCAACGCGGCGCCGCTCTGGCAGGTGAGCTTCCTCAATCCGGCTGCCGGCGTCACCACGGTGCCCTACCAGGACACCCGCTGCGATCAGATTGTCCCGGAGATCGGCATCACCAGCACGCCAGTGATCGACCCGGCGAGCGGCACGCTCTACGTGGTGGCCATGACGAAGGAGTCCCTGAAGGGCGTCGTCGGGTACGTGCACCGCCTGCATGCGCTGGATGTTTCGACCGGGGCGGAGCGGCCGGGCAGTCCCGTGACGATCCAGGCCTCCTATCCGGGCACAGGGGAGGGCGGCAGCACCCTGGTCTTCCAGCCCAGGAACTACAAGCAGCGGCCCGGGCTGCTGCTGCTCAACGGCGTGGTCTACACCGCCTGGTCTTCCCACTGCGACATCGGCGTCTACCACGGCTGGCTGATCGGCTACGATGCCCGGAGCCTCCAGCAGGTGGCGGTCTATAACAACACGCCCAACGGCAACGAAGGTTCCTTCTGGGCCAGCGGCGCCGCGCCGGCGGCGGACGCGGCGGGCAACATCTACCTGGTGGCCGGCAACGGCACCTTCGATTCCTCCACGGGTGGCCCCGACCTGGGCGAAAGCTACATCAAGCTCTCCCCCGCCGGCGGCCTCGCAGTGGCGGATTACTTCGCGCCCTTCAACGCCGCCGCCCTGAACGATGCCGATGTGGACGTCGGCTCGAGCGGCGTCGCCCTGCTTGGCGACGAGGCCGGCAGCAGCGCCCATCCGCACCTGATGGTAGGCGCCGGCAAAGAAGGCCGCATTTATCTGCTGGATCGCGACAACCTGGGCAAGCAACAGGCCGGCTCGGACAGCCAGATCGTGCAGTCCATCCCCGGCGTGATCGGGTCCCTGTTCGGCAACCCGGCCTACTTCAACCAAACCGTCTACTTTTGCGGCGTGGATCAAAGCATGATGGCCTTCCGGATGGCCAATGGCATGCTGCCCCCGACGCCGACCTCGCAGACCGCCGCCCGGTTCGCGTACCCGGGCTGCGTGCCCTCCATCTCGGCCAGCGGCACGGCGAACGGCATCGTCTGGATGCTGGAAGGCTCGCCCGCGCTGCACGCTTACGATGCCTCCAACCTGGCCAGCGAACTCTACAACAGCAACCAGAACCGCGGCCGCGATGCGTTGGGAAGCTATGTGAAGTTTTCTGTCCCCACGGTGGCAAACGGCAAGGTCTATGCCGGCACGCAGAACGCGCTGGCGGTGTATGGCCTGCTGTCCCCAGGCGGGACGGCGCTGGCCGCCACCAATGCCGCGAGCGGGGCGCAAAATTCGCTCGTCCCGGGCTCGATCGTCTCCATCTATGGCGCGAACCTTGCGTCCTCGGCCGCCGCTGCGCCCGCCTACCCCTTGCCCCTGTCGCTCGCGGGAATCACCGTCAGCATCGGCGGTTTGCCGGCGCCTCTGTTTTACGTCAGCCCCATGCAGATCAACGCCCAGGTTCCCTTCGCAGTCCCCGCGGGGGCCGCGACGCTCACGGTGTCTTCCGGCGGAGCGGCGATCGGCACGGCCGCGGTGACAATCCGGTCCACCGCCCCGGGTCTGTTCACGCTCGCGCAAGGCCGGGCCGCGGCGTTGAATCAGGACTACAGCGTCAACAGCCCGGGCCAACCGGCCGCAGCGGGCACGATCCTGGCGGCGTTTCTGACCGGCCTCGGCCCGGTGGACAACCCCGTCCCGGACGGCGCCGCCGCGCCCGCGAATCCGCTCTCGCAGACGATAGCTCCGGTGAGTGCCGCGATCGGCGGAGTGCCCGCACAGGTGGTCTTCTCAGGCCTCGCGCCGGGTTTCGCCGGCCTCTACCAGGTGAATCTCGTGGTGCCTCAACTGGCGCCCGGCGATTATCCGTTGGAGGTCTCCACCGGGGGCGGGAGCGGCAAGGCAGTGAGCAGCAATGCGGCTACCGTCAGCGTGCGATAGCCCGGCTCACTGACGCGGTTTCAAGAACCGGTCCATCCAGGCCAGTTCGCGCTGCATGGAATCGAACTGGTGCTTGGGCTCGTGGAAGCCGTGCCCTTCGCGGGGATAGCGCACCAGTTCCGTCTCGATGCCGCGGCGGCGCAGCGCCGTGTACATCTCCTCGGCCTGGGTGATGTGCACGTCGTTGTCGCTTTCCCCGTGCAGAAACAGGGTCGGCGTAGTCACATTCCTGACGCCGCGCAGGGGCGACCAGTGCCATAGCCGCGCGAAGTTGTCGTCATCCCAGGGAAAGCCGCGGAATTCCGTGTGCACCAGGTCCTGGTACAGCGAGGTGGCGTAGAAGCTGATCAGGTTGGAGAGGCTGGCAATGGCCACCGCGGCTTTGAAACGCTGCGTCTGGGTGATCACCCAGTTGGTCATGAAGCCGCCGTAGCTGCCGCCCATCACGCCCAGCCGGTTCCCATCCAGGTTCGCGTGCGTGCGCAGGGCATAATCCACGCCGGCCATCAGGTCCTGGTAGTCACCGCCGCCCCAGTCGTTGACGCAGCCGTCCGAGAACTTCTGGCCGTAGCCCGAACTGCCCCGCGGATTGATCGCCAGCGTAGCGTACCCCCGCGTGGCGCCGTACTGATAGCCCGGATTGAAAGCGTAGCCGTGCATGCCGTGCGGCCCGCCATGGATGGAGAGCAGCAGGGGTGCGAGACGCGTGGCGCCCTGGGCCGGGTAAAGCCAGCCCTCCACCTCGGCGCCATCGAAGCTGCGGAAGCGCAGGGTCTCGGGCTTCACCAGGTCCCAATCCCGCACCACCGCGGCGTTGAGTGACGTGATCGGCTGCGGCTGCCCGCCGCCCGCGGCCAGGCGGAAAATCTCCTTAGGAGCGGCCGGATCCGTCATTCCGAACCACAGCGCGCCGTCTTTGGCGCTCACCGAAACCGGCCCCGCCTGCGCCTCCCGGTCCACGAGTGCTACCGTGCGGCCCCCGGCCAGCGGTGTCCGGAAGATGACGGTCTTGCCGCGATCGCTGGCCGTATAGATCAGGCCGCGGCTGCCCGGGGTCCACTGCGGCGCCCCGCAGCGGCGGTCCAGGTCCGCGTTCAGTTCGCGCGCGGCGCCGCCCGCGAAAGGCGCCACCCAGATGTGCGCGTCTTCGGCCACGCTGTCGATGGTCGTGAGGTCGCGCTTGGTGGCGTTGTAAGCGATCCAGCGCCCGTCCGGCGAGACCGCTGGGTTCATCTCCACGCCCGGCGTGCGCGTGATCTGCCGCACCGCGCCGGTGGCCACGTTCACCGCGAAGATGTCGTAGTTGAGCCGGGCGTCCGGTTCGGGCTCATGGTTCGAAAGGAACACGATCTCCGCGCCGTCGCCGCCCCAGTCGATGGAGTGCTCGTCGAAGCGGCCCGAAGTGATCGCCCGCGGCGTTCCGCCCCCCGCCGGGACCACGTACAGGTGCGTGCGCCGCCCGTCCCACATCGCCGTGCGGGTCTTGTACTGCATGCGCGTGATCACCAGGGGATCGGCGGGCGGCGGCACAGGGTCGAGCGTGCCCGCGAAAGCCAGTTGGCGGCCGTCCGGCGACCACGCCAGCATGTTGCCGGCCTGGGAGAGGAAGGCGTTGCTGTGCTGGTAAGCGCACACGCGCACGGGTTTGGCGTCGCCCAGGCGCAGGACCCACAGCGCGTCATGAGCCAGAAACGCGAGGCGGCTGCCGTCCGGCGACCAGCGTACGCTGGAGACGCCCTCCGGAGCCCCGGGCACGGGAGCCGCCGCGCCGCCCGCGGCAGGCACCTGCACCAGCCGCGTGGTCACCCGATTGGCCTTGACGTCCCGTGTGCTGACCGTGAAAACCACCGTACCCCCGCCGGGCGAGACCTGAATTTCGCCGAGGTCTTCGAGGGCGAAGACATCCTCCGCCCGGATCGGGCGAGCCTCCACGGCAACCGAAAATACAAACAGGAGTGCAACCGCCGGCCGAATGCGCATGAGAACTATGGTAGGACAACCGGCTACATTTCGAAGAAATTCCGGATTCCCGTGTCCACAGGCTTTCCCCCGGGGATGCCGCGGAAGCCGGCAAAACGAATTCCGCCTGGCGTTTTGGCTCTACCGCACCCACGGCTCGTTTGAAGAAGGGTCGCGCTGGCGCCAACTGCGGTCAGGGAACCCGAAGCGGGCTTCGAGCTCAAAATTCTTCCTGCGCCCTGACGGGCCTCGGGGGTCACCCAAAACCAGCCAGTTTGCAGGCCGGTTTTCCACCGATTTAATTTCCTAATTTATAAAATTTAATAATGGAGCCGCAGTTCAGGACAAGCTTGTCGCCGCTTAAGTCGCTGTCCACTCCATATATATGTCCAACATCAGGTACAGCCTGCCTGACTACAGGCCGCTGGAGCACGGGGGTCCACATTGCGGTTGATTTATTGAGAATGTTGATGCTCCAAATATCCAATCCGGCTTGTCGGCCTGTTGGAGGAATATACTGCAACGAGCTTAAAAACGCGTCCCCTTTATCCGTCAAGCCGAAACCATAGCCACGGGACCTATCACCGGGGGGATTTACAGAGATATCCATCAGCACCACGCCTTGCAGCGAGATTTCAATATATCTACCAGCTCGGGGTGAATACCATGCTACGCGATCCTTCGATACCCGCAGCAGGCTGCTATGTTCAGATGGAATTATCGGATCAGGGAACGATGATTGCGGTACGAACGCGGCGAGGAGCTTGCCCTGTTGGTCGAAATGACGGAATACGCCAGCATCAGGGGGACCATTCAACTGCTGCCCAGCCGTCCAAAGAGTGCCGTCGGGAGCGATAGCTATCCGCCGCGGCCTGTAATAGGAAGTGCGGCTAATTATGGAGTTCGTACCGTCCGAGGAGATCCACGCGATGAAAAAATCACCTCGGCCGTCTGCATCAATGGCCGATCCGGAGAGTGCGATTTTCGTTCCATCGAAGCTGCGGTCCCAGTCATAGATGTTCTCAGAACTGGCACCTGGCAGTTGAAAAGATACGGAGTATGTTCTCTGACGTTCTACAATCCAAATTATGGGATTAGTCGCGTTGTTTGCATACTGGACGGCCACCACGGCACCATGGCTCCATTTCGGTATCCGCATGGCTTTCCATGACAATGAGAACGGCATATCCTCGACCCAAGTTAGTGATGTTGCGCCAAAGGCTGAAACAAGCGATACACTAGCCAAGAAAAGCATTGAGACACATGTAATAAACCTACAGCGCATAGTCATTTCTTTAATGCTCGTCTGCTAAGCGCGACTACAGAAACCCTAATCATGGACAGACACACTCCTGAAGATAGCAGCAGTAGCTACAGTTGACGTCACCGGTTTGCTGCCATCCAGATTCTGACAGTATGTCTTGATACCACTGAGTTCCATAGCCATCAGCACCACACTCAGTGCAACCAATCTCGTCCACGGCACTTCCAGGACAATCGTTGCAACCGCTCTCAGAACAACCTTGCGCATGGACAACCCTGGTAAATATATTTGTGAGAGAATCAGCGTGGTCACAGCTTCTTTCGCGCCGACTCTTTGAATGCCAAGTGAAGACTTCTAGGCGCTTAGGGTTCGGGGCCAAATCGGCAAAAAACGAAGCCAATGACGTTCCGGATGAGGTAACAAACTGTATACGCTGTCTGTGTCGACCGCTGAACTGCGAAACCATTTTTTCTTTCGGTGGGATTGGTGCCAGGGTCGCAACAAGCGCTATTCCTAACACTATTACCGTGAGCCCCGCAGTCCGAATGAAGCCCGGAAGTCGTTGCATCTCAGTACACCTCGCCTCGGACGTACACGAACAACGTGGTGTTAACATTTCAATGATTACCTCATCTTCCTACGAAAGGTAAAGGATTTTTTTAGTTTGCTCTCCTGTCTTCTTCTTCGGTATATTTCGTCACACTCCCAGAGATTCCGTAATGGCGGCCGAAACTGTTTGGGTGTGGCTACTTTAGAACGACGGGTAAGTCATGTGGAATGAGTGATTTGTGGCCAAATGAGCCGTCCTTCATGAACGGAAAAAGTGCGGGATATGAGTAATATCCCCCGGCTGCCGACCACCCTCTAATCGATGCGGCGCTCCAACAACTTCGAACAGAAGGGTTTTCTCGTGACACCGGAAGATGTTGCACGACTTTCACCGCTGGTCTTCGACCACATCAACGTGCGGGGCCGGTACGCTTTTGCGGTACCCGAGGCGGTTCAGCGTGGTGACTTACGACCGTTGAGGAATCCGTCAGATTTGGCCGAAGAGGTCGCCTGACTCCTTACCTGACTCCTTAAGCGACTTTTCTGTTCCATTGCTCCCCAACACCCGTATTCCGTGGCTGCAAACGCTCCTGAACTGAGAGCTTGGTATATTCATACGGTAGGCACAGACAGCGCTAAGAAGGGGTGGTAGTATAGGCGCCCGGCGTGCGCGTCATCTGCCGCACCGCGCCGGTGGCCACGTTCACCGCGAAGATGTCCTAGTTGAGCCGGGCATCCGGTTCGGGCTCATGGTACTGCATGCGCGTGATCACCAAGGGATCGGCGGGCGGCGGCGCAGGGTCGAGCGTGCCTGCGAAAGCCAGTTGGCGACCGTCCGGCGAGGACAACCGGCTACATTTCGAAGGAATTCCAGCCGGCCGCCAGTTCCTTAGTCCGGCCTTGCCACAGGAATTCGCCGGTGACCCCTTCGGGCAGCGTGACCTCCGCGGCCAGTTTGCCGTCCCGCAGGCGGAGACTCACCGCCACTTCGCCCCGCGGGTGCGGAATCGCTCCCGCCGCCGAGGTCAGCTTTCCGAGAAACGGCCGGACGATCACGCGGCGGAAGCCGGCCGCCGCCGAATCGATCCCCAGCACCGTGCGAAACAACTCGTAGTTGGGGCTGGATCCCCAGGCGTGACAGTCCGACCGTGTGGGATCTTCCTGCTCCGCCCAGGTGGTCAGCCCGCGCGCCAGCATGGCGCGCCACGGGCTCAGAAGGTCCAGGTAGCGGTCGCCGCCCCCGGCGTGGTGCAACGCGGAATACAGATAGAACCGGAAGTAGATGGAAGCCTGCACCAGCGAGCCGTCATCCACCACACGGTCGATCAGGTCGCGGGCCTCGGGCCCCCGGATGACCTCTGCCAGCACGGCCAGCGCGTTGGCGTGCTGCGAAAATTCGGTCTTCTCCGGAGTATCGGCAAACATGCGCCTTCCGGCGTCCCAATACAGCTCGCGCACGGTGCTGCGCAGCCGATCCGCGGCCTCTCGATCCTCCACCGCCAACGCTTTCGAGCCCAGCGCCTCTTCCAGATCGGCGGCCCACGAATACGCCAGCGTGAGTTGCAGATCGACAGGCGCGGAACTGCCGCCCGCCCCGGACGGAGGCACGCCGCTCCGCCACTGCCGGGTCCAGTCGATGAAGTTCCACCACGGCAGCCGGCCCAGCGATCCCTCAGTCTGCTGGCGCGCGGCGAAGAACGCGAGCACCGCCCGCGCGCCGGGCAGCATCTGCCTCACGAACGCCGGATCGTCCTGGTACATCCAGTAATCGTGCAGCATGCCGATCCACCACAGCGAAAACGGCGGAATGTACTGCTGCAGGCGCGAGGGCGCGCGGCTGTAGGTGGCCCCTTCGGCGGTGCGCGAGGAGTCGATCTGCTCGATTGCGTTGCGCATCAGGCGCGCGTCGCCGCTCGAATAGAGCGAAACCAGCGCCTGCACGCGCGTGTCACCGACATACTGCAACTGCTCCCAATACGGGCAGTCCATGTACGTCTCATGGGCGCACAGCCGCGCCGTGCGCCAGCCTACGTCCAGAATCTTCGCGAGTTCCGGCGGCCCGCCCTGAAAGCGCGCCTTGCGCTCGAACGGATAACCGTCATAAACGCCGCGCAGGTCCTCCACCACCAGCGGCTCGTCCCGCGTGGTGATCGCGAACTGCACGTAGCGGTAGGTGCGCCACCACAGGGGCCGGAACAGGCGATGCTCCCCGCCGTCCGGCAGGAACACATCGCTGAAGCCGCGAAACTCCTTGCCTTCTATTTCGTCGCGGTTGCCCTTGCCTCCCCCGGGCAGAAACAGCGCTTCGGCATAAGCCAGCGAAATCTCCGCGCCTTGGCCGCGGCTTACCACCAGCTCCGGATACGCCGTGGTCAGGTAGGCCTGGTCGAGCAGCAGCGTGGCCCGGGTGTGCGCCGGCACTTCCCACCTCACCACGCGCGCGGGAAACCCCTCCGGCACGGCCACGCCCTCGGCGCGGCGCGTCTGTGCCAGCCGCTCGGGCCGGTTCTCCATGGGCGGAATGGATCGCGGCACCAGCATCCAGCGGCTGGGAGCGTCCTGCGCGTCGCGGGGGGCGCCGGCAGGCCCCACGCGCGCCCCCGGCCAAGCGGAGTCGTCGAAGTCCGCCTGCTCCCAGCCCCACGGATAGCGCGCCCCGTCCACCCGGTCGCCCGGATCGATGGCCAGGTAGCCGCGCAGCACCTCGCGGGGAAGCGGCACGGCGCGGTAGGCTTCGTCCCGGAGGCACTTCCACTCGCCGTTGGTTTCCGCCACCCGTTCGGCGGCGCTGTCGCCTTCCACGAGCAGACCGGTCTCGAAGGTAATCTGCGCCTGCGCCGCCGCCGAGGAATAGTTCCACACCACCGCCGCCAGCACATTGCGCCCCGCCCGGAGATACGGCGCGATGTCCACGGTCTCGTAGCGCCAGTGGTTCAAATCGCCGCGCGCCGGACCCACGCTCGCCCGCGCGCCGTTGACGAATAGCTGATAGCGGCTGTCCGCCGTCACATAAATCCGGAACGCCGGCGGCACGGCCGCGAGCTGGAAGGTCCGCCGGAAATGGTACACCCCGTAATCGTGCGGCGAGGTGTGCGGTACGGAAATCCAGCGGGCGCTCCACACCCGCGAAAGCAGATCCGCGTCCGCGGCGCACGCCAGCGGCACGCACGCCAGCAGAGCCAGGCACGTCTTCATGAGGCCTCAGGCGTAACTCGATGCCGCCGAGACGTTCCGCGCCCGGCGCTCGCGCGCGGCCCGCTCCAGGTATCCGCTTTCCCGAAACGCACGCAGCGGATCCTCGGGCAGCCCCTTGGACCGCCGCCACTCCCGGATGGCCGGCCGCACGTCGGTGGCGAAAGCGTCCTTCAGGCACTCCTCGGCATCCACCAGCTCGGCCCTCGCCTGGGCCAGCGCCAGCTTGCCGTGATCCACCAGCGAGGCCTTGGCGAACAGTTCCTGCGCCATGACCGCGGTCTGGATCATCTCCTCGGTCTTCTCCTTGAGATTGTGGCTCTGGTCGATCATGTAGGCGATATCCGCCCGCTGGCCGGTCTCCCATTCGTAGAAGGCGATCTCGTGGAAGATCCGAAACACCTGGTAAGGGTCGATGGAGCCCAGCGTCAGGTCGTCGTCCGCATACCGCCGGTCGTTGAAGTGGAAGCCGCCCAGCATATTCTCCGCCAGCAGCCAGGCCACGATCTGCTCGATGTTCTGCGCCTGGTAATGGTGCCCCGTATCCACCAGCACCCGCGCCTGCGGTCCCGCCGCGCGGGCCAGCAGCAGCGACATGCCCCAGTCCGCGATATCGGTGTGGTAGAAGGCCGGCTCGAACGGCTTGTATTCCACCAGCAGCCGCTGGTTCGGCGCCATGCGGCCGTGGGCCGCGGCCAGCCCCTCGATGAACCACTCGCGGCGCTTGCGGATGTTGGCCGTGCCGGGGTAGTTCGAGCCGTCCGCGAACCACAGCGATATGTCCCGGCTATTCACCGCCGTGGCGATCTCGATGCAGTCCAGGATGTGCCGCAGCGCGGCCTTGCGCACCTCCGGATCCGGATTCCCGAGCGAGCCGTGCTTGTAGATCTGGTCCTGGAACACGTTGGGATTGATGGCCCCGACGCGCACGCCGTGCTCCGCGGCCAGGCGCGCCACCTCGCCGGCGCTATCCTTCCCGCGTGGGAAGTCCCACAGCACGTGCACCGCCACGGTCGGGCAGCAACCCGTGAACTTGTGCACCTGGCCGGCATCGCTGAATTTCTCCGCCGTGCTGGTGGCCGCGGCGGCCTGCTGGAACTTGCCGAAACGCGTTCCCGTGTTGGCGAAGCCCCACGAGGGCAGCTCAATCCGGAACCCTTCCAGCGCGCCCCATATCCTCTCTTCCTGCAGCTTTGCAACCATGCGATCACCTCCAAAGGAGCGGTAAGTCCGATTATACTGTGGGGCGGACAGTTCCGCCCGGCGGCTTGTTACCATCGGAACAGGGGATGCAGACTGAGGAATTATCTCTCTACGACGAACTAGCCCGCCAGGTGGTTCCCCACCTGAACGAGCTGGCCGCATGCCGCTCCACCGCGCAACTGGAGGCGCATCCGCGATACCGCAGCCTCGCGCCGGTGATCCAGGCCGCCCTCGCCACCCTGGACGCCGGCGATTTCACGCGCGCCCCGGCCCCGGCCCGCCCGCGCTACCGCCTCCTGGCCTGGAACATCGAACGCGGCGCGGAGTTCGAGGGCCAGTTGGAAGCGCTGCGCGCGCACCCCTACCTGCGCACCTGCGACGTCCTGCTGCTCACCGAAGCCGACCTGGGCATGGCCCGCTCCGGCAACCGCGCCGTGGCCCGCGAGCTGGCGAGCGAACTGGGCATGCACTACGCCTTCGCGCCCTGCTATCTGAACCTCACCAAAGGCTCGGGCATGGAGTCCCGGACACCGGGCGAAAACTCCCTGGGCCTGCACGGCAACGCCATCCTGAGCCGTTATCCCCTGCGCCGCATCCGCGCCATCCCGCTGCGCAACGGCATCGATAAGATGGCCAGCCCCGAGCGCCGCATCGGCAGCCAGGCGGCCGTAGCCGCCGAAGTCGTGTTCCCCAACCTCCAAGTGACGGCCGTCTCCGTGCACCTGGACGCCCAGTCCACGCAGCGCCACCGCCGCGACCAGATGCGCAGCGTGCTCGACCAACTGGATCCCGCCGGACCCGTGATCCTGGGCGGCGACTGGAATACCAGCACCTACAATTCCTCGCACGCCTTCTTCGCCATCATGGGCTTCTGGCTGCGGGTCTCGATGGGCGTCGACAACGTAATCCGCAACCATTACCTGCATCCCGACCGCAAGTTCGAGCGCGGGTTGTTTCGCCTGCTGGAGGAACGCGGCTTCGATTACCAGCGCTCGAACCGCCTGGGCGAGCACACCGGCTGGTATTCCGTGGACGACGTGAAAACCCGCCAGGCCCTGGGAGACTGGGTGCCCGCCTGGTGCTTCGCCTTCATCCGCTGGGCGCTGCGCAACCACGGCGGGCACTGCCCCATCAAGCTCGACTGGTTCGCCACCCGGGGCCTGCGCCCGGAGCATCCCGTGATCGTGCACGAAGTGCGCGAAGGCCGCACCGTGCCGCTCTCCGATCACGATGCGATCGGCGTGGACGTAGTGGTCTGAGCGTTGATATAGTTTTCTCCTTATGGCCATCAGCCGCCGTACCTTCCTCGGCCAGACCGCCGCCGCCCTGAGCGCGCAAAGCAGAAAAGGCCGCCTGGTCATCGACACGCACCTGGAAGTCTGGACCATCGACCCGCGCTTTCCCTTCCACCACCCCGAGCATCCCGAAGCCAAGCCCACGATGGACGCCACCATCGACGACCAGGTGGCCGACATGCGCGAGTTCGACATCCGCTACACCGTGCTGGTAAACCCCCGCTATTACGGCTGGGACAATTCCTACATCAGCTATTCCCTGCACCGCTATCCCAAGCTGTTCGTGGCCCACGGGCTCATCAATCCGGAAGATCCCAAGGTGGCCGACAACCTGCGCTACTGGGTGAAGGAGCATGGCTTCCAGGGCATGCGCTTCAGCCCCATCTATCACCCCAAATCCACCTGGCTCAACGACAAGGGGCAGTATCCGCTGTGGCGCGAGGCGGAAAAACTGGGAGCGGTCTTCAATTACTACATCCTGCCGCACCAGATGCCCATGCTGGAAGAGATGGCCGGCCGCTTCCCCGGCGTCAAAATCGTGGTGGACCACCTGGGCAAGCCGGACCTGAAGTCCCCCGACCCCTGGCCCGAGTTCCGCAAGATGTTCCGCCTGAAACGCTTCCCGCAGGTTTGGATCAGCGCCTCGGAACCCTACGAGCTGTCCCTCACCAAGCAGTTCCCCTATCGCGACACGTATCCTTTCTTCAAAGCCGTGTACGAGGAATTCGGCGGCAAGCAGCTCATCTGGGGCACGGGATATCCGCGCCCGCGCTGGGAACTGCCGCTGGACAAGGAACTGGAGTTCGTCGATTCCGTGCTGGACTTCTATACCGCGGCGGACCGCGAACTGCTGCTGGGCCGCAACGCGCTCCGCATCTGGAAGTTCCCCAAAGACGCGCCGGACCGCTTCACCCCGCAATCCGGTAAGCGATAAACTGCTCGTTTTCGAAGACCGGGGTCAGGCCCGGCACGCGCTGGTTGGGCCGCACCACCACGTAGTCGATGCCCAGGCTGCGCAGGCGGGCGGCGTCCTGCGCGGCAAACGGCCGCGTCATGGTCTGCTGCCAGCGCGTCCACCACATCTCGCCCAGCTCCCGCAGGTAATTGACCTGCCCGCCGCCCTTCCAGTCCACGTAGACGGCCCGCAAAGCGTCGCACCGGAAGATGCCCGGCGAGAGGTCCTTGCCCGCGTTCGCGAACAGGAAGACCGCGTCGCGCGGAGTGGCTGTGCGCGCCCAGGCGGAAAGCCGTGCCAGTGCGGGGGTGTGCAGCCGCGGGTAGCTCACCACCTTGCCCAACGTGGGAATCAGAAAAAAACCCGCCAGCATGGCGGCTGCCAGCGCGGGTCTCGCCCAGCGGAACTGCCGCGCCAGGCCCGCGCAAACAAGACAGGCGCCCGCCGCCAGCAGCAGCACCACCAGAATCCGGTTAGCCGGCGGCACTTGCAGGATGGCGGTATTGACCGGGATTGTGTAGGCCAGCGCGAACCACGCCAGGCCTTCCGCCCAGCGCCGTTTCGCGGCGGCGCGGCATCCGGCCGCCGCGGCGGTGAACTGCGCCATCAGCGTCAGGAACAGCAGCGCCCGCAGCGGCTGGAACTGCGGCACCAGCCCCCACTTCAGGCGCTCCAGCAGCACCCAGGAAACCGGCATGCTCAGCAGGCCCACCAACGGCAGCCCGAGCAGAAAAAAGCGCAGCTCCGGCGACACCTCGCGGCGCACGCGCAGGTATCCCGCCGCGGTGGCCGCCAGCAGAAACAGGTACTGTGGCAGCCAGTCGCGCCACCACGCCGAGATGTACACGTAGGAGGCCCGCATGCGCTGCAGCATCTCCTGCTCCGGCGTCAGCCGGGCAAAAAAGATCTGCGCCTCGCCGATCCCCGCCTGGTGGCGGGAGGCGATGAGCAGCGTCACCGCCGCCACCAGCAGCGGGACAAAAGCGTACAGCCTGCGCCGCATCAGCTCCGGCTTGGAGGGCTTGAGCGCCAGGCAGAAGTAGACTCCCCAGAATGGATACACCGTGGGCGGATGGATCAGAAACGCCGCCGCGCCGGCGATGCCCGCCGCCAGGTAACGCGCGTGCGCCATCAGCCCGACCCCCAGCACCAGCAGCGGCACGGCGAAACCGCGCGGATTGGGCTCCAGTTCCAGGAACATCACCGCCGGGCCGCCGATCATCGCTCCCAGCGCGAAAATCCCGGCCACCAGCAACGCCGGCTCCGCCGCCAGCCCCAGCCCCGTGGCCATCAGGTAGATGCCCCAGATCCCCAGCGCGCGGGTGGCCACCTGCTGGCCCTCCAGCACCCCGCGGAAACCCCACCCCGTCAGGCGGCGCAGACCCAGCGCCACCTCGTCGTACAGCGTGAAGGTCACGTGCGGCCGCAACACCAGCATGTCTTTGTCGAGCACCGCGGGATCCCGCAAGTGCTCCAGGATGGGCACGTAGATCTGCGTGTCCTGCTGGATCCAGGTGTGCCCCGGGAATTGCACGAAGCTGAGAAGCGTCAGGACGAGGATCGCCGCAGCGACAACTACGGGCTTCATTGCGGCGGTGTCTTCTCCAATTGCTGCCGCGCCCAGACACGGTTGGGGTCCAGCTCCAGAGATCGCGCGAATGCCTTACGCGCCTCCGCCGGCTGATTCTGCTTGCGCAAGGCCAGTCCCAGCCAAAGGTACGCTTCGGCCGACTGGGGATCCAGCTCCGCGGCCTTGCGGAAATCTGCGATCGCCAGGTCCAGGCCTCCGCCCAAGCCCGCCGGCAGGTAGTAATTGCCCACCCCGCGCGCCAGGTAAGCCCGCGAAGATCGCGGATCGAGTTCCAGCGCCTTGGCGATGGCGTCCCGCGCGCGTTTGCCGTAGCCCAGTCCGGCCAGCACGTTGGCTGGAATCACCTGACCGCAAAGCGTCCCGAGCACGCGGTGATATTCCGCCACGTTGGGCTTGAGCGCGATGGCCCGCTCAGCGGCCTGGATACCCGCCTCCGCCGCGCGCTGCGCTTCTTTCTTATCCTTCCGTTCCAGCGCCACCTCTCCCAGGTAGGAGCAGGCCAGCGCCGCGCGATAGTGCGCCTCGGCATCGCCGGGCGCCTTCACCGCCGCCGCCGATAAGTCCGCCACCACCTTTTCGAGCCCGGCCACGTCCTGCCGGTCCCGGGCCATCTCCAGCCCGTCCGGCGCGCCGCCCCACAATCCCAGCAACAGAAAAAATGCGTACATCTTTATTTATTACAGCGCAGCTTTTTTATTACAGCGCAGCTACGCGGCGGTGCACCAGCAGGAAATAGCCCGCCAGGCCCACCAGCAGCAGGCCGTTCACGGCCAGCACTCCCGGAGCCGTAAAAATGGGCACCAGCCACCCGGTTACCAGGCTGCCGAATGGCATGCCGCCGCGAAAGGCCACGTTATACACGCTCATTACCCGCCCGCGCATGTCATCGGAAGTGATGAGCTGTACCAGCGAACTGATGCTCGAAAACACCGCGATCAGGCACAATCCGGCCAGGAACAGCAGAATGCAGCTCCACACCAGCGATCGCGACAGGGCGAAGCCGCTGATGCCGACTCCCAAGCACGCCAGCATGCATAGAGCCACCAGCCCTTTCCGCTGGATGTTTCCCAAACCCGCCACAATCAGGGCCCCGCTAATGGACCCCAGCCCCGAACAGACCAGAAACACCGTGAAGGTGGCCGGCCCCTGGTGAAAGACGTCCTTGGCGAACACCGGCAGAAAGGTGATCATCGGAATCGCCAGCGCCGTCATGCAGAACGCCAGCGCGATGAGCGCCTCCATGGCTCCCTGTTTGCGAATAAAGCCGAAGCCCTGCCGCATGCTGGCCAGAATCGACTCCGCCGTCCGCGCCGGAACGAATTTCACGCGCAGCAGGTACAAAGAAATGATCACCGCGATAAAGGAGACGCCGTTCAGGAAAAAGCACCAGGCCGCACCCATTTGCGTCAGGGCCAAGCCCCCCAGCACCGGCCCGATCACCCGCGCCAGGTTGAATTGAATGGAATTCAGCGCAATGGCATTTGGCAAGTCGTTCTTCTCCACCAGGGTGGGCACCAGCGACAGGTAGGCCGGCCCGCCGAACGCCTGCGCAAACCCTGCCACGAAGGACAGGCACAGAATGTGCCACACCTGCACCGTTTTGGTGCCGATCAACACCGTCAGCACGAACGCGCAGGTCATTTGCACATACTGCGATCCGAGCAGAATGCGCCGCCGCTCGATGCGGTCCGCCACCACGCCGCCTACCAGGGAGAACAGGAAGATCGGGATCTCCCCCAGAAACGCGTCCAGCCCCAGCAGGAACGGCGAACCGGAAATGGAAAGGACCAGCCAGCTCTGGGCCACCTTCTGCATCCAGGTGCCGATGCTGGAAGTGCACGCGCCTACCCAAAGCAGACGGAAATCGCGGTAGAGAAAGGCTTTGAAGACCCGGCCGAACACTCGTTCTCCGGCCTAGGGAAGCGGCTTCTCGCGATGGATCAGGTGCAGGATGTTCCCGTCGAGATCGGCAAAAAATACCAGCCGGTTGCCCTGGTTGTTGAAGGGCTCGGTCAGGAATTGCACGCCCAGTTGCTTCAGGCGCGCGTGCGCCGCGTCGAAATCGTCCACCATGATGGCCAGGTGCCGGATGCCCGGATCCTTCATCCGCTGCGGGGCACGGTCCCCCTGCGAGGGGATGATCTCCAGCATGGTGCCATTGGCCGCCTTCACGAAATAATTGCCGTCGTAGTCGTAATTAATGTGGAATTCAAGATGATCCACGTACCACTGCGCCAGCTTGCGGGGATCGGGAGACGCGATGGCGGTGTGCTCAAGTCCATGGAACATACGATGGATTGTAACAGGAAAGCGGTGCCGCGTCCCCTCGCGAAAATGGGAGCGGCGGGGGGAGCCGCCCCGCTTTCGCGAGTCCAGGGGACAGCCTCCGAGTCTGTCCCCAAGAACGCCTCCCGCCGGCGCCGTCCACGGGAGGAAGAATTTTCGCCTCGCCGGCGCCTCTGCACTCCCTTGAGCAAGAGACCTGCCAAATGAAGCCGCCTTCATTGCCGATTGTCTCGGCGCACCGCGCGGCGGTATGATACTCCCACAAGCAAGGCCCATCCCACGCAAAGGAGGCAGTGTATGCTCACTCGACGGAGTTTCGCGGCGCGCGCCGGCATCGCCGCCGCGATTGCGCGCATGTTGCCGGAAATGGCCTACGCGCAACGCGCGCTGGTCCAGGGCGATTTGCCCAAGGACATGGTCTGGCTGAACGCCAACGAAAATCCTGCCGGACCGCCGGCTTCTTCGATCCGGGCCATGTCCGAAGTCCTGCCCTCCGCCTGGCGCTACCACTACCAGGAATTCCGCGATTTCTACGACCAGCTTGCGCGCAGCGAAGACCTCTCCGCCGACCGGATCCTGGTGGGCGCCGGTTCGAGCGAGGTCCTGCACGCAGCGGTGGAAGCCTTCACGGCTCCGGACCGGCCCTTCGTGTGCATCCACCCCACCTACGAAGGCCCAACGGAGGTGGCGCGCGCCCTGGGCCGCACCGTCATCCGCGTACCGCTGGCGTCTAATTATGGGGCCGACGTGCACAAGCTCGCCGAGGCGGCCGAGCAATCCAAGGCCGGCGTGGTCTACCTCTGCAATCCCAACAATCCCACCTCGGCGGTCACCCCCAAAGCGGAGATCGCCTGGCTGGTAAACAATCTCCCGGCTGAAACCATCCTGCTGATCGACGAGGCCTATATCCACTTCGGCGAAACACCGGAACTGGAGACCGCGCTGGTGCACGTGCGTCAGGAACGCAACGTGGTGGTCACGCGCACCTTCTCCAAGATCTACGGGATGGCGGGCCTGCGCGCCGGCTTCGCCTGCGCCCGTCCGGATCTCATCGCCCGCCTGGCGCCCTTCCGCAACAACGTGATCTCTATCGTAACCGTGCGCGCGGTGCTGGCGGCCATCGCCGAAAACCAGACTTTGGTCCCCGAGCGCCGCGCCGCGCTCGCCCGCACGCGGCGCAACCTCTGCGCCTGGCTGCGCGAGCGCAATGTGGGCTATATCCCGCCGAACGCCAATTTCATGATGATCGACGTGGGGCGCGATGCCCGCGAGTTTGTCTCCCGCATGCCTGCCATGGGCGTGGCCGTCGGCCGTCCCTTCCCGCCCCTCGACAACATGCTCCGCGTCACCATCGGAACCGAAAGTGACATGGAGAAATTTCGCGAAGTTTTTTGGAAAGTCTATAACGGATGAAAACTCTCTCCCTCTTGCTGTTGAGTGCCGCCGCGCTGGCGGCCGCCAACGTGGAAGTGGTCTTCCCTCCGGGCGCCAAGCCCGTGGGTCCCTATAGCCCCGGCATTTTGGCCGGTGAGTTCCTGTACGTCTCCGGCCAGGGCGCGCGACAGCCCGACGGGCAGTACCCGCCCACTTTCGAGGGACAGGTCAAGCAGTGCCTGGAGAACATCAAGACCATCGTGGAGGCCGCGCACCTTACGATGGACCACGTGGTCTACACGCAGATCTACCTCAGCGACGTTTCCAAGTACGAGCTCATGAACCCGGTGCTCGATCAGTATTTCGGCCGGAATCCACCGGCCCGCGCCACCGTGGGGGTCTATCGCCTGCCCGTGGAAACACCCGTGGAAATCAGCGCCGTGGCCGTGCGCGACCTGTCGCGCAAAAAGGCCATCATTCCGCCCAGCTATAAGATCGCCGGGCCGTTCGTCCCCGGCGTGCAGGTTGGCGACCGCGTGTTTATTTCCGGCTTCCTGGGCCGCGATCCGGCCACCGGCAACGTTCCAGCCGATCCCGCCGCGCAGGTGCAGCTCGCCCTGGACCGTTTCCACACCGTGCTGGCCGCCGCGGGCATGGACTGGGGCAACGTGGTGTTCGTCAACCCGTACCTCACCAGCGAAATTCCCATGGGGGTGATGAACCGCGTGTACGCCCAGCACTTTGAATTCGGCAACACGCCGGCGCGCGCCACCATCCCGGTGCACGCCCTGCCCCTGGGAGCGCATATGGAATTCACCGGCATCGCCGTGGCCGGCGCCGCGAACCGCCGCGCTGTCCGCCCCAAGAACATGGCCGCCAGCCCCACGGCCAGCCCTTGTGTCTTCGCCGGAGACACGTACTACTGTTCCGCGAAATCCGGATTCATTCCCGGACCAAACGGCGGCATCTGGGCGGCGACCGTCGAGGACCAGGTTCGCCAGACCATGCGCAACCTCCTGGACGGGCTGGAAGAAGCCGGCCTGGATTTCTCCCACGTAGTGGCCAGCAACGTGTACCTCGACAACATCGACGACTTCTCGAAAATGAACGGCGTATACGGGAAGTACTTCAAGGATGCGCCGCCCACGCGGACCACAGTGTGCCCGCTGCCCCCGGTGGAGCGCAAACTCGATCCTGCCGGCCTTTCTCCGAAGCTGGAAGAGATTTCCATCATCGCCGTGAAATAGCCCGCTCCCTGCGGCCGCGGCGCGGTAACTGACTGTTCGCGTCTTGCAGCAGGTAACGGGCCCTCCCTATGCCGATCGGCATAGCCGAAAAGCCGCCGTTCGGCAATCGTGCGCCCATGGGACCCTCCGGTATACTCCGGGGGAAAGAATCCCATGGAATCCACATCTCCTACCGGGCTCCAAACGGAACGGCCTCCCGCACCGCCGGAGGTCCACCCCGCCAAGCGGCCTTCTTCTTCCCGGCTCGGCCGCTGGCTTTTCCTGGCCGCCCTGGCGGGCGCCGCCGCCTACTACTATTACGGGCCGCGTCTCAAGCCGCCCCAACCGGCCGCGTCCGCGCCCGCCCGCGCCGGCTTCCGCCGCGGCCCGGGCATCATCCCGGTGGTCACGGCCAAAGCGCAACGGGGCAATATCGGGGTCTACTTTAATGGCCTGGGCGTGGTCACCCCCATCTACACGGTGACGGTGAAAAGCCGCGTAGACGGCCAGCTAATGCAGGTGCTCTACACCGAAGGCCAGCCCGTGCGGGCCGGCGACCTGCTGGTCGAGATCGACCCCCGCCCCTTCGAGGTGCAGTTGACCCAGGCCCAGGGGCAGCTCATGCGCGACCAGGCCCTGCTCGCCAACGCGCGCGTGGACCTGGCGCGCTATCAGACCCTGTTAAAGCAAAACGCCATCCCGGAGCAGCAGTTGGCCACCCAGCAGGCTCTCGTCGCGCAGTATGAGGGCGCGGTCAAGGCCGACCAGGGCCAGGTCGATAGCGCCCGGCTCAACCTGGTGTACTGCCGCATCACTTCGCCCATCACTGGCCGCGTGGGTCTGCGCCTGGTCGATCCCGGCAACATCGTGCACGCCAACGACGCCAACGGCCTGCTCGTCATCACCCAGGTGGATCCCATCAGCGTCATCTTCACCATCGCCGAGGACCAGCTTCCCGCCGTGCGCGAAAAATTGCGCGCCGGCCGCAAGCTGCGCGTGGACGCTTACGACCGCGAGATGAAGAACCGCCTGGCTCAGGGCGTCCTCCAGACCCTGGACAATCAGATTGACCAGACCACCGCCACCCTGCGCCTGCGCGCCATGTTCGACAACAAAAACGACGCCCTGTTCCCCAACCAGTTTGTCAACGCCCGCCTCCTGGTCGAAGAGAAATCCGGCGTCACCCTGGTACCCAACGGCGCCATCCAGCGCAACTCCCAGGCGACCTACGTGTGGCTGGTCAAGCCGGATCAGACGGTCGCCGTGCGCACGGTCACCGTGGGCACCGTGGAAGCGGACCAGGCCGAGATCCTCTCCGGCGTCGCTCCCGGCGATGTCCTGGTCACTGACGGTGTGGACAAGTTGCAGGAGGGTAGCAAGGTCAGCACTCGTGCCAACACGGAGGGCGGGGCCAGGGGAGCCGCACGAGCCAAGGGAGACCGGCCCCGGAAAAATCCCCAATGAGCCCCTCCCGCACGTTCATTCTCCGGCCGGTGGCCACCTCCCTGCTCATGGTGGGCATCATGCTCGTTGGCGCGGTGGCCTACAAGCAACTGCCGGTCTCGGCCCTGCCGCAGGTCGATTACCCCACTATCCAGGTGGTCACCTTCTATCCCGGCGCCAGCCCCGACGTGATGGCCTCCGCGGTCACCGCGCCCCTGGAGCGCCAGTTAGGCCAGGTGCCCGGGTTGCAGCAGATGACCTCCACCAGTTCCAACGGCAGCTCCGTCATCACGCTGCAATTCAACCTCAGCTTGAATATCGACGTGGCCGAGCAGGAAGTCCAGCAGTCCATTAACGCCTCCGGCACCTACCTGCCGGCGGATCTCCCCACCCCTCCCATTTACAGCAAGATCAATCCCGCGGACACTCCCATCCTGACCCTGGCTCTCACCTCCACGAGCCTGCCGCTTTCCAAGGTGGAAGACCTGGCCGATACCCGGCTCGCCCCCAAGATCTCCCAGTTACCCGGCGTCGGCCTGGTGAGCATCAGCGGCGGCCAGAAACCCGCCGTGCGCATTCAGGTCAATCCCACGTCGCTCGCATCCGTGGGTCTTAACCTCGAGGACCTGCGCAGCTCGCTGGTTGCCACCAACGTGAACCAGGCCAAGGGCAACTTCGACGGTCCCCACCAGGCCTACACCATCGGCGCCAACGACCAGTTGCTCTCGAGCGCCGACTACTCCCGCCTGGTCGTCGCCTACCGCAACGGAGCACCGGTCAAGCTCACCGACATAGCCGACGTCACCGACGACGCCGAAAACATCCGCCAGGCCGCCTGGATGAATGACGCCCCCGCCGTCATCATGAATATCCAGCGGCAGCCCGGCGCCAACATTATCTCCGTGGTGGACCGCATCAAGCGCCTGCTCCCCCAGCTCACCACCGCGCTACCCTCTTCCATTCAAGTCAGCATCCTCACGGACCGCACCACCACCATCCGCGCCTCGGTCGAAGACGTGCAGTTCGAGCTGATGCTCACCGTGGGCCTGGTGGTGATGGTCATCTTCCTGTTCCTGCGCAACTTCTCCGCCACCATCATCCCCAGCATCGCGGTGCCGCTCTCCCTGGTGGGCACTTTCGGCATCATGTACCTGCTGGGCTACAGCCTGAACAATCTGTCCCTCATGGCGCTGACCATCTCCACCGGATTCGTGGTGGACGATGCCATCGTGATGATCGAGAACATCATGCGCTTCATCGAGGAGGGCGACCGTCCCCTCGAAGCCGCGCTGAAGGGTTCCGAGCAGATCGGCTTCACTATCGTCTCCCTCACCATCTCCCTGATCGCCGTGCTCATCCCGCTGCTGTTCATGGGCGATATCGTGGGCCGCCTCTTCCGGGAATTCGCGGTCACCCTGAGCGTCACCATTCTGGTTTCCGCCGTGGTTTCCCTGACGCTGACGCCCATGATGTGCGCCCGGCTGCTCAAGCACACCCCGGAAGCCGCGCAGGGCCGCTTCTACCGCCACTCCGAGCGCGCCTTCGAGGCGGTTATCGCCCTTTACGGCAAGACCCTGAAGTGGGTGTTGCGCCACCAGACCATGACCCTCATGGTGGCCGCCGCCACGCTGGTTCTGACGGTCGTGATGTTCATACGCATCCCCAAGGGCTTCTTCCCCATTCAGGACACCGGCGTGATTCAGGGCGTCTCGGAAGCCGCCGAGACCACCTCATTCCAGGCCATGGCCGAACGGCAGCAGCAGTTGGCGCATGTGATCCTGGCGGATCCGGCCGTGGACAACCTCTCTTCCTTCATCGGCATCGACGGCACCAACACCACGCTGAACAGCGGCCGCATCCTCATCAACCTCAAGCCGCTCGAAGAGCGCAAAATCAGCGCCAGCGACGTGATCCGCCGCTTGCAGCCCGATCTGGCGAAAGTCGCCGGCATCACCCTCTACATGCAGCCGGTGCAGGATCTCACCGTGGAAGACCGCGTCTCCCGCACCCAGTTTCAGTACACCCTGGAAGATCCCAATACGGCCGAGCTGAACGAATTCGTGCCCCGCATGATGCAAAGGCTGCAAACCCTGCCGGAACTGCGCGACGTGGCCAGCGACCAGCAGGTGCAGGGGCTGCGCACCCGCCTGGTCTACGACCGCGACACCGCCACCCGTCTGGGCATCACGCCATCGATGATCGACAACACCCTCTACGACGCCTTCGGCCAGCGCCAGGTCTCCACCATGTTCACGCAGTTGAATCAGTACCACGTGGTGCTGGAAGTCAAGCCCGAATTCCGCACCGATCCCACGGACCTGCGCCATCTCTATCTGCGCTCCTCGGCCGGCTCATCGGTGTGCAGCTCGCCGGGCGTGGTGGCGGGCGGCTCGGCCGCCACCAACCTGTTCGGACCCTCCAGTTCGTCGGCCAGCACCTCCCTGGCCCCCGGCATGAGCGTGTCCACGGGAGCGCTCTCCTCCGGCGTTTCCTCGTTCTCCAATGCGGCCTCCGCCGCCGTCTTCGGCGCCGGCCCCGCGCCCGCCGCAGTGGCCTACCCCAACGGCTGCCAGGTTCCGCTCAGCGCCTTCACCCACGTCGAGTACACGACCGTGCCCATCACCGTCAATCACCAGGGGCAATTTCCCGTCGTCACCCTCTCCTTCAACCTGGCTCCCGGGGCCTCGCTGGGCGACGCCGTCAACGCCGTCAACCGCGTGAAGGACGAGATCCACATGCCGGCCAGTATTCAGGCGGACTTCCAGGGCACCGCGGAGGCCTTCCGCGCTTCTCTCGCCAACGAACCAATCCTCATCCTGGCCGCGCTGGTCACCGTGTACATCGTCCTGGGGGTGCTCTATGAGAGCTACATTCACCCCATCACCATCCTCTCCACTCTGCCTTCGGCCGGCGTAGGCGCCCTGCTGGCCCTCAACATCTGCCGCAACGATTTCAGTGTGATTGCCCTGATCGGCATCATCCTGCTGATCGGCATCGTCAAGAAAAACGGCATTATGATGATCGACTTCGCCCTGGAGGCCGAACGCAAAGAAGGCATGCCCGCCGAACAGGCCATTTATCAGGCATGCCTGCTGCGCTTCCGCCCCATCATGATGACCACCATGGCGGCCTTGCTCGGCGGGCTGCCCCTCGGTCTGGGCACCGGCGTAGGCTCGGAATTGCGCCGTCCCTTGGGCATCACCATGGTCGGCGGGCTGATCCTCAGCCAGATGCTGACCCTCTACACCACGCCCGTGATCTATCTTTTCTTCGACCGCCTGGCGCGGCGCCTGCGCGGCAGTCAGGTGGCCGAGGAAGGTGCGGAGCTGGTGCCGGCGGACTGAGCCATGAACATCGCCAAACCCTTCATCCACCGGCCCGTCGCCACTACTCTGCTGACCCTCGCGGTGGCCCTGGCCGGCGGCGTGGCCTTCCGGTTTCTGCCTGTCTCGCCGCTGCCGCAAGTGGACTTTCCGACGATCTCGGTCAACGCCGCTCTGCCCGGCGCCAGCCCGGAAACCATGGCTTCCTCGGTGGCCACGCCCCTGGAGCGCCAGTTCGGGCGCATCGCCTCGGTCACCGAGATGACCTCCGCCAGCTATCTGGGCAGCACCAGCATCACTCTCCAGTTCGATCTGAACCGCAACATCGATGCGGCCGCCCGCGACGTGCAGGCCGCCATCAATGCCGCCCGCGGCTATCTCCCCGCCAACCTGCCCATGAACCCGACCTATCGCAAGGTCAACCCCGCCGACTCCCCTATCTTCCTCCTCTCGCTCACCTCCGACGTGCTGGACAAGGGCCGCATGTACGACGCCGCGTCCACCATCATGGCCCAGAAGCTCTCCCAGGTGAAGGGTGTCGGCCAGGTGATTGTGGGCGGCAGTTCCCTGCCCGCCGTGCGCATCCACCTCAACCCCATGGCGCTGAACAAGTACGGCATCGGCCTGGAGGATGTGCGCGGCGTGCTATTCGCCGCCAACGCCAATAATCCCAAGGGCCACTTCTCCAACCACCTGCGCACCTGGGAGGTCGGCGCCAACGACCAGATCTTTAAGGCGGCCGAATACAAGCCCCTGATCATCGCCTACCGCAGCGGCGCCGCCGTGCGTGTCTCCGACGTGGGCGAAGCCCTGGATTCGGTCGAGGATCTGCGCAACGCCGGCTACTTCAACGGCAAGCCGTCCGTGCTGGTCATCATCTTCCGCCAGCCCGGCGCCAACATCATCGGCACGGTGGACCGCATCCGCGCCGTGATGCCGCAGTTGCAGGCCGCCATTCCGCAGTCCATCAAGCTGACCGTCAGCAACGATCAGACCACCACCATCCGCGCCTCCGTGCACGATGTCGAGCGCGCCCTTAGCATCGCCGTCGTTCTGGTCATCCTGGTGGTCTTCGTGTTCCTGCGCAGCGTGCGCAGCACGATCATCCCCAGCGTGGCCGTCCCGGTCTCCCTGATCGGCACCTTCGGGGTGATGTATTTGTGCGGCTACAGCCTCGACAACCTCTCCCTGATGGCCCTGACCATCTCCACCGGCTTCGTCGTGGACGACGCCATTGTGGTCATTGAAAACATCACACGCTACCTGGAAATGGGAATGCACCCGTTTCCAGCCGCGCTGCGCGGCGCCCAGGAGATCGGCTTCACGGTGGTCTCCATGAGCGTTTCTCTGGTGGCCGTCTTCATCCCCCTGCTGCTGATGGGCGGCATCGTGGGCCGTCTGTTTCGCGAGTTTGCGGTCACCCTCTCGGTGGCCATCGCCGTTTCCCTGGCGGTCTCCCTCAGCACCTCGCCCATGATGTGCGCGTATATGCTGCGCCAGCACGTCTCCCACGGCTGGGCCTACCGCACCAGCGAGCGCGCTTTCCGGTGGATCGTCGCCTTCTACGGACGCACGCTGGAGCGCGTGCTGCGCCATCCCGCCATCACGCTGGCGGTTTTGTTGGCCACCATCGGCCTCAACGTGAAGCTCTTCCTGCACGTGCCCAAGGGTTTCTTCCCGCAACAGGATAACGGCCGCCTCATGGGCCAGATCCAGGCCGACCAGGACACCTCTTTCCAGGCCATGAACAACATCCTGACACGCATGATCAAGGTGGTTCAGGACGATCCCGCGGTGCTGGCGGTGAACGGCTTCACCGGGGGAGGCGGGGGCCCGGGCGGAGGCTCGACCACCAACACCGCGCGCATGTTTATTGCCCTCAAACCCATCGAGGAGCGCGGCATCTCCGCCGATCTGGTCATCGCCCGGCTGCGCCCCAAGCTTGCCCGCATCCCCGGCGCCACGCTGTACCTGCAGGCCTCCCAGGACATTCGCGTGGGCGGCCGCATGAGTTCGGCGCTCTATCAGTTCGCCCTGCGCGGCGATAACCTCCGCGATCTCACCGCCTACGGCCCCCGCATGTTGCGCGAGCTGCGCAGCCTGCCCGAAATCACCGACGTCAACAGCGATCAGCAAAACAACGGGCTGCAATCCGTGCTCGAATACGACCGCACCACCGCCGCGCGCTTCGGCATTTCCCCGCAATTGATCGACAACACGCTGTACGACGCCTTCGGCCAGCGCCAGGTCTCCACCATGTACACGTCCCTGAACCAGTACCACGTCATCATGGGCGTGGCCCCGCAATACTGGCAGGATCCCCAGATGCTCAACCAGATCTATGTGCGCTCGCCCCGGGGCCAGCAGGTTCCCCTGGGCGCCATCGCCCACAGCGTGGCGACTACCGCGCCGCTCGCCGTCACGCACCAGGGCCTGTTCCCGGCCGTCACTTTTTCCTTCAACCTGGCGCCGGGAACGGCTCTCGGCGACGCCGTGGACGCCATCCAGGAGGCCTCCGGCCGCGTGCACCTGCCGCCCACCATCCACACCACGTTCGCCGGAACCGCACAGGCCTATCAGGACTCCCTCAGCAACGAGCCCGTGCTGATCGCCACCGCCCTGGCCGCCGTCTACATCGTGCTCGGCATCCTTTACGAGAGCTACATTCACCCCATCACCATCCTTTCCACCCTGCCTTCGGCCGGCGTGGGAGCCTTTCTGGCCCTGATGCTTTTCCACATGGAGCTCAGCATCATCGCCATGATCGGCATCATCCTCCTGATCGGCATCGTCAAGAAAAATGCCATCATGATGATCGACTTCGCCCTCGGCGCCGAGCGCCTGGAAGGCAAGAACTCCCGCGACGCCATCTATGAGGCTTGCCTGCTGCGCTTCCGTCCCATCCTCATGACCACCCTGGCGGCGCTGCTGGGCGCGCTGCCGCTGGCCCTCGGCCACGGCGTCGGCTCCGAGCTCCGCCGCCCCCTTGGCGTCACCATCATTGGCGGCCTCATCGTCAGCCAGATCCTGACGCTCTATACCACTCCGGTTGTGTACCTTTATCTGGACCGCCTTCATCTCTGGTGGGAGCGCCTCCGCGGCAAACAGCGCCGCCGCATCACGCCGGCGGCATCGGAGGCCTGAAGGCGGGCTAGGGCAACGCTGTGTTTACCATGACGGTTCTCTCCAACCCCGCCGGACCGCTCACCCTCGCTCTCGAGGGGAATGTGAGCGAGGACGCACTGCCGGAGATTGTCCGCCTGATCCAGGACGGAGAACAGAGCCGGAGGCGCGTGGTCCTGGACCTCGGCGACGTCACGCTGATGGACCGCGTGGCCGTGCGCTTTTTCGCGAGCCAGCTCCGGCGCGGCATCGAACTGACCAACTGCCCCTCATACCTGAAGCACTGGATTTCCCGGGAAACCATTCATGAACCTGAGAAGTAATTCCACGCGCGACCGCGTCTTACCGCGCCGCTTCCGCTCCTTGCGGTCGCGGCTCAGCCACACACTGCCAACCCGCGCACCTGGCTTCCGAGCCGCGGCCATCGGGGGCGGTGTTTCGGGAGCGGTCCTCCTCTTCGCCCTCATCTTTCTTGCCGCCTGTGCCGTCGGCCCGAAGTATCAGCGCCCCGGCGCCCCGGTGCCGCCGGCCTTCAAAGAATCGCCGCCCGCCGGCTGGAAGGAGGCCCAACCCAGCGACGGGGTCCTGCGCGGGAAGTGGTGGGAGATTTACCACGATCCCCAGCTCAACGCTCTGGAGGAGCAGATCGACGTCTCCAACCAGAGCGTGCAGGCCGCCGAAGCCCAATTCCGCCAGGCGCGTGCCGCGGTGGGCGTGGCGCGCGCTGCGCTCTACCCGGTGGTCACCGGCGGCCTCTCCATGAGCGCCGTGCGCACCCCGGGAAGCTTCACCGGCGGCGGCCAGGTGGCTTCCACCTCCAGCATCCGGGGCGCGTACAACCTGCCCTTCTCCTTGAGTTGGGAGCCAGACCTCTGGAACAACCTGCGCCGCGCGGTGGCCGCTAATTCGGCCTTGGCACAAGCGTCCGCCGCCGGTCTCGCCGGCCTGCACCTGCTTTTCCAGGCGGAACTGGCCCAGGCCTACTTCGAGATCCACGGCCTCGATGGCGACCAGCAGGTGCTCGCCAACACCGTCAAATCTTACGAGGAGTATCTGCAACTGACCAAGAACCGCTACGCCAGCGGGGTGGCCTCTATGGCCGATGTCGCCCAGGCCCAAACCCAGCTTGAAACCACCCGTGCGGAACTGGTGGATCTCGGCGTCGCCCGCGCCCAGTTTGAGCATGCCATCGCCATTCTCACGGGCCGGCCTCCCGCGGGCTTCTCCATTGCCGCTCAGCCGATTCACATCCTGCCCCCGGCCGTCCCTATCGGCTTGCCCTCCACCCTGCTGGAACGCCGGCCCGATATCGCCGCCTCCGAACGCCAGATAGCCGCCGCCAACGAACAGATCGGCATCGCCCAGGCCGCCTACTATCCCTCGATCATCCTGAGCGCCGCCGGCGGATCCGAAACTACCCACTTCCTGGAATTCCTCACCTGGCCCAGCCGCTACTGGTCCGTCGGAGCCGAACTTGCCCAGACGATCTACGAACGCGGGCGCCGGCGCGGTTTCGTCCGCGAGGCCCAGGCCGCCTATGACGCCACTGTGGCATCATACAGACAGACGGTGTTGAACGCCTTCCAGCAGGTGGAAGACAGCTTGTCCGCGCTGCGCGTCCTGGCCGAAGAGACCGGCGTGCAGAACAACGCGGTCAAGGCGGCGCAGGATTCTCTGACCATCTCCACGGCCCAGTACAAGGGCGGTGTAGTCAGCTATTTGCAAGTAATTACGGCGCAAACTGCCCTGTTGCAGAATCAGCGCACGTCGGTGGATATCCTCACCCGGCGCATGGTGGCGAGCGTGCAGCTTATCGAAGCCCTGGGCGGCGGATGGGACGCCTCCCAGTTGCCTACGGCCAAGCAGTTGATGGCCGGCGCGCCCCAGACCCCCAGCCCGGCGCAAAACAGGTAAGATTTGTCCATGCGAGCGGCGGTGCTTGGGGCCATCCGAAAAACGCTCCGCCGGTTCCGTAAATGCGGCGCCGTCCCCGGCCGCGACGTGGCGCCTTGGATCGTTGCCCTGACCCATAGCCCGCATACCAAGCTCGCCTTGCGGGTCTCCGTGTTCCGCGAGGAGTGGCATTACAACATCGCCACCTCGCTCGAGGACGCCCTGCGCCTGCTCGACCGGAATCCCGTCGACGCCCTGCTCTACGATCTCGACTTCGGCGAGGGCGATTGGCGCGCCCTTTGCCGCCTGGCCATCCAGCGCGGCATCGGCTTCCAGTTGATCGCCACGGCCCCCGATGACGACCTGTTCCTCGACATTCTTGCGGCGGGTGGCGCCGGCGTCCTGTTCAAGCCTGTCACCCCCGACCAGTTGATCTCTTCGATCGCCTTCGCCCGCACGCTAGCGGAAGCCACCCTGACCCACGCCGCCCCCTGACCGGAGATGAAGGTAGGATACTGCACACACGCGCACTTAGCTTACCGAGCCGCGACCGTGAGGGAGCGGTCTTCCCGAGCTCTCCGAAGCGTCTGCTTCGCTCTTCTATCCCTGGCTTCCACCGCCCTTGGATTGGATCCGGGCAAGTCTTTAACCCAATACGCCCACCGCGTCTGGCAGCAGGAACAGGGGCTTCCCCAGCCTACCATCTACACCATTACGCAGACGCATGACGGCTATCTCTGGCTCGGCCTGCAGGGCCGCCTGGCCCGCTTTGACGGCGTTCGTTTCACCGAGTTTGACGGGGCTCCCGGCGCGCCCCTGGGGAACAATCCCATCCGCGCCCTGTTCGAAGATTCGCAACACACTCTGTGGATCGGTTCGAGTGGCGGCGGCCTTACGCGCCTGATTGGGGGAGTTTTCTCGCGCGTCTCCGGCCTGCCCGACGATACGGTGAACTGCATCCTCCGGGCCCCCGGCGGCGGCCTGTGGCTCTGTACTTCGAACGGCCTGGTGAACTTCAGCGGCGAACGGTTCACGGTCTCTTCCACCGACCGGGGCCTGCCCACGGGCCACCTCCGCACCGCCGTGCTGGACCGCCGCGGCGCCCTCACCCTCGGGGGCGAAGATTTCGGCCTGGCGGTCTGGAACGGCTCCCGGTTCTTCCCCGTCTCCGGCTGGCCCTCTCCGGAGCGCGGGGTCCAGGCGCTGCTCCGGGCCGCCGATGGCAGTCTTTGGGTGGGGACCCCTAGCGGGTTATTCCGATGGAAGGACGGCCGCTTGCGGTCCTGGACCTCCTCCGATGGCCTGCCCGCAAACTCGGTCCTTTCCCTGGCCGAGGGCGGCGATGGCTCCCTGTGGATCGGCACCGCCGGTGGCCTCGCCCGTCTCAAGGACGGCGAATTCACCAGCTTTCAGGCGCGCGATGGTCTCTCGCACAGCACCGTGCTGGCCCTGTTCCGCGACCGCGAAGGCAGCCTTTGGGCCGGCACCAAGAATGGCTTGAACCAGTTCCTGGACGGCCGCGTGACGCCCTACACAACCACGGAGGGCCTTCCCAGCAACAATCTCGGCCCGGTCTTTGAGGACCACGCCGGGCGGCTTTGGATCGGCACGCGCGACGCCGGTCTGGTCCGCTTCGACGGCCGCCGCTTCCGCGTCCTCACCACCCGCCAGGGCCTGGCCTCCAACGCCGTCTTCAGCCTGGCGGAGGATCGCGCCGGCAACCTCTGGGTGGGCACTGCCGCCGGGCTGAATCGCCTGCGCGGCGGCCGCGTCGAGGCCACCTACACCACCCGCCAGGGCCTGCCGGCCAACCGGATTTCGAGCCTGTTCCGGGATTCCCGCGGCGTACTTTGGGTGGGTACCTCCAAGGGACTCGGGCGCCTGACCGCCGGCAGTTTCGAACCGGCGCCCCCCGATGCCGGCCTCGACGGCAAGACCATCCTCTCCCTCGGCGGCGGCGTGCGCGTCGAACTCTTCGTGGCCGCCGCGGATGGAGTCCTCACTTATCTCAAGGACGGCCGCTTCCAGCGTGCCCCCGGGGACGCCGTCCGGCCCCTGGCCGACTCCTTCTGCGCCGACCCCGATCACGTCCTCTGGGCCGGCACGCTGGGCGGCGGCCTGCGGCGCTACCAGGACGGCAAAGTCACCGTCTATTCGGTGCGTGACGGCCTGTTCGACGACGAAATCTACGCCGTTCTCCTGGATGACGACAACAACCTCTGGATGGCCTCCAGCAAAGGCATTTTCCGCACCAGCAAGCGCGAACTCGACGAGTTCGCCGCCGGCCGCCGCAAATCCGTCTCCTCCTATCCCCTCAGCACCGGCGAAGTCCGCTTCGAGTGCCGGGCCGGCGTCGAGCCGGTCGCCTGCAAAACCCGCGACGGCCGCCTGTGGTTCTCCACGGATAACGGCCTCATTCTGGTCGATCCGCATCGCCTGCGCCGCGACGCCCAGCCTCCCCCCGTGCTGATCCGCGACGTGCTGGTGAATAACCGCGCCACCGGACTAGCCGGTCTCGGCGCCCTGCGCCCGCGCGAGAACAACCTTCAGTTCCTCTACGCCAGCCTGAGCTTCCTGGCCCCCGAACGAGTCACCTTCCGCTACTTTCTGGAAGGCTACGACAAGAGCTGGAGCGACGCCCGCAACACCCGCTTCGCTTCGTACACCAACCTGCCCCCCGGCCGCTTCCGCTTTCATGTCACCGCCTGCAACGGCGATGGGGTCTGCAACGCCCGGGGCAGCGCCGTGGATCTATACATCGTTCCCTATCTCTACCAGCGCCGCTGGTTTTACCCCGCGCTGGCGGCCCTGCTGGCCCTGCTGGTCTGGCTGGCCTACCAGCTCCGCATCCGGCGCATGGAAAACCAGTTCACCCTGGTGCTGGCCGAGCGCACCCGCATCGCCCGCGAACTCCACGACACCCTGATTCAGGGCCTCTCCAGCATCACCATGCAGATGCAGGCGCTCTCCAACCGCATGGCGGCCTCCCCCCAGAAGCTCACCCTCGACGACATCATCCACGACGCCGGAACCTGTCTGAAGGAAGCCCGCAAGTCCCTTTGGGGCCTGCGCAGCCCTTCCAGCGCCGGCGAATTGTCCGCCCGCCTCGCGGCCATGGCGCGGCGCATCACGGAAGGGCATCCCGTCCGCTTGCACCTGGATCTGGACCCGCATTTTGATCCCGTCCCCGTCGAACTGGAGTCTCATCTGTTGAGCATCGCGCAGGAGGCTCTCCTGAACGCCGTGCTGCACGCCTCCGCCGGCGCTATTGAGGTCGTCGCCCGCCGCTTGCCCGAGCGCATTACTCTCCTGGTGGCGGACGACGGCCGGGGATTCTCCGCAGATGCCCCGCCGCCCCCGGGCCACTACGGCTTGCTGGGTATCCGCGAGCGCGTCGCCGAACTGGGAGGCGAACTGGAACTGGAAAGTGAACCCGGGAGAGGGACCAAGCTGCGCGTGGCCGTCCCGGCGCCCAAAATCCCCGCGCGCGTCCCGCGCCCAGCCTATGCCGATCATCAAAGTTCTCTGCGTTGACGACCATCCGCTCGTGCGCAAAGGCGTTGCCGCCATCCTCGCCAACGAGCCCGATATCGCCCTGGTCGCCGAAGCCGCCACGGGCCGGGACGCCCTGGAATTGTTCCGCCAGCACCGCCCGGACGTCACCCTCATGGACCTCCGTCTGCCCGACATGGACGGCGCCGAAGCCACCCGGCGCATCCGCCAGGAGTTCCCTGAGGCGCGTATCCTCATGCTCACCTCTTACGATGGCGATCAGGACATTTACCGTTCACTCGAGGCCGGCGTGCGCGGCTACTTACTCAAGGAGATGGTGCACCTGGAAGTTCTGCGCGCCATTCGGACCGTCTTCGAGGGACGCCGCGTTATTCCCCCCGAAGTCGCCGAGCGCCTCACGCAATACTTCCCGGAAGCGCCGCTCACCGCCCGCGAAACCGAAGTCCTCACTTACGTCGCCAAGGGGCTTTCCAACAAAGAAATCGCGCAGCGCCTTGGCACCGCCAGCGGCACCGTCAAGATGCACCTCCAGAACATCCTGGCCAAGCTGGGTGTCACCGACCGTACGCGCGCCGTCACCGTCGCCCTGGAACGCGGCATCCTCCGCCTGGGCGCCTGACGGCGCGGAGCGAATCCTCAGTTCGCCCGGGCCGGACCGTACAGCACCCGCCCCGGCCGCGCCGGTGTGATTTTCCCCTCGCGCAATACCGCCTGCCCGTTCACCAGCACGTCCCGAAAGCCCACGGCGTACTGGTGCGGCGCGGCGAAGGTGGCCTTATCGGCGACCGTATCCGGATCGAAGATCACCACGTCCGCCTTCATTCCGGGCCGCAGCAGCCCGCGGCCCTCCAGCTTCAACCGGTCCGCCGGCAGCGCGGACATCCGCCTCACGGCGTCCTCCAGGCGCAGCACGTGCCGCTCGCGCACATAGCGCCCCAGCACCCGCGCGAAGGTCCCGTAGCTCCGCGGGTGCGGCACGCCCTTGCCGAACTGCGGAATCTCCCCGTCGGAGGCGATCATGGTGAACGGATAGCGCAGGATCCGCTCCACATCCTCCTCGTTGATGGCATGATAGATCGCCGAGCAGCCGCCCTTCTCCTGGATTTCCATGGCCGTCTCGGCGGCGTTCTCCGCGTTCGGCGTGCGCCCCCGCTCATCGGTGATCTGCGCCAGGCTCTTCCCGTCGAGCGACGGGTCCCACGGGCAGTCGCCCATGGCCACGTTCTTCGCGTCGCCTCCGCCCCGGTTATGCAGGATACTCTGCACAATCTCGTTCTTGACACGCGCGCGTGTGGCCGGATCGTGCAGGCGCGTCACCAGTTCCTTCTGCCCGCCCTCCTGCGACCACTGCGGAAACAGCGCCGCCGTCCCGGTGCTCGAGGCCGTATAGGGATACTGGTCGATGCTCACGTCCACGCCCCGCGCGCGCGCCGCCTCCACCAGGGCCAGCGTCTCCACGCTCTTGCCCCAGTTGTCCGCGGACATGATCTTATGGTGCGTAATCTCCGTCGGCAGGTGGCCCTCCTCACCGATGCGGATGGTCTCCCGCACGCTGTCCAGCACGTGCGCGGCTTCGTCCCGCATGTGTGAGATGTGCATACCGCCCATCTCCCCCACCACCCGCGCGATGGCGATCACTTCTTCTGTGGGCGCGTAGTTCCCCGGCACGTAGAACAGCCCGGTCGAGAGGCCGAAGGCGCCCTCCCGCATGGCCTGCCGCGCCAGGTCCTGCATTTTCGTGAGCTCTTCCGGGGTCGCCTTCCGGTTCTGGAGCCCCATCACCGCCTGCCGGATGCTGCCGTGCCCCACAAACGACGCGAAATTCACGGCGATGGGGGTCGCGGCCACCTTCGCCAGAAACGGCCCCAAAGGCACCGGCGAGCTGCCGTCGTTCCCTTCGATCAGCGTGGTGACGCCCTGCCGCACGTAGTTCTCCGCCGTGGGAATCGAGAAAATCCCCCGCCGCGAATGCGTGTGCAGGTCAATAAACCCGGGCGCCACCACCAGCCCCGCCGCATCGATCGTCACCGTGCCGGTCCCGGAGAGCTTCCCGATGGCCGCAATCGAGTCCCCGCGAATCCCCAGGTCGGCGACGTACCAGGGTCCCCCGGTGCCGTCCACGATCCGTCCGCCGCGGATCAGTACATCGAAATCCGCGCCCTGGGCCAAACCGGCCCATAGGCACAGGAGCATCCCCCATCTCGCAGGTGTTCGCATGTTTTCGCCGATGAACGTTACATAATCGCCGTGGGTGGAGCCGGCTCGTCCGGCCGGCCCGCGTTCGCGAGCGGCACCCGCACCATCACAAACCCCAGCAGAACCAGCACCGCCATGCCCGCCAGAGCCGAAGGCGACTTGAAAATCTCCGGCAGCGGCCATTCGAAGAAGCGGAACGCCGCCACCAGCAGGCCCGTCAGCGCCTCCCCCGCGATCAGTCCCGAGGCCGTCAGCACCCCGGCGTTCTCCACCCGGGCGCGCTGCGCCTCATTCAGCCCCCTCCGGTTCCTGAGCACGTCCGTGATCCAGCGGAACACGCCGCCCACGAAGATCGCGAAAGTGGTCTCGAGCGGCAGGTACATCCCCACCGCGAACAGCATCGGGCTGCGCACTTCCACCATGATCAGCGCCACGCCCATGAAGATCCCTACCACCACCAGCGGCCACGCCATGTTGCCGCCCACGATGCCCTGCGCCAGCGCGGCCATCAGGCCCGCCTGCGGGGCGGGAAGCTGCCGGTCCCCGAACCCCGCGCCGCCCCCGCGGATGTTGCCGTAGTGCAGGATGAACAGCGGGAAATACAGCACCGCGCTCGCCACAAAGATGCCCAGGATGTCTCCGATCTGCATGCTTCGCGGCGTGCCCCCCAGGATGTGCCCTACCTTCAGGTCCTGCAGCATCTCGCCCGCCACCGCCGAGGAGACGCAGATCACCGCCGCCACACCCAGCACCGCCTGCACTCCGCTCATGCCGGATACCCCGATGGAAATCATCAGCAGCGCCGCCACGATGAGCGTCGAGAGCGTCAGCCCGGAGACCGGGTTGTTCGACGACCCGATCAGCCCCACCAGGTTCCCCGAAACCGCGGCGAAGAAAAAGCCCAGGATGATCATCACCACCGCCGCCACGATGGCCCCCGAAAGCACCTGCGCGAAATAGAAGTACAGCGCGATCATGCACAAGAAGGTCGCCGCCAGCCCGGCAAAGACGAACTTCGAGCTCAGGTCCCGCTCCGTGCGCTCGGTGGCAGCCGCCTGCGCGCCGGATTTCTTGAGGTCCGAAACCGCGCGCCGCATCCCCAGCCCCAGGCTCGCGCGCATCCGGAACAGGGTATAGCAGGCGCCGACCAGCATGCCCCCCACCGCGATCGGCCGCACGATGAACTTCCACACGTTCTGGCTCAGCCCGTCCCAGCCCGCCGTCTCCGCGCCCGGCGGCAGCGTGGCTTTCAACTGCGGACCCAGGAAATAAATCATCAGCGGCACCATCAGCCCCCAGGCGATCACCCCGCCGGCGAAGTTCAGCGCCGCCAGGCGCGGGCCGATGATGTAGCCCACGCCCAGGTACGCCGGGCTCACCGCCGGCGCTGAAACCGTGCTGATGCCGCCCGCCGGCACATTGGGAGCGGTCTCCCCCGCGCCCAGCCGCACCGCGCTCTTGCCCAGTTCCCCGATGCGCAGCATGAAATCCGTGCTCGCGGCGTACAGCTTGATGGCCCCCAGGAAATAAATGGCCGCCCCGAAACCCATGGCCTTGAACAGCAGCGCCGCCGCCCCGGCGCCCGCCTGCCCCGCCTTGTGAATCTCCGAAGCCGCCACCGATTCCGGGAAGGGCAGCTCCGGGTCCTCCACCATCACCCGCCGCAGCAGGGTCACGAACAGGATGCCCAGAACGCCGCCCACCGCCATCAGCACGGTGGACTTCCAATACGCGTCCCGGAAGCCGAAAGAGGGCCAGGCCTTCGAGAGCACGAAGGCCGGAATCGTGAAAATGGCGCCCGCCGCCACGGATTCGCCGATGGATCCCACCGTCCGCGCGATGTTCTCTTCGAGCAGCGAGCCCTTCATCAGCCGCAGCACCGCCATGCCGATCACCGCCGCCGGATACGTGGCCGCGATGGTCATCCCCGCCTTCAATCCCAGGTAGGCGTTGGCAGCCCCCAGGATCGAAGTCATCAGCAGCCCCAGCAGGACCGCCCGGAAGGTGAATTCCGGCATCTTGTGGTCCGCCGGCACGTACGGGCGGAACCGCTTCTGGCTGGCTTTCGCCTCGGGAGGCGTCATGACAATCGGGACCTCACTTTGTCGCTCAGGGCCTTGCCGTCCACGCTTTTGCCCTTCAGCTTCCCCTGCACGGCCTTCATCACCACCCCCATCTGCTTGAGCGAGGTCACCCCCGTCTCCGCCAGAGCCGCGGCGATGGCCGCCTCGATCTCCTCCGCCGTAGCCGCCGCCGGCAGATAGCTCTCGATCAGCCTCCGCTCGGCCTCCTCCTTCTCCGCCTGCTCCACCCGTCCGCCCTTGCGAAACATCTCGGCGGCGTCGGTTCGCTGCTTCACCAGCGACTTCAGCACCTGCATCTCCGCCGCGTCGTCCAGCGGCTTCATCGCGTCCACTTCGGCTTTCTTCAGCGCCGCCTTCAGCATGCGCAGCGCGCTCAGCCGCGCCTCGTCCCGCGCCTTCATGGCCGCGGTCATGTCCTTCTGCACTTGGTCGAGTAGAGGCATGATGTCTGCTATTCTAAAAGACTAAGCGGGATCATGCACATAAGAAAACAACGTTTGCTTACTCCCGGCCCGACGCCTCTTTATCCGCCTGCTCTGCACGCCATGATGGCGTCGGATATTCATCACCGCACCGAGGACTTCCGGAAGGTCTACAAATCCGCTCTCGCGGACCTCAAAGAGGTGATGGGGACCTCGCATGACGTGTTGATGTTTGCCGCTTCCGGCACCGGCGCCATGGACGCCACGGTTTCCAACCTGTTCTCCCGCGGAGACAAGGTCATCGTCTGCTCGGCCGGCAAATTCGGAGAGCGCTGGGTTGAGATCGCCAAGGCCTACGGCCTGGACGTCACTGTACTTTCTGCGCCTTACGGGGAAGTTGTCACGGTAGAAGCAGTCGCAGGCGCCCTCGCCGCCGAGCCCGCCGCCCGCGGCGTGTTCGTGCAGGCTTCGGAAACCTCCACCGGCGCCGCCCACGATGTCCGCGGCATGGGCCGCGCCGTGGCCAAAACCGACGCCATCCTCGTCGTCGACGCCATCACCGGCTTGGGCACCATGCCCCTGGATATCGACGGCTGGGGCCTGGACGTAGTCATCGGCGGCTCCCAGAAGGCCTTTATGATTCCTCCCGGGCTGGCCTTCCTGGCCGTCAGCCCTAAGGCCTGGAAATTCGCCGACACCGCCACCCTGCCGCATTACTACTTCAACCTCAAGAAAGAAAAGAAGAGCGGCGATGCCGGAGAGTCCAGTTGGACCCCCTCCACCGCCCTCATCCTGGCTCTGGCCGAAGCGCTGAAATACGTCCAGCAGATCGGCATGCCCAAGCTGGTGGAAAACGCGCAGCTCCTGGCCCGCGCCACGCGCGCCGCGGTCGAAAAGCTCGGCCTGGAACTGTTTGCGCCCCACTCCCCCGGCGCCTCGGTCACCGCCGTGAAGGCCCCCCGGGGCATGGATTCCGGCGTCATCGTCAAGGAGTTCCGCAACCGCTTCGGCGCCATCATCGCCAACGGGCAGGGCTCCATGAAGGGACAGATTTTCCGGATCGCGCACCTGGGTTATTTCGATTTCGCGGACCTGTTCGCCGTGATCGCCGGGCTGGAGATCATCCTCCACGCCCACGGCGTTCCCGTCGAGTTCGGCGCCGGCGTCGCCGCGGCGCAGGAAATCTACGCCGAAGCCGCCGTCGCTCCGCAAACCGTCAACGCGTAAGCACCGGCTCGCGGCTGGCGGCCTGCCGCCGGCCGCCGCGCCGCAGGATTCCATACCCCGGACTTATGAATATTCTGATCGCCGAAAAACTGGCTCCCGCCGCCGTGGAGCTGTTTCAAGCCCAAACCGACTGGAACACCATTCTCTCCGCGCCCAAAGAATACACCCAGCACCTCGCCACCGCCGACGCCCTCGTGGTCCGCAGCGCCGTGCAGGTCACCCGCGAAGTGCTCGAGAAGGCCCCCCGCCTGCGCGTCATCGGCCGCGCCGGTGTAGGCGTCGATAACGTGGATCTCGAGGCCGCCACCGCCGCCGGTGTCCTGGTCATGAACACGCCCGGCGGCAACGCCATCTCCGTCGCCGAGCACACCTTCGCCCTGATGCTCGCCATGGCCCGCCGCATTCCGCAGGCCACCGCCTCCACCCTCGCCGGCAAGTGGGAAAAGAAGAGTCTCACCGGGAGCGAGCTCCGCGGCAAGACTCTCGGCATCGTGGGCCTCGGCAGCATCGGCCGCGAGGTCGTCAAGCGCGCCCGCGCCTTCGAAATGCGCGTGCTGGCGCACGATCCCTACGTCACCTCCCAGATCGCCAAGGATCTCGGCGTCGACCTCGTGGACCTCCCCGCCCTCTACGCCCAGTCCGACTACCTCACCTTGCACGTGGCCCTTACGCCCGAAACGCAGGGGCTGCTCTCCCACGCCGCCTTCCGCCAGATGAAGCCCGGCGTCCGCATCGTCAACTGCGCCCGCGGAGAGCTGGTGGATGAAGCCGCACTCCAGGAGGCCATCGAGGCCAAGATCGTGGCCGGCGCCGCCCTGGACGTTTTCTCCGTCGAGCCCCCGCCTGCCGGCTTCCCCCTGTTCGCCTCCGGCAGCGTTTTCCCCACCCCCCACATCGGCGGTTCCACCGAAGAGGCCCAGGAAATCGTGGGCGTGCGCATCGCCGAGCAGGTGGTCGAGTACCTGAAAAGCGGCGTGGCCATCAACGCCGTCAACATGCCGGCTCTCTCGCCCGAACAGTACCGCGCGTTGGGACCCTACATCTCCGTCGCCGAACGCCTGGGCAATTTTGCCGCGCACATCGCCGTGGGCAACCCCCAGACCGTGCGCCTCTCCTACTTCGGTAAAATCGCCGACGCCAACACCAACCTGCTGCGCAATGCCGGCCTGGCGGGCGTACTGCACCGCTCCGTCTCCGAACGCGCCAACCTCGTCAACGCCATGCAGATCGCTTCCCAGCGCGGCTGGGACGTGATCGAGCAGCACGAAAGCCGCTCCGGCCTCACCGATACCATCCGCCTGCAACTCGAGACCGACCGCGGCGTCACCACCGTCGAGGGTGGAGTCCTGCTGGGCAAGCCCCGCCTCACCCAGGTGGATGGCATTTACTGCGAGGCGCCGCTCTCCGGCTTCCTGATCTTCATGATGAACCAGGATGTGCCCGGCGTCATCGGCCACGTGGGCACCGTCCTGGGCCGCCACAATATCAACATCGCCAACTTCTCGCTCGGCCGCCGCGACGTCGCCGCCGCCCCCGGCGAGCCCCTCGAAGCCGTGGCCGTGGTCTCCACCGACGAACTCGTCCCCGAGCCCGTCCTGGCCCGTTTGCGGGAAAATCCCGCTGTCAAGCTGGCCCGCTCCGTCTCCTTCCGCCAATGATTCCCGCGGGCATCAGAACGAATATTTCAGGCTGAACTGCAGGATGCGCGGGTCGCCAGCAGCCAGGATTTTCCCGAAGTTGCTGCTTTGCAGCGAATTGGTCGGATTCGAAAAGTTGGGGTGATTGGTCAGGTTGAAGAACTCCGCCCGCACCTCCAGCCGCTGGCCCTCCACAATTTGGAAAAAGCGGCTGAGCGCGGCATCGATGTCGAAGTAACCGGGGCCGTACAGGGAATTCACCCCCACGTTCCCAAACGTGCCGGCCGGATTCGCCGCGAAAGCGCTGCCGTTCAGCCAGTGCAGCGTGCCCAGATCCCGCAAATAGGGGCTCCCCGTCACGTTCGGACGATCCAGCCCGACTCCCGTGAGCGAGTTGTCCAGCCCCGTGACGGGATTGAAGGGGATGCCGCTGTGCACCACGAATAACGGAGCAATCTGCCAGTTCCCGAGCAGCCGGTTGGTCCACTTGCCCGCGAACTTCGGCGTGGTCGCCACGATCGAGGCATTGAAGTTGTGCCGCAGATCGAACGAGCAGTTGCCCCAATCCGCATTGCGATTCGCCGGATTCTGATACGACGGCCCGGCAATGTCCCCGGCAAAATTTGCCGAGCTGAGGCAGTGGGAGTAGGTGTAGTTGGTCAGAATTGTGAAGTTCTGCGAAAAGCGATGCCGCGCCGTCAGGATCAGTCCGTTGAACGATGCGTTGGCGCCGTCGTCGGTCTGCGCAATCGTGGAGTACAGAACGCCGGTGCCCGGATGCTCCCTGTACAACACCCGCCGCTGATTCGTGTTTTTCGTGGTCGAGCAGGGCTGCCCGGAGCAGGCGCCGGGCAGATACACGGCCGGGTCCAGTTCGGTGCCCGCCCAGAGGTGCGTGGTCTTGTTCCCCAGGTACGTAGCCGACAAAAGCCAGTCCTTGCCGATCTGGCGCTGATAGCTCAAATCCCACTGCTGCATGTACGTCGGGCGCAGGTCCAAAGGCTGCACCACGTAGACCCCCTCGAGCGGGAAGAACTGAGACTTGGAAGGAGGAAACGGCAGCGGGAACGGATTGCCGCCCGGATAGCCGTTGTACGGGTTGGAAAATCCGCCCGCGGGGCTCGGGATATCTACCGAACTCCCCCAGGGAGCGTTGGTTTCGAAGCGGGATTCGTAAAAAATCTCCGGCGTATCATAGCCGACGCTGTACGATGCGCGAATGCTCTGTTTCCCCTGCCCGTCCGGGTTCCAGGCGAAGCCCACCCGCGGCTCGAAATTCGCCAGCCGCCGGTTGATATACCCCGGGGGGATTCCGGGGTCGCCGAGAAAGAAGAGCCCGGGCGGAGCGTTCAGGTACTGCTGGCTCTTGGTCCCCGCGTCGAATGCGCTGCGCGAGAAGGATGCCCCGCGCCCGAAAATGTCCGTGAACGGAAAATACGGCTCCCAGCGGAGGCCCACGTGGAACGAGAACCTGGAGTTCACCCGCACGTCGTCCTGAGCGTACAGGCCGATATAATTCTGCCGGAAGTTGCCCCCGGTGGGATTGCCTTGATTGAAATCGCTGGGGCGTCCCAGCAGGAAGTCGGCCATGGGATCGTTTGTAAATTGCCCGTTGAAGGTGAATACGCCGTTGATGTTGAATGCTCCGTAGGTGTTCAACTGGTTGTGAATCCAGTCCACCCCAAACGAGAGATGGTGGCGCCCCCGCACCCAGTCCAGGTCGTCGGAGAGCTGCACCGAATTGTTCGCGAACACGGACGGAATGCAAACTCCGCAACCGATTGTGAACTCGTTACTCAATACCACATCGAGAAAATTCGGGATGGGGGCCGAAATGTTGACGCCCAGCGTCTGCGGATTAATGGTGTTCGCGGGCGGCCCGCGGTGAATCGAAAGCCGCGTCCCCGTGGCGTGCAACTCGTTGACCAGCGATGGGCCGATCGAGTAGTTATCGCCGATTACCAGCGACTGGCTCCGGTCATCCACCCCGGGCCGGCTCACCGTTAGCAGATTGCTTCCGTCGTAATACGGAGGGTTGCCGTAGTCGGAAAGGAAATAACGCGCGAAGACGGTATGTTTCTCGCTCACGTTCCAATCCACGCGGCCCGTATATTGGTCTTCTCCGCTGGGGCTGGGGATTCCGTAAGTAATCTTGCCGCAGGGATCGTTCGACTGGGGCACGTATTTCAAAAGCGCGAGCGCCTGCGGATTAAACTGGGACGGAGAGACGAAGTTGTTCGGAAAGGGCCGCCCCGTGGCCGGATCCATGAGGGTACGCGCTTTGCCGTTGGCCTGGCAGCCGGCGGAGGTAAAAGCGCTGAAATCCCCCTGCAAAATGGAGGCTGTAGGCACGAAACTGATGGTCTGCGGCGGCGTGGTTCGCGTGCGCGTGCCCTGATATCCGAAAAAGAAGAACAGCTTGTTCCGCACCACCGGGCCGCCCACCGTGCCGCCGAATTGATTGCGCCGCAGCGTGTCGTGCGAAGGCGCGAAAAAATTCCGCGCGTTCACGTCGCCGTTGCGCAGAAACTCGAACAGATCGCCGTGGAAACCGTTGCCGCCGGACTTGGTCACGATGTTGACCACCGAGCCGGGGTGCAGCCCGTAGCGCGCCGAAAGCCCGGTGTTCTCCACGCTGAACTCCTGCAAAGCGTCCGGGAAAGGAAACGGCAGGTTCACGTTGGAAAAAGCGTCGTTATTATCCGCGCCGTCCAGCAGATAATTCGTGCCATTCGCCTGCCCGCCGGCCACGGAAATCGTCACCGAGCTGGGATAATTCTTGGAAGTGGCCAGGTCGCCCGCGGGCGCATTGGCCGCCGCTCCGGAGAGCAGAATCAACTGCGTGGGCTGGCGCCCGTTGAGCGGCAGGTCCACGATGCGCCTCTGGTCGATGACCTCGGAGACCGAGGTGTCCTCGGTCTGTACCATGGTGGCCCCCGCCGACACCTCCACGGCTTCCGAAACCGCGCCCACCTTCAGCGACACATTCACCGCCAGATTGTCACCCACCTGGATCACGATGCCGGCCTGCCGGTAGTTGCTGAATCCCTTGGCGGCCACCTGGAGCGAATAGGGGCCTACCGGAAGGTTCGGGAGGACAAAACCTCCGTCACCGCCGCTGAGCGTGCTGCGATGCAGACCGGAGTTGCCCTGCTCCGCCGTGACTTGCGCCCCGACGACGGCGCTTCCGCTCGGGTCAGTGACCACGCCGTGAATCTGCCCTCCGGCCACCGCCTGCCCGAACGCCGCTTCGTGGCCGGCGATCACCGCCGCGGCGCAAAATAAATGAACTACCCACACTCTGCCGTGCATTCAAACCCCTCCGATTTTGTCTGGATTATACACCGGCGCGTGAAACGGAATGCCCCCTCTGCTGCACTATGGGGCAAGCAGAGAGAGCCTTTTTGCCGATCCGGGACCGTGAGAGGGCGGTCCGAGGCAGTCCTCTGCCCATCCGCGAGGGGGGACAAATTCCGTGCTGCTCGATACCCGCGCCCGTCAACCGGAGACCGACGACGCCCCGCCGCCACAAGCCAAGTTCGTGGACCTGTTCGGCCTGGCGCTCTGCCTGTTCCTGCTGCTGGCCACCCTGGCCGTACTTTTTCTGATCCGCGGCCGCCTGCTGGAAGCTGAAAGCGCCCGGCAGGCGGTCCGCGAGCTGCGCGGCAAAGAGGCCACCCTTCGCCAGCGCATCGACGCCGGCCGGCAGCTCCTGCTGGCCGCCGAAGCCGATGCCGGCCGGCCGCATCCCGAAAGCACGACCCGCGACCAGCAGGTCATCGGCGACCACGTGGATGTCACCTGGAAATACCGCTACCACGACCGCGGCATGTACGTGAATTACGAAATCGAGCTTATCCGCATCTCCCCCGGCAGGAATCAGAGCTTTACCGGCCAGTGCTCCAATGACCTGGCTGCCAACTTCCAGGATCCGGAGGCGCGAAAAAACTGTCCCTGGTCCACGCGCTTCATGGCCACCGACCCCGGGGCCCTGCGCTCCCGGATCCTCCCCGACGTCAACAGTGACCTGCCCCCCGGCCAGTACCTCTGGCGGGTGGCTCCGGTCACGGCCAACCGCATCGAAAAACTCGGCCAGGAAGACGACGACGCCCGCCGCGCCGATTGGAGCGGTTACCGTCTCTTCGAAATCTACCCCTCGATCCGCGACCGCATCTCCCAGACCCGCCGCATTCGTGTGGGCACCAATTTCGAGCAGGATACCAACTTCAGCCGCCGCGGGCCGGACGGCCAGCCCGAGGGCTTCGACATCTCCCTGGCGCGCGCCATTGTGGAGGGCTGCCTGGCCCTCGACCGCCACGCCGGCGCATTGGACTTCAAGGAGCCGCGCTGCGCGGACTACGTCCGCCGCCTCCGCAGCGATCCCAGACCGCCTCCCCCTGCCGGCGGCCCCGAGTCTGTGAGCGTTCAATTCGTGCCCGTCGGCAGGTGGGGCGACTGGCTGAGCATGCTCAAGCGCAAGGAGATCGACGCTTTCATCGGCTCAGTGACCCGCGCCCGCGGCCGCGAGCGCAGCGGCGTCACCTTCACCCGGGGCTACTTCCCCTACCAAACCGAAATCTACACCATCGCGGATATCGCCAGTCCGCACGTCACCCTCTCCTCCTGGCTCACGCGGCGCCGCACTATCGGCGTGATCGAAAACAGCACCAACGATTGGCTGGCCGGCTGCCTCACCCAGGCCTATGGCAAAGAGACGGTCACTACCCTCCGCTTCCCCTCTTATCCCGCTCTGGAGAGCGCCATGGACCGCGGCGACATCGACGGCTTGATCATCGACGGCACCTTCGTCTCCGGTTCCAAGGCCTGGACCTCCCTCGCGGGCTGGAAAGAAACCCCTGCCTATCGCTCCTGCTATCTCGCCGACCCCAACCACGTCGGCTTTCCTCGAGAAGAACTGGCCATCGCCACCGCGATCGACGGGCAGGATCAGGCTGACCCGGATCACGCCCTGGTGACTCTCTTCAACCGGGCGCTCGCCAGCGCCCCGCTCCGCTCGGCCCTGAAGCCTATCTGCGAAAAAGAATGGCGGCAGAGAGCCTCCATCTGCCGCAGCCTGGAGTAAGTTCATGCTTTACTGGATGTTTTTCGCCCTGTTTGCCGGTCTCGCCCTGCTGCTCCTCCGCCGGCCCGTCCAGCACCTCGCGCACTGGTGCGCCCAACAATTCTTCGACTGGGCCTTCCGCACCAAAGGTTGGGTCGCCACCTTCCCCCGCAGCCCCGTCGCGGCCGACAAAGCCACCTTCTCCGATTTCATGAGCGTTTCGGGCTTCCTCTGCACCATCATTGCCATCGGCGTCACCTGGTTCGGCATTCACACCGAGACCGAAAAGAACCGCCTGGATCACGAAAAATACGAATTACAGCAGACGATCGCCGACGATCAGCAGCAGATCGACGCCAACACCCTGCGCCTCAAAGACCTCCAGACGGACAAAGACTCCATCAAGCTGCTGGCCCCGGCGCGCGACGCCCAGATCATCGATTCCCACATCGACCTCGAGTGGGACTACCCCAAACATGACTCCCACGTCGCCTACCTGGTCCAAATCGGCCGCGAGAACAAGTTCAACCTCCAGCCCTACCGCGGAAAAGGCCAGTGCGACCTGATGCGGCACACCTGGTGCCTTTTCCCCGCCTCCGATCCGGCGGCCGAGCGTTCCCGTGTCAATCCGTTCTCCCTGGACAATCCGCACTCCGGCGACTCCCGCATCGCCGCCAAAGATCACTGGACCGGCGCCTTCCTGTGGCGCGTCATCGCCATCCGGCCCGGCCGCCCGGCCACGGGCGACCTCCAGGTCGAGGAAACCCGGCTTTCCGACTGGAGCGAATACAGCCGCTTCACGATCTATCCCACCCTCGAAGAGCGCCGGCGGCAGCAAGGCGTCCTGGTGGCCACTTCCTACTCCCAGGATGCGGGCTTCAGCCGGCTCGGAGAGTCCGGCGAGCCCGAGGGCCACGATATTGACCTCATCCGTACCCTCGTCTCCGGCTGCCTGGTGCCCGGAAGCGGGAGCTACCGCTACGACTCCAAGCGTTGTCGCGCCGCTGCCCAGGCTTCTCCCCCGAAGGACCCCAATATCCACTTCCGGGCCTATGCCACCATCGCCGACGGGCTCAACGCCGTGCTGCGCAAGGAGGCCGATCTCTTCATCGGATCGCTTACCCGCGCGCGCAGCCGCGAACATAGCGGCGCGGTCCTTTTCACCCCCGGCTACTATCCCTTCCGCACCCGTCTGTATGTCAAGAAGGATCGTTTCTCGCGGCTGGATTTCTCCGAATGGCTGCGCGCCCGTCCCACCCTGGGGGTCATCGACGGATCGAGCAACCAGTGGCTCGCCACCTTGCTGGCCGACGAAAAGGATGTCAAAGACCGGCTCACCGTCGCCACCTTTCCTTCTTTTCCGGGCCTGGAACACGCCTTCGACACCGGCGAAGTGGATGGCATCCTCGTGGATGACACCTTGGAACGCAACATGGCGGACGCCCGCCAGTTGGACGGCATCGAGAGCGTCGGCTCCGCGTGGGAGACTTACCACCAGGATCTACGCTACGTGGGGTACCCCCGCGAGGAGTTTGCCATTGCGGTGGCCTCCGGCACCGACCACGACGGGAGCTGCCCACCCTACGGCCTGGCCGCCCTCCTCCATCCCTTCGCCAGGACCGACGGCGTCTCGAGCTTTTACTGCCAGTTGTGCGACGCTCTGCGCGACCCCGACGTGCAAGACCATCTGCTCCCCGCCCTGCGGCAGAAGTACAAGCTGACCCCTGGCTCGTAACGCGGGCTACTTCTTGCGGCTAATTCCACCGTGCCAGGTAGCGCTTCAGTGTCCGCGCCTCTTGGTCGAACTCGTCGCTTCCCGGATGCGCCGCCCTCAGCACCTCCAGCACGCGCAGGGCCTTGCCATAGGCCTGCCGCAGGCGATACGCGTTTCTCAGGTTGGAGAGCATGCGTGTCAGGATCTGCCGCTTGCTCACCGGGGCCAGCAGCCGGGGGTCCTCCTCTACAGGCGCCCCGGTCGCCTGCCGCGCCAGGACGAAGCACTCCGCCGGCGTCAGCACCCGCCCGCCGTCAAAGGCGTCCACAAAGACCGAATATCCGCCATCGTCATACCGCACCAGAAAATGCCCGGGGAGTCCGATGCCGTGCGCCCGCCGGCCCAGCCGCCGCGCCACCTCCAGGTAAATCACCGAGAGCGTGATGGGGATCCCGCGCCGTGAAGTCAGCACCTCGTTCAGGCAGCTATTGGCGGGATCGTAGTAGTGTTCCCGATTGCCCGTGAACCCCAGCTCGGAGAAAAGATACTCGCCCGCCGCCGCCACAAAGAGTCGGCCGCCCGCTCCCCTGCCCGTCCGGCGGTCCAGTTCCGCGGCGAAGCTGTCCAGCATTGCCAGGTACGGTTCGGGCCGGAGGCAGGGATGCTCGAACCGCGCCACTTCCAGCGCCGCGCGGTCGAGTTCCCAGTCGTCCCGTTCGCCGCGCAGCACTAAGATCAGCTCGTCCACTGGGGCCTAGAATACCTTTCCCGCGCGCCGCGGAAGAAAGTCACTTCAAATTCACGCTTTGCGCCGTCGAAACCCCCTGCTGGTTGGTCAGCGTCACCGAGACGGATTGAATCGTGTCCACCAGGTTGGAGATCTGGCTGGTGTTCACGATCTGCCCGTCCATGGTGAGCGGGATGCTGGCCGTAAACTGGCTGCCGAACGCCTGGGAGGCGGTGCTGCCGTACCAGGCGGCAAAACTCGCCTGCACGTTCAGCGACAACTTGGTGGTGGCTACGTTCTCGCCCCCCACCGGGTTGAACTGCACATCGATTTGCGTGATCGAGCGCCCGGTCGCGTACCCGGTCACCAGCAGCGTGAACCCGTTGGTGGTCTTGTTGCTGATTGCCAGGCCCGTCAGCCTGGGCGCGGACTGCGGCACGCTCAGGGTCAGCGCCGGGGGATTCGTGGGCGTCACATCGATGGCGCTGGTCTGCGTGGCGAAGGCCGGCGTGATGCTGATGGTGCCCGCCACCGTGCCTGTCTGCACGCGGATCTGCGTGGCGTTGTTCGGAAACACCGCCTGCGTGGAGCCCGCCGGAATGGTGAAGGTCACCGTGCGGCCGCCGCTCGCGAACTGCACCGCCGGATCGTTGGCGAAAGCTTCCGGCGTGAAGGTCAAGGTCAGCGTGCCGGTGAGCGGCAGCCCGTAGGCGGAAGCCAGCGAAAGCCCGATCGCGGGCTGCTGCGCCGCGTCTACCGTGCCGCTGGCGCCCGTGTAGCTGAAGCCTGGCAGCGGCGCCGGCGAGGTGCCGGTGGCCAGCAGCGTGAAGGTTTGCGTGTCGATGCGCAGCGTCCCGTTGTTGGTGCCCAGCGCCGTGGGGGCAAAGGTGATGGTGAACGTCACCGTGCCCCCCGCGGGCACCGCCAGTGGCAGACCTCCCAGGCTCGTCAGCGCGAAGGTCGTGGTTTGCGGGCCGCTCACGCTGATGCTGTTGATCTGCGTGTCCGCGGTGCCGTTGTTCTGCACCGAGAACTGGATGCTGGAGGTTTGCCCCACCGCCGCCGGCGGAAACGACGCGGTGCCGCCGCCCGTCAAGGTGGTGGCGCCCGCGCCCGCCGTGTAGGAGTAAATCAGGTTCGAGCCCAGGGCGGTCGCCTGCACCGTGAAGATGTCGTTGCCCACTTGCAGCTTCCCGGTGAATTGTCCGGCCTGCGCCGGCGTGAACTGGATCTTGAAGGTCACCGCGCTGCCCACCGTCAGCGGAATGGGCACCACCGGGGCCTCCGTGAGCGCGAATCCGGTGCCCGAAATCGCCAGCGTGGGGATCCGGCCGTCCTGGTTGCCCGTGTTGCGCACCCTCACCAGGATCACCGTGGGATCTCCTCCCACCGTGGCGCTGGGCACCGTGATGGTCTGCCCCGGCAGCAGGGTCGCGGCTTGTGCGGGCAGATCGTAGGTGTAGACCGGCCCCTGCGCCGCCCCCTGCACGGTGAAACTGATCCCCCGTCCCGCCACCAGGTCAATCTTCACCGTCCCGGAGACCGGATCCAGTTGCAGCGGGCTGAAGAGAATCGAGAACTGCACCGTCGCGCCCGCCGCCACGGTGGCCGGCGGATAGGGCAGACCCGCCAGCGCGATCTGCGGCGAGCCGCTGTAGCTGATGTTGTTCACCACGCCCTGGCCGGATCCTTTGTTGGTGATGACCACGGTGGTGGTGGAGGTGGCGTTCACACTGGCCGGCGCCAGTTGGGCTGTCGCCCCGTTCGTCAGCAGCGTGCTATTGCCCGCCGGCGGCGCCAGGTAGGTGAATGCGAAGTCCGGCGCCACGCCCGTCAGGTTCAGCGAAAAGCTGCCGGTGCGCGTGCCGTCCGTGTAGCCGAACACGATCTTGGCGCTCTCCAGTTGGCTGGTGCTGGGCGTGTACACCACGTTGAATTGCAGCCCCGAGCTCTTCGTGGTGAGCGTGTAGCCCCCGGTCAGGTCCGGCACACCGTTCAGGACGAAATCCGTGGACCCCAGAAGCTGGATCGAGGTGATGACACCCGCGGCGCCCGGCGACGGGTTGGTGTAGGTGACGTTCACCAGCCCGTTGGACGCCAGGCCGATGCCGTCGGCCGGCAGATTGAACGTGCCGCCGTCCGAGGTGTTCTGGACGTTGGTGCCCTGCTGCGTGCGGATCGAAAACGGCGCCGTTTGCCCGGCCGCTGGAAACGCCGCCAGCGCGGCCAGCGCGGCGGCCGCCAACATCAGCTTGCCTGTGCGGCGCATGGTTATTGTTCCCTCCCCACGGGTACGAAGTAGACCGCCGCGCCATCCGCGCCGGCGTCGCGCAAGACGTAATAAGGATCCTGCCCCTGCGGGTTGGCTTTGAGCAGCAGCAGCGACTTCCCGTCCAGGGTGCGCACCGTATCCGGCGCGAATTCCAGGTTGAGGCGCGCCGCCGCGCTCCGCGTGGAGACGTCGAAGACGTCCAGCGCCTGGCTGCCGCTTTCGGCCACGAACAGGCGCGTGCCGTCCGCGGAGAGGCCGATGCCCACCGGGGCGGAGACGCCACTCGAGGCTTCGGCGAACAGCATGGCGGCCGGCTGCTCATCGAAGCTCTGGACCTGCCAGATCTGCTGGCGGGCCTGATCGGCGAAGTACAGGTCGTGCTCCTGAGCGGACAGCACGATGGCCGATGGCTGGGCGGCGCCGGCCAGCCGCACCGGAGCTGCGCCTGAAGCAACGGAGTAGACTCCCCCGTTATCGCCGGTGAAACCGGCCAGTACGTGTGCGCCGGAGCGGTCCACGGCCAGCGCGCTGAGCGTGCCCGAGAGGCTGGAGAGATCCAGCGCGTCGTCCGCCGCGGGGTTCGCCGGCAGGCCGCGCAGCACCTGCGCCTGGCCCGACGCGGAGGAATAGACCGCGGCAGTGGCGCTATCCTGCGACCACGCCAAATGATCCGCCTGGGCAATCGCGCCGGTCACCGCCGCCGCCACCGGCGAGCCGGTTCTCAACCCGCTGATCACGTACACCTGGCCTTGCCGCACGGCCAAGGCCGCCGATCCATCCGGCGCCACGACGGCGGCATCCAGGTCCCCGACGAGGGGGTCGCCTATGTAGGCCGACCCCGGAAAGCCGATCATGGGCCGGATGGCGCGCGCCTGCGCATCGTACAGGCAGCCCGGAACCGGACCACCTACGGCCGTGCCATCGCCCGCCCCGCCCAGCAAGGGCAGGGCACAGAGAAGAATTGCATTGACTTTGAAAATCATGATCGTTGACCCGCCTCCCGGCGCCTAGTGCGGCGCCCCCACGGTGACCGGTCCCGGGCTGATGGTGACCGGTGTGGTGGTGGGAGTGCTGGACCCTCCGCCCCGCGTGGCCGCCACGCCGCCGATGATCCCGCCCACCGCCAAAACGCCCAGCAGAATCCACAGTCCCTTGTGCGACTTCCCGGCCTGCGGCGTGGTGCTGCCGCCGGTCCGGCTGTTGACCTGGGCGATGACCGTACTGGCGCTCTTGGTGCCGGAAGTGGCCGTGACTTTGATATTAAAGCGGCCCTCTTCGTCGTTCGGGGTCATGCCGCTGGCCGCGGCCATCCCTTGCGCATCGCTGCGCGCCGTTTGCGTACGCATCCAGCCGTTGAAAACTCCGCCGGGCCCGGCCGCGGGAAGTTGAAAGACCACCTCTGCCCCCACGACCGGCTTGTCGCTCGGGTCGAGAACCTGCACCACCGGCGCCGTGGCCTTGCGCTGCTTGATGTTATTGATGGCGCCCTCGCCAGACTTCACCAGGATCTTGAGTCCGCTGGGTTCGGCTACTAAGTTAGTCTTGGGCGCGCTGGTTTGCTGCGTCCAGCCCGGCGCAGGCAATAGCAGCACGCCGGACAGGAACCACGATAAAAGCGTCCTGAATTTCAATGAGACCTCCGGTAAGCACGCCAGTATACAACAGTGCTGTGCCGATTCGTACAGAACTTTGCCGTTGCGGCGCCCGCGGTATGATGGCTCTGATGAGAGTCGCCGTCGCCGCCGACCACGCTGGATTCCCCCTGAAGGCCCGCATCATCGAGGAGCTTCAGAAACTGGGCCATGAAGCCGTGGACTTGGGCACCGATTCCACCTCTCCGGTGGACTATCCGGATTACGCGCAGGCAGTGGCCCGGAGCATCCTCTCCGGCCAGGCCGAGCGCGCCGTGCTCCTCTGCGGTAGCGGCGCCGGCGCCTGCGTGGCCGCCAACAAGTTCAAAGGCATCCGCGCCGCCACCTGCCATGACAGCTTCTCCGCCCACCAGGCCGTGGAAGACGACGACGTGAATGTGCTTTGCCTGGGCGCGCGCATCATCGGCCCGGAAGTGGCCGTGGAACTGGTGCGCGGCTATATGCACGCGCGCTTCTCCGGACTGGAGCGGCACCGCCGCCGGGTGGACAAGGTAGCTTCCTTCGAAGAGCAGTTCGGCCGGTAAGTTCGTGCATGCCCAAGATCCTCATGGTGGCCTCGGAGGCGGCGCCCTACGCCAAGAGCGGGGGCTTGGCGGACGTGGTGGGCGCGCTTCCAGAGGCACTGCGCGTGGAAGGCTGCGAGACGGCCGTGCTGCTGCCGCGCTACCGCGCCATCCCGCTCAAGTCCGCCCGGCGCGTCTACGACCACCTGCCGGTATGGTTGGGATCCGCCCGCTACGATGTGGCCGTCTACCAGGCTTCCGCCGCAGCCCCGTTCTATTTTCTGGATTGCCCGCCGCTGTTCGACCGGGCCGGGCTCTACGGCGAAAACGGCGCGGATTACCCGGATAACCACATTCGCTTCGCCGTGCTGGCGCGCGCCGCCCTGGCCGTGGCCCGCCACCTGTTCCGGCCCGATATCTTTCACTGCCACGACTGGCAGTCCGGGCTGGTACCGGCCTACTTGCGCACCACTTTCTCCACCGACCCCACGGTGCTGGCCATCAAGACCCTGTTCACCATCCACAATCTCGGCTATCAGGGCCTGTTTCCGAGAAGCGTCCTGCCGGAGATTGCCCTGGATGCGCGTGTCTTTCATCCGGACGGCATGGAATTCTACGGGATGCTGAGCTACATCAAGGGCGGCCTGTTCTACAGCGATGCCCTGAACACCGTCAGCCCCACTTACGCCCGCGAAATTCAGACGCCGGCCTACGGCTTCGGGTTGGACGGCGTCCTGCGCGCCCGCAGCCAGGCACTCTGCGGCATCCTCAACGGCGTGGACTACCGCGAGTGGAACCCCGAAACCGACGCTCTCCTGCCGGCCAATTACTCGGCCCGGGATCTGAGCGGAAAGCAGGTCTGCAAGCAGCATCTGGTCAACGAGTTCGGCTTGCAGCCGGAGGCCATGGAGCGCCCCCTGCTGGGCATCGTTTCGCGCTTTACCGAACAGAAAGGCGCCGACCTGCTGGAGGCCATCGGAGGCCGGCTTGCTCAGGAATCCGTCTACCTGGTGGCCCTGGGCTCGGGCGAGCCCGAGCATGAGGATGTGTTCCGCGGCCTGGCGGCCGCCTGGCCCGGACGCATCGGCGTGCGCATCGGCTACGACAACGCCCTGGCCCACCGCATCCAGGCCGGGGCCGACATGTTCCTGGTGCCCAGCCGCTACGAGCCTTGCGGTCTCACGCAGATGTACAGCCTGAAATACGGCGCCGTCCCGGTGGTGCGCGCCACCGGCGGCTTGGATGATACTATCGAAGACGGGACGGGGTTCAAGTTCTGGGACTACTCCCCGGAAGCGCTCTACGGCGCCATCCGGGCGGCCGTGGAGGCCTTCGGCAACCCGGAGAACTGGCGTGCCATCATGCTCCGGGGGATGCAGAAAGACTTTTCCTGGCCGGTCTCAGCCTCCGCGTACGCCGCCCTGTACCGGCGGCTGCTGAGGCAGCCTTGAATCCTGCGGGGTCCCTCGCGATTCTAATGTTCTGTAGGAGACAAAAATGGCGGGTAATAACACGCTGACCTTTACCGATACAACGTTTGATCAGGATGTTCTGCGCTCCGAGGTGCCAGTCCTGGTGGATTTTTGGGCCGAATGGTGCGGCCCCTGCCGGCAGATGGCGCCGACCATCGATCTGGTGGCGAAGGAGTACGCCGGCAAAGTGAAGGTCGGCAAGCTGGACGTGGATTCCAACGGCAACACGGCCATGCGCTACAACATCCGGGGCATCCCGACGCTGCTGCTGTTCAAGAACGGCCAGATCGTCGAGCAGCGGGTGGGCGCGGTGGGCAAGTCCGACGTGCAGAAGATGCTCGACGCCCACGTGGGCTGATCCAGGTTCGGGCAGCGGGCATGCTCCGCTGCCCTCATGCCTCCCGCAGTTCAGGGGTCTTCAGGTTGCGGAATTCCTCTCCCTCTTCCCGGGAAGCGGCCTGTTCCTGGCAAGGCACGCAATACCGGGCCCACGGCACAACGCGCAGGCGCTTGGCGGGAATGGCCTGCTCGCAGGACTGGCACGTGCCGTAGTCGCCCAGCCGGATGCGGTCCAGGGCTTCGTCGATCAGGCGAAGCTGCGAATAATCCAGACTGTTCAGACGCAGGGAGACGAACTCGTCATGGGAGATCTGTGCCTGGTCCTCTTCCGCCACCCGGCCCATGCGGGCCAGCGTATCGAACTTGGCGCCTAAGCCGCCCAACACCTGCTGGCGGCGCGCCAACAGCATCCCGCGATAAACCTCCAAGCTGTCTTCCTCTTCGCGAACCCGGGCGTTCCGGCTCATCGTGTTCCTCCCGCGCAAATCGCGCATTTCGGACATCGAATTACCCAATTGGTTCCGAAAAATTAACAAAAATCTCGCGGAAAGACAATCCTTTTTTGGCGGGTATTTATTTGGCGGGGGCCTGTTTGGGGGGAGCGGCCAGGACGCCGGAGAGATCTCCCAGCATTTGCCGCTCTTCGGGGTTGTACTTATTCTTGAACTCTTCGCTGTTCAGACGGGTCTGGCGCTCGCTCTCCGGCAGGCCGCGAAGCTGTTCGAATTCCTTGCTGAGGGTCTGGCGGCGCTCGTCGGGAAGCTGCATGAATTTGCCGATGTCCCGGCGCACCATGTCCTGTTTTTCGGGGGGCAGTTGCAGGAATTGCTGGTAGCGTTCGCGCAGTTGCTGGCGCTCGGCGCGGGGCAGGCGGTTGAAGCGTTCGATGCGTTCGCGGATCTGCCGCTGGCGCTCGGGCGGCAGCTTGGCCAGGGCGCGCTGCCGCTCGGCGGGCGTCATCTGGTTCCAGCGCTCCAGCGCGTCGCGGCGGGGGTGCGGCTGCGCGCCGCCCATGCCGGAGAAGTTGGGCCCGTTGCCGCGTCCGCCGCCGCGGCCGCCGCGCTGCGCCCAGACACCGCCGGCCAGCAGCAGCCACAACAACCCGCAACTGGTCAACGCCCGTATCAACGCGCGCTCCTTACATCGAGTCCGGCGAGTGCTTCTCGACGCCCGTAGCCTCCGTAAACTGGTGCAGCAGCTCCAGGTCGTCCAAAGTGCGCTCCACCTGTTCGGCCTGCACGCTCTCCACGCGCACCGCGGGCGGAGCGGGCGCCGGGCGCCGCTCGCCGGGACGCTGTGCGATGATGCCGGCCATCACCAGCAGGCAGGCCGCCGCCGCCAGCGGCAGGCCCTGCCGCAGCAGCACGGGCCGGAAAGGTTGGAACAGGCGCTGCCACCAGGTATACCCTTCGGCTTCGATGCGCTGGTAGAGCCTTCGGTCAAAGTCCGCCGGCACGGGCGGGGCTTCCCAGGTGTCCAGGGCCTCCCAAACTGTTTGCTGGGCCTCCTGAAAGGACCGGCACGCCGCGCAGGACCGCATGTGCCGCTCGAGCGCCGCCGCCTGGGCCGGGTCCAGCCTGTTGGCACAGTACGCCAGCAGGGTTTCCGCATGTTCCTCAGTTTCGATCGGGCACCTCATACCTAACTCCGCACCTTCATGCCATGTGCGCCAGCCGCGCGCGCAAGGTCTCATAGGCCCGAAACAGCAGGGATTTCACCGCCGATTCCGAGCACCCCAAGACCTTCGCGATCTGAGAATATTCCATCTCCTCGTACTTGTGCATCAACACCGCCGCGCGCTGCTTTTCCGGCAGCAGGCTCACGGCCCGGCGCACTTCCTCCAGCCGGGCGCGGTAGACCATGGACTGCTCCACGGTGGGCGCAGCATCGGAAATCTGCCGCACCGGCAGCTCCGCCACGCTTCCGTCCAGGGACTCCTGGCCACGCTCGTTCTTCCCGTCGCGCAGGGCGTTCAACGCCAGGTGCGTCGCTATCCGAAACAGCCACGTGGTGAACTTGGCCGTCGGTTCGTAGGTGCTTCGGGAGCGGTACACCCGCAGGAAAACTTCCTGCGCCAACTCTTCCGCCACGGCGTGGTTCTGCACCATCCGGTAAAGGAAGTGGATGACCGCGGAGCGGTGCTTTTCGAGCAACAGACCGAAGCTCGCCCCATCCCCTTCCTTGACGCGGAGCATCAGCTCAGCATCGTAGTCGAGAGCCGCCGCAGCTCCCCCCATATCGGTGTTAACCCTCTCTGGCATCAAAGGTTGCGCCACGCCGCGGAAAACATCAGCGCCTCCTCATTCGCCCTTCAGGGAGCGTTCCATGAGCCGCCGGATGGCTTCCCGGGGGTCCAGGCCGAAGTGCAGCATTTCGTACATCTGCGAGGAGATGGGCATTTCCACGCCGTAGCGGCGGGCCAAGTCCACGGCCGCGTTCGTAGTCTTGATCCCCTCGGCGACCATCTGCATCGAGTTTACAATTTCGGGCAGCTTCCGGCCACGGGCCAGTTCCAGGCCCACGGTCCGGTTGCGGCTGAGTTCCCCGGTACAGGTGAGAACCAGATCGCCCAGTCCGGCCAGCCCGGCGAGGGTCTGCGGGCGGCCTCCCATGGCCACGGCCAGGCGGGTCATCTCCGCCAGGCCGCGTGTGATGAGGGCCGCCAGCACGTTGCTGCCAAACCCCAAACCGTAGCAAACCCCAGCCCCGATGGCCACCACGTTCTTCACCGCGCCGCCGATTTCCACACCCACCGGATCCTGGCTGGTGTAGAGCCGGAAGGTAGGACCGGAGAAGGCCGCCTGGATCTTCTGAGCCGCCGCCGGATCGGCCGAGGCCACCACCAGCGCGGTCGGATCGCCGCGCGCCACCTCTCGCGCGAAGGTAGGACCCGAGAGGACCACCACGCCCGGTGCGAAGCGCTGGCCGACCACTTCGCCGATCACCTCGGAGGGGCGCAGCAACGTGCCATTCTCCAGGCCCTTGGTGGCGCTGACGAACACCATGCCAGGCTCCAGCAGCGGGAGCATCCGGGCGTACAGGTCGCGCACCAGGTGGGAGGGCATGACGCTCAACACCACGTCGGCGCGCTCCAGGGCGGCGGCAAATTCGGTGCATACTTCCACGTTGGACGGCAACCGGAAGCCGGGGAGGTACACGTCGTTTTCGTGTCCCGCCCCCATACGTGCTGCCAGATCCCTTTCGTAGACCCACAGGCGCACCCGCCGGGCGCGCGGAGCGAGCACGATGGCCAGCGCCGTACCCCAACTGCCGGCGCCGATAATCGCCAGCGACTGCATCACTTGCGGCCCCCGAAGGAGAACACGTTCTCCTTGCCCCGGCGCAGCCGCTCAATGTTTTCCACGTGCCGGTAGACGATCAGCGCACCGCTGGCCACGGCGGCGGCTACCACGGAGAGGGGTGGGTGCAGGATCAGCCACACAGCCAGCGGAAAAGTGCCCGCCCCCAGGATGGAGCCCAAAGAAATGTAGCGCGTGCGCGCTACCGTCAGCCCGAAGACCAGCAGCACGGCTGCCAAGGGAACCGGCGTGAGATAGAGGTAGGCGCCCACGAAACTGGCCACCGCCTTGCCGCCCTTGAACTTCAGGAATACGGGATAGATATGCCCCAGCATGACCGCCACCGCCGCGGCGCTCATCCAGTGGAGGCTGCTGGAGGTCAGCCTGCCGGCGAGCCACACCGCCACGAAACCCTTGGCGATATCCAGCAGCAGAGTGGCCACGCCCGCCAGGCGCCCGGTGGTACGCAGCACGTTGGTGGCGCCGATGTTGCCGCTGCCGGACGCGCGCACGTCGGCGCCGGTCTTCCATTTCACCAGCAGAAATCCGAAAGGAATCGCGCCCAGCAGATACGCGGCGGCCAGGGCCAGCAGAGGCATCACTTGGAAATTGGAAACTCCGAGATCTTAGTGTACACGGAACCGTTCGGACCCCGGCGGCTGAGGTACAGGTAGAAGCGCTCGGCGACAAATTCCCCGAAATCCAGCGAGGGCAGCCCGGCGATGGTCTCGCGCAGCGCCTGGAGCGGCACGCGCTCCTGGATGCGCGCCAGGGTGAGGTGAGGCGAGAAAGGACGATCTTCGCGCGGGACGCCGAGGTTGGCGAGCAGCGCGTCGGTCCGCTCCGCCAGTGCGGCCAGGTCCGGAGACGCCTCGATGCCCGCCCAAAACACCCGCGGCGCGTGTGGATTCGGGAAGAACCCGAGACGCCGGACGGAGATACGCGCGGGCGCGAAACCCGGCACGGCGCGCAGCGCGGTGTTCACCTCGTCGAGGCGTTGCTCCGGCCACTCGCCCAGGAACTTGGTGGTGATGTGCAGGTTCTCGAGCGGACTCCAGCGCAGCCGCGCGGTGGGGCGCAGGCGAGCCAACAGCCGCTCCAGGTTGTGGACGATCTCCTCCGGCACGTCGATCCCGGTGAACAGTCGCATTTGCGCGATCATATTGTCCGATGGATCCTCTTTCAGTTGCAACGCGCGGGCGCATTCTGCCGCGTTCCTTTTACGCGCGTCCCACGATCGAGGTCGCCCGGGGCCTGCTTGGAAAACTGCTGGTGCATGGCAAGACCGCGGGCATGATCGTGGAGACCGAGGCCTACCTGGGCGGAGAGGACCTGGCGGCGCATTCGGCGCGCGGACTAACAGCCCGCACCAAGGTGATCTTCGGGCCGCCCGGGCACGCGTATGTCTACTTCATCTATGGGATGTACGATTGCCTGAACATCGTCGCCGAGCAAGATGGTAAGCCGGGATGCGTACTTCTGCGAGCCCTGGAGCCAGTGTGGGGCATCCACATCATGAAGGAGCGAAGGCCACGGGCGCACTCCTTGCGGGACCTGACGTCCGGTCCAGGAAAGTTGACTTTGGCGATGGGGATTACGAGGAAATCGAACGGCGCAGATATCACCAGAGGAAACCTGGTGGTGCGCGAATGGCTCCCGGCTGTGGAGATCGCGGTGACACCGCGCATCGGCATCCGTCACTGCCAGGATTGGCCGCTACGTTTCGTGATTTCCGGAAACCAATTCGTCAGCCGGCGCATCTAAATTTTTTGGTAGTTTCAGGTCTCATTTCGCTTCCGGAATCGGCATTGCGGATGATATACTAGCTGCTAACGCCCTTCCGGAAACGGGGACAAAGGGGGCTGGGCCAGGTTTCCATGACCTACGATTCACACGTGAGCACAATCGCGGCGTCCAGGGCGCGCGCATGGCAGCATCTGGCGGAGGATGGCGCCGCCACTCTGCTGGTAGTGAGCCCGCAGGAGAGCGATCATAGCGCCTTGCGCGACATCTTTGCCGGCACCAACTGGACTGTGCACTATTCCTACACCTGGGAAGAAGCCCGGGAGTGTCTGGAGGAGCATCGCGTTTCAGTAGTGGTGTGCGAGCGCGATTTGCCCGATGCGACCTGGCGGGACGCGTGGAAGAGCCTGGTGCGCGTGCCCGGCGCACCGATGCTGGTAGTTGCCTCGCGCCTGGCGGACGAACGCCTGTGGGCCGAAGTGCTGAACCTGGGCGGCTACGACGTCATCCTGAAGCCCTTCGAACCCAACGAAACCAAGTGGGTCGCCGGGACCGCCGCCTGGAAGTGGCAGCAGCGGCGCCTGGAACGCCAGTTGGTGTGTTAGTCCTTCAGCGTTTGTGAATCTTCACTAGACTGCGGTCGATCGCGGCCAGATTCGGTTTTCCACAGAGTCCCATGGCCAGCGCCAGTTCCGTCTGTATCAGTTCCAGAACCTTCTGCACACCTTCGGCTCCGTAAGCCGCCAATCCCCACAAAGGCGGGCGGCCGAGCATTACCCCATTTGCGCCCAGGGCGAGGGCCTTCAGCACGTCGGTTCCGCGCCGGAATCCGCTATCGATCAGAACCGGCACGTGCCTTCCCACTGCCTCCACCACAGCCGGGAGCGCTTCGATAGCCGCCATGGCTCCATCGACGAGGCGGCCGCCGTAATTCGAAACGATGATGCCCTGGGCTCCCTTCTCCACCGCCGTGCGGGCCTCGCCGGGAGCCAGGATACCCTTGATCCAAAGAGGCGCCGGGGTCCACTCGCGGACACGCGCCACCAGGGTCCAGTCCACCGGCGGCGCGGGCTTCTCGCCGCGCCAGCCCGCGCTGAGGCAGAGAGCCTGGGCGCCGGCGTCCGTAGCGCGCCGCACCAGTTGCCGGAATTCGCCGGCGCCGGTCTCCGGTTCCAGTTGACACCAGAAGGCGCCCCGCGCCTGCGCCGCAATTCGCTCGAGCGGGATGCCGGGACGGCTGCTGAGGACCACCGTGGCCTTGGCCGCGGCCGCTCCCCGGAGGGTTGCCAGTTCGCCTTCCGGATGGAGCAGAGTTTGGCGGCTGGTGGGAGCCACCAGGATGGGCGTCTCCAGTTTGCGGCCCAGGAGTTGCGTGCCGAGGTCCATGGCGCGCACATCCACCAGCACGCGCGGCCGCAGGGTTATGCGGTCGAAGGCCTCGCGATTGCGGCCCAGGGTCAGCCCGGCACCGGCGCCCGCAGCGATGCTCTCGAACAGCTCCGGGGCGAGGCGCTGGCGAGCCACTTCCTCGACCTCGAACAGATTCACCAGTTCTTCGAGAGGCGGAAGGCGGCTCATGCGAAATCCACAAGGACCGCCGAGCGGTCGATGGCGGCAATGGTGGCGCAGCCGGTGGCAGCCATGGCCATGGCCAGTTCCGCCTGGAGCACTTCGAGGACGCGGCGGACGCCCTCGGGGCCGAAAGCACCCAGCCCCCACAGCGGCGGCCTTCCCACGAGCACGGCGCGCGCGCCCAGGGCCAGAGCCTTGAAGACGTCGCTGCCGCGGCGGAAGCCGCCGTCGATGAGCACGGGGATGCGCCCGCCGACTGCCTGCACAATTTCGGGGAGCGCCTCCAGGGTGGACGGGGCGTAATCCAGGTAGCGCCCGCCGTGATTGGAGACCACCACACCGCTCACGCCGTGCTCCACGGCCAGCCGCGCATCCTCGGCGGTGAGGATGCCCTTGAGCAAGAAGGGCACGTTGGTGTACGCGCGGATGGCCTCCACGGTCTTCCAGGAAAGATCCGGGTTCTGCGGTTGCAGGCGATAGGGCGCCGGCGGAGCGCCAGCCTGGCGGCGCGAGCGGGTTCTGACGGGCACACCCGCGGCGGGGATGTTCAGATGGCGATCGTGCAGCATGCGCTCGCGGTGGGACATATATTGCGTGTCCACGGTGAGCAGGACCGCCTGGCAGCCAGCGGCCAGGGCGCGTTCCACGCGGTCGCGGGTACCTTCCGGCGTGTCACGCGCGTAGAGCTGAAACCACACCGGACCCTTGGCCGCGGCGGCCACCTCCTGGATGGGATAGCTGGAATTGGAGCTCACCGCCATCAGCACGCCGGCCGCCGCGGCGCCCTGGTGAGTGGCCTTCTCTCCTTCCGGATGCACTTGCGAATGCGCCGCGGTGGGGGCCACCAGGATGGGGCAGGGGAGCTTCTGGCCGAAGATTTCGGCGGAAAGATCCGGCGCCGCGGCGGGCGCCAGCGCGCGGGGCACCAGCTCGGCCCATTCGAACGCCTGGCGGTTGCGGCGCAGGGTGAACTCGCCATCCACCCCGCCGGCGACGTAGTCATAAGCAGTGCGCGAAATCCGCGCGCGGGCCACGGGCTCGAACTCCAGCACGCTTTCGATTTCTTCAAGCGCGGGCACCCGCTCGCGCAGTCCCGGAGGGCGCTGCTGGCCGCCGAGCTGGTACAGGGGGGAACTCGCCGCGAAGGCTCCCAGGCGGCGCAGGGCAGCCCGGCGGGAGAAGGGCGCAGGCATGGGTCGCACGACGGGGGACATTGTATCTAAAATCGAAACCAACGATGCCCTTTGCGGACGCGGACGCCGCCGACCGGCGGCTGATCCAGATCGTGGATGCAGCGCTGGCGGAGGGCGGGCGCAGAAGCGGGGCCTGGCTGGCCTGCCGCGTGGGCTGCACGGAGTGCTGCCTGGGGCCGTTCCCGATCAACATGCTGGACGCGCGGCGCCTGGCCCGGGGGCTGGCGGGACTGGCGGCCCGGGACGCGGAGCGCGCAGCCCGAATCCGGGAGCGGGCGCGGCAGGCGGTGGCGGAGCTGGCGGCCGATTTTCCGGGAGACCCGGCGACCGGGATCCTGCGCGAAGACGAGAAAGCCGAGGAGCGCTTCTGCGAACGGCACGCCGCGCTGCCTTGCCCCGCCCTGGACCCGGACTCGGGCGGCTGCGAATTGTATGCCGCGCGCCCGCTGAGTTGCCGCTCTTACGGCCCGCCGGTGCGGTTGGGCGCGGAAGCGCTGCCACCGTGCCGCTTGTGCTACCAGGGAGCCAGCCAGGCGGAGGTGGAAGACTGCCGGGTGGAGATCGACCCCGAGGGCGTGGAGTTTGCGGCGTTGGAGGAACTGGAGGCAGCCGGGGCGCCGCGCGGGCAGACACTGATTGCTTTTGCGCTGGCGGGAAGAGACACGTAGGCTGAAACCGAGAGTTCGGAAGACGGGAAAAGCGCGGGGAGGCAGGCCGGACGGGCGGAAGTGCCCGTCCGGCCTGCTGTTCCGCGGCTTTTTTGTGTTCTTTTCTGCTTGCGGGATCGATCCCTGCTCCCCGTCTTCGCAGACGGGGAGCGCAGTCACGCCTGTGACGTTGAAAACTCGGGTGGGCCCACCAACTGCTGCGTTCTATCGTGGCTGCTTCGGCGACGAGCAGCTCTTTTCGATTTCAGGGTAACCGCGAGGCCGTGGGGCGAAGCCGCGCCATTCGCGGCAAGCGCTTGAAAAAGCGGGTGAATAAATTTCTCTTTCGGGCGTGACTCATGGTCAGGCATCCCCGGCGAGAAAAGGCAGATCGCTCAACGAAGCGATTTCGTGGTCCGGGAGACCGGGCAACCGCTCGCGACACTGGGCATAGCGGTTGCACCAGACCACCCGCATGCCAAAAGCCGAAGCGGCCCAAGCATCCCAGGCGTTGGACGACTGGTAGGAAATGGCGCGGGGCTGCACTCCCAGGCGGTCGACGGCAAGCTGGTAAACCCGAGGATGCGGCTTGTAGACCCCCACTTCCTCCACCGACAATACCGCGTCAAGAAGCCGGCCGATGCGCGCATGGGAGACGGCGGCGTGCAGCATCTCGCGGGAACCGTTCGAGAGGATGGCCGTCTTGATCCCTTTGGCCTTGAGCTGCTCCAGCACGGTGGGCACCTCCGGAAACGCGTCGAGGGCGAGGTAAGCCTGCATCAACTTTTCGCACAGCGAAACAGCGGGGAGTTCCAGGGTCTCGAGCGCGAAATCCAGCGCGTCGCGGGTCACTCGCCAGAAATCGGCGTGCTTTCCCTGGAGCGTGCGAAGCCAGGTGTACTGAAGCTGCTTCTCCCGCCAGAGATTGTTCAGTTGCTCGCGCCGGGGGCCCAGGACCGCGCCGCAGCGGGCCGCGGCCGAGGCGTAGTCAAACAGGGTGCCGTAGGCATCAAAGACGCAAGCTTGAGGGAACTCAACAGAAGCGCCGGGCATACGCTTCCATTCTGACGCGGCTCACGCCAGCGTCGCAGAACCAGACAGGCTGTCGCCGGGGGCGACAGCGGGCGCCCGGCCGGCGCATCCCGGAAGCGCCTATGTCCTTGAACCTGCGTTTCCGTGGAGATCGGCGGGCTGGATTCCCGATTGCTTCGCAAACCGGCGAAAGGCATCACCGGCACGGCATGATCGGAAGCAAGGTTCGACTGGATCCATCGCAGACCGGGCAGGAGGCGGACGCCCTCCGGGCGCGGTTGCGCAAGTATGTCATCGGACAGGATGAGGCGGTCGCCGAGATCGTGAACATCTACCAGATGCACTTGATCGGCATGACAGCGCCAGGACGGCCAGTGGGCAACCTGCTGCTCATCGGCCCGACCGGCTCGGGCAAGACCCGCATCGTCGAGGCCACCGCCGAAGCGCTGGTGGGAAATGCCAGCGCGGTGGTCAAAGTCGATTGCGCCGAGTTCCAGCACAGTCATGAGATCGCGAAGCTGATCGGCTCGCCGCCCGGTTACCTGGGGCACCGGGAAACCCATCCGCTGCTGAGCCAGGAGAATCTCGACCGCCACCACACGGAACACTGCACGGTGAGCTTCGTGCTCTTCGACGAGATCGAGAAGGCCAGCGATGCGCTGTGGAATCTCCTGCTGGGCATCCTGGACAAGGCAAGTCTGACGCTGGGAGACAACCGCCGGGTGGACTTCTCCCGCGCGATGATCTTCCTGACGGGCAATCTGGGCGCGGCGGAGATGAGCGCGATCCTGTCGCCGAAGATGGGCTTCTACGCGGGCGGGCCGCCACATCGGAACGGGGACGCGGATGGGAGCATCACCGGGAAGATCTCCGCGGCAGCCATGCACGCCGCCCGGCGGAAGTTCACGCCCGAGTTCCTCAACCGCCTGGACAAAATCGTCGTCTTCAAGCCCCTGGGGGAAGCCGAGCTGAAGAACATCCTGGAAATCGAGCTGGCCGTGGTACAGCAGCGAATCCACCAGTCTCAGGCGTACACACCTTTCACCCTGGGCCTGACGGCACGGGCGAAGGATATTCTGCTCCAAGAGGGAACGGACCCGCGATACGGCGCGCGACACCTGAAGCGCGCCATCGATCGCATGCTGGTGCATCCGCTCGCGAACATCATGGCCACGCACCAGGTGCGTTGTGGAGACCTGGTGCGGGTGGATGTGGAAGAAGGCACCGGACACCTCGTCTTCCTGCGGGAGGCCGGGAACGCGCCCACGGGCGATGCGCCCTCATCCCCCATAGCGCCGCTGGCGGCAGTTTGCGCCGCCCGCGAGGCCGGCGCATGCGAGGCTACGAATCAGGGCGCCGGCGCCGAATAGGCGGCCCGGGCGCGCTTCAGGCGGGCCCGCTTTCCCCGTCCCCGGCGTTCTGGCCGAGGAAGCGATACAAGGTGGCGCGGTGAATCCCGAGGATCTTGGCGGCGCGCAGCTTGTTGCCACCGGCCCGCTCGAGCACGCGCAGAACGTGGCGGCGCTCGACTTCGGCCAGCGGCAGTAGTTCCGCGTCCTCGCTGCTCCGGGAAGATCCGGCGCGCAGCGGATCGGGGAGATCGCGCGCGTCGATCCACTCGCTCTCCGCCATCATGGCCGCGCTGCCGATCACGCTCCTCAGCTCGCGGACGTTGCCTGGCCAGGGATACTGCGCCAAAACAATCTGCGCGCGCGGGGTCAGGCCCCGCAAAGGCTTGTGGTACTGCGCCGCGAACAGGTCCACAAAGTGGCGAACCAGAAGGGGCAGATCTTCGAGCCGTTCCACCAGGCGGGGCAGCCGGATCTCGACCGACGCCAGCCGGTAGTACAGGTCTTGGCGAAAGCGCTTCTGTTCGATGAGGTCGTGCACATCGTGATTGGTAGCGGCGATCACGCGGACGTCCACCTTGCGGACGGCGGGCGAGCCCACGCGCTGGAGTTCGCCGTATTCCAGGGCCCGCAACAGCTTGCTCTGGGTCTCAAGCGGCATGTCGCCGATCTCGTCGAGCAGGAGGGCGCCACCGCTGGCGTACTCGAACAGGCCGATCTTGTCCTGCATGGCTCCGGTGAAAGCGCCCTTGACGTGCCCGAAGAGCTCACTTTCGACCAGCGTCTCGACGACGGCCGCGCAGTTGCAGACCGCAAATCGTCCGGAAGAGACGGGGCTCAGATGGTGCAGGGCCGCGGCCACCAGTTCCTTGCCGGTGCCGGTAGCCCCCGTCACCAAGGCCGTCCGAAAGTGCGGCGCGACGCGGCGGACCCGGTCGAACACCTGGAGCATGGCCGGGCTTCTGCCGATCATGCCCTCGAACTGAGAGGCATGCAGCAGTTCCGAGTCGAGCCGGAGCACAGCTTGCCGGCGGCGCGCCTGCTCGATAAGCCGGTTGACCCGCTCGCGCAGGAGGCTCACGGAGAGCGGCTTGTTGAGATAATCGCTGGCGCCCTTGCGGATCGCCTCGACGGCGGATTCGGTGGAGTAGTGTCCGGTGACCAGTACGACTTCCGTTTCCGGCGAGAGTTCGAGCGTCCGCTCGAGCACTTCCATACCGCTCATTTCGGGCATGACCAGGTCCAGCAGCAGGATGTCGGGGTGCGTGCCGCGGATGAGTTCGAGGCCGGAGCGGGGATCGGTAGCAGTCAAGACCTGCAAGGGCTGCTGCTTTAGAGCTGCCGTCACCAGTTTGAGGCTCTCCGGATCATCGTCAATCGCGACGAGGGTGGCGAGTGGCTTTTCCACGGGCGTCATGGAAGGCCTCCGGCCGCGGATTCGGCCTGTTCCACCGCGAGGGTGAAGGTAAAGCGGCTGCCTTTGGCCGGCTCGCTTTCCACCCAAATGGCGCCGCCGTGCAACTCGACCAGCCGTTTGGTGATGGCCAGGCCCAGGCCAGCGCCCGCGGGGACGCTTTTCGGAGCTTTTCCGGGCCGGAACTCGTCGAAAATTCCGGACTGCTCCTCCAAGGGGATGCCGATCCCCGTGTCGGCGACGGAAAAGCGGAGGGCCCGCGGCTCCCGGGAGGCCTTGATGGTCACCCGGCCGCGCTCGGGAGTGAACTTCACGGCGTTGCTCAGGAGGTTCAGGAAGATTTGCCGGAAGCGCGTGCGGTCGGCGCAAACCGAGAGATGCGCCGGCACGTAGCTGTCCACCAGGATCCTTTTGGCTGCCGCAAGCGGCGCGATGGTGGAGAGCACCTCGGCAAGCACATCCGACGCTTGAAACGGCTCCAGCCGGAGCTCGACCCGCCCGGCCTCGATCTTCGATAGGTCGAGAAGATCGTTGATCATCTCCACGAGATGGCGCGCCGCGCCGCGGATACTGGCGACGAAGTCCCGGTAGGTCTGGTGGAGTGGTCCTTCGCCCTCTTCCGCCAGCAGGTCGGAGAAGCCGACGATGGCGTTCAGAGGGGTGCGGAACTCATGACTCATGCGGGCCAGGAATTCACTCTTCCGGCGGGTAGCCCGCGCCAGCTCCGCGTTGGTTTCAGCGAGCTGGCGGTTGGCTTCGGTGAGCTGGGCGGTGCGTTCGGCGATGAGCTCTTCCAGGTCGGCGTTCAGACGCCGGACCTGCCCTTCGGCCCGGTCGCGCTGGGTCTCCTGGGCAATCTTCTCAAGGGCGAAGCCGAGATCCGCCGTCACCTCGTCGAGGAGGGAGACAATATCCGGATCGAAGAAATCGGGCTCGGCGGCGTAAACCGTGAAGGCGCCGACGAGCTTCCCCTCGACGCACAGGGGAAAGGCAGCGTTCGAGCGGTACCCTCGCCGCAGAGCTTCGTGGCGCCAGGGACCCATCCGTGGGTCGGCGCCAATATCCGTGCACACGAAATGCCGCACCTCGCGCAAGGCGGCCCCGGTGGGACCACGGCCCTCCGGCTCTTCGGCAACGGAAATTCTGATGTTCTGGAGATACCCTTCTTCGAAGCCCGCGTGAGCGACGGGAACCACCAGGCCCGTGCGTTCATCCACTAGGCCCACCCACGCCATCCGAAGCAGGCCATGTTCCACGGCGGCGCGGCAGGCTTCCGCAAAGAGCAGGTCGCGTCCGCGAACCCGCGTGATCGCCTGGTTGATGTGCGTCAAGGTTGCGTACATCCGGTTCAAGCGCGCCAGCCGGGTTTCGGCCCGGCCGCGCCGGGCGACTTCCCGTGCCAGCCAGTAGTACACGGTGGAAAGGATGGCCACACCGAGGAGCGCGCCCATCCCGAGCAGGAACGCGGGGCTTCCAGCGCTCCGCGGGGCAGCGCGCGCCGGAGTGACGTACCAAAGCGCCAGGGCCAAAAGAAAGGCCAACCCACCCGCGTTCTTGAACAGCGTCTTCATGGCAGCGCGCCAGGGAGGGGCAACTCTTCGGCGCGGTTCCGGCGAAACGCGCGTTTCAGGGACGAATCTCGACCATCGCCTCTTCTCTATTAGGATCGCTCTATTTCATCCGCCCGGCTGCATCCACAAAAGGTGGCGGCCATTTCAGCCCGAACAGCCGCTGGTTGAAGCGGCGGCGGGGGGTTTGTCATACTGGCTGCTCGACCATGCAGCGCATCCCCCGCGACAAACTGACTCCCGTGTTCGACCGCCGCCTGGAGCCGGTGGCGCGCGTCCGGCCGGGCGAGGCGTTCGTAGTGGAGACCGAAGATTCGCGCGGCGGGCGGACGCGAGTGCCGGAGCACACCACGCCAGAGTACCTGCTGGCCATGCGCCGGCGCGGCTACCACGGCAACCCGGTGACCGGACCGGTCTTCGTGGAAGGCGCGCAGCCCGGCGACGCCCTGGCGGTACACATTCTGGAACAGAAGTGCGACTCGCTGGGGTACATGGGCTACTGGCCGTTCCTGTTTCACCTGGAAGACTATTTCCCGCGGCCCGCCACGGTACTGGTGGAGATCCGCGACGGGCACGTGATCTTCGCCGGCGATATCCGGATCCCCGTGCGGCCGGTGATCGGGACCATCGGCGTGGCGCCGGCGGTGGAGGCGATTCTTTCGGGTAGCATGGGGCGGCACTGCGGGAACGTGGACGTGCAGGAGATGGCGGCGGGCAGCACGGTGTACCTGCCGGTGTTCGTGGAAGGCGCGCTGCTGTGCCTGGGCGACTGTCATGCCATCCAGAGCGACGGAGAGATCGGCAGCGTGGAGATGCGCAGCGAAGTGACGCTGCGCTGCGAGGTGCTTGCCGGGGGTGGGGCGGGTATGAACTGGCCGCGGATCGAGACACAGGACGCGCTGGTGACGGTGGGGATCGCCACCCCGCTCGAGGAAGCGGCGCGGCAGGCGCTGCGGGAGATGCTCTGCTGGATCGAGGAGCGCACCGGCATGAGCAAGCACGAGGCGTACCTGCTGGCGGGCTGCGTGGGACACTGGCGGCCGGGCCAGGTCCAGGTGCCCAATTATTCGATGCGCTGCCTTTTTCCCAAGGAATACCTGAGAAACCGACGATGAACGTATTGGCTTACGTAAGCGATGAAATGTATGTGGCCCTGCCGGACGTGCTGGCCGAATTTGTCTCGGAGACGACCGGGGAGACGGCCGTGCTGCGCTCGGCGACGAGCGGGGCTTTTTACGGCGACCTGCCGCCGGGGCCCTACCACGTGCTGCTGAGCAAGAACGGCTACGGCTCGAAGACCTCGCGGGTGACGCTGGGGGGCGGGAGCATGCCCCAGTTGCGCCTGCTGAGCGACGGCCTCCTGGGCTACATGTGGCCGAAGTGGGTGCGGGGCGGCGAGACCGCCGAGTACCGCGTGCACGCGGTGGAACAGTACCAACTGACGCTGTGGCGCTACGGATGGAAGAAAGAGTACGTGCGCATGATCGGGTGGGTGGACGAGCACGGACCGCAGGCCAACCGGCAGACCCTGCCGGACGGCGACTTCACGCCGGGCGGCGTGCGCTGGAACATGGACGGATATCCGGCGCGCCCGGTGATCACGGCGCCGGAGCGCACGGGACTGTACTACGTGTGGGCGCGCACGCCTTCCGGCAAAGCCTTCTCGTTTCCCTGGGTGGTGGCGCCAAAAGAGCCGCAGGCGAAGATCGCGGTGCTGGCTTCCACCAACACCTGGAACGCATACAACAACTTCGGCGGGCGCAGCAATTACATCAACGCCACGCGGCTGCCGGATCGACCGGTGGTGAACGCGCGGCAGGACCTGGACCGGTACCAGAAGCCTTCGGCATTCGGCACGTGGCGGTTTCCGGACGCGGAGTACACGCCGCTCTCGTTCGACCGGCCCGAGCCGAACAACCACCTGTTCGACGACCCGCAGGTGACCGACCCGGTGCAAGGCCGCGTGCAATGCGGGCAGGCTCCGGGAGAGTGGCGCCTGCTGGGCTGGCTAGAGCGGGAGGGCTTCGACTACGACCTGTACGCCGAGGCGCAGTTGCACGACGGCACGCTGAACCTGGACGCGTATGGCGTGGTGATGCTCTCCATCCACCCGGAGTATTGGACGCGGGAAATGTACCTGACGTTGAAGCGCTGGGTGTTCGAGCGCGGCGGCCGGCTGATGTACCTGGCGGGAAACGGCCTGAACTGCGAGGTGACGCTGAACCAGCACGGGCAGATGCGCTGCCTGACGCACTTGAACAGCCTGCACGGCGAACTGGGCGGGCACTCGGAAGACGGAACGATCGAATACGAGAGCCGTATGCACCGGACGCTCGAATCCGAGGCCAACCTGCTGGGCGTGGCGTGCTCGGAGACGGGCATCATGACGGCGGCGCCCTACCGGGTGCTGGACGCTTCGCACTGGATCTTCGAGGGGACCGGGCTCCAGAACGGCGACTTGTTCGGGGAGCAGACGCTGCACGAGCGGGTGCCGGGGGGCGCCTCGGGCCACGAGACCGACAAGCGGACCGCTTCCTCGCCGGCCAACACGCTGCTGCTGGCCAAGGGGACCAATCCCAACGAAGGCGGTTCGGAGATCGTGGTGCACGAGCCCGGCGGGGGTGGCGCGGTGTTCTCGGTGGGCTCCATCACGTGGGTGCCGGCGCTGTTCCCCGATCCGCACGTTTCGCGGATCACGCGCAACGTGCTGACGCGCTTTTTGCGGGATTGACGGCGTATCCCGGGTGTTCAATTTCTTTCGCCTGAAGGAAATTGGACGCCAGGAGCGGGGCGCGCTGGTAAGGTGGCGGCGTACGGCCATGAAAACGCCAGCCACCTTCGCCGCAGCCGCCGTGCTGTTTGCCCTGGCGCACGCCGTCCCCGCGCGGGCGGACCGCAACCTGGCGCAACCCTTTTATATCTCGCCGCGGAGCGGGCCGCAGCACATATCGCTGGATGGCGAGTGGGAGCTTGCGTATCGGGACACTCCGGTGGCCGGGCCGCAGGAGTTGAGCCGGCAATCCAAGTGGGTTCGCGCGCAGGTGCCAGGCTCGGTGCAGTGGGCGCTGGCCCGCGCCGGCGAACTGCCGCCCCCATACGACCATAAGAACGCGCAGAAGTACACGTGGGTGCTGGGGAAAGCCTGGTATTACCGCAAGTCATTCGAGGTTCCCAGCCGTGCCGAGGGGCAGTACGTATTTCTGTGCTTCGACGGTATCGACTACTACGCGCGGGTGTGGCTCAACGGGCAGGAACTAGGCCGCCACGAAGGCATGTTCAGCGGTCCCATGGTGGAGGTGGGATCGTTGCTCCGGCCGGGGCAGCGCAATGAAGTGGTGGTGGAGGTCCGGGCGGCGAATTATGAACTGCGCGACCGCTTCAAACCCTGGGCGCCAGGAAAGGTCACGCTCTCCTGGGGGCTGACGGGAGGGCTGGGGCTGATTACCGGAGGCGGCGGGAGGAAGTGGGCCAGCGGCGCGGCGTTGCCGGGCACGGTGGGCGTGGAGGATTACTTTCCGGTCGGCATGTGGCGGGGCGTACGCCTGGAGATCGTGCCGCGGATTCACCTGGCGCGCCCGTTCCTGGTGACCGAGGAGGCGGACGGCAGGATGGCCCGGCTGCTGTTAAACGTCGAAGTCCTGGCGAACACCACGGCCCTGGATACGATTCTGGGCAAGCAGGTGGGGAGATTCCGCAATGCGTGGACGTCCCGGAAAGCGCCGTCCTCCCCGGGCCTGCGGTTCGAACTGCGCGATAAGGCCTCGTCACGGGTGGTGGCGAGCCAGGACATTCCGCTGCGGCTGTACGAGGGCCGCAACTGGGTGAGGCAGGAGATTCAGGTTCCTTCCCCCCGGCTGTGGTGGCCGAACGGTATGGGCGATCCGTACCTGTACACAGCCCGGCTGGCGCTCGTCGAGCAGGGCCGCGTGACCGACAGCCTGGAGTTCGATTACGGCATCCGCACCATCCGCTATCTGCCGACGGCCGGGCCGCGCACGCAGGACCGCTGGATCCACTGGCAATTCGTGGTGAACGGCCGGAAGTTCTTCGTCAAGGGCATGGACTGGTGGACGGCCGATATCCTGCTGGACCTGCCGCGGGAGCGCTACCAGTGGATTTTGAAAACCGCGCAGGCCGCGGGAATCCAGTTGATGCGCACGTGGGGCGCGGGCATCCTGGAGACGGACGATTTTTACGATCTGTGCAACCGGTACGGCATTCTGATCTGGCAGGATTTTCCGATCGGCAACATGGACACGCCGGAGTGGCCGCAGGATATCTGGGAGGCGCAGGTGTTGCAGAACATTTTCCGGATCCGCAACCATCCGGCACTGGCGATCTACTGCGGAGGCAACGAATTCAATCCCTACTCGGTGGGCAACACCGCGACCATCGGAGTGCTGGAGCGTTCGGTGAAGGACTTCGACGGCACGCGCCTGTTCCTGCGCACCACGCCGGACCCGGGAGATATTCACGTGTACCCGGACATGGACCCCACCTGGTACCGGCACCTGTATTCCCTGGTGCCATTCCTGAGCGAGACCGGGCCGCACTCGGTGCCGGAAGCCCGGGCGATCCGGCAGTTCGTGGACGCCGGGGAACTGGCGGGGCCGCTGCGGGACATCAACAGCCAGGAGTTCATGGATACGCACCCGGAGTTCGTCTACCACAACATGGAGTACGGCACCAACCGCACGGTGCTTTTGCTGGCGCGGGCTTCGCAGGTGGACGACATGAACGCGCCCAGCCTGGAAGAGTACTCGGTGGCGGGCCAGGTGGCGACGGGCGAGTTCCTGCAAGTGGTCTCGGACGCGATGCAGGCGAACTATCCGGTAACGGCGGGACTTTCACCGTGGGTGTATGACACGCCCTGGCCGCTCTCCACGTTTTGCATGTTCGTGGACTACGACGGGCAGCCGGTGGCTTCCTACTACTTCCTGAAGCGCACCTATGAGCCGACGCACGTAGCGGTGAACCTGCCTCACCTGGTGTGGGGCAAGGGAGAAAAGCTGCCATTGTCGCTGCGCGTGATGCACGCTCCGCCGGAGGGTCTCGCGGGGCTGACGGCCTCCCTCGTAGTTCTAGACCGCGAGTACCGCCCGCTGTGGCGTGGGGAGCGGAAACTGGATGCCGGTCCCGGACCGTCCGTGAGCCGCGCGGAACTGGGGGAATTCGCGATTCCGGAGGAACTGGAGGAACACTTCTTTCTGCTGGTCGCGGAACTGACGGCGGCCGACGGCAAACTGGTCTCGCGATCGGTGAACTGGCCGCGCTGCCTGAAGCGGATGGCCGATCCGGCATTCCGGGAGCAATACCGGGCGTCTCCCCAGAAATCGCTGACCTTTCAGAACGGGCCGTGGCTGCGGAAGGAGGTGGCGGGCGCCAGAACCAACCTGGAGCTGGAACTCGTTTCGCAGCGCGGCGAGGAAGCGAACCAGAGCCGCATCCAGGTGAGGATCCGCAACAACGGGCCGCGGCCGGCGTTTTATACGGAGGTGGGGATCGAAGGGACGAAGCGCACTTTTTACGCCAGCGACAACGGCTTCTGGCTGGCGCCGAAAGAGGAGCGGCGCATGGATCTGCACGTGCGGTGGCGCGATCCGGCAACGCGGGATCGGGCCATGGTGACCTGCGGCGCGTGGAACGCCGACAGCCGGCAAGTGCCCGTTTTCGGAGCTTCCCGTGGAAAGCCGTGAGCGGGTCTTGCGAGCCATCCATTTCGGCAAGCCGGACCGGCCGCCGATCTCGCACGCCATTCTGCCATCCGCCCAGTACCATTACGGCGAAGCGCTGCGGGCGATCACCGATGCGGTGCCCGAGGACTTCGGCTGGAGCTGCCTGCCCGACCTGCCGGCGGAGAAGCTGCCTCCGCTGTACAAGGAAGGCGAGCACCGGGACGAGTTCGGCACGCTGTGGCGGGTGACCCAGCAAGGCCGCTGCGGCATCCCCATCGAATATCCGATCGCGGCGGACTGGAGCAACTACGCGCAGTTCCGCTGGCCGGTGTTCGGCGCAGGGGTGCCGAAATACCGCCTCTACAGCGGGCACATGGCCGGCACGGACCCTTCCTACTACGCCCGCGGAGGCTGGATCACCTTCTTCGAACAGATGCAGCAGTTACACGGGTTCGAGGCTACGCTGGTGGACCTGGCCAGCGGGCGCCGCGAGATCTACCGCCTGCGCGACGACCTGCTGGAATTCAACCTGGACTGGCTGGACCGCTGGCTGGAACACCCCTACCAGGGAATTCACTTCGCCGACGACTGGGGCTCGCAGACCAGCCTGCTGATCTCGCCCGCGCAATGGCGCGCCTTCTTCAAGCCGGTTTACCAGGCCATGTTTTCCAAAGTGAAGCAGGCGGGCATGCACGTGTGGTATCACAGCGACGGCAACATCACGCAGATCCTGCCGGACATTCTGGAACTGGGGGTGGACGTGCTGAACTGCCAGTCTTCCTTGATCGGCACGGAAAATCTGAGGCCGTTGGTGGGAAAGATCTGCTTCCGCACGGATATCGACCGGCAGCACGTGCTGCCGTTCGTCTCGCCGGGCGAGGTGAGGCGCTATATCTTCGAGCTGTTCGAGACCCTGGGGACCCCGGAAGGGGGCATCATCGCCTGCGGCGAGGTGATCGAAGACGTGCCGCTGGCCAACATCGAAGCCATGTACCAGGCCTTTCTGGAATTCCGGTACTGAGGGCGTATGCACCTGGTTGCGGGTATCGCGGTGGCGGTGCTGGCCGGCACGATCAACGGCCTGTTCGCGCTGCCGATGAAACTGGCTCCCCGGTGGAGCTGGGAAAACATCTGGCTGCCGTTCAGCGCGCTCGGGCTGGTGCTGTTCCCGCGCCTGCTGGCGATGAAGGGCATCCCGCGCCTGGAAGACGCGCTGGCGCAGGCCGGCTGGTCGCGGCTGCTGATCGCGCTGGTGTGGGGCATCCTGATCTACAGCGGATCTCTGATGTTCGGGCGGTCGATGGTGTATCTCGGGACGGCGCTGGCCTTTGCGCTGCTGGTGGGGAGCATGAGCATCGTGGGCGTGCTGGCTCCCATCCTGGCGTACTCTCCGGGCGTGCTGGGCGCGCCGGGGGGCCGGTGGATACTGGGCGGAATGGCATTCCTGTTCGCCGCGCTGGTGCTGTGCGCGAGGGCGGGGGCGCTGAAAGCCAGCGCTAGGGAGGCCCGCGCCGGCTCGCGGCGGGCAGCGCTGTTGGGAATGGCGCTGGCAATTTCGGGAGGCGCGCTTTCGGGCCTGCTGTCTCTCGGGTTGAACACGGGCTGGGCGCACCGCATGACGGAGGCGGCGGTGCGTGTCGGAGGAGCGCGGGAGTCCGTGGCGGCGAACGCCGTGCTGATTCCGGTGCTGGCCGGCGGCGCCATTCCCAACTGCCTGTACTGCGTATACCTGCTCAACAGAAACGACACGTGGAAGAGATACCGGACGGGGAGCGGGGCCTACTGGCTGGTAGTAGTGCTGATGGCCGGCATGTACTCGGGGAGCACTGTGCTGTGGGGCATCTCGACTTCCGCCACCATGCTGGGCCGGCTGGGGCCGTCGGTGGGATGGGCGTTATTCATCGGCGCGATTGCGGTGAGCTCAAACATTGGAGGGTTCCTCACGGGAGAGTGGAGGGATGCCGGAACGCGGGCGAGGCGCACCATGGTGAGCGGGCTGGCGCTGATGGTTACGGCCATGGGACTGGTGGGCTATGGGAACCTGGTGCTGAACCGGTAGACGGAGAGAAGCATGAGTATCGAAATCGGTGTGAATCTGGAATTCATCCGCTGCGAGGACAAATCGTTCGCCGAGGGCGTGGCGCGCGCCGCCCAAATCGGCTACCACTACTGCGAGCCGCTGGTTCACAGCGGGTACGAGTTGTTGAGCGGTGGAGGGTACTACCACTCCTTTTCCATGCAGAACGATCCGTACGAGATGAAGGACATCCTCGCTCAGTACGGGCTGAAGCCTTCGGCCTTGAGCTCGCACGCGCCGCTGATGCGGCCGGAGGTGGCGATACCGTACATGGAGCAATCCATCCGCTTCGCGGCGGTGGTGGGCGCGCCCGTGCTGACCAGCGACGAGGGCATGCGGCCGCCCTGGGTGCCGGTGGAAGAGGCATTCGACGTGATGAAGTACACGCTGACGCGGCTGTGTATGATCGCGGAGCGCTACGGCATCTATATCGGCATCGAACCGCACCAGGCGATCACCAAGAGCACGGAAGGCCTGATGCGCGTGGCCACGCTGGTCAACTCCCCGATGCTGCGCGTCAACTACGACACCGGCAACGCGTACCTGGGAGGCGAGGATCCGTATGCGGGCCTGCGGGCGGTGGGCAAGCGGCTCATCCACATGCACGCCAAAGACATCAGCGTGCAGCAGTCGGAGAAGGAGCGCGGCGCGGTCACCGGCACGCCGGTGGGATGCGCGTGCGGCGACGGCGTGATCGACTGGGCCAAGGTGATCGGGATTCTGCGGGAGAACGGATTTTCGGGCGTGCTCTCGGTGGAGTGCGGCACCCCGGCGCAGGCGGCGCGCAGCCTGGCGCATTTGCGGGAGGTGCTGGCAAAATCGGCCGCGGCTGTGGCGTAGGGCGAGGGAAAGCCCCAGACCACCGCTCCCTACGGTCGCGGCTCGGTTACATGCGGCTCGGTTATATGCGGTTCAGGCTACGGCCTGGGCAGCGCAGGCGCGCACTTCGTGCGGCGAGCGGCCGAACCTGCGGCGGAAGAGCGTGGCGAAGTACTGGCTGGAATAGAAGCCGCAGGCCAGGGCGATGCTGGTGATACTCTCTTCCGGTCTTTCCAGGAGCAATTTCCCGGCGCGCTCCAGGCGGCAGTGGTTCAAGTATTGCGCCGGCGGCATGTTGGTCAGGCGCTTGACGTGGTAGATGAACTGGGTGGCGCCTAATCCGCAGGCGGCGGCCATGCCATCGACGGTCCAATCGGAGCCGAGCTTCTCCGGACAGGCGCGCAGGTCCTCCAGCAGGCGCTCGACGGTCGGGCAGGAGCCCGAATGGGGCTGAACCAGCCGGGCGTTGGGCCGGCGCAGCATTTCCAGCAGCAGCAGGAAGAACTCGTTGAGGCGGACGGTGAGGTGCGACACGGCGCTGCCGTTCTGGTCCGACTCGACAGCGTGGCCGATCGCCTGAAAGCAGCGGCGCATGGCCATGGTGGCTTTCCACACCGGCTGCTTGTTGCGCCGCATCAGTCCGGTGACCTCGGCGAGATCGGGCTGGCTCAGCACCACCCACGGAGGCCACTTCCAGTTCTGCCGGGGCCCACGGACTCCCACGTCCACGATCAGAAAATAGAGGCGGCCGCGCGTCACGTGAGGCAGGCCGACGCGGTGCTCCTGCCAGGGCTGGCAGATCGTCAGGTCATCGGGTTCCAGCGTGTACTCGCACCCTTCGACAGCGTACCCGAGGCTGCCGCTGGCCAGAAAGGTGAACTCCACGCCCTCGTTGCGGTGCGTGGCGAGGCCCCAATCCTGGTCGTGGTCGGTATCCCAGTAGCCCACGCTTTTGACCGCGGCAAGGACACCCTGTGGGAGTCTCTTTCCCGGATAGTGGCCGTGAGCCAGGGCTTGGGAGCGAAGCTCCCCCGAGGCAAGGGCGCGCCGGACGGGCGCACAGGTATCCGCCTGGTATCTCCGGCTGTGATCCCGATAGATCGGAATTGCGTTCGACATGGTCAGGCCCCGTTCCACAACGGACAATTTTGTCCGATTGACTGAATTCTAGTCAACCCCCGGCGCACGGTCAAGCGGGGCGCCGTATTTCCTAGCGGCTGCGGCCCGACTCCGTCCGCAGAAAGGTCCCCTGCCTGAGTTCGTCGAAGGCCTGGCGGAGCTGCTCCTGCGTGTTCATGACGATGGGGCCGTACCAGGCGACGGGCTCTTCGAGCGGCTTGCCGGAGACCAGCAGGAAGCGGATGCCCTCTGCTCCGGCCTCGACGGTGAGCTCGTCTCCGCGGTCAAACAGGATGAGCGAGCGGTTATCGGCCTGCGTGGGAGGCGCGGTATCCGCCCAGCCGACGCTTTCGGTGGGCACGGCCAGAGGGCCGGAGGCGTTGCAGAACTTGCCGCTGCCGGCGAAGACGTAGGCGAAGGCGTGGCGCGTGGTCTCGACCGGGAGGGTCTTCCTCAAGCCGGGGGGCACGGAGACATCCAGGTAGATGGGGTCGGCGGCGATGCCATCCACGGGGCCGGTCTTGCCCCAAAAGCTGCCGCACACGATGCGCACACGGGCGCCATCGTCGTCGGTGATGACGGGGATATCGGCGGCGTGCACTTCCTGGTAGCGGGGCGAGGTCATCTTGAGGGCCGCGGGGAGGTTGGCCCAGAGCTGAAACCCGTGCATGTGTCCCTGGGGGTCGCCCTTGGGCATCTCCTGGTGGATGATGCCGCTGCCGGCGGTCATCCACTGCACGTCGCCGGCGGCGATGACGCCGCGATTGCCCATGCTGTCGCCGTGCTCCACGGTTCCCGCGAGCACATAAGTGATGGTCTCGATGCCGCGGTGAGGGTGCCAGGGGAAGCCCGCCAGGTAGTCCTCGGGACGGTCGCTCCGAAAATCGTCCAGCAGGAGGAAGGGGTCGAAGTCGGTGGTGTTACCAAAGCCGAAGGCGCGCCGCAGGTGCACGCCGGCGCCTTCGACGGTGGGCTTCGAGCGGCTGAGCCGTTTGATGGGGCGAAGGGACATAAGGGATCTCCGATAAAGATGAGTCTATCGCGCCATCCCAGGCGGCGTGTGCCTCGCATGAGCAGTCACCTTCGCGGCGGGCGTGCCAGCTCGTCGAGGTCCAGTTTCCTGGTAGGGAATCGAAGCCCCTGCTGGGCGATCCTGCGCGCTTCCGGACTGGTGCCCGGAAACGATATCTTACCGGTCGCGACCCAGCAATAGCGGGCCGGCATTTTATCCAATGCGGGGGCCTCCCGCGCCCGCCATTCCCGCAGCCACAGCAACTTTTTCAGGACGTCGCCCACATGACGGGACGATGATGCCGGATGCGCCTCGATCCAAACCACCAAGTCGGCGCTTAGGGTGTCGCGGATGCCGATGGCGTAGTCCCATCGCGACGCATTCGGATGTACTATGCGGAGGGCTTCGTCCAGATCCACGCTGCCGCGCAGCCGGCGCGTATCCGCGCATTGCAGCCGGTTTCGATCCGCCTCCCGGATCCCTTGAAGCCCTTTCTGAAAATGATCAAGGATGGCGGCCGTGCTCCGCACGGCCTTTTCAAAGGTCACCTGCTTTCACCTGCCGCGACGGCATCGGCAACCGCGTTTGCCACGCGCCCACTCAACTCCGTCAGGCCGCCCCATCCAGCTTCAACCTTTTCGGCCGATGCCGGGTCGAGATTGGAGATGTCCCGGGTCTTGCCGGACTCACGATCGAAGTAGTACACGCGGGCGTCCTTTTGCAGTGCAGTTCTTCCTAGGTCCAGCGTAGTCGGACCGGGCTTGATTTTGAAGATCCGGATCACGGCCCTTGCGTCAGCCTTGTTTTCGCGGAGGTTCCGCAACGCCCAAACGAGATCAAGAACGTACGGCGAGTGAGTTGACAGGCACACCTTGTAACCACGCCACAACAACTCAAGAACAATCACCAACAAAGTTTCAATGGCTTCCGGATGCAAGCCCATCTCAAGCTCTTCAATGATCACCCACTGTATTTCGCCCCTGCGTTTGACCTTTGTAGGCGGCAGCAGCCGGTACAGGCCCAGCAGCAAGGGAACAAACTCGCGCTGGCCCGCCGACCACACCATGTACGGCAGTTTCCGGGTATGTTCGGCATCGCTTAGCACGAGCCGTTTCTGCGGGCCGGTCTTTTCCAACTCAAGTTGAAAGCCGGAAAATATGTTGCGGGACAGCAATTTCCGGATTTCGCTCTTTAGCCTTTTCGGCTGTGGATAGACCGCCTCACTCCGGCCGAGCCCTTCCATCAATAGACGCAACTTCTCGCTGAAATCCCGCACGGCGAATGGATCGCCCGGCTTGTAGTCGGTGAAAGGCCGCAGCCAACCGTCCCGGCTGAGAGTGAGCACCCGTTGAGCAGGAATAAAAAAACTACGTTCGACGCCGGCTTTTCTCTTGGCGCGAACCAACTCATCGAGCGAGACCCGCTCGCCGCGCCAGATCATCTCACTGCCCTGTGAGTTCCAGATGCGGCCGGTGCCCTCGCCAAGATATAACTCGAGGAAGTCGGCCGCGTTTTTACGCCAATCCAGTCCATGCAGTTTGAGGGTATGGAAAATTGGTCCGGTGTCGACCAAAAGCTTGAGAAATTGCAGGAAGATGCTTTTTCCGCTGGCTTGGGGCCCCACCATCACGGTGAGATCGCCAAAGTGGATATTGGCCTCTATAATCGGCCCAATCCGCTTCAGTATCAGAGTCTCGTTCGTCATGGTGAGCCATGCCCCCAGAGCCGCCAACTGGCGGCACACGCAATTCCTATCCTACTTGCGTTCGTAGCGGCCGAGGTAGTGGGCCTCGGCCAGGATGTGGCCGCGCAGGGCTTTGTCGAGGGCGGCGCGGCCGGCGCCTTCGGGGAGGCCGAGGGAGGCTGTGTCCAGCGCGTAGAGCTTGAAGTAGTAGCGGTGGGCGCCGTGGCCGCGCGGGGGGCAGGGGCCTCCGTAGCCCAGGCGGCCGAAATCGTTCTTGCCGCTCTTGCCCAGGCTGCCGGGCTTGTAGCCCTGGGCAAGGGCGTGCACGGAAGGGGAAAGGTCGTAGAGCAGCCAGTGGTTCCAGGTGCCAGCGGGGGCATCGGGATCGTCCATGATGAGCGCGAAGCTCTGCGTGGGGGCGGGCGAATCACTCCACTCGAGCGAAGGAGACAGGTCCGCACCGTCGCAAGTGTGGAGCCTGGGAATCATGCCGCCTTCCGGGAACGCGCTGATGATGAGCTGTAGAGCCATAGCAAATTACCCCAGAGAGAGCTCGAGCTTTTCTCCTTGACGAAGCGCCACGGGGGAGGCGAAGCGGATCACGGCTTCGCCCGCGGATACGGCCAGGGTGGCCGGCACAGCGGAGGTCAACTGGGCGGCGGCGTTTTCGAACGGCAACCGAAGGGCGGCCATCTCCAGCCGGCCGCCTTCGACCTGGATGCGGGCGGCGAGTTTTCCGGCGGTACGCTCCTGAGAATAAGCACCCCAGGAAGTGCCGGTGGAGAACAGGCAGCGGAAGCGGTCCGGGGAGGTGCGGGGGCGGAAACCCAGCTCGCGGCGGGGCGCCGACCAGGAGAATCCGGAGAGGGCCGTCAGCACGGACCAGCTGGACATGGCGCGGGCGTAATGGTGGCCGCACTCGACCTCGTTCCAGGGATTGCGGCGCCGGCCATCGTAGCGGGAGCGCACGGCATCCACGATGGCCAGGCCTTCTTTCACGCGGCCTTCGTAGATGAGATGCGCGGCCACCTGATATTCGATCCCGGTCCAGACTTCATCGGAATAGACAAAGGGCAGCGCGGGGCGCTTGCCCTGCGGCCAACTGCACAGCAACAGGCCTTTCTCATCTTCCAGCGCGTAGATGCGCTGGGCGTTGGGCAGGGTCTCGAACTCCTGGCGGAAGTTGTAGCGGTAGATGGAATCGAGGGCCTTCTGCACGTGATCGTGGGGAAGGAGTTTGCCGAGGTTGACGACCTCGGCGAACCACTGGCCGAGCAACTGGTCGGAGAGGCAGCCTTCGCCGTATTGGTACTTGGCGGCCTTGGGCTGGGACTCATCCACCTTTTGCACGTAGTATTCGCCGTTCCACAGGAGCCGGTCGAGCCGCGCGGCGCCCTGGCGGAAGAGATCCTGGTAGGCGCGGGCGGCAGCCTGATCGCCGAGATGGGCGGCCATTTTCGAAGCGGCCAGCAGGGCTCCCAGGTAGAGGCTGCCCATCATGGAATTGGGGCCGTAGAACTCGATGTCGTAGGTGTTGTGCTGCTCGCCTTCCATGACGCCGTCGCGGTCGGCGTCCCACTTGGCCCAGGCATATTCGAGAGCCCGCCGGACTTTGGGCCAGAGCTTGCGGAGCCACTCGTCACCGGCGCCAAGCTGCCATTCGCGGTAGACCTTCAGGACGCAGCCCATCTGGCCGTCGGCCGCGGGATGGATGTGGTTGCCTCCCTGGCGCAGCGGCACGGGAGTGCGGAAGCTCATGCTGCCGTCGGGCCGCATGTTCACCAGGAAGTCGATCTCGCGCATGCCGCGCTCGACATCGGGGTAAAGATGCGCCATGGCCTGCTCGTAATTGAAGACGTGGGTGCAGTTCATGGGACAGCAGCCGCCGTTGTCGTTGCAGCCTTCAAAGGCCAGGGTTTTGGGGCCCGCAAGCACCATCACGGTATTGGTGCGCAGGATGGAGGCCTGGCTGGAAACGGCGTCCAGCACGGGCGCGGGCAAGGTAGAAGAGAAGAGCGTATCGCGGTAACGCAGCGAGCGGGCACGCAGGGATTCGTAGTGCGAAAGCGTATAAGCGGCGGGCTCCCAGGCCGACGGCCAGCGGCTGCCGTAGTGGTTGGGCAGGGGCTCGCCTTTATGCTCGGGTTCGCTGGTCCAGTAGTTTTCGGTGTTGGGAAAATGCCAGGCGAGGACATGCACGACCTGGCGGGATTCACCAGGGGCGAGGGAGAAATGCGAGGCCAGGGTGGCGTACTCGGTCTCACCTTCGGCGGAGGGCTGGGAAGCATTGCCGGGGAAGCGGCCCTTGGAGAGGAATTCGTCCCACCATTCTTGAAAGTCGTCCCACCAGGGACCGTGATCCCATTCCAGCCGGTAGGAGGTATCGGCAACGGAAGTCAGCAACGCCAGGGAACCGTAGCGCGTGGAGTCGGCCGCGTACTTCCGCGAGGAGAGGAACAGTCCTCGCTGGCCGTCCGCACTGCGGAATTCGTTGAAGTTCTGACCGAAGAACGAGGCGCGGCGGCTGTGCAGGCGGGAGACGCCGTCGTAGCCGGCGGGATTCATCAGGGAGAAAGCCAGCGCGGCATCCAGACGGGAGCGGGCCCGGGAGGTGACGCGGTAGGCGAGTATGGCGACAGGCAGGGAGGAATCGCCGGTCTCCAAGGGGATCATGGGGTTGAAGGCCTCGAGGGACACCTCGACGGGGAGACGCGCGTCGCGGAAGCGGACGTGGGCGAACGGGTAGGCGCCGGTGAACGTGGCTTCCTGGAAGTGCGGCAGGCCGATGGCAGTTTCGCGCGGCACACCGGAGCCGCCCGTGAAGGGCGGCAGGGGGATGCGCTCGAGTACACGGATGCGCGGCTTGGCCAGACCGCCGCCGGAGAGGCGCAGCGCGGCGAAAGTGAACGGCAGGACGCCGCCTTTATTCGGGCGGTTGAAGATCTCCCAATCGCGCAGATTGCCGTAGCCGCCGAGCGAGACGGTCCCGGTGCCGATGCCGCCGAGAGGGAAGGCGATTTCGCGCAGGGCCTCGCCGGTGAAAACACGTCCGGTGGCCGGTTGCGGCGCAGAGCCAGTCTGGGCGGGAGCGGCGGCCGCGGCGGCGGAACCGGCGAGCAAGTGACGTCTGCTGATCCTCATACGATCTCCTGGAAACGATGTTCTGGGGTGGGAGGCGCCGGGCGGAAGGCTTCCACGTGGCGTACCTGGAGGCTGCCGGGAAGCCCGGCGGCGGCGCGGTCCACCAGGGCGCGGAGCAACTCGGGCGGGCCGCCGGCGCGGAGATTGAGCACCAGCCGGTGGCGGCGCGCGGGCGCCGCATCGAGGGCGCCCTCGACCTCCGGCGGGTCGCCATTGCGGCAGATGCCGGCTTTGAGACAGCCGGTGCGGGTCTGCGCGAACAGCTTGAGGTGCGCGATCGAGACGCTTTCGGCGGTGAGGGCGCGGTCCAGAGCGTCGAGCAGCGGGCCGGCCACGGCGGCGGGGGTGAGCGCGCGGCGCAGACTCAGCCCGGCCTCCCAGTTGAGCCAGCCCAGAGCAGCCTCGGCTTCGGCGTAGCGCCGGTAATCGATGCGGAGGAGGCGAGAGCCGGCGGGAAGGGCGCCTTCCAGCACCTCGGCCAGCCACTCGGCGACCCCCTGCCCCGTGCGGGCGCTCAAGGAATGCGGCAGGCCGGGGTAGAGGTCTGCCTTGGTGTAGCGCACCAGGTCGGCTTCCGCGAGTTGTTTCCGGAACAGGTAAGCCACGTGCGGGCCTTCGAGAGCGCGCTCCCGTGCGGGATCCACCAGCACCGTGAGGGGCGCGAGGCGGAAGCGATCCCCGTAAAACATCTTGATCGGCTGGAGGATTGTAGCGGAGAGGTCCGCGCAGCTTCCCACCGGCTCGGCTAGGATGACGTGAGGCGCGGCGGCAAGCAGGCGTTCGGCCGAGCGCAGGAACTCGGAGAAGCGGCAGCAGAAGCAGCCGGCGGTGATTTCTTCGGTGGCGAAGCCGGCGGCGGCGAAGAGGCGGGTATCCACCAGTTCCCCGCCCTGATCGTTGGTGACGATCGCCACGCGCCGGCCGGCCGCGCGCAAGCGGGTGGCGGCGGCCAGCAGCAAGCTCGTTTTTCCGGCGCCAAGGAAGCCGCCTACCAGGACCAGGGTGGGAGCCGCCATGTGAGAGATGGTAGCACTCAGCGGGACGGCGGAAGCTCGGCCACGAGGATGAGGGAGAGGCCGCGGACGGGCAGGACGGGGTCCAGGCGTCGCAGCAGCCAGACCGTTTTATCGAACAGCTTGAGGGTGAGCTTGTTGATGCTGCCGCGACCCAGCAGGCGGCTGTACACGCGCCAGGGAGTGGCCCCGGCCTTGTTGAAGTCGTACACCCTGCGGATGCGGAAACCCTGCTCCTCGACCAGAGCGGCGGCTTCCTGGCGAGTGAAGCGCCGCTTGTGGCCCATGGCGCGGTCGAGCGAGCCGTAAAGCGCGGGATTCTGGGGCACGAGCACGACCAGCACGCCGCCGGGCGATAGCGTCTCCCGCAGCGCGTGGAGAGTGACGGCGGGGTCGTCCAGGTATTCGAGCACGTTCAGGCACAGGACCGTATCGAAGCTGCCGCGGAGGGGCTCGAAATCGGCGGGGACGGCGGGATCGATGCGGCGCACGCAGACGTTGGGGGTGCGCAGGAAGCGATTGTGGAGGGCGTGCAGATGCAGGGGATCTTTTTCGCCCGCGACGTAATACAGGCGGCGGGACATGAGCCGCGCGGTAAGATTGCCGATGCCCGCGCCGACTTCGAGCACGGTGTCGCCCAGGTGCGGGCGCACAGTGCGGGCCAGCCAGCTCAGGTATTGCGGCGTGCCCGCCAGGTTACCAAGCACGCCGCGGCCGTAGGTGGTGACGTAGAGATCGTCGATCAGCCAGAACTTCAGGATGACGCCGAGCGCCTTGACGCCGTCCTTCCAGCCGATTTTCTTGCCCTCCTCGTAGGTGCGGCCGTGATAGCTGATGGGCACTTCATAGATGCGCAGCTTGCGCTTGGCGCACTTCATGACGATTTCCGGTTCGAAGCCGAAGCGGTCCGATCGGATGGGGATGCTCTTGAGCAGGTCGGTGCGGAAGACCTTGTAGCACGTCTCCATGTCGGTGAGGTTTAGGTTGCAGAACATGTTGGAGAGCGTGGTGAGGCTCTTGTTGATCATGGAGTGCCAGTAGGGCAGCACGCGGGTCTGCTCGCCGGCGAGATAGCGGGAGCCGAACACAGCATCGGCGCGGCCATCCAGCAGAGGGCGGAGGAGGCGGGAATACTCGATGGGGTCGTACTCCAAGTCGGCATCCTGGATCAGCGAGAAGTCGCCCGTGGCGTACTGGATGGCGCTGCGCACAGCAGCGCCTTTGCCCCGGTTGACCTCGTGGCGATAGAGGCGGATGCTGGGGGTGGAGCCGGCGAGGCGCTCGAGGATGTCGAAGGTGCCGTCGGTGGAACGGTCATCCACGATGACCAGTTCGCGCTCCATCTCTTCGGGGAGCGGCGCGGCGAGCACGCCGGCGATGCAGCGCTCCACGACCGTACGCTCGTTGTAGACGGGCATGAGGATGGAGAGTTTCATAGCGGACGGGAACGGGTCTCCCCCAGCGGACACTCAACCCTTCACTATACTAGGAGAGCGATCCGCGGTCAGCGATCGGCAGCCAGCCAGAGTTGACCGCCGGGAGGACTTAGAGATGCAAGGAAACGGCACACGGCGCGATTTTGTAGCGGCGGCTGCGACGATTCTGGAGCCGGCTCTGGTGCGCGGCTCGCAGGCGAATTCGGCGCTGACGGTGGGGTTGATCGGCTGCGGGCGGCGCGGCATGGCCATCAGCGGGATCTTCGCGCGCAACGAGTTCGCGCGGATCGCCGCGGTGTGCGACGTCTACGACGATCAACTGGCGGCGGCCACGGCGAAGTTTTCCGGCGCGCGGGCGTTCAAGAACTTCAACGAACTGCTGGCGAGCAACGTGGACGCGGTCTACATCGCGACGCCGCCGTTTCTACACCCGGAACATTTCGAGGCCGCGGTGAAGGCCCGCAAACACATCTTCATGGAGAAGCCCGCGGGGGTGGATCCGGCTGGGTGCCGGCGGGTGCTGGAAGCGGCCAGGCGGGCCGATCCGCACAAGCGCATCACGGTGGACTTCCAGCAGCGCTACGGGAAGGACTACCGGCAGGCGTACGCCCTGGTGAAAGCGGGGCAACTGGGCGGGATCAAGCAGGTGCGGGCTTCGTGGTTCGGAGGCGGACTGCCGGTGCGCCAGGGGCACCCGCTGGACGAAGAGCAGATGCGCAACTGGCTGTTCTACCGGGCGCGCTCCGGCGACATTATCGTGGAGCAGAACTGCCACAACCTGGACGTCGTGAACTGGTTCATGGGGACGCACCCGGTGCGCGCGGCGGGGTACGGCGGGCGGCAGGTGCGTAAGAACATCGGCGACATTCTGGACAACCTGGCGGTGACGCTGGAGTTCGCCAACGGCGTGGTGTTCAGCTACGCCTCCAACCAGTTTTCGGCGGGCGGCTACCGGGACGTCTCGGAAACCTTCATTTGCGAGAAGGGGGCGATTCAAACGTCCCGGCAGGGCTACGCGCTTTACCACAACGACGCCCGCGGCGCCGAACCGGAGCGGGTGGCGACCAAGTACGACATTACACAGGACGCGGTGAACGAATTCGTGGAAGGCGCGCGCACGGGGAAGATCGAGAACGCGGCGTTCGCGGCGGTGGAGAGCACGCTGACGGCCATCATGGCGCGGGAGGCGATCTACACCGGGAAAGAACGCACGTGGAAGGACGTCGCGTAGCGGCGCGCGGACGCGCATGGAAGGGCGTTCGTTCGAGATCCTGGAACATCCGGCGGACATCGGGTTCCGGGCATTCGGAGGCACGCTGGCGGAGCTGTTCGCGAATGCCGCGCTGGCGCTGCTCTCGATCGCGGACGAGCCCGGCGGCGTGGAAGGGCGGCAGGAGTACCCGCTCGAGGCCGGCGGGAGCGATTACGAATCGCTGCTGGTGGCGTGGCTGAGCGAGGTCCTGTACTGGTTTGACGGCAAGCGGGTGGGGTTCCGCGAGTTCCGCGTGATCTCGCTCGAGCCCACGCGCATTGAGGCGATTGGCCGGGGCGAGCCCGGTCACGGCGCGAAACTCATCGTCAAGGCGGTCACCTGGCACCAGTTGCGCGTAGCCGCGACTCCGCACGGCTGGGTGGCGGAAGTTTACCTGGACATCTGAAATGCCGCACGAGATTGCGATCGAACGCGTGGACGCATGGCGGCACCGGATCCGCCGCGACGAACGCCGCGGCATGCGGACGGACGTCATGGTGTATGCCGGCGAATCCCTGCTGGCTCATATCCGCCGGAACCTTTCGCTGGAGCAGGCGATGAACGTGGCCACGCTGCCGGGAATCACCGGGCCGAGCCTGGCCATGCCGGACATTCATCAGGGATACGGATTCCCGATCGGCGGGGTGGCGGCGACGGAGGTGGAACACGGCGTGGTCTCGCCGGGCGGCGTGGGCTTCGACATCAACTGCGGGGTGCGGCTGGTGCGCTCCACCCTGGGGGCGCAGGACGCGCGGCCGCGGATGAGGGAGCTGATCACGCAGATTTTCCGTGACGTGCCGTGCGGCACGGGCAGCGAGGGCTTCGTAAAGATCCGGGCGCCGCAGCTCGACCAGGTGCTGGTGAAAGGTGCGCGCTGGATGGTGGAGAACGGCTACGGCGAGGCGCGCGACGCGGAGTTCGCCGAAGCCGGCGGGGCGCTGGAAGGAGCCTGCCCGGAGCATGTCTCGGAGCGGGCCAAGGAGCGCGGGCTGCCTCAACTCGGCACGCTGGGGAGCGGCAACCACTTTCTGGAAGTGCAGTACGTGGAGGAGATCCACGACCGGGAAGCGGCCGTGGTATACGGGCTGGAGGAAGGGCAGGTGGTGGTGCTGATTCACTCCGGCTCGCGAGGGCTGGGGCACCAGGTGTGCACGGACTACGTGGCCATCATGAACCGCAAGATGGCCGACTACCAGATCAAGCTGCCGGACCGGCAACTGGCTTGCGGACCGATCCGGTCGGAAGAGGGGCAGGCGTACCTGGGAGCGATGTGCGCGGCGGCAAACTTCGCCTGGGCCAACCGGCAGGCGATTCTGCACTTCCTGCGCGGCGCGTTCCGGCGGATTTTCGGGGAAGGCGCGCGGCTGGACCTGGTCTACGACGTGTGCCACAACATCGCCAAGCGGGAGCGCTACGAGGTGGAAGGGCGGAAGCGCGAGGTGCTGGTGCATCGCAAGGGGGCCACACGGGCGTTCCCGGCGGGGCACCGGGAGATCCCGGCGGCCTACCGGACAGTGGGGCAGCCGGTGTTCATTCCGGGCAGCATGGGCACGGCCTCCTGGGTGCTCGTGGGGCAGCCCGGGGCGATGCAGGAAACCTTCGGCAGCGTGTGCCACGGCGCGGGACGGCTGATGAGCCGTACGGCGGTGAAGAAGGGCCGCGACGCGCGGCTGGAGACCCGGAAACTGGAGGAAGCCGGCATCCTGGTGAAGAGCGAGAGCCGGGACGGCATCCTGGAAGAGTTGCCGGACGCCTACAAGAACGTCGATGAGGTGATCGAGGTGGTGCACCACGCCGGCCTCGCGCGGAAAGTGGCGCGCCTGAGGCCCATGGGCGTGATCAAAGGGTAAAGCCGCGATCGCGTGTCACGCGGACGCGCGCGCCGAGAACTCCGGGGCCGTACGATGCCAGTGGGCGCGCGCGTTGCGACGGCTTTCCCGGACGGCGGCGTCGACCACGCGGACGACCTCCCCTTCTTCGAACGGCCAGGGGATCAGGTCGAAGGCGCCCAGGTTCAGCACTTCGGCCCACAGGCGTTCGTTGGCTAGCCGGGAGGCAAGCACCAGCGCCGGAGAGCACTGCGCTTCCCCGAGAACGGTCACCAGGCCACGCCAGTCCACTTCGCGGAGATCGTGATCGAGAATCACGACCGAGGTGCCGGCGCGCTCGACCGCCTCCAGGATTTCCGCGCGTGAGCAGGCCCGGATAAGAACATAGTCTTCCGGGTGCAGCGTGTCGCGCAGGCGAACGGCGAAGGAATCTTCCGCGGTAGCCACCACGACTAACGGCCGGCCCAATAATCTGGGATAGCACCCTGGCGATGCGTTCCTAGAGCGGCTGACTTTCATTATAATTCAGATAATAGCAGATAAATTTCCGTGGAAAAAACTAGGAAATCTCCTCGTTGCCCGGGGGTCACGGCGCAATCAGGCCGTGCTTGATCGCAAGGGAGGTCAGCTCAGCCGTGCTCCGGGCGCCCAAGCGGCGCATGAGCCGGTATTTGTGAAATTCCACAGTTTTGGCCGAGAGATGCAGCACCCAAGCGATCTCCTTAAGGCTGCGGCCTTCGGCCACGAGTTGCAGGATCTCGCACTGGCGCGCGGTCAGGGCGTGGCGCGGCCCCTCCTCGGGGCCGAGAGGGGCGGAGAGAGAAGCGCCGGGCGGGAGCGGCACCCGCTCACCCCGCAGCGCGGCGTGGATGGCTCCCACGAGTTGATCCGGGGCGTCGCGCTTGAGCACATACGCGGAGCCACCGGCGCGCATGGCTTCCCGCATGAAGGCCGCATCCGCGTGCATGCTCAGGAAGACCACCCTGGTTTGCGGGGCGGTGGCGGAGAGCCGGCGGACGGCGTCGATGCCGTTGAGGGAGGGCATGGAAACATCGGTGACGACGACGTCCGGCTGGAGAACGCCCGCGGCATCGAGCAACTCGCGGCCATCCTGGACCGCGCCGACCACGTCGAAGTCGGATTCCAGCAGCTTCTGGAGGCCGGCCAGAAACATGCGGTGATCATCCGCGAGCAACACGCGCGGCTTTTTCATGCGCAACCTCCGACAAGGGGATCCAGACCTCGATAAGGGCGCCGCGGCCGATGGCCGAATCCACGGAAAAGATACCGCCGGCCAACTGGACGCGTTCCGCCATGCTGATGATTCCTAATCCAGGCCCCCGGCCGGAAGCTCGTGGGTCGAAGCCCACACCGGAATCCTGGATCGAGAGACAGACCCCGTTTTCACGGCTCCCCAGGGACACCGAGACGCTGGGTGCGCGGGAGTGGCGGGCGGCATTGCGCAGGGCTTCCTGCGCCACCCGGTAGAGGCACAGGGCGACCTCATCCGGGAGCCACAGGCGCGAGGCACGGCATTCAAAACTCACGCGAATACCGGTCCGCGCGGAGAAGGCCTGGCACTCGGACTCCAGGGCGGCCTGAAGGCCGAACTGCTCGAGCCGCGCGGGGTGCAGGCGTAGCGCCAGATCGCGGAGCGCATCCGAGGCGTCGCCGACCGATTTCCTCAGCACCCTGAGTTCCTCGCGCAGGGACGAAACCTCCGGAGGCAGGCTATGCTCCATACGGCCGATGTCGAGAATCAGGACGGCCAGGCGCTGGTTCAGGTCGTCGTGCAACTCGCGGGAGATGCGCTTGCGCTCGGACTCCTGGGCGACGAGCAGCGCGTGGGCCAGCAGATGCAGCCGTTCCTGCTCGCGGCGGGCTTCCTCGGCCTGCCTGACTTCCGTCACATCGGCCCAATAGCCGATGATCTCGGCGGGGGCTCCGGATTCGTCGCGAATCAAGGCGGCGGAGTCGTGCACCCAGCGGTACGCGTCGTCCGCATGCAGAAAGCGATAGTCCCCGGTTAAGCGGCCGGTCCGAGTGATCCGCCCGGCTTCCGCGAGCACGCGGGCGCGATCTTCGGGATGAACGTGATCGGCCCAGAAGCGGGGATCGGCAGTGAATCGTTCCGGAGGGTACCCGAACACCGCGGCGACATTGTCGCCCATGAAGGTTACATTGAACTCCCCCGAAGGGAGGCAACTGTAGACCACCCCGGGGACGCTGCGCAGGAGGTGCCGCAGCCGCTCCCGGCTGGCGCGCAGTTCTGCTTCCGCGCGATGGCGCTCGTCGATCTCGGCTTGCAGCCGGGTATTCGCGCGCGCCCGCTCGCAAGTGCGTTCCGCCACACGTCCCTCCAAGTCGGCGTGCGCGCGCGCCAGAGCCTCCGCAGCCGTATTGCGCGCCGTGATGTCGTTGGAGCACCCGACGTAGCCGACCAGAACGCCCTCGCGGCGGATGGCTGCCACGCGCAGCTCGATGAAGATCGCAGCACCGTCTTTGCGGCGATGGCGCAGGGTGACTTCGTGGAGGGCGGCGGTCTCAAGGGGGCCGAAAACAGCGGCTGGCAGGAGTTCGAGATCCTCCGGAAAGTACAGCATGGCCACGCTTTGCCCGATGGCTTCAGACTCCGGATAGCCGTACACGCGCTGGGCGCCGGAGTTCCAGACCTGGATAATGCCTTGCGCGTCCGTAGCGATGACGGCGTCGTGCACGGTGGATAGCAGAGCGGCTTCAGAGAAGGGCGAGGGACACATCTTAGTCTGACAGCCTGGGCTTTTGGGTGTTTGATGTCCCATCGCAAGTTGAGGTTGCAGAGTTTTTGAGGGGGCCGCGCTGCGGAATTTTGCAACACAAGGGGGTGCGGGGGACTCGTGGAGCAAATTTCTGCTTCCGGCAGCCGGAGCGGCACTACAATAAAGGTAGGCTTTCTTCTTCCGGCCACGGTTTGGGAGGGCGAAGGCCATGTTTGACTGCCACAACGCGCGTCCGGTTCCGGACACAGAGGTGCAGGAGGGTCTGGCACCTCGGGCAACCCTGACTAACAGTTGCGAGGAGGTGAGCTATGCTCCGCGTGGCGAGACTGCTGCCGGTGGCGGCCCTGCTGCTGGCCGCTGCGGCATGCGATTCAGGACGCCACTCTTCGGCGGGCTTCCGCCTGCCGGAGAGCGGGGATGTGGAGAGAGGCAAGGCCGTTTTCGTGGCGTTCGGGTGCTACCATTGCCATGAAGTTCACGGCGCGGACCTGCCGCGGCCCGATGTACAGCCCCCGGTGCCGGTGGTGCTGGGAGGCGAAGTGACCAAGGAACTCACCGACGGCTACCTGGTGACGTCCGTCATCAATCCGTCACACCGGCTGGCGCCTTATCCCAAGGAACTGATCACGACGGGCGGGCATTCGCGGATGACCTCGTACGCCGATCAGATGACGGTGCGGCAACTGATCGACCTGGTAGCGTATTTACAGTCGCGGTACACCGTGCGGCGGACGCCGCCCGGGCGGTACTCCTACTACTGACGGCGGGAAGGAGGCACATTATGCTTTCCCACTCTCACACCCCCGGCAGGCAGAGTCCGGATCTGCTGCGGGAGATGATGGTGCAATCCCTGCGGACGGCCGGAACGCTGGCTCTGGCGATTTTTCTGTTCCTGGGCGTCTACCTGGTGGTGGTGTTTCTGGAGCGCTAGGCGAGCCGGAATCCGGCAAGGTCGAGGAATTCACGCATCTCGCGGAGGGTCCGGCGCATCCGCATAGGTATGCGATAGTGGGGGGATATACGCATGGCGGATGCGCGAATATACCCGGATTCCCTGGAGGCGCGCTACGCGGCGCTGCTGGAGGTTACCGAATCCATCGTGCGGCACCGGCAGCTTGCGGATCTGTTCGGGGAACTGAACCAGAGCCTGCACCGGCTGGTGCCGTTCGACTTCATCGCCCTGGTGCTGTGTGACGCCGGGTTGAAGACGGCGCGGCTGCACCTGGTAGCCAGCGACCAGCCGCACCAGGTCCGGGTAGGGCGCACGGCTCCGGTGGAGCAGTCGCCGGTCGGCGTGCTGCTCAAGACGGGCGAGCCCTTCTACACTACCGATATCCAGGAAGATGAGCGGTTCCCCGAGTTGTACCAGATCCTGCGCGCGGAGGGGATTCGCAGCTACTGCGCCCTGCCGCTGCGCACCGCGCAGCGCTTCCTGGGGTCGGTGAATTTCGGCTCGCGCAGCAGCGGCTCGTACTCTCCGGCGGACATCGAATTCATGCAGCAGGTGGCGAAGCCCGTGGCCATCGCCGTGGAGAACGTGCTGAACTACGAGGCGGCCGTAGCGGCGCAGCAGGAACTGGCGCGGGAACGGGACCGCTTGCGGCTGCTGCTGAATGTGAACAACGCGGTGGTGAAGCAACTGAACGCCCGCGAGCTGTTCAAAGCGATTTCCTCCAGCCTGCGCGAGACGCTGGACATCGATTACGTCAGCATGGCTCTGTGGGACGAGGAGCTGGGACAGTTGCGGCTGCCGGTGTTCGACTATCCGGACGGCCGCAGGCTGCTGCCGGAGAACGTGGTGCTGCCGATGGACGGGTCGCCGGCAGGGAAAGCCTTCACGGCGCGGCGGCCTCTGGTGTTCCAGCGGGAGGAGATCCAGAGCCTGTCGCCGGAGGCTTCGGAATTCGTCCTGGGAGCGGGGCTTGAAAGTATGTGCGCCCTGCCGCTGCTGATGGGTCCGAAAGCGCTCGGCACGCTGAACGTGGGCAGCCGCCGGGGGAACGCCTTCGCGGAGGCCGACGTGGCGCTGCTCACGCAGGTGGCCGGGCAGATTTCCATCGCCATCGACAACGCCATTTCCTACCGGCGGATCGAGGAGCTAAACGCCAAGCTCTCCGAAGAGAAGCTATACCTGGAAGACGAGATCCGCAGCGAATACCAGTTCGAGGAGATCATCGGGCAAAGCGAGGCGCTGCGGGCGATTTTGCGGCAGATCGAGACGGTGGCGCCGACCGATTCGACCGTGCTGATTTACGGCGAGACGGGCACCGGCAAAGAGCTGCTCGCCCGGGCCATCCACAATCTGAGCGCGCGGCGGCAGAACACGTTTGTGAAGCTCAACTGCGCGGCCATTCCGACCGGGCTGCTGGAGAGCGAGCTGTTCGGGCATGAGAAAGGCGCGTTCACGGGCGCGATCACGCAGCGCATCGGGCGGTTCGAACTGGCCCACCGGGGCACGATCTTCCTGGACGAGGTCGGCGAAATCCCGCTGGAATTGCAGCCCAAGCTGCTGCGGGTGCTGCAGGAGCGGGAGTTCGAGCGCCTGGGCAGCGCGCGCACGCTGCGCGTGGATGCGCGGCTGGTGGCGGCCACCAACCGGGACCTGCTGCAGATGGTGCAGGAAAAGGAATTCCGCGCCGACTTGTATTACCGGCTGAACGTGTTTCCGATCTCGGTGCCGCCGCTCCGGGAGCGCCCGGAGGATGTTCCGCTGCTGGTGCGGTACTTCGCGCAGCAGTTCGCGCGGCGGATGAACCGGAATTTCGACACCATTCCCTCCGAGGCCATGGAGGCGCTGATCCGCTACTCGTGGCCGGGAAACATCCGGGAGTTGCAGAACCTGATTGAGCGGGCGGTAATCGTTTCGCCCGGGCCGGTGCTGCGGATCCCACTGGGAGAGTTGAAGGGCCACGCGGAGACGGGAGCCAGGCCGGTGCAGACGCTGGAGGAAGCCGAGAGGCAGCACATCCTGCAGGCGCTCGAGCAAAGCAAGTGGGTCATCGGCGGGCCAGCCGGAGCGGCGGCGCGGTTAGGCCTGAAGCGCTCCACGCTGCAATTCCGCATGGCGAAGCTGGGAATCCAGCGGCCGCGCTGAGGCGCGGCACTCACTGGTTCAGGAGCTCGGCGGCGAGAAAAGCGAGTTCGTCCGCGCCTTCGTCGATCACCTTATCCACGGAGCCCTGGCCGCTGTGGCCGCCGCTGACGTCGTAGCGCAGCAGAATGGGGTTTGGCGAACTGCTGGAAGCCTGGAGCAGGGCTGCCATTTTGCGGGCGTGGGCAGGGTCCACGCGGGTATCGGAATCTCCCGTAACGAACAGCACGGCAGGGTAGGCAACTCCTTTGCGGACTCTCTGGTAGGGCGAGTAGCGATAGAGGTATTCGAACTGCTTCGGGTCCGAGGCAGAGCCGTATTCGGCAGCCCACCAGGCTCCGACCTTCATCTTGTCGAAGCGCAGCATATCCAGGACGGGCGCACCGCAAATGACGGCTTTGAAGAGCTCGGGGCGCTGGGTGAGCGCTGCCCCCACGAGCAGGCCTCCATTAGAGGCGCCCTGGATGGCGAGCCGCGCGGGGTTGGTGTAGCCGTTGTGCACGAGCCATTCGGCGGCAGCCAGGAAATCGTCAAAGACATTCTGCTTTTTTTCGAACATGCCAGCGCGGTGCCAGCTTTCGCCGAACTCTCCCCCGCCGCGCAGATTGGGCACGGCATAGACGCCGCCCATTTCGGTCCAGACGGCCACCAGGGGACGGAAGGCGGGCAGCAGGCTCACGGCGAAGCCGCCGTAGCCGTAGAGCAGGGTGGGCCGCCGGCCGTCCAGCGGGAGGCCGCGGCGATGCACCACGAACATAGGTACACGGGTGTGGTCCTTGGATTCGTACCACACCTGCTTGGCTTCGAGGTCATCGGTCTTGATCGGCATGCGGGGACGGAACCAGACATCCTGCCGGCCGGTGGCGACGTTGTAGCGGTACACGGTTCCCGGCGTGGTGAAGGAAGTGAAGGTGTAGAACAGTTCGCGGCTGTCCCAGAGCGCCTCCGGCTCGGAAGCCTGGCCGAGGGCGGGCAGCGCGAGGTCGCCCAGGTCCTTACCCGCCAGATCGAACTGCCGGATGCGGGAGTGGACGTTCTCGATGTAGCCGGCAAAGATGCGGCCGCCGGCCAGGCTGAGGCCGCCGATGACTTGCGGCCCCTCGGGGATGATCTCCTTCCAGCGGGCGGGTTCGGGGTGCTGTAAGTCCACGGCCAGAACCCGCCAGTTCGGAGCCTTCCAGTTGGTCCAGAGCAACAGGCGGCGGCCGCGAAGGAAGGGGCGAAATTCGGCGTCGATGCCCTGGACGATCGGGCGGAAGGAGCCGCCGGCGGCGAGGTCCTGCACGTAGACATCGACCTTGCGGGGCGGCACGCCGAAAGCCACGGCAACGGCGAGGTAGCGGCCGTCGTCGGAAAGCTGAGACTCGATCAGTTGCGTGGGGCCGTATCCTTCTCCGAAGAGCTCACGCTCCGCGGAAGCTTGGCCGCCCATGGCGTGGTAGTAAACGCGCGAGCCGACGCCATCACGAAATCGGGAGTAGTAGTAGCCGCGGTTGTCGGGCTGGAGATCGAAGGAGAAATAGCGCCCGCGGGGGAGGCCATCGGGCAGCAGCTTGCGCGTGGCCACATCCAGGATGCGAATGTCGGTTTCGTCTTCCCCGCCTCGGCGGATGCCGTAGACGAGCAGGCTGCCGTCCTTGGAAGCATCCAGCAAGACCGGGGCGCTGGCGGGATCGGGCGCTACGGAAGCGGGTTCCACGAGCACTAGGTCCGGCCCCGTGTAGCCTGCGCGCATGCAGATGGAGGCGCGGTCTTCGCCGGCGCGGCGGCGGGTGAAGAAATAGCGGCCGCGGCGCTCCAGCGGCCGGCCGATAGTATCGATGCGCAGGGCAGAGGCGATTTTATCCTTGAGCGCATCGCGGCCCGGCACGCGCGCCAGGAACTCCTCGGTATACCGGCGCTCGGCTTCGATCCAGGCACGCGTTTCCGGGGAGTCCTGATTTTCGAGCCAGCGGTATGGGTCGGGGACTCGCACGCCGTGGAACACATCGACGACGTCATCGGCGCGGGCAGGCGGGTACGGAGACGCGCACCAGGCCGCCGGGCCGAAAAGCAGGAATGCCAGGAAGAATAGGCCAGGACGCCGCATTGTGGAAGTCTCCAGCATAGGGGGTCCCGCCGGACGGGTGCAAGGGCTCCGGCGCCGATTGTCCGGCAGCCGCCAGTATATTGGCGCGGAGCTTCCGGCACGCGCCGGCAGGGGGTGCCGGCTCCTTCTTGTAACACTATGCGGATGAGGCAGATAGCAGCCAGACGAGACTCTGGCAGGAGGTGTGCCCTTAGCTCCGTGGAGCAGGGCGATGTTGAAGATCACGATCCACGACACTCCCCAGGCGTTTCGGCTCCAGTTGGAGGGCAAGCTGGCCGGTCCCTGGGTGGCCGAACTCGAATCGTGCTGGCAGACGGGCTCTTCGACGGTGCTGGAGCGGGACCTGGTGGTGGACCTGAAGGGCGTGACGTTCGTGGACGCAGCCGGAAGGTGTCTGCTGGTGCGTATGCACCAGGCAGGCGCGCAGTTCACTACCTGCGGCCTGATGATGCGGGCGCTGGTAGATGAAATCCGTCAGGCGGCGACTGCCGCGCACTGAGAGAACAGAGGGACACACGAATCATGGAAACCTTGGTGGAAGAACTCGAACTGGAGCAACAGACGGGGGAGCGGGAGGAGAAGCGGACGCCGGGAAGACGGGCGCGCACCAGGCTGGTGCTGGCTTTCGCCGGCGGGCTGGTGGCAGCGGCCGCGGTGGGCACAGGGATGTGGCTGCACTTCCGGAATCGCGTCTCCACCGACGACGCCCAGGTGGACGGACACCTGGCGCCCGTGGCGCCGAAGATCTCCGGCAACGTGGTGGCGATCCTGGTGGACGACAACCAGCCGGTGAAGGCCGGACAGGTACTGGTGCGCATCGACCCGCGAGACTACCAGGCGAAGGTGGACCAGGCCAAGGCGGCGCTGGCGTACGCGGAGAGCCGGATGCGCGGCGCGCAGGTGATGGTGCCGCTCACGGCCGAGACCACCGGCAGCGGGACCTCCGGGGCGGCAGCCCAACTGGCGGCGGCGCAGGCGGAGTACGACCGGGCGAAGCTGACTTACGAGAAGTCCGCATCCTCGGAGCTGGCCTATGCGCGAGCCAACGTGGAGGCGCAGCGGGCCACCTACGAGCGCGCCAGCGCGGACCTGTCGCGCATGCGGCCGCTGGTCGCCAAGGCGGAAATTTCGCAGCAGCAGTTCGACGCCTACGTGGCCGCCGAGCGGGTGGCCCAAAGCCAGTGGAAGGCGGTGCAGGAGCGGCTGGCGGCAGCCGGGCAGGAGGTGCGCACCAACCAGGCGGCGCAGGCGGCAGCAGGAGCGCGCGTGGAGCAGATGCACGCGGCGCTGGCGCAATCGCAGGCCAGCCATAAGCAGGTGGCCATCAGCACGGCGCAGGCTTCTTCGGCGAGCGCGGCGGTCGCGCAGGCGCGGGCCAACCTGGAAGCCGCCGAGCTCGAGCTCAGCTACACCACCATTACGGCGCCCATCGACGGCGTGGTCACGCGCAAGGTGGTGCAACTCGGGCAGATCGTGCAGCCGGGGCAGGACCTGCTGGTAATCGTGCCGCTGGACCAGGTCTGGGTGACCGCCAACTTCAAGGAGACGGACCTGGCGGAAGTGCGGCCGGGCAACCGCGCCGAGGTGCACGTGGACATGTACGGGCGGAGCTTCCCGGGGCGCGTGGACTCGATTGCGGGGGCCACCGGCGCGCGGCTGAGTCTGCTGCCGCCGGAGAACGCCACCGGGAATTTCGTGAAGATCGTGCAGCGCATCCCGGTAAAGATCGTGCTGGACCGGATGCCGGAGGGGTTCGTGCTGCGGCCCGGCATGAACGTGGACGCGACCATTCTCACGCGGTAAGCGCACGCGCAACAGGGGTGCTGTCATGACGCTCGCAAACCGGCAAAGCCGGGAAGTGAACCCGTGGGTGATCGCGCTCACGGTGATGCTGGCCACGTTCATGGAGGTGCTGGACACCAGCGTGGCGAACGTAGCGCTGCCGCATATCGCGGGAAATCTTTCGGCCACGGTGGACGAATCCACCTGGGTGCTGACCTCGTACCTGGTTTCCAATGCCATCGTGCTCCCGCTGAGCGGCTGGTTTTCCAGCCTCTTCGGCCGGAAGCGCTTCTACATGACCTGCGTGGTGCTGTTCACGGTGAGTTCGGCGTTGTGCGGGCTCGCGCCCAGCCTGGGGATGCTGGTGCTGTTCCGGGTTTTGCAGGGCTTCGGCGGGGGCGCGCTGCAACCGGTCTCGCAGGCCATCCTGGTGGAAAGCTTCCCGCGGGAGAAGCAGGGCATGGCCATGGCGGTCTACGGCATGGGAGTCGTGGTGGCGCCGGTCATCGGCCCGACGCTGGGCGGCTGGATCACGGACCAATATAGCTGGCGCTGGATTTTTCTGATCAACGTCCCGGTGGGAATCCTTTCCGTGCTGCTCACGTCCCTGCTGATCAGCGATCCGCCGTACCTGGTGCGAAAGAGTTTCCGCAACGGGCTGAAGATCGACTACATCGGGCTGGGGCTGCTGAGCACGGGCCTGGCGTTCCTGGAGATCATGCTGGACGAAGGGCAGCGGAACGACTGGTTCGGCTCGAAGCTGATCGTGTGGTCGGCGGCGGTGGCGGCGGTGTGTCTGGTGAGCGTGGTGTTCTGGGAGCTGCGGCAAAAGGAACCCATCATCGACTTCCGGATGCTCAAGGACCGGAACTTCGCGCTTTCCACGGCGACCATGTACATGCTGGGATTCGTGCTCTACGGCAGCACCACGCTGCTGCCCATCTTCCTGCAAACGCTGATGGGCTACACGGCCACCCTGAGCGGGCTGGTGCTCTCGCCGGGCGGCGTGGCCATCGTGCTGATGATGCCGGTGGTGGGAATGCTGCTGGGACGCTACGAGGCGCGCTGGCTGGTGGTGGGCGGGCTGGCTGTCTCCGCGCTGGGGCTGTTCCAGATGGCGCACTTCAACCTGGAAATCGACTACGCCACGGCGGCGTTGGCGCGCGTGGTACAGAGCGCGGGGCTGGCTTTCCTGTTCGTGCCCATCAACACGATGGCTTTCAGTTTCGTGCCGAAGGAGAGGACCAGCTACGCGACGGGGCTGGTGAACCTGGCCCGAAACATCGGCGGCAGCGCGGGCATCGCCATGGTGACCACGCTGCTGGCGCGGCGCGGGCAGTTTCACCAGCAGGTGCTGGTGAGCCACCTCACGCCGCTGGACAGCGGCTACCAGGCGGCGCTGCACGGCACGGCGCAGCAGATGATCGCACAAGGCGCAAGCTCCGTGCAGGCGCTCCACCAGGCGCAGGGCGTGCTCTACGGACTCCTGCAGCGGCAATCGGCGATGCTGGCGTTCGTAGACACGTTCTGGCTCCTGGGAGCGATCTTCATCGGGCTGATCCCGCTGATGTTCCTGATGCGGCGGACACGGCCGCACAAAGGCGCGCTGGTGATGGAATAGAGCGCCAGCGCTTACTCATACCGCAAAGTCACCACAGGTTGGACGCGGATGGCAGCCGGTCAGTCTTCCAGGAGATGCCGGTACTCGGCGGGGTCAAGGCCGAGCCGCTCCATCTGGCGCGGCAGATCTGCGCGGAGGGAATCCGGCGTGGCGCGGACCCACGCCGCGATCACGGTTTCCACTCCGACACGGCCGCGGCCTTCGTCTTCGGCATTCTGCTCGGCGGCCTGACGGAGTTCGGCTTCGGCCCTCTCGCGCAGCGGCCGGGGAGTCTGAGAGAGGATTTGCATCAAGAGATCTTCGGCGGCGTCGTTCCAGTTCATCCACTGATATAGTACCGAAGGAGACAGCACGGCACGGTGGAGTACTCCCAGCGCCGTTCTTCTTCCACGCCGCATGATTTTGTGTTTGACAAATCATCCGCCCGCGCTATCATTTGGATTACTCCCCCGATTGAATCCCGGATAGTTCAGTGAGCCCTATCAAAGATAGCAAGATCATTGTGGAATCGAACCTGCCCGGAGTCCGCCGCTACGCGCGCGGCAAGGTGCGGGACGTGTACGAGGTGGACGACCGCCTGCTGATCGTGGCCACGGATCGCATCTCGGCGTTCGACTACGTTCTGCCCACGGGAATTCCGGACAAGGGCAGGGTGCTGACACAGCTTTCGATTTTCTGGTTCGATTTCCTGCGCGACGTGACGCCCACGCATTTCCTGACCGCGAAGGTGGAAGCATACCCCGCCGCGCTTGCCGCCTTCGGCGACCAACTGGAGGGCCGCTCGATGCTGGTGAAGCGCGCCAGGATGGTGGAGATCGAATGCGTGGCGCGGGGATACCTGGCGGGGTCGGGCTGGAAGGAATACCAGCAGAGCGGCACGGTGTGCGGCATCCCCCTGCCGCCGGGACTGCGCGAAAGCGATCGTTTGCCGGAGCCGATCTTCACACCGGCGACGAAGGAACAGACAGGTCACGATCTAAATGTGTCTTTTGACACGGTGTGCTCGATGATCGGAAGCGAATTGGCAGGCCGGTTGCGCGATCTGACACTGGAGATTTACTCGCGCGCGGCAAAATACGCGGAGACCAAAGGAATCCTGATCGCGGACACAAAGTTCGAGTTCGGGTTTGTGGGCGACGAACTGGTGCTGGGGGATGAGGTGCTGACACCGGACTCCTCGCGCTTCTGGCCGCGGGAAACCTACCGGCCGGGTGGAGCCCAGGAGTCCTACGACAAGCAGTACGTACGGGACTACCTGGAATCGATCCGGTGGGGCAAGCAGCCTCCCGCGCCGCCGCTGCCGGCCGAGGTGGCCGCACGCACCAGCGAGAAGTACAAGCAGGCATACACGGCGCTTACCGGAAAGGAGATATGAACTGGCTGGACGTGGTGCTGCTGATCCTGGTGGTAGGGTCGGCGGCCGCGGCCTTTTCCAAGGGCATCACCCGCGAGGTGATCGGTCTGGTAACGGTGATGGCGGCGCTGATCCTGGGCGCCTGGTTCTACGGGACGGCGGGGGCCTGGTTGGAGCCGTACCTTCATTCGAGGAATGCGGCGAACTTTTGCGGCTTCGCGATTGTTTTCGCCGGGGTGATGGTAGCGGGGAGCTTGTTCGGTGCGCTGGTGGCGCGGCTGATGCGCCTGGGCGGACTCTCCCTGCTCGACCGGATGCTCGGTTTTCTGTTTGGAGCGCTGCGCGGGGCGCTGGTGGCAGTTGCGCTGGTGATGGCCTTGATGGCATTCACACCGGGGCCGAAGCCCCCCACGGCAGTGGTGAATTCCCGCTTGGCGCCGTATGTGATCGACACGGCCCACGTGATGGCGGCGGCCGCGCCGCACGAGTTGAAGGATGGATTTCGCAGGAGCTATGAGCAGGTCAAGTCCATGTGGAACGACACCCTCAAAGAGGGGAAATGAAGCCTGCCGCGTATAGAAAAGGGATAGCATGAAAGAAAAATTTGAGAGTCTGGTGGACCATCTGATGGGCAACGGCTTTTTTCTGGAAGAGGCCGTAGAGATCCTGGAGAAGACCCTCATCGGACGCGCCCTGGAGCGGACCGCTGGGAAACGGTCCGCCGCCGCAAAGCTTCTCGGCATTCACCGCAACACTCTGCAACGCAAGATGGTGGATTACGCCCTGGCGCCGGCGCGCACGCGCCGCAAGCCTGCGCGGGGCGAGCGCCTCGCGGCGCGCAAGCGCCGCAAATCCGCATAACGAAAAGCAAAGCTCCTGTGGTCACGGCCCGGTAACGGCCGGTGCGGCGCCGTCAGACAGCGACCTGATATCATCGGAATTATGGTGAAAAGGGTCTTAATTCTGGCGATCTGCGCTTGCTCCGTGTTTGGGCAATCCGACCGGGGCACCATCACCGGGCGGGTGATGGACCCGACCTCCGCGGTGGTGCCGGGAGCCAAGGTCGAGGCCGTCCACCAGGGGACCCAGGTGAAATACACGGCCCACACCAACGAAGCCGGGGTGTACTCCATCCAGCAGTTGCCCGTCGGGCGCTACGACGTAAGCGTGGAGGCAGCCGGGTTCACGCGCTACCTGCACAAAGACGTGGATATCAACGTGGCGCAGACTGTGACCCTGAACGTCTCGCTGGCGGTGGGCGCGGTGGACCAGACAGTGGAAGTTTCCGCCGCGCAGACGGCCGTGGAAGCCTCGACTTCCGACGTGGGCACGGTGGTCCACCGCAATATGGTGATCGACCTGCCGCTTTCGGTGTCGGGCAACATGCGCAACCCGGAGAGCTTTATCTTCCTGGCGCCAGGGGTGACGGGCGACTCCTCCAACACACAGATCAACGGATCGCAGTCGCGCGCCAAGGAGGTGCTGCTCGACGGCATCGGCTCGACCAGCCCGGAGAGCGGCGGCATTCTGTTCACCTATCCCTCGGTGGAAGCTATCGCGGAGTTCAAGTTGCTGAGCGCGGACTTCAGCGCGGAGTACGGGCGCACGGGTGGAGGCTTCGAGATCTTCACCACGAAATCCGGCACCAACGAACTGCACGGCTCGGTGTTCGATTACCTGCGCAACAACGTGTTCGACGCGCGCGGATTCTTCGCCTCCACCACGCCGGTGAACCGGCAGAACGAGTACGGTTTCGCGCTGGGAGGGCCGGTATGGATTCCGAAGGTCTACAACGGCCGCAACAAGACCTTCTTCCACGTGGTATACAGCGGCTTCCGATACCGCCAGGGAGCCACCAATCAGTTGACCAGCATTCCGCCGGAGGCCTTTCGCGCAGGGGACTTTTCCAGCCTCGTGGACCGCAACGGCAAGCCGGTGCCGGTCTACGATCCGTCCAGCACCCGAGCGGACGGCGCGGGGGGCTTCACGCGGGACGTGTTCCCGGGCAACCTCATTCCGGCTTCGCGATTCAGCAGCGTCTCGGCGAAGATTCTGCCGCTGTTCCCCGCCCCGATCAACAACGCCCTGTTCAACAACTTTCTCACGGTGGGAGCGAAACAGTTCGACCGGGACCAGGTGGACGTCAAGATCGACCACGCTTTCAACGAGCGCAACCGGCTGAGCGGGTTCGTGTACATCGGAACGCAGACGACGCACGCCCCGGAACTGCTGCCCCCGCCGCTATCGCCCTCGAAGAACGAAGACTACCGCTCCCGCTGGGCGCGGCTGACGCACGACTACATTTTCAGCCCCACGGTATTGAACCACCTCGGCATCGGTTTCACGCGCGAAGGACAATACTGGGCGGACCTTTCCGCCAACCAGGGCTGGCCGGACAAGCTGGGGCTCAAGGGGGTACGAACGGGGGAGGGCGACGCTTTTCCGATTGTGACCTTCAGCAATGGGTATAACGTCCTGGGCGGCGGGGACATCACCACGCTGACGGTACCGAATCAAAAGTCGGTGGGCAGCCAGGTAAACAACGTGTGGGAGATCGCCGACAGCATGAGCTGGATGCGCGGAAAGCACAGCTTCAAGTTCGGCGGAGAGGCGCGCTGGCTCCAGACCAACGGCGCCGACTTTTTCCTCTCGCAGGGCCAGTTCGCCTTCAATTCGCTCGAAACGGCCATGCCCACGGCAGCCGGCCGCGCCTCCAGCGGAGACGCCTTCGCCAGTTTTCTGCTGGGGGCCGTGGACAACGGAGCCATGAACGTGCTGGCGGTGGTGCCGGGCAACCGCTACCGCTACCTGGCGGGGTATGTGCAAGACGATTGGAAGGTGACGCGCAAATTGACGCTGAACATCGGGCTGCGCTACGACCTGTTCTTCCCGCGCACGGAGGCGCACAACAATCTTTCGGGCTTCGATCCGGGCGTGGCCAACCCAGGCGCCGGCAGCCGTCTGGGCGCGATCTCCTTCCTGGGGAACGGCCCGGGGCGCAGCGGCCTCAGCAGCTTCGCGGACACCTACTACAAGAATTTCGGGCCGCGCTTCGGCCTGGCCTATGCGCTGACGGAGAAGACCGTGCTGCGGGGCGGGTACGGCATCTACTTCGCTCCGGGCAACGCCACCGCGGGACTGCGCAGTTCGCAGAGCTTTGGCTTCGGCTTCAACGCCTCGCCCACGCCGAGCACCACCGACGCAGGCGTGACGCCGGCGTTTTATTGGGATGCGGGCTTTCCGCAGAATTTCGTGAAACCGCCGGTGATCAGCCCGGACGTAGCCAACAACCAAAACGTGAACTATATCGCGCGCGGCGACGGGCGGCCCCCGTATTTCCAGAACTGGAGCTTCGGCGTGCAGCACGAACTGCCTGCCTCGATCCTGCTGGAGGCGGACTACGCCGGCAACAAAGGCACGCGCCTGGGGAACGGCCTGTTCAACATCAACGAAGTGGATCCGCGTTACCTTTCTCTGGGAGCCCTGCTGACACAGCCGGCGGCTTCGGCGCAAGCCCAGGCGGCGGGCATCGCCCTGCCCTACCCCGGCTTTAAAGGTTCAGTGGCCCAGGCGCTCCGGCCGTACCCGCAATATCTGGGCATCTCGGAGCGCTCGAATCCGAACGGAAATTCCACCTACCACGCGCTGCAGGCGAAAGTGCAGAAGCGCATGTCCTTCGGGCTGACCTACCTGGTGGCGTATACCTGGTCGAAGGCTCTTTCGGACGGCAACGTGCAGGCGGGCGGCGGACCCAGCGGCCAGACCTACTACAATCGCGCTCTGGAAAAGGGACTCAGCACGGACGACGTGCCGCAGAACGTAGCCGTCAGCTTCCTTTACGAACTGCCGTTCGGTCCGGGGAAGCACTTTCTGAACCGCAGGGGAGTGGCGGGGAAGCTGGCGGGCGGCTGGACCTTCAGCGGCATCCAACAGTACATGTCAGGCAAGCCCGTTGTCCTGGCGGCGAACAACACGCTGCCGGTCTTCAACGCCTCGCTGCGGCCGAACGTGGTGGCGGGCGTCAGCCGGCAGGGCAGCTACGCGAATTTCGACCCGGCGGCGGACCGCTACATCAATCCGGCCGCTTTCACCGTGCCGTCGCCTTACACCTTTGGCACGGCGGCGCGGTCCTACGGCGACCTGCGGGCGTTTCCGCTGTATAACGAAAGTTGGGGGCTGATTAAGCGCACGGCGCTCTTTGAGCGCATGTCGCTGACCTTCCGCGCGGAGTTCTTCAACGTGTTCAACCGGGTGGTGTTTGCGGCGCCGGCGGCCAACGTGAGCAACGCCAACTTCGGCCGGGTGAGCGCGCAGGCTAACACCCCGCGGCAGGGGCAACTGGCCCTGCGGCTGGAATTCTGAGCAACAGACCAAGGGAAAGCACGCTCTTGATGAACCTGGTGATCTTCGATCTGGACGGAACGCTAATCGATTCCAAGCGGGACTTGGCCAACGCGGTGAACGCCACCCGCCGGCACGCGGGCATGCCGCCGCTGGCTAACGAACGGGTGTACTCGTACGTGGGCAACGGAGCGCCGGTGCTGATCCGCCGGGTGCTGGGCCCGGAGGCCGGTGAAGCGGAGGTGCAGGAAGCGCTCGAGTACTTTATCGAGTTCTACCGGGACCACTGCCTGGAATTCACGAAGCTGTACGCCGGGGTGCGCGAGTCGCTGGACCGCCTGCACGACGCCGGGGTGCAGATGGGCGTGCTGACCAACAAGCCGGTGAACATCAGCCGCTTCATCGTGGACGGACTGGCGGTACGGGGACACTTCCGCGCGGTGTATGGCGGCAACAGCTTCGACCACAAGAAGCCGCACCCCATCGGCGTGGAGACGCTGATGGCGGAGTGCGGCGCGGCGCGGGACGCCACGCTCATGGTGGGCGATAGCAGCGTGGACATCCAGACCGCGCGGAATGCGGGTGTAAAAGCCTGCGGAGTGACCTACGGCTTCCAGCCCGAAACTCTGGTGGAGCCGGCGCCGGATCTGCTGGTGGACCGCATGGAAGATATGGCCGACTGGGTGCTCAACCGGCGGAACGGAAAGCAAACATGAATCACCGGCCAGGCGCCACGGTCCCTGCCACGGGAGTGTATTGGTGTACGGTCTGCAAGACGCCCCATAAATTCCAGGAAGGTGCGGTGTTTCCGGAGTGCCCGAACATGTGCGCCAGAGGGCTCTGGAAACTCGTGAAGCCGGCGCCACCGCCGTCGTCGCCGGGCGCGTGAAGAAGCGGGCCGGCTGGTTGTTTCGGCCGCCGGGGTTCCGGTATTCTAGCAGTGACCCGTGCCTCGAACCGCCAAAAACCCCTTCGCCGAACTGGACCATCAGGAACTGATCTGGCTGTTCAGCATTTTGAAAGAGGCCTGCCAGGAACGCCTGGAGAAGAACCTGGTGAGCCAGGCCTTCGAAGAGCGGCTGCATGAGCGGCGCGGAAAGGTGCCCGGCCGCATGGATCCGCGTCCCAAGCTGAAAGAGTGGGAGCCGCGTTATCGCAAGTTCCTGGCGGCGGCCAGCGAAGCTTACGAGCTGCTGCGGGCCAACGAATCCGCGCTGCTGATCGAAGCCCTCGCCGGGCAGTTCGCTGGCGCGCGTGTGCGCAAACCCATGCGGACGGCGCGATAGAACTCCGTGCGGGATTGGGACGATCATTACCGAAGCCTGGAGGCGGAAGAGATGGCGCCGGCGGACCTGCTGGCGCGGGCGGTGGAGACCGTTCCGGCGGGGCGGGCCCTGGATCTGGCCTGCGGGCTGGGGCGGCATGCGCTGTTCCTGGCCAGGCTGGGGTGGAACGTGACCGCGGTGGATGCGTCCCGCGTGGCCATCGAGCGCCTGCGCGAGCGCGCCGCGGGCCACGCGGTAGATGCCCGGGTGGCCGACCTGGAGAAGGGTGAATTCGCGATCGGGGCCGGGGCGTGGGACCTGATCTGCGACTTCTTTTATCTGCAACGCAGCCTGTTCGCGGACATCCGGGCGGGGGTGCGTCCCGGAGGGCTCTTTGTCGCCACCATGCACCTGTTGGACGACGCGCCGGACGCTCGCCCGCGCAACCCGGACTTTGTACTGCGCGAGGGCGAGTTGGAAGCGGCCTTCGCCGGCTGGACCTTGCTGCACTACCATGAGGGCGCGCGGAGCGACCGCCGGCGGCGGGTGGCCGAACTGATCGCCAGGAGAGACACATGACGGCAGTGGAATGCTTTGTCAAGGGATTGCAGGAACGCGGCGTCGAGTGGATGGCCACGCTGTGCGGGCACGGGCTGGACCCGCTGTTTCACGCCGCGCGCCGGGCCGGCATGCGGCTGATCGACACGCGCAATGAGCAGACCGCGGCCTATGCCGCGGAAGCGTACGGTCGGCTCGTGCGCCGGCCGGGGGTATGCGCGGTCTCGAGCGGCGTGGCGCACGCCAATGCGCTCACCGGAGTGGTGAATGCATACTTTGACGGCGCGCCGCTGCTGCTGATCACGGGCGCGGGAGCTTTCGCTACCCGCGGCCTGGGTCACTTTCAGGACATCGACCAGGTGGAGATGGCACGGCCGGTGACGCGCTATGCCCGCGTGATCGACTGCGCCAACCGCACGCTGCAGATTTTGGACGAAGCCTGGCGCGCGGCGCTGGCCGGCCCAGGCCCGGTGCACCTGACCTTCCCCATGGACGTGCAGCGCACCGAGGTGGCCGAGATGATACGTCCCGTCCCCGGTCCGGCGCCATCGGCCATGGCTCACGAGGAGGCTGACCTCTCGGGTTGCGAGCGGCCGCTGCTGGTGGCCGGCAGCGGCGCGTATTACGCGGGCGCCGGCGAAGAACTCCTGCGCTTCTCCGAGGAATATGCCATCCCGGTCGTTGTGCCCATTTGGGATCGGGGCGCCATCAGCAGGCCGGCGCCTACCTTTATGGGAGTGATCGGGGCCGCTAGCGGCGGGCCGCGCCTGCTGGCCGATGCGGACTGTGTCCTGCTGGCGGGAGCAGCGGTGGATTACCGGCTGGGGTTTTTGCAGCCTGGGGCGATCCGCAACGGAGCCCGCGTGGTGCGCGGCTGGCGCGGCGTGCGCGGCCTCGAACCGGCCCGGGCATGGCTGGCCGAAGCGCAGCGGCGGCGGGACGAGTTCCGCCAGTCCGTGGAGCGCACGGCGGCGGCGCAGGCGCAACAGGGACTGCACGCGGTACACATCGTGGCGGCCCTGCGGGAGGTGCTGCGCGACGAGTCTCTGCTGCTGGTGGACGGAGGCAGCATCGGACAGTGGTTCCACCAACTGCTCTGCGACCACTACCCCGGCCACTGGCTGACCTGCGGCCGGAGCGGCGTGGTGGGATGGGGGCTGGGCGGGGCCATGGGGGCGCGCGTGGCGTATCCGGATCGCCCTATCCTGCTGCTTTCGGGCGACGGCAGTTTCACTTTCACAGTGGCGGAACTGGAGTGCGCTGTGCGGCAGCGGCTGCCATTCGTGGCCATCGTGGCCGACGACCAGGGTTGGGGCATCACCCGGACGGGGCACGTCCAGCAGTTCGGAGAGGCCATCAGCAGCGCCCTGGGCGCCGTGGCTTTCGACCGGCTGGCGGAATCGCTGGGCGCGCGCGGCCGGTGCGTCACGCGGCCGCAAGACCTGGCTCCGGCGATCCGGAGCGCGCTGGCCGAACCGGCCGTAACTGTGCTTCACGTCCCCGTCGTGGGTGGCAACCCCTAGCGCATCAGTGCGTGGACCTGCCGCCCCAGGCTCGCAGCAGCGCGCAGAACAGCATGCCTATGGTAAGCAGAACCAAAGTACTGGGTTCGGGGATGGGTGCGACGTGGTTCTGACCCCGCCCGCTGTCCCCGGCGCCGCGGTGGCCGAGCGGAGGCTGTGGATCGTGTCCGGAGCCGTCCCGGGCTTCATAATCAGAGCCGCCGAAGCCCTCGAAAAAGAAGCCCCAACGCTGGAACTCCCCGCTGCCGGGGAGACCGTGGGTCAAGGTCAGGGGTGGCCAGGCATTGATCCAGTACCATCCGTAGATCGAACCCGGGCCGCCTTCCTCGCCGGTTCCCCCCATGTACACGGTGTACCGGCTGACAATCCAGTCGGTCGCGTTGCCACCCGAGGACCCCGGGCCGCAGCCCAGGTCGGTCATCCGGTAAACCGGGTTGGCGGCAGCCGCGGAGATCGAAGACAAAGCAAATATGACGATCGACGCTACACGCAAGTATGTGCACCTCGCAAGAAGCTCTCGATCCCCACGTTAGTGGCAAACGGCTTGATTTTAAAGAGCTACCACGCCCAGTTCGGTACGGGAGTATTGATAAGGGAACTTTCTTAGCGCGAGTTACGTTATCTTTGTTCGAACGGAGAACGTATGTTCTGTACCAAGTGCGGCAACGAGCTTTCCGAGAAAGATCGCTTCTGCCCGCAATGCGGCCACGCTACGGAAGCGGCGCCGGCCAGCGGTCCGGCGGCCGCGGCACGGCTGACGCTGGACGTAGAGAATAAGAAGATCGCCGGGGTCTGCGCCGGGTTTGCGCGCTATTTGGGGATCGATGTGATCCTGGTGCGGATCGTGTGGCTGGTGCTGGCGATTTCGGGCGGCGTGGGAGTGATTGCCTACCTGGTGGCCTGGATCCTCATGCCCAAGGAGCGCCCGGCGGCGCCCGCGGCGGCCTCCGAGTTTGCGGGCCAGCGGGGCTGACGCGCGCTAGTGCGGTGGCCGGCGATTGATGGGCCGGAACGGGCAGCGCCTCTTGAACTCGGCGAAATCCACTTCGATGCCCAGACCGGGGCGCTCTGGCAGGGCCACGAGGCCGTTCTTCTGTACCGGATAGGTGCCGCGGGTCAATTCCACGTACAACGGGTCGTCCTCCGCCTCCCATTCCTGAATCAGGAAATTGCGGCAGACCGACATCACCGCCAGGGAAGCCACGTGGCCGATGGGGCCGCTGCACTGGTGGGGAGCGATTTCCGCGCCGAAAGTTTCGGCCAGGGCGGCGATCTTGCGCAGCTCGGTGATGCCGCCGGCGTGCAGCACATCCGGTTGGATGATCGCCGCGCCTTTGGCTTCGAGCAACTGGCGGAACTCGAAGCGGGAGAACAGGCCCTCGCCCGTGGCGATGGGCACGGGGCTGGCGGCGGCCACTTCGCCCAGGGCAGCGGGATTCTCGCGCCAGGTGGGCTCTTCCAGGAAAAGTGGCCGGTAGGGCGCCACGGCGCAGGCAAACTGGATCGCCGAGCGGGTGCTGAAGGACTCGGCCGCTTCCAGGCAGATATCCAGGGAGAAGCCTACAGCCTTGCGGAGAGCCTCGAGCTCCGCGGTGGCCTGGGCGATGCGCTCGGCTTCCGGCCCTTCGAGCGGCACGGTGTATTTCACCGCGGTCCAGCCCTGCTGGCGGGCCCGCATGGCATGCGCCGCGAAGGACTCGGGAGAGCGGGGAGAGAAACTCGCGTGCCAGTGCGTGAAGTAGACCCGCAGTTGGCGGTGGATGGGCCCTCCCAGCAGACGCCACACGGGCACACCCAGGCGCTTCCCTTCGATATCCCACAGGGCCATGTCCACGGCCGAGAGCGCCGTATTGGCCACCGGGCCGTTGCGCCAGCGGGAGTCCCGGTAGTAGGCCCGGTCCCAGTGATCCTCAATGCCGGAAGGATCCAGCCCGGCGATCTTCTCCTCCAGCCAGCGCAGTCCGGCCTCCACCATGTCGGCGCGGTTTTCGAGCGTAGCTTCCCCGAGCCCCGTGATCCCGCCGTCGGTATGCACTTCCAAAAAGACCAGGTCGCGCCAGCGCAGGGTGACCTTGTGAATGTCGAAGCGGGTGACTTTGAGGCCGGCGGTGCCCGCCGCGGCCCGCCACGGTAGCGCCAGGCCGAGCGCTCCGAAGCACTGCCGTCGCGTGAGGGTGCCCATCTCCGCGGGCCATTGTAATACAGTGTGGCTATGCGACTCACGCTGCTGCTGTGCTGCGCGCTGGCCGCGGGCGCGCAGGTGCGCTACGACCTGCTGCTCAAGGGCGGGCACGTCATCGATCCGAAGAACCACATCGACGCCGTCCGGGATGTGGCCATCGTGGGAGGCCGCATTGCGGCGGTGGCCGCGGACATCCCCGCCGCGCAGGCGCACAAGGTGGTCGACCTTTCCTCGCTGTACGTGACGCCGGGCCTGGTGGACATCCACACGCACGTGCTCACCATGAGCGGGCTGCGCGGCTCGCTCAAGGAGGACCAGAACGTCTGGGCGGACAGCCACACCTTCCGCAGCGGCGTAACCACGGTGGTCGACGCGGGCAGTTCCGGATGGCGCAGTTTCGAGGCGCAGAAGGCTCGCATCCTGGACCACTCGCGCACGCGCATCCTGGCGATGCTGAACATCGTGGGCGGCGGGCAGGTCGGCGGCGCGGGCGAGCAGAACACCGCCGACATGGATCCGGAGGCCACCGCGCGCATGGCGCGGCGCTATCCGGGGATCATCGTGGGAGTGAAGACCGCGCATTATCAGGGACCGGATTGGACGCCGGTGGAGCGCGCCGTCCAGGCCGGCACGCTGGCGCACATTCCCGTGATGGTGGATTTCGGCGTCTTCCGCCCGGAGCGTCCCTACCAGGAACTGGTGCTGAAGAAGCTCCGCCCGGGGGATATCTCCACGCACACCTACCTGGCGCGCGCGCCGCTGCTGGACGACCACGGGCGCGTGCTGCCGTATTTGTTCGAAGCGCGCAAGCGCGGCGTGATCTTCGACGTGGGACATGGCGGCGGAAGCTTCGTGTTCCGGCAGGCGGTGCCGGCCATCCGCGGCGGATTCCTGCCCGACTCCATCTCCACGGACCTGCACACCGAGAGCATGAATGCCGGGATGAAGGACATGCTCAACGTGATGTCGAAAATCCTCAACATCGGCGTGGCGCTGCCGGAGGTGATCCTGCGCGCCACCTGGAACCCGGCGCACGAGATCCAGCACCCTGAGCTGGGCAACCTCTCGCCGGGGTCTCCGGCGGACGTGGCCGTGCTGCGCCTGGAACGCGGGCGCTTCGGCTTCGTGGACTCGTTCGGCGCCCGGATGACCGGCACCCGGAAGTTGGTCTGTGAGCTGACGGTTCACGATGGGCAGGTGGTCTGGGACCTGAACGGCATCACGCGCGAAGAATGGACGAAGCTGGGCGCCTACGACCGGATGGAGGACCGGAGCTGGGACTCCACGTTCGGGCCGCGCTAGAAGCCGTCGCGGCTCGGCAACATCCTGCAATCACGAGCACTCAGTTAAGGGGCTGGCCGAGTTGCTACCCGCCCATTCGTTGACCCTCAAGGATGGGTGCCTCACCATGAAGCGCTACCGGAACCTCGCGTACGGAGGCCCATCCCGTCTCGCGGAGCAAGACGCAGCCGAGCAACTCGCTGCACTCCTTTATGATGCGACTCGCATCCGGCTCCACAGCGATGTCCCGGTCGGAGCCTACGTGAGCGGCGGCCTCGATTCGTCTGTGATCGCCGCGACGATGCGGAAGATCCATGGTGGCCATTTCAGGACCTTCTCCGTGCGCTTCGAAACGCCGTCCTTTGACGAGGGTTTCTATCAGCGGCAACTGGTCCGGCAGATCGAATCGGACCACTATGAGTTGCATTGTTCGAACGCGGAGATCGCAGGCCGGCTGCCCGAAACCATCTGGCACCTGGAACAGCCGGTCGTCCGCCTTGCGCCTTATCATCTGCTATCATCTGACACCGCTCTCGTTAAACCCCAAGGCCTCCGATTCGAGGGCTATCAAGCACCACGGCCCGAATCCATTCTGCGGACGCAGGCGCAAGGCGTCCTAAACCTCCAGGCGCGCGTGATCGAGTTGGATCGGAAGTACTGCGATGTCATCGTGCGGAGGTGGGAGGCGATTACAGGGGCCAGGCACGATGGGAGGGGTGAGCGCCGGAACGGGTATTCCACGATAACGCCATCCGCCGATCGGAAGCGGCGAGTTCTCAAACAACGGCGACTTCTTGCTCGTGTTTTGCCTTTCACTCTAGGGGCGCCAGAACGATCGCTGAAGGTGATAGTGTGGCGGGCGGCGGGTTCGAAGGTGGCGTCGTGGGTCCAGTCGCCACGGAAGACGATGGGGCGAAATCGTCCTTGAGTCCGGGCCGGGCAACGAGGGCGGGCTTGGCAGGCTGCCGGGGCATTTCGCGCGGCAGGGTTTCGTGATAGGTTCGGAATAGCCGGTAGGGACGTTGGCCATGGCCAATCGCACCAAGATCCTGATGGTTCAGCCGGATCGACCGCTTCTGCGGCTGCATCTCATGGAGTTGAGACGCGCCGTATCGGACCAAAAGCTGGATCTGGAGTCGGTCTCGACGGCCGCTTTTGCCAATTCGGCTCTGGACGAGATCTACGAGCAGGCTGAGGCTGCGGGTCTGATCGTGGTGGATGTCACGGATTCGACTTCCGCGGCCATGTACCTGTTGGGCTACGCGCATGCGAAGCAGAAGGCCGTCCTGATCATGTACGACATGGCCGAGCCCGTGGCGTTCGATGCCAGTGGCGTCCCGGCATTCCGCTACAGCCTGGAGTCAGCCGAGGCCTTCCTCGAGGGGTTTCGGATCGCGATAGCAGACGCGCTCATGGACCCTTCCCGCTACCGGAACAAGCTCCAGCGCGGATCCACGGGAGCCGGTGTCTTCATCAGCTATTCCCGCAAAGACAAACACTTCCTCGAACGCTTGCAGGTTCACCTTAGAGCGCAGCACATCGATTTGTGGGACGATACCCGGATCCAGGTAGGGCAGCAATGGCAGAAAGAGATCGAGGCGGCCCTGAAGCGGTGTAAAGTGGCGATCATACTGGCCTCGGCCGACTACCTGGCTTCGGAGTTCATCGTCAGCAACGAACTTCCGGCGATTCTCACCAGGGCCGAGTCCGAACACACCTTGATCATTCCCGTCATTGCCTCGCCGTGCGGGTTTACACGCGATCCGATACTGAAGCACTTTCAGGTGATCCATGACCCGAGCAACACCTTAGCCGAGATGACGGAAGTGGAGCAGGAACGCGTATTCGACAAGGTCTGCCAAGCCATCGAGGTTTTTGGACGCGGCGCGGCGCGGGCCGCTGGCGAATCCTGACGATCGGCTGAACCTGGTGTTAAAAAGTGGTGTCCTTGCTGACGCGTTCCGCGCTTCGCCAAAACGCTGCGATGGACTTGGCATCGAGGAACGCAACGGCGACCGAGGCTTCAAAGGAATTGGTAATGGAAGGATAATCAGGGAGCCGTACACCTCCGTACTGAAGGGACTGCAAAACGGTGACGCAGGGCTCCTCGTCGGCTGATTCCACGGCCGGGATGATGTTTTCATAAAACATCCGGCAATATTCTCGTGCGATAGCCTCGGCAGGCTGGCGGGCCGTCTTGGGATAAAGGCGACTCACCTTGGCCTCGAGAAGTTCGGTCGCATAGCTGGAGGACTCGGGCTGGAAATGGCTGTATTCGTCGAGGTAACGCTTGATGTAGTCGCGGACGACGAAAAAACGATCCAAGCGCTCTTTGACTTTTCGGTCCGCCAGTAAATCGCGAATCCGGTCACATGCCTGCCAGTAGTGCTGCGCACGCGCGCTGGCGTGCGACCAGAACTGTTCTTGCTCCCGCTTGTCGATCCAGTTGAAATAGGCGAGAATCTGCTTGACTTCGTCGAGCCACACGTTTTCCAGGCGCCAGAAACACTCGGGCTTCAAATCGGTGAGCCGCAGGTCGCCCAACAATACGCTGGTGGCGTTCAGGATCGAGGCGTTTCGCCAGTCCTCGTCTCTTTCCTGCTGTGTGCTCGACACGAGATAATCCAGGGCCGGGAGGTATACCAGAGCGCTTGCCTTTCGCTCACGGCTGATGATCAGAGCCCAGTTTCGAATCGCATCCTCAAATTGCACGTCGGATATGGGGGTAGGGGGATCGGCAGGCATTAATGGGGTGCGCTCCAGGGTGAAATTATACTGCGTTCTCAAGCCACGGTTAGCGAAAAAAAATAACGGGTCCTGACTCGAACCGAACGGGAAGGGGGAGTACTCCTCAGCATTCCGAGGTGAACGACTGGAGGGGCTGGCAGCGCTAGTCCGTGGGCTCGACCCGGGAATGGAGCTGAGCTGAGAGTCTGAGCCTCTCTTCGCGAAGCTTGTTTCGAACCACCGCCAACTTGGCCGAGATTCGCGCGTCGCTTTGCTTCCGAGCCTGCTCGATCATGGTATCGAGTTGCGTCGGTCTAGTCTTTTCCATGCTTGCGATCATCTTTCTCCTACGGACCTATCGGCCAAATTCGGCTGACACAATACCCCTCTATCGCTGGCCAACAGACTCAAACACGTTATGATAGGCGCAGTCCTTCGCCTGCGTCAAGCCCGCATCAGTTTATTAAAGAGCACGATAGCACATGCTGGCCTCTTTGCACTCTATAAACAGTGCATTTGAGCGGCCATTCGAATCAGATGAATCGGTGTCTTAAGAGGCGCCGTACGGCTGGTCCGCGCGTTTTCGCACTATTGCCAAGCCTCTGAAAATAAAAGGCGTGCGCCAGGATAGAGCTCACCACTGGGGAGGAGTGCCCCGCGGGGAAATTCTTTGGGTTGTCGAATTTCTCGACTTACGACCGACTTTTTCGAATCTGCTCTCAAGTGCAGGCGCGTCGGCACGTCTGAGGGGTAGCAAGGATGGGCCGTTTGAGTTTGCCGAGTCTCTCTCCTGAGAGATGCTGGCGACCGGCCCCAGGATCTCGAAGCCACCAGTAGCGTCGTGGAGCATCAGGATGGCGATGCCAAGGTCGAGGTCGTGGGACATCATCCCGAACTCGGGGTGGTAGCGCAGCCAGGGCGCCTCCGTGGCTGGCGCGGGCTTGGCCGGCGCGCGCTTTGGCTTGGTGGTGGTTCGCTTCATGATCAGCAGTCCTTCAGGCAGTCGGCCTTGGCGGTCTCGATGATCTGGTCGAGGTCTATGCCGGTCATCGCGGCCAGTCCGCTGTACCTCAACGGCATTCCCGCATCGCCGGCAAACGAACACGAGAAGTTCATCCCAACCCGGAAGTAACGCGTTAGGTGCACCACAATGCGGGCAGGCAACTGCACAGCCCGAGCGCCGCCATCGCGTTCCTTTTCCCTTCGGCAGCGTTCCCGCAAGCCGCTTCCCACACAGCTCGTGCGGCCCGGTAACTTGCTACCACCTCGTAGTTCCCCTCTCGCAAGGCGAGATCCTCGGCCCTGCTTGATAACCTCCGCGCATCCTGCAACCGGCCCGAACGAGCCTGAGCAAGAGCCTCCGCGTGCGCCACCCAGTGTTCCGCTCCATGCCTGCCCTTGGCCAGAGCCACGGCCCGGTCCATCTGGTCCTCGTCCCCCGTTAAGACCGCAATGTTGTATCGCATCACCAGAAAATAAGCGTTCTCCAGCTTGCGTTCGGAAGCTTGCTGAACAGTGCTCTCGGCATCCTCGAAGCGACCCAGGAAGAAATAGCTCGACGCAAGGCTGCTATCTCAGTGACTGAGCCGCGACCGTCAGGAAGCGGTTGAAACTCGCGGAAGTACACCTGTTTGGTTCCGGCTACGCCGCGCTAAGCACCGGGCTAGCGGAGCTGGACCTGGGCCATGACCGTGGGAGGACGCCGGCCGTCGGTCGCCCGCACGATGACCATCGCGCTGGACCAGGTGACCCGGTTGGTGGCCGCCGTCTGGCCGTTGGCCAGGATCTCTTGATCCGCCACCAGGCGGAAATCATCGGGCAGCGGATCCGGGGTTGAGAAGCCGACCCGATCATCGAAGTCTCCCCGCGCCGCCGTGCGATAGGTGCCGGTACGGATCTGTGGCACAAGACCGTATGGATCTTCGACGGCCGTAAAGCGCTCCGTGATGGCCGCGTTCGGCACCGGGGTGGTTCCGGCCATCAGCCGGTAGCGAATGTGTAAGCGGCCGCCATGGCTGCCGCGAGGGATCGTGGCGCCGTCGTCCTGCGCAAAGATCAGGATTGCCTGCATGGTTGGAGGCCTCCGTTTCCCTACACCGACTGGTGACTTTCCCCGGGGAAACGTTGCGTCCTGGTGGCGTGTGGTTTCAGACCTGGGGCTGCCTGTTCCATTCGGTTGAAACAGCGGCAAATAAACTTCTTGACTGTTATCACAAATTGCAATAATATTATTGCTATTAGTGATATGAGACTCGGCGAGAAGATCCGGTACCTGCGCGAGGTGGAAGGCACCCTGCGCGGCCTGGGCCGCGAGTTGACGCAGCTCGAAGTGGTCCGCCTGTTGGCCAAGGAACTGGGCAAGTCCATCAGCCAGTCCTACCTGTCGCAGATCGAAAGCGGCGCCCGCCCGCACCTGACCAACGACACGCGCCTGTTGCTGGCAAAGTTTTTCAAGGTCCACCCGGGCTACCTGGTGGACGATCCGGAAGGCTACCAGACGGAGCTGATCTCGGACATCGGGGCGCTGGAGGACAAGCTCGACTTGTGGCTGATCAACGGGGCGGAGCGTTTCCGGCGCGACCCGGCGGTGAGCCACGCGCTGCTCACGGTGGCGCGGCACAGCGATTCGCGGCAGTGCCTGGTGTTGCTGGGCGCCATTCTGGAGACGCCGGGGCTGGCCGAGCGCCTGCTGCAGGTGCTGCGTCCGGGCCCGGCGCCCGCGGGCGAACCGCTCAAAGAAAGGAGGCGTTCGTCATGACCTGGCCGGACTTTTATCTGATCTGCTTTTTCCTGGGCTTCGGTCTCAGCCTGGTGGCGCTGGTGGCCGGCTCAGCGCATTTGCACCTACCGGACCTTCACGTGCATGTGGACGCCCCGCACCTGCATGTCCCGGACGGGGGAGCCAACGGCGCGGCGCCGGTCAACTTCGGGACCATCGCCGCGTTTCTGGCGTGGTTCGGGGGGACCGGGTTTCTGCTCTCCCGCTATTACGGCGTCTGGTTTCTGCTGGCGCTGGGAGTGGCCACGCTCAGCGGCTTGGGCGGAGCGGCCGTCGTGTTCTGGTTCCTGGCCCACGTGCTCACCTCGCGGGAAGAGAACCTGGATCCCGCCGACTATGAGATGGTCGGCGTGTTAGGCACCATCAACAGCCCCGTGAGGGCTGGCGGCACCGGCGAGCTGGTTTTCTCCCAGGCCGGTGTGCGCCGCGTTTCGGCCGCGCGCAGCGAGGACGGCGCCGCCATCCCCAAGGGCACGGAAGTCGTAGTCACGCGCTACGAGAAAGGAATCGCCTACGTGCGGCGCTGGGAAGACCTGGCTGGTCCTCGGCGCTCCGCGGAGGATCCGCAATGAACGTTTCCGAGCTGTTCGTGATTGTCGGCCTGATTGTTCTGGCCGTGTTGTTTGCGAAGGAGAAAGTATGAGCACGGATGTGTTTGTGATCGGCAGTTTGATGCTTCTGGCCATCCTCTTCCTGATGGCCATGTTCGCCCGTCTGTACCGCAAAGCCGGCCCGCACGAGGCCCTCGTGGTCTACGGCTTCCGCGGCACGCGCATCGTCAAGGGGCGAGGCACGGTGATCTTTCCGATGGTGGAGAATTGCCGCTGCCTGTCGCTGGAGCTCATGTCGTTCGACGTAGCGCCCCAGCAGGACCTCTACACCCGCCAGGGCGTGGCCGTGACGGTCGAGGCGGTCGCCCAGATCAAGGTGAAATCGGACCCGGAGTCGGTCCAGACCGCCGCCGAGCAGTTCCTCACCAAGACGCCGCAGGAGCGCGAAGGGCTGATCCGGCTGGTGATGGAAGGGCACCTGCGCGGCATCATCGGCCAGCTCACCGTGGAAGAGATCGTGAAGCAGCCGGAGATGGTGGGCGACCGCATGCGCTCCACCTGCGCCGACGACATGAGCAAGATGGGTCTGGAAGTCATTTCCTTCACCATCAAGGAGGTCCGCGACAAGAACGAGTACATCAGCAACATGGGGAGGCCGGACATCGCGCGCATCCGGCGCGACGCCGACGTGGCCGCCGCCGAAGCCGAGCGGGACACGGCCATCAAGCGCGCCGAGGCGCAGCGGGCCGCTGCCGTGGGCAAGGCCTTGGCCGACCAGGAGCGCGTGCTGGCAGAGACGCTCTCGCAAGCCAAGCAGGCCGAAGCCACTCGCGACCTGGAGATCAAGAGGGCCAATTTCACCGAGACCATCAAGAAGCAGCAGGCGCAGGCGGACAAAGCCTACGAGATCCAGACCAACGTCATGCAGCAGCAGGTGGTGGCTGAGCAGGTGCGGATCCAGCAGGTCGAAAAGGAGCGCGAAATCGACGTGCAGGAGGCCGAGATCATGCGCCGGGAACGGGAGCTGATCGCCACCGTCCTGAAACAGGCCGAGATCGAGCGCAAACGCATCGAGACCCTGGCTGAGGCCGAACGCCAGCGCCTCATCACCGAGGCGGAGGGCCAGGCCGCGGCCATCCGCGCGCAGGGCGAGGCCGAGGCCGAGATCATCTTCAAGAAAGGCGAGGCGGAGGCCCGCGCTATGAACGTGAAGGCCGAAGCGTACCAGCAGTACAACCAGGCGGCCGTGATCGACAAGCTCATCACCGGCCTGCCCGAGGTGGTGCGCGCGCTCTCGGCGCCGCTGGCCAATGTCGACAAGATCACGGTAGTATCGACCGGCGACGGCCACGCCGCAGGCCTGCACAAAGTCACCGGAGACATCTCGCAGATCGCCGCACAGGTGCCGGCGCTGTTCGAAACCCTCTCCGGAATGCGTCTGTCGGATTTGTTAGGCAAGATCCGGACCATCGGGGACAGCACCCCGCGGCCGGACAAGCAATAGTGGGAAAGGAGCCCCGTCATGGCATTATTGGAACGTGTCGCGACCCTGATTCGCGCCAATCTCAACGAGCTGATCGATCAGGCCGAGAATCCCGAAGTGATGATCAAGCAGGTGATCCTGGACATGCAGAACCAGTTGATGCAGGTCAAGACCCAGGTCGCCATCGCGCTCGCCGACCAGCACATGCTGGAAAAGAAGGAGAAGGAGAACCAGGAGAAGGCCGCCGACTGGGGACGGCGTGCCGAGATGGCGGTGGATAAGGGCGAGGACGAGCTGGCGCGCGCCGCCCTGGAACGCTCCGTGAGTTACCGCAACCTCGCGGAGGGCTTCCGCCAGCAGGCCGCCGACCAAAAGCTTCAGGTGGAGGACCTGAAGAGCGCGCTGGGCAAGCTGGAACAAAAGCTGGCCGAAGCGGAGGCCAAACGGGACCTGCTCATCGCGCAGCACCGCCGCGCCCGAGCAGTCCGCCGGGCCGGCGAGGCCCAGGCGGGCGCAGGCGGCGGCTCCAGTGCCGCCACCTGGGAGCGCATGCAGGACAAAGTCGAGCGCGAGGAGGCTCTGGGGCAGGCCGCCTCGGAACTGGCCAAGGAGGACCTGGAGCGCAAGCTGGCGGCGCTGGAGAAGCAGGACGAAATCGAGCGCATGCTGCAGGAACTCAAAGCGCGGCGGCGGCCGTAGGCCGGAGGGCGCGCCGCCGGCCCGTTTAATCGCCGCCGTTTTGTTTGACAAATCCGCCAATTAAAGGGAAAATTGTCGCACGGCAGACTTAGAAATTCGGAGGAGTTAAGCGGAATTTCCGTCCTCCGGTGCCGGGCGCGCCTGGCGGATAAACGGCGGTGCAAAGCGGCAAAATAACGCGGATTTTCCTACACACCGACCAGCCCGTGCTGGCCCGGGGCCTGGAAGCCATTTTGTCCGGCACCGGGCGCATGACCCTGGCGGGCATGTGCGCCGAGGTGGAGCGCCTGCCGGCGGCGCTGGCCGCGGCCCGGCCGGACATCCTGCTGCTGGACCTCACGCCGGAGGTGAACTTCGGCGTATTGAGTGACCTGCGGCGGACGGTGGCCGATTGCAAGATCGTCCTCTGGGCGCACGACATTCCCATGGAGCTCGCCTACCAGGCGCTGGGGTTGGGGATCTCCGGCATTTTGCGCAACACGCTGCCCGCCGACACCCTGGTGGCTTGCCTGGAGCAGGTGCGCAGCGGCGGTTTGTGGTATGAAAAATCGCTCACCGACCGCCTGTTTTCGGCGCGCCGGGTGGTGCTCACTAAGCGCGAAAGCCAGCTCGTGGATCTGCTTTCCCAAGGCATGAAAAACCGGGAGATCGCTAGCGCGCTATTCATCTCCGAAGGCACGGTGAAAGTATATTTGTCGCGCTTATTTCATAAAGTCGGAGTGAAAGACCGCCTGGAACTGGCGCTGTTCGGGCTGAAGAACCTGACGGCGCACGGAGGCGCGGAGAAGACGCCGCGAGGGCGCGCGGGCGGCGCCCACGGCCTGCGCTCTCTCGTGCTGGCCAAGGAGCGGCGCCCGGCGCCGGTCCGCACGCTTCCGGAAGGCGGCTCCCGGCCGCGGCCTTCTGCCTGAGACGCGGCGTCCTGTCCCGGCGGCGCGGAATGCGTTATCGTAGTCGCATGCTCAGGAGGAGGGATCTTCTGATGGCCGCCGCCGCGCCCCTGGCCGCCGCACCGGGCGGCATGTACTTGTGCATGCACCAGACCACTTCGGCGGCCGCGGGTTTCCGCAAGTCGCTGGAGGGCTATGCCCGGGCGGGCATCCGCTACGTGGAGATCATTCCTCCGCAGTTTGAGGAGTTCGTGCGGCAGGAAAGCGTGGCGGCGGCGCGCCGCCTGCTGGCCGACCTGGGCCTGAAGGCGGTCTCAAGCGGCGGCGTGCGCGGCCTGTGGGAGCCGAATCCCGAGCGCGCCAAGGCTCTCGACGACCTCAAGGCGAAAGCCGAAATGATCGCCGCCCTGGGAGTGGATCGCATGGTGTGTCCCTGCGCCGCCACAGCCAAGTACACCACCGAGGACTACCGCCGCGGCGTGGACCACCTGCGCGAGGCAGGCGAAGTCGTCAAACCGTTCGGGGTGGCGGCCGTGGTGGAGTTCATGCGCGGCTCGACGTTCATCGGCACGCTGCCCACAGCCCTGCAGATGGTCCGCGAGGCGGGCCACCCCAGCGTGCGGCCCATGCTGGACTGCTACCATTTCTGGGCGGGGCTCAGCAAGTTCGAGGACCTGGAGCTGATCCGGCCGGGGGAGATCCATCATGTGCATTTCCAGGATGTGCCGGACATGCCCCGGGAACTCCTGGATAATGGCACCCGCGACATTCCGGGCGAGGGCGTCTCGCCGTTGCTGCGCATCCTCCGCAAGCTGAAGGAAAAAGGCTACTCCGGCCCGCTCTCGGTGGAGTTGTTCTATCCGCAATTCCAGAAGGGCGACCCCTACGAGGTGGCTCTGCGCATCCGCCGCAAGGCCGAGCCTCTGCTCCGCGAGGCGCAGGTGCTGTGACCTCTCCGGGGGACGGCCCGCCGCCCGCGGTTTCCGAGGTGGCCATCCGCGCTGAAAACCTCAGCAAGGTCTACCGCTCCGGGGACACCGATCTGGTGGTTTTCGACCATCTGAGCCTGGAGGTGCGGCGCGGCGAGCGGCTGGCCCTGGTAGGCGCTTCCGGCGCCGGCAAGTCCACGCTGCTGCACCTGTTAGGCGGTCTGGACAGGCCCACAAGCGGTACGATATACTACGAAGCGAAGGATATCTCAGGACTCGCGGATTCGGAACTGGCGGCTTTCCGCAATCAAGAAATCGGGTTTGTCTGGCAGATTCACTATCTCCTGCCGGAGTTTACGGCGCTGGAGAACGTGATGATGCCGTTGCTGATTCGGGGTGTGCCACATACGACAGCAGCCTCCGAGTCACGAGCGAGGTTGGATGAAGTCGGGCTGGGAGCACGGGCCAATCACCGGGCGGGAGAACTGTCCGGGGGGGAGCAGCAGCGTGTGGTCCTGGCGCGCGCTCTGGCCGGCAAGCCCGCGTTTCTGCTCGCCGATGAGCCTACGGGCAACCTGGATTTCAGGACCGGCGAGATGATTTTCCAACTCCTGGAGCGTCTGCACCGAACCCACCATCTCACGTCGGTTTTCGTCACTCACAACTGGTCATTTGCGCGGCGGTGCGAACGCGTCCTGATGCTGGAAAGCGGCGCCCTGGTACCGGCGGACAAAGGTCCCCCGGATCCCGGGATGCACGGGTAGTATCTTGTAAGTTAGGGGGCGTCACGGTCTATGTTTGAGCGTTATACGGAGAAAGCGCGAAGGGTGATCTTCTTCGCCCGGTATGAGGCCAGCCAGTTCGGCAGCCCTTATATCGAAACCGAGCACCTGCTGCTCGGCTTGCTGCGCGAGGACAAGGCGCTGGCCAACCGGTTCCTGCGGTCTCACGCGGCGGTGGAGTCCATCCGCAAGCAGATTGAAGGGCACACCACCATCCGGGAAAAGGTTTCCACCTCCGTAGACCTGCCCCTCAGCCACGAGTGCAAGCGCGTGCTGGCGTACGGAGCCGAGGAAGCCGAGCGCCTGAACCACAAGCACATCGGCACCGAGCACCTGCTGCTGGGCCTGCTGCGCGAGGAGAAGTGCTTCGCGGCGGAGATTCTGCACGAGCGCGGCCTGCGGCTTTCCACCATTCGCGAGGAACTGGCCCGCTCGCAGTCGGAAAAAGTATCGTCCAGCCGTCCCAAAGAGAGTTCCCTGCTGGCCGAATTCAGCCGGGACCTCACGCAGGCGGCCATGGACAACGCCCTCGATCCGCTGATCGGGCGGGATTTCGAACTGGAGCGCGTGGTGCAGATTCTGTGCCGCCGCACCAAGAACAACCCGGTGCTGATCGGAGAGCCGGGCGTGGGCAAGACCGCCATCGTGGAAGGCCTGGCGGAGCGCATCGCCGAGGGCGACGTGCCCTCCTTCCTGGCCGACAAGCGCATCCTGGCGCTGGACCTCTCCCTCATCGTGGCCGGCACCAAGTACCGCGGCCAGTTCGAAGAGCGCCTGAAGACCATCATGAAGGAGTTGATGGAGAACCAGAACGCCATCATCTTCATCGATGAGTTGCACACGCTGGTGGGCGCCGGTTCCGCCGAAGGCTCGCTGGACGCCGCCAACATTCTCAAGCCGGCTTTATCGCGGGGCGAGATCCAGTGCATCGGAGCCACCACTCCGTCCGAGTTCCGCAAGTCCATCGAGAAAGACCGCTCACTCGAGCGCCGCTTCCAGGCCGTCAAGGTGCCGCCGCCGACCGAACCGGACGCCGTCAAGATCCTGTTCGGCATCAAGGACCGCTACGAAAAGTTCCACGCGGTGAGCTACACCGACGAATCCATCGAGACCGCCGTCTATACCTCCAGCCGCTACATTCCGGACCGCTTCTTGCCGGACAAGGCCATCGATCTGATCGATGAAGCCGGCGCGCGCGTGAAACTGCGCCAGACCACCCTGCCGAGCGACCTGGCCGACATCCAGAAGCGCATCAAGTTCATCGTGCACCGCATGGAAAACGCCATCGCGAACCACGAGTTCGAGAAAGCCCGCTTCTATTCCGACGAAGAGCGGAAAGAGCGCGAGAACATGCGCCAGTTGCGCGAAAAGTACAACCTGGACGACTCTTCCACGGGCATCGTGACCAAGGACGACATCGAGGAAGTGGTGGCGCGCTGGACGGGTGTGCCCATGACCTCGATCCGCGAGGAAGAGATCGCCAAACTGCTGCGCATCGAGGAAGAACTGCACAAGCGCGTGATCAGCCAGGAGAAGGCCATTTCGGCCTTGGCCCGGGCCATCCGGCGTTCGCGCGCCGGATTGAAGTCCAGCGCCCGGCCGGCCGGATCCTTCCTGTTCCTGGGGCCCACGGGCGTGGGCAAAACCGAGGTGGCGCGCGCCCTGGCGGCGTTTCTCTTCGGCAGCGAGAAGAGCCTGATCCGCTTCGACATGTCCGAGTTCATGGAGAAGCACTCGGTCTCCAAGCTGATCGGCTCGCCTCCCGGATATGTGGGATACGAAGAGGGCGGGCAGTTGACCGAGCGCGTGAAGCGCAACCCGTACTCCATCATTCTGCTGGACGAGATCGAGAAAGCCCACCCGGATATCTACAACATCCTGCTGCAGGTTTTCGAGGACGGGCAGTTGACCGACGGTTTGGGCAACCAGGTGGATTTCAAGAACACCATTATCATCATGACCTCCAACCTGGGTGCCCGCTTCCTGGAGAAGCGCGGCCAGTTGGGTTTCTCCGCCCCGGCGAGCGAAGGTATCCCCACCAAGGTGGAGGACTTGGTGCGCGGAGAGGTCAAGCGGGCCTTCAATCCGGAGTTTCTCAACCGCCTGGACGATATCATCCTGTTCACGTCGCTGACCGACGACGACTTGATCAAGATCATCGATCTGATGGTGGAGCAGATCAACGCCAACCTGGTCGCCAAGCAGATCCGCATCCGTCTGAGCCAGGACGCCGCCAAGTACATTTTGGAAAAAACCTGCGGCGATCGCAGCTACGGCGCTCGGCCGCTGCGCCGCGCGCTGCAAAAGTACATCGAGGATCCTCTTTCGGAGGCCTTGATCCAGGGGGCGTTGCCCCGCCCCGCCGACCTGGAGATCTATCTGGGAGACACCGGAATCTTTTACCGCCCCGCCAGCACGGAGGCCCAGCCGGTGGGCGCCGGCGGCGAGGCGCCGCCGGAGCCGGCTCCGGGCACCCCGCTATACACCTTCTGATCACCCCGGACCTGCGCGGCGGCGATCCGCTGCCACACTGGCAGGGAAATTACCCGGCGCGAAATGGGGCGGATGATACAATAACAAACCGATCGAAAACGGGGGAGAGTACTTGGCCACGCCGCCATTTTTGGAACACGCCGGCCGATGGTTCCGGTGCTCGGGGATTCAGGAGCCATCCGGGGGGGTGGCGCGTTATTACCTGGCAGACCGGGGGCAGAATCTACCGGTCTCGACGGAGATCACCGGTTACGCGGCAAGCACGCTGGTCTATCTGCACGCGCTCACGGGAGAACCGGATTACCTGGACCGGGCGTTGCGCGCTGCGAAGTTCCTGACCGGCCAGGCCTGGGACAGGGAGCGGCAAACATTCCCGTATGAATGCAACGGACAGCGACCTCTGGCATACTTCTTCGATTGCGGCATTATTGCGCGCGGTCTGTTGGCGGTGTGGCGGGCAATGGGGCGGGACGAATTCCTGGAGGTGGCCCGGCACTGCGGACACTCCATGGCGCGGGATTTTTGCGATGGGAACGGCGGCTTCCACCCGGTTTTGAGACTACCGGAAAAAGAACCCCTGGCGCGCGAGGCCCAGTGGTCCCGCGCACCGGGCTGCTATCAGTTGAAGGCCGCCATGGCCTGGGCGGAACTGGCCGATACCGGCGCCGACACTTATCTCCGCCAGCACTACGAGCGCCTGCTGGCGCACTCCCTGGAAACCCACCGCGCGTTTCTGCCCGGGGATGCCGATCCTCTGCGGGTCATGGACCGGCTGCATGCCTATTGCTATTTTCTGGAAGGAATGCTGCCTCGCGCCGGCGAGGAGCGATGCGCGGAGGCGATTCGCGAAGGGATTCGGAAGGTAGAGGGCTTGCTGCGGGAAATTGGACCCTCCTTTGCCCGCTCAGACGTGTACGCGCAACTGCTGCGTATGCGGTGTCTGGCGGCCTGGAACGGCGTTTTGCCGGTGGACCGCCCGGCGGCTGCTTGGGAGGCAGAACAACTGCGGCACTTCCAAATGAATGAAGGAGACACCCGGGTAGCCGGCAGTTTCTCCTTCGGACACAAGCACGGGCAAACACTCCCGCACGCCAACCCTGTCTCTGCGGCATTCGCCCTGCAGGCGCTGACGTTCTGGGAGCAACTGGATGCCGGAGCGGATGCCCCGCCCCGGCACGTGCTCATCTGATCAGGACCCGGGCCAAAGCGCCCCGATCCGGCCTACTTCTCCTTGCCGGTCAGCGGAACGATGGTCAGCTTGTTGGCTTCAATGGTGATCTGCTTGCGGATCTCGCCGAACAGCGGCGAGGAGACATGCAGGTCGTACGTACCGGGCTTCAACAGCAGGCCGCCGCCGGCGTTGTTCAATTCATCCAGGTAGCCGTAGAACTTGTCGTTCAGGTAGACGGCCCCGACATCGCCGGCCGCCACCGACATGAACGATTCAGGCTCTCCGCCGCCCAGCCGGAAACGGCCAAAGGGCGGTTGGGGAACCGGCAACTTCTTGAGGGCGAAGTGGACCTTGGTGGTCTTCCCAGGCTTGATGTTCACCTTCGTGGTGTACTCTTCGTAGCGCGGATCCCGGAGAGTAACCTCCAGGTCCCCGGCCGGTACCGCGTACTTTTCCGTCACCGTGAAGCGCTCGGACGGGCCGAGATATTTGCCATTCACGAAGACGGCGGCATGGCCGGGTCTCCCATGGGCCTTCAGATAGCCAGTCGCCTCCTGGGCGGCCAGCGGAACCAGGGACAATCCCAAGGCGGCAATAGTCAGTGCAAATCGCGTGATCGGTCTCATTTTGTAGCTCATTCTGTTACTTCCTCCGTTCCTCTTGGTCGCGCATTGTGCGGTATGTCACTCTTTTACCGTGCAAAAGACTTGGTTGCACACGCCGGGTAAGGATGACGACGGTCAGCAAGAGGCCACGGCGACGGTAGACTCCCGCACAATTGTCCAACGAAAATAGATGTGCGAGCAATCGGATAGGTTCACTTTAAGTGAATTTTAATGCATCCAGGCAGTACTCGAACGCCTAGAGCCACCCCTTGCAGAGAGCTGCAAGTTTCTGAAAAATAGAGTTTTTCTCTTCTTGGCTGCCTGACGCACGTACAGGGTGCGGAGCCTCCGATTTTTTTATCCGAAAGACTCCTGGAGTGGCTTACGCTGCCAGGTGGATCTGCTCCAGGCAATCCCGCGCACACGCTTGGCGCTCCGGCCAGCGGGAACAGAGCTTAATTCTGGCTTCCGGATTGCCCAACGCATGCATACGGGCGGCATAGGCCGCGTCCAGTTGGACCAGCGAGCGCTCCTGGTCAGCCGGGCAGAAGACGCTGCGCTCCCGCCGGGCCCTGTGGTAGGCGCCCCCCAGGGCCAACACAATCGGCACGAGCAGAGCCAGAACGAAGTAAGTCAGCACGGTGTAATAAGCCCACATGGCTCGGAACCCTCCTTTCCGCCGGCCATGGCGAGGAACCGGCGTTCGGAACCTTCTTATCCGGAATGTCCCTTCCGTCCATGAGGATACTCCCGGGCGCACAGAATGTCGAGGGAGGTCGAAGGGGCGGGCCTGGCGCAGCTCACGCCACCGAGTCGGCGGCGTGGTAGGAACTGCGCACGAGCGGTCCGGCCTCGACGTGGCGGAAGCCCATTCCCAGCCCCTGGCGGCGATATCGGGCGAATTCTTCCGGCGCGAGGTAACGCACGATGGGCAGGTGTTTGGGGGAGGGCCGAAGATATTGCCCCAGCGTGAGGATATCCACGGAATGCGCCCGCAGATCGCGCATCACCGCCAGCACTTCCTCTTCCGTCTCTCCCAAGCCGAGCATCAAGCCGGATTTCGTGGGTGTCGTGGGCGAGATGCGCTTGGCATAGGCCAGCATGTCCAGGGAACGTTCGTACCGCGCTCCCAGGCGCACCTGCCGGTAAAGGCGCGGCACGGTCTCGGTGTTATGGTTGAGAACGTCAGGCGCGGCGCCAATCACGATATCCATGGCGGCGTGGCTGCCCTGAAAGTCCGGCACCAGGACCTCGACGCCGCATCCCGGCACGCGCGCGCGGATCGCGCGGATCGTGAGGGCAAACAGTTCGGCGCCGCCGTCCTTGCGGTCGTCTCGGTTGACGCTGGTGATCACCGCGAAGCGCAACCCCATGGCCGCCACGGCCTCGGCGACGCGGCGGGGTTCGTCGTAGTCCACCTCCAGGGGCGCGCCTTTTTGCACGGCGCAGAACCCGCACCGCCGCGTGCAGACGTTGCCCAGGATCATGAACGTCGCGGTACGGTGGTTCCAGCATTCTCCTACGTTGGGGCAGGCGGCGCTCTCGCAGACCGTGTGCAGTTGCAGACGGTCGATCAGGGATTTCAGTTCGCGATAGTTAGCGCCCACCGGAGCGGGCGCGCGCAGCCATTCCGGGCGGGCTTGTTTGGGAGCGATCGTCACCAGCACTTCTTTCATTCTAGAACGAGCAGGCTAGCCCTCCCGGCCCTAACGGGTTTCGTCCGGGAGGGGGCCGACCCGGTTTTCCTGGTAGATGACGGCGCCGCGCTTCATGGTGAGGTGCACGCAGTTGACCCCGAAGTAGTAAGGGATCTCGCGGTAGTCGGAGGCGTTGAGCACCAGCAGGTCGGCGGACTTGCCGAGCTCCAGCGAGCCTACCTGCCCGGCGCAGCGCAGGGCGTGGGCGCCGTTGATGGTGGCGGCCGAGATGGCCTCGCCCGGCGTCATCCCCAGGCAGGAGCAGGCCAGGGCCACGACCATCTGCATGTTGCAGGTCGGGCTGGTGTGGGGGTTGAAGTTGGTGGCCAGCGCCACGGCTGCCCCGGCATCGATCAGGGCGCGCGCGGGGGCGAAGCGGCTGCATCCCAGGTGCAACGCCGATCCTGGGCACAACGTGGCGATGGTCTCCGATGCGGCCAGCAGCGAAATGTCTTCGGCGGACAGGTAATCCAGGTGGTCGGCGCTGACCGCGCCCAACCGCACAGCCAGGGGAACCGCCCCCGTGCGCGAGAACTGATCGCTGTGCACTTTGAGCAGAAACCCCAGGCTGCGCGCGGTTTCGAGCACGCGCGCGGCGTCCTCCAGGCCGAAGCCCCACGGATCGCAGCGCACGTCGGCGAAGCGAGCCAGTTTGCGCAGGCTCACGGAGGGCAGCAGTTCGGCGCACACGCGGCCGGCGTGCCGGGCGGGGTCGGGAGGTGGGAAACCGCCGGGCTGCTCCGGGGTGGGCAGCCGCGCCAGCACGGTGGGAACGACATCCAAAGGCCGGCGGTTCAGCCGCGCCAGCAGGCGCAGGATTTTCAGTTCTCCACTTTCATCCCAGCCGAAGCCACTTTTGGCCTCGAAAGTAGTGGTGCCATGCCGCACCATGGCGTGCAAGGGGCGCCGGGTGCGCATTTCGAGCGTCTTCAGGGAGGACTTGCGGATCAGTTGGGTGCTGGCGGAATAACCCGTGGCGGTATCCCGGACGTCGCTGCCGGCGATTCGCAGCTCGAAGTCCTTCAGCCAGGGAACGCCGAAGACCGCGTGCGTATGGCTGTCCACAAATCCCGGCATCACTACGCGGCCGGACGCGTCAATCTCCTGCGCCTGGCGCGCCACCGAGAGATTTTCCACCCGGCGGCTGGATCCGACCTCTTCGATCACCCCGTCACGGATGAGCACCGAGCCGTCGTGGACCAACCCCAGGTCGCGCAGGGCGGAACCCCGCCGGGGTCCTTGCGGCCCATGCAAGGTAAGCAGTTGCCTGGCCCCGCGAACCAGAATTAACCCTTTCACGGTCTGTGGGCGGCGATGGAAATGATCTGATGCTTACACTGTAACAGGTTCCACCCGCCAGATCGGAAGTAAACGGATTCATGAATTCCAGGCGGTATGCTGAGTTCCGGGAAATTCGGGCGGCTCTCATCCACCGGTCACGGGCCGGTGGAGCCTGCGCCGCGAAGCTTGTCGCCCAAGCCCAGGAATAGCGTCAGGCCTTCGTCGATCGCGGTCATCTCTTCCCGCGCGAGCGAGCCGAACACGCGCTGGACCCGTCGCTTGTCAATGGACCGCAGATGGTCAATTAACGCGAAAGACGTTTTCGCAAGGCCGCTCTTCCCGGGCGCAAGTTCCGGATAAAGCAGCCCTTCGCCGGGAGTCCCTGTTATTGGCACCACGCAGACGAGAGGGAAGCGTTGATCGCTGATGACGTCCGGGTCACTCACCACGACGCAGGGCCTCACGCCGCGCTGTTCGCGGCCAACTGTGGGGTCGAGCTCCACCACAATCACTGTGCCGCGGCCGAACCTCACGCATGCCCCTCCACCCAACCCTCGCCGGGAACCCACCGCACCGGCTTGCCGGCGCTGGCATCCACAAGTGCCTCGGTATCCTCCTCGGGCAAGCCCCGCGACCATTCCTCAAGGCCCTGCTCGGCGAGTTCCGCGCTTTCGGGGTGGGGATGCTGAAGGGAACGCCGAAGCTCCGCACGCCGGCGCCGGTCGAGTTCACGGCGCACAGCCTCTGTGACGAATTTGCTGCGGTTCCTCTCCCTCCGGTCGATCTCTCTGACAAGGTCATCCGGAAGAGTTACGGTTACACGCTCCACACCCGGCATGTCATACCTTCGATATGATCATACCTTACGCCAGCCGGTAAACCGTCAGGCCCGAGAGCAGCTTGGGATAGAAGTCTGTGGATTTCTGCGGCATCACGCCGCCGGCGAAAGAGATCTCCGCCACCTGTTGGATCGAGGTGGCTTTGAGCAGGAAAGCAATCTGCGCTTGGCCCTCGCGGGCGGCTTCCAGGGCGGCCTCCAGCCCCCGGACGTAGCGCAGGTTGCGCTCCTCGCGCACCGCCTCTTCGCCGATGCCCAGCACCCGGCTGAGCAGCACGTCGTGGAGCACACGCACATCCAGTTCGCCGGGGGCGCCCAGCCACTCGAGCAAGTACAGGCGCTCACCGGACGCCGCCCCGATTACCGTGTTCGTCGAGTCCCGCCAGGCGCGGCGCAGCATATCCGGCCCCCCGATCTCCTCGACCCGGAAATGAGCCGCGGCCTTCGCCAGGAAAGCGGCCGGAACGAAGTCTTCCATGCTGTGAACCAGGCGGTGCGTGGCCAGAATCCGCAGCCCCGGCGAGTGCATGTTGACGAAGGTCATCATCGTCTTGTCGGCTCCCGCCAGGCCAGGGTTTTCGTTGCGAAATGCCAGGGCGGTCTCGTAGCGATGGTGCCCATCGGCAATGAGCAGTTTCTTCGGAGCCATGCACTGCCGGATGCGCTCGATACGTGCGGTATCGGCGATCTTCCAGAACCTGTGTACGGCGCCATATTCGTCCGTCACCGCGCCCAGCGGGGGGATTTGCGCGCTTTCCTCCAGCAACGCGTCGATCTCGCCGGCAGGGTCTGGGTACAGCATGAAGATCTGGCCGAAGTGCGCATGCGTGTGGCGCAACAGCTCCAGGCGATCTTTCTTGGGACCGGAGAGCGTCTGCTCGTGGCGGTGCACCACGCCGGCGGAATAGTCCTCCAGCGCTCCCAGGCCGACGAAGCCTTTGCGGACCACGGTCTCGCCGGTGTCGGGCACCTGAAACTCCTGGAAGTAGGCATATAGGCTGGGCTCCTGCTCTTGCGCCAGGATTCCCTGCCCGATCCACTCCTCTAGGTAGCGTGCCGCCCGGGTGTAGACGTTGTCCGTTTCGGTGTCGGAATCGTAGCGCTCACCCAGGATCACTCGCACCAGGTTGTAGGGGCTTTGCGCCAGGTAGCGGGTGCGCATCTCGCCGCTGATCTTGTCATAAGGCTGCGTGACCACCAGCCCCAGCGGCCCGGCCTTCTCACTATAACGAAAGGGTTGAAAAGGAAAGATTTGTGCCATGCAAAAGCGGAAGATTCAGGATACCAGAGTGCCGCCCTAGTAGCTTTATACTATAGGCCCTCGTTTGCGCCGCCATGCATAATGAATGGACGTCAAGGGAGGGGAGATCGCACGCATGAAGCGCTGTGCCTGGGGGGTGGGTGCCGCCGTGCCGCTGATGGCCCTGCTGCTGTTGCGGGGGGCGGATTCACAAAGCCCGGCGGAAGAACGGCTCTGGCAGTACCGCAATCTGGGCAAAGCTTTCTACGAAAACCCTACCACGCAGCTTCAGGCCGTCGATCAGTTCAAGAAGGCCTTGGAGTTGGCCCCGAATTCGGCCCGGGAGCACGTGAACTACGGCCTGGCGCTGCTCCGGGCGGGCCGCACCCCCGAGGGCATCGCGGAACTGGAGAAGGCGCAGAAACAGGATCCGGGCATCCCGCATACCTGGTTTAACCTGGGCATCGCCTTCAAGAAGGACGGCCAATACGAGAAGGCGCAGGCGCAGTTCGAGCAAATGATCCGTCTGGTGCCGGACGAGCCGGTCTCCCATTACAACCTGGCGGTGTTGGACAAGCTCGCCGGGAAGCGCGAAGCGGCCATCGAGCAGTTTCAGATTGCCTCGCGGCTGAATCCCAACCTGGCGGGGCCGCACTTCCAGTTGTATAACGCCTACCGGCAGGCGGGCCGCACTGCCGATGCCGCCCGTGAGTTGCAGCTTTTCCAGGAGATCAAAAAGAAAACCGCCGGCGCGGCGGTGCCCGAAGACATGGAATGGAGCTTCTACGCGGAGATCGACGACCCCATCGAGCCGCGCGCCGCCGAGCCGTCTCCCGGCGCCCCGCTGTTCCAGGAGCGCCAACTGGCCTCCGGGTTCGATCCCTCGACCGCGGGTCTGGCCGTGCTGGATGCGGATGGCGATGGGCGGCCGGACCTGTTGGCCTGGTCGGCCCGCGGCATCGAGCTCTTCCTGAACACGCCGGGAAAAGGGCTGGCGCCGCAGGCGGCCTCCGGCTTGCAGGAGTTGCGGGATATCCGCTCGGTGGCGGTGGGCGATTTCGATAATGACGGCCTTCCGGACCTGTGCGTGCTGACCGGCTCCGGCGCGGCCCTCTACCGCAACGCCAAGGGTCGTTTTGCCAGGCATCCCGCCCGGCTTCCGGCGGGACGCTTCGCCAAGGCGGTGTGGCTGGATTACGACCACGATTACGATCTCGACCTGTTCCTGCTGGGCGAGACCTCCGTGCTGGCGCGCAACAACGCGGAAGCAGGCTTTTCCGCCGAACCCTTTCCCTTCCTCCCGGGACGCGCCGTGGATGCCGCGGTGATCGACCTGGTTGCCGATACCAACGGCATGGACCTGGCGGTCAGCTACGCGGACCGGCCCGGTGTGCTGTATCGCGATAAGCTCCTGGGCAAGTATGCGGCCGTGCCGCTGGAGGCGCTGCCGGCGGGCGCCGTGAATCTCGCAGCCTACGACGTGGACAACGATGGCTGGACCGACCTGGCGGCCGCCGGCCTGATCCTGCGAAACCGGCACGGCAAGCTCGAACCCGCCTGGACGGGCGAACGAGCCACACCCGTGTTTGCCGATCTCGAGAATCGCGGCATCGCCGATTTGGTCGCGGGCGGCTCCGTCTTCCAGAACCAGGGGCTGGCGAAGTGGGTGAAGTCGTCCGTCACCGTTCCGTCGGGCGCGGCGGGCGCGCAGTGCGATTTCGATGGCGACGGCCTGGCCGACCTCGCGCTGATCTCCACCGATGGCAGCCTGCGCCTCCTGCACAATGTAACGCCGGTTCATAGCCACTGGGCGCGCGTGGCCCTCACCGGCATCAAGAACCCCAAGCTCGCACCCGCGGCCGAAGTGGAAGTCAAAGCGGGCTCGATCTACCAGAAACGCATCTACCACGGCGTGCCGCTGCTGTTCGGCCTCGATTCTCGCCAGGGCGTGGACACGGTGCGCATCACCTGGCCCAACGGGCTGGTCCAGAACGAACCCAACCAGCCGATCGACAAGCCGCTGGCATTCCAGGAGGCGCAACGGCTCTCGGGCTCCTGCCCCATGATCTTCACCTGGAACGGCAGCCGGTTTCAATTCGTGACTGACGTGCTGGGCGTGGCCCCGTTGGGCGCCAGTTCCGGCGACGGCACGTTCTTCCCCCTGGACCACGACGAATACGTGCAGATTCCCGCGGGCGCGTTGGTCCCGGCAGACGGGCGTTACGAAGTCCGCATCACGGAAGAACTGCGCGAGGTCTCTTACCTGGACCAGGTAAAGCTCGTTGCGGTCGATCATCCCGCGGAGGTCGAGATCTTCACCAACGACAAGTTCAAGTCGCCGCCCTTTCCGGAGTTCCGGCTGTACGGCGCACGCCGCCGTGTGTACCCCCGGAGCGCGCGGGACAGCGCGGGACGCGACGTGCTCGGCCGGCTGCTGCATCGTGACCGGCGCTATCCGGACGGCTTCCGGCGGGACTATGCCGGCGCCGCGGAACTGCACCATTTGGATCTGGATTTCGGAAGCGCGGCCCCCGGCAACCGCGCCGTGCTCATCCTGAACGGGTGGGTGGACTGGGCCGATGGCAGCACCTTCCTCGGCCGGGCGCAGGCCGGGCGAGCCCTCATCCTGCCCTACTTGCAGGTGAAGGACTCCTCCGGAGCGTGGCGCACAGTGGTTGCGGACATGGGCATCCCCGCGGGAAAGCCCAAGACCATCGCCGTGGATCTGACCGGCAAGTTTCTGTCGGCTTCCCGCGAGGTCCGCATTGTCACCAACCTGTGCGTCTATTGGGACGAGATCTTTCTGAGCGAGGAAAGCGCCACCCCGCCGGCGCGCTTGGCGGAGTTGCTGCCGCTTTCGGCGGACCTGCGCTTCCGCGGCTTTTCCAAGGCCGCCATCGACGCGGCGCGCCGGCAGCCCGAGTCTTTCGACTACGCGCAGCCCACGCCCGTCTCCATGTGGAATCCCACGCCGGGCAACTACACCCGCTACGGCGGCGTGACGGAACTGCTCACCGCGGTGGACGACCGCATGGTGATCATGGGCTCGGGAGACGAAGTGCGGCTGCTTTTCGAGCCCCCGCAGTCGCCGCTGCCGCCTGGGTGGACGCGGGATTTTCTGCTGTTTGTGGACGGCTGGGCCAAAGATGGAGACGCCAACACCGCCTATTCGCAGACCGTAGAGCCGCTGCCTTTCCACGGGATGCGGCAGTATGGCGATCCCTTCCCGGACGACGCCGTCCACCGGCGGTACCGGCAACAATACAACACACGGCCGGCTCTGAGACTGTTGCGGCCTTTGATCAGCAGGGTGTTCCGGAATGAGTAAGGGCAAGCTGTTCTGGATCGGTTTTCTGGTGTTGCTGGGGAACACGGCGTACATTGCCGCGTTTGCCTCGCCCACCATTTTCTACATGGGCAACGTGGTGCTCCACCTGGCTCTGGGAGTGATGCTGGCGGCGGCGCTGGTGCTGGTGATCCGCCGCTTCCCGCTCGCCGGGGCGCTTTTCCTTGCCGCGGCTCTGGCAGGCTTGTACCTGGCGGTTTTTGGCAACACCACCCCGCACCGCTGGGCTCTGTATGCGCACATTGGGCTCGCCGCGCTGGGCCTGGCGGCGCTGTTCCCCCACGTTCCCAACCGCCGGCTGTATACTGCCTGCCTGGCGGTGCTGGTGCTGTTGCCGGCATCCACGGCGATCTATCACCGGCTCTTCCCCGATCCGGACGCGCGCGTCCGCAATCCGCTGGAGGTCCCCGTTTCCATGGACGGCGAGGGCGGCGGGCCGCACTCCCCCTTCTTCCCTTCCTCGGCCAAAACCAACGTGGGCGGCATCATTCCTGCGAACTTTTTTATGGACTCGGAAGCCTGCGGGCGATGCCATAAGGATATCTACCAGCAGTGGAAGGGCTCCATGCACCACTTCGCCTCGTTCAACAACCAGTTCTATCGGAAGGCCGTCGAGTACATGCAGGGCGTGGTGGGCACGCGGCCAAGCAAATGGTGCGCCGGCTGTCACGATCACGCGGTGTTCTTCAACGGGCGCTTCGACCGGCCCATGCGCGAGCAGGTGGATACGCCCGAGGCGCGCGCCGGGTTGGCCTGCACTTCGTGCCATGCCATCGTGCACGTGGCCAGTTCCATGGGCAACGGCGACTTCACCATTCAATATCCGCCGCTGCACGAGCTGGCATCCAGCAAGAACCGGTATCTGCGCGCCGTCGATTATTTCCTGACTTACCTCAATCCCGAACCGCACCGCCGCACCTTCATGAAGCCCTTCATGCGGCAGGACGTGGCCGAGTATTGCGCCGCCTGCCACAAGGTGCACCTGGACGTGCCGGTGAATCAGTATCGCTGGTTCCGCGGTTTCAACGAGTACGACAACTGGCAGGCCAGCGGCGTTTCAGGTCAGGGCGCGCGATCGTTCTACTACCCGCCCAAGACCTCCACCTGCACGGACTGCCATATGCCGCTGGTGCCGTCGCGCGATCCCGGCAACCACAACGGCATGGTGCATTCCCACCGCTTCCCGGGCGCCAACACGGCCGTGCCGTACGCCAACCGCGACCAGCAGCAACTGGAGGTGACCGAGAAGTTCCTCAAGTCCGGGTTCATCACGGTGGATATCTTCGCCGCCGCGCCGGTGAAGGATCAGGGCACCGCCATGCTGCGGCGCGCCGGCGAAGGGCCCCAGGCCATGTCCGGCTTTGCCGTAGGCGAAGAGGCGGAGCAGGCCGGCAACGTGGTGATCCGCGAGGTCGGGCAGGTGGCCGCCCCGCTGGACGCGGGCGCCTGCTTCGAGCCCGGTTCCACCGCGCGCGTCGACGTGGTGGTGCGTACGCGCACCATCGGCCACTTCTTTCCGGGCGGCACCGTGGACGCGTTCGACGTCTGGCTGGAACTGAAGGCTGCCGATGCCCGCGGCCGCGTGATCTTCTGGAGCGGGCAGGTGGAAGATCAAGGCAAGGGCCCCGTCGAGCCGGGCGCGCATTTCTATCGCTCCTACCAGCTTGACGAGGCCGGCAATCCCATCAACAAGCGCAACGCCTGGCAGGCCCGCAGCGTGCTCTATGTTCGGCTGATCCCGCCCGGCGCGGCGGATGTGGCGCACTACCGCGTGAAGGTGCCCAAGGATGCCGCCGGACCCATTACCCTGACGGCCAAATTGAATTACCGCAAGTTCTCCTGGTACTACACGCATTTCGCCTACGCGGGCAAGCCCAAGCCGGGGCAGAATCCCGCCCTCTTGAGCCCCGCGCACAACAGCCTCGAGTACAGCTTCGATGCCGCCAACATCCCTGCGGACGTCTCGGGCGAGATCAAAGGCCGCGTCCCCGAGATCCCCATCGTGACCCTCGCCCAGGCGGCCGTCACGGTGCCCTTAGGCAAGCCCTCCTGGAGCCCGGTGGTGCGCAAGCAGGACCGCGAGCGGTGGAACGATTGGGGCATAGGGCTGCTGCTGCAAGGCGATCTCAAGGGCGCCGAGTACGCCTTCCAGAAAGTGACCGAAGCCGAGCCCGGCTATGCCGATGGATGGTTGAACGTGGCCCGCGCGCTGATCCAGGAAGGCGAGACCGAAGCCGCCAAGCCATACGTGCAGAAAGCCCTCCAGATCAATCCGAACCTTGGGCGAACTTATTTCTTCCAGGCCATGATCGAAAAGGCCGGCGGGCAATACGACGCCGCGCTGGCTTCGCTCGCCAAGACGCTCGAAAGGTATCCCCGCGACCGGGTGGCGCTCAACCAGGTGGCGCGCATTTTGTTCCTCCAGCGCAAGTATGCCGAGGCGCTCGCCGTGCTCCAGCGTGTCTGCCTCGTGGATCCCGAAGACTTGCAGATGCACTACACGATGATGCTCTGCTACCGCGGTCTGGGCGACCGCGAAAAAGCCGCGCGTGAGGAGAAACTGTTCCTGCGCTTCAAAGCCAATGAAGCCGCGCAGGCCATCACCGCCACGCGCCGCATGATCAGCCCGGAAGACAACAACGAGCGCCAGGCCTTGCACGATCATGACAGCGTCCCGCTAGGGCCGCTGGGGAGCCGCTTCGCGGTCTCCGCCGGAGGCGCGCTGTGAGCGGGTTTGGCTGGATCGTTGGCGGCCTGGGGCTGGGCGCCGCCATGCTGCTGGCCGCGGTCGTTCCCGGCGGGCGCATTCAGTTCAGCGACGTCACCGCGGAAGCCGGCATCCGCTTCACGCAGAACAGCGGGCGCGCTGGCAAAAAGTGGCTGCCGGAAACGCTGGGCTCGGGCTGCGCCTTTTTCGACGCGGACGGAGACGGCTGGCCGGACATCCTGCTGATCAACAGCAAGGACTGGACGCCCCGCGGGCGCCGTTCGCTCTCCGCGCTCTATCGCAACAACCACGACGGCACGTTCGCCAACATCACCGCGGGCAGCGGGTTGGACGTGGAGATGTACGGCATGGGTGTGGCCGTGGGCGATTACGACAACGACGGCCGCGACGACGTCTACATCACGGCGCTCGAAGGCGACCGCCTGTTCCACAACGAAGGCCACGGCAAGTTCCGCGACGTGACCAAGGCCTCCGGCATCGCCAACGCGAACTTCGGCACCAGCGCCGCCTGGTTCGACTATGACCGCGACGGCAAGCTGGATCTGTTCGTGGCCAACTACGTCCAGTGGACTCCCAAGGGCGACCTGTGGTGCTCGCTCGACGGCGCCACCAAGTCGTATTGCACGCCCGAGTCGTATAAGGGCACCCGGTCGAAGCTATTCCACAACCTGGGCAACGGCCGCTTCGAAGACGTGAGCGCGCGGGCCGGCTTCGACAACACCAGCAAGTCCCTGGGCGTCACGGTGCTCGACTACAACGGCGACGGCTGGCCCGACCTGTTCGTGGCCAACGACACGCAGCCCAACAAGCTCTACCGGAACAACCGCAACGGCACGTTCACCGAGGAGGGCATGCAGGCGGGCGTGGCGTTTGGCGAAGACGGCGTGGCCCGCGGCGCCATGGGCGCGGATGCGGGCGACTACGACCGCTCCGGGCGGCCGCACCTGCTGGTGGGCAACTTCTCCAACCAGATGCTGGGGCTGTATCACAATGAGGGCAACGGGCTCTTCGTGGACGAGGCGCCCTCTTCCGCGGTGGGCCGGGCCAGCCTGCTCAGCCTCGCGTTTGGCGTGTTCTTCTTCGACTACGACCTGGACGGCTACCCCGATATTTTCGCCGCCAACGGGCACATCGAGGAAGAGATCGGGCGCGTGCAGCCGAAGGTGCAGTACAAGGAGCCGCCGCTGCTGTTCCACAACTTGGGCGGACGCCGCTTCGAACCGGTCGGCCCCGCCATGGGCGCGGCTTTCAACCGCGCTGTGGTGGCGCGGGGCGCGGCCTACGCCGACTACGACCGCGACGGCGACCTGGACCTGCTCGTCAGCACCAATCACGGCCCGGCCTACCTGTTCCGCAATGACGGCGGCAACCGCAACCACTGGCTCTCTGTCCGTCTGGTGGGCCGCAAATCCAATCGTGACGGCATCGGCGCCGTGGTGCGCCTCTCGAGCGCTTCCGGCAAGCAGTGGAACATGGTGCGCAGCGGATCGAGCTACTGCTCGCAGAGTGACCTGGCGCTGACCTTCGGCCTGGGCGCCGATCCACAGGCCACGGCGCTCGAAATCGAGTGGCCCAGCGGCGTCAAACAGCGGTTCTCCAATGTCCCGGCCAACCAGTTCCTGACCATCGACGAAATGGGCGGGATATAGCAACATCGCAAACACGCGCGGTCACCACTCATCCACAAAAATATCTCGACTGTTTTCAATCCCGCGCAGCCACGACCGGCCGCCGCCCCCTTCCCCCGTGCTCTACGCTGAAATCAGGAAAGGCTGGTTCGTTCACCCGGACTGGCCCGATGAGTTCCATGCTGCGCAGCATGTCATCGTCAGTGGGGCGGCCTAGCGCCGTTCCCATCGGTGATCCTGGCGCCCGGCGCCCCTAGAAAGGCTTGCCGCGGGACTGGCCCTGTGTGCCAGATGCCGCGGACGGGACCAACAGAAACCGGTTTTCGGCCAGAGTTTCGGGAATTGGTTCGGGTAAGTCTGGGGTTTCCCCCCGGAGACTGCCGCCAATAAGCCCCGTTACGTTTCACCCCGCCCCGGTCCCCGCCTCAAACGCGGAGGACTGGGGCGGTGACGATAACCTCCCCATCCGCAAGACATCCACCCTATAGCCGAAGTGTCTGTAATGGCCTATCACTTGTTTTCGATGACCGGAAGGGGCGACGGCGGGCGCTTCACCACGCCTGCGTACGCTTCTTCGATGGACACATCGTGGTCCCTCAGAATTTCTCCGGTCACTAACTCCAGGTTGGTCTTGGCTCGGATATAGCTGTTCATGGCGGTAACCTCGGCTTGCTGCCGCGTCACCAGGTCGCGCTGTACGATCACCACGTCCAGGAAGCTGGAAGTGCCCAACTGGTATCTGCGGCGCGCGCCGTTGAGGGTCTGCTCCTGGAGCATGCGCGCCTTCACGCTGGTATCGTAGGCCGCGCGCGCCTGCTGCATGGCGATGCGCGCGTTCAGCACGTTCATGCGAACGTTGTTCTGGAGCTGGCGGTCCTGGATCTGCTGCTGCCGCAGGTTCAACTGGTCGCGGATCAGGTCGGCTTGCGCGGCGCGGTTGCGGATGGGAATGCTCAACTGGAAGCCGGCGCTGTAATTCGGGAAGTTGCGCGCGAACAACTGCGACAGAACGGTGCCGTACCCGCCCAGGAAGAACTGGTTGACGCTCCCGGGTGTGCGCACCAGTTGGCCGCCGCTGGTCTCTCCGGTCGCGCTCACAAAGGGAACGCTGTTCACATCGCCCGCCAGGGCGTTGTTCTGCAAGGTGGCGAAGGCTTGCAGGACGGGCAGCGCCGCGCTCCGGGTGCCCTGCATGCTGATCTTGCTGTTCTCCAGGTTGACACGGCTTTGCTCCACGTCCGGACGGTCGGCCAAGGCTTCTGCCACCAGGTCCTGCACCGGCTGGACGGCGTCCTTCTCCGGCACCCGGATGGGCGTGGTGGGCACGATGCGGGCATCCACCACCGAGAGGCTGTCCACGCCGCTGCGCGTCAGGGCATTTTTCAGGATCATCTCCTGCTGCAGCACCAGCGTCTCGGCGTCGGTTACCTGCTGCTGCGCGGCGGTCATTTCCGCCTCCGCCTGCACGATGTCGATGGGCGCGATGGCTCCCAGCGCGGCGCGCCGCTTGTTGTCCTCATACAGCTTCTGGTTCAGCTCGAGGGCCTGTTGCTGCACCTTCAGGTTCTCATTCAGGGTCACCAGGTCGTAGTACAGGTTGGTGATGTTGGCCACCGTGACCATTACCTGCTGCTTGAAGACCAGGTCCGCGACGTGGCGGTTATTGCGGGCGATCCGAATGGCCCGCTTGTTGACCGCCAGGCCGAACCCCTGCAGCAGGTTTTGGGTGATCTGGATCTGCGCGTTGGCCGTCGTCGAGGGATTGAAATCGTTGTTCGGCGAATTTTGGCGCAGCGTCTGGTTCTGCATGGTGAAGCTTACGTTGGTGCCGGTGAGGAAACCCTGGGAGAAACTGTAGCCGCTGACCGTGTATTGGGAGACCAGGAAATTGGTGCCGGTGACGAAGCTGCTGGGCTGCGGAGAGGTATTGTGCCCCCTTTGCACGAACAGGTTGAAGACAGGGTCCAGGTTGGGAATGCTTGATCCGGCCAATTGCACGCTCACGCCGCTCAGCACACCCGCCTGCGAGCCGGTGTTGGAACTGCTCCCCACGCTGCCCAGGGCGTTGGCGCCACCCAGCACTCCGCTTGACGCGGAAGAGAATCCCTGGCTGATGTTCGAGTTGAGCCCGCGCAGCAGGGATCCGGCGTTGGCGCGCAGCACGTCGGAATCCGCGAGCTTCGGGTTGTAGCGCGCCAGTTCGATGTCCAGGCTGTTCTCCAGGGCCAGCGCGATCGCGTCCTCGAGCGAAAGATAGATCCGCCCGGCGCGCATCAGCGAGTCCAGCCGGTTGGAGTTGGCGTAATCCACCGGCGGTGAGTAGCGCGGCAAATAACTGCGCTTGAAGTGCGACCAGAAGCCCGTGCCGGTGTAAGGCTTGATCTCCGCTACCTGCGCGAAGGCGTCGCTCGCCAGGGCCAGAAGAAGATAGAATGCCGTCCGTTTCCGCATGCAGTCAGTTCCTCATTGCTCGACCAGCCGATTCGTGTCGCACATGGCGTGCCACGGCCTTAAGCTCTTGACGAATCGAGTCTTGAACGGTTAGCGGCACACCGGAAGTGTCCGCTTTTGGGACGCCTCTCCTCCACCACCGGACAGGTGTCCTACACTGGAAATAGGTATGCGGAGAATCCTGGCCGCGTTCTTTCTCGTCGTTCTGGCCGCCCTCGGCGCCAACGTCAAGCTTTACCTGAAAGATGGCACGTATCAACTCGTGCGGGAGTACGAGGTCAAGACGGACCGGGTGCGGTTTTACAGCGTGGAGCGCAGCCAGTGGGAGGAGGTCCCTCTAACCCTCGTGGACCTCAAGCGGACGGGGCAGGAAGTCGCGGAGCGCAAAGCCGCGCTGGCCAAAGAGGCCAAGGTGCTCTCCGAGGAGGACCGCGCCATCCGTGAGCAGGAGGAGGAAGCCGCGCGCATTCCACAAAACCCCGGGGCTTATATGGTGGAGGGCAAGGAGGTGCGAGCCTTCAAACTGGCCGAGTCCAGCGTGCATACCAACAAGGGACGGTCCGTGCTGAAACTCGTGTCGCCGATCCCGGTCGTCTCCGGCAAGGCCACTGTGGAATTGCAGGGAGAACATTCCAGCAACGTGGTGAGCAATCCCAACCCCGAATTCTATATCCGGCTGTCGGATCAGGAACGCTTCGGCATCTTTAAACTGACCCCCCAGAAAGGCGTGCGCGTGGTCGAGAAGGTGACCATCGTCCCGGTGACCAAGGAGATCATCGAAGAGCCCGCCGAGGTGGAGGTTTTCCGCAAGCAGATCGGCGGGCAGGACCTCTACAAGGTCTGGCCCCAGAAAGCCCTGGAGTCCGGTGAATACGCGCTGGTCCAGTACACCGCCGGAAAACTGAACCCGCAAATCTGGGACTTCTCTTACCAGCCCGCCAGGTAAATCCGGACTTAGCCCGGCTTTCGCAGTTCAAGGCCGTTTTCGGCTCTAGCGCCAGAAAATTCCTTTTGCTTTCAACGTCGCCTCCGCCAAAATTGGCCGAAACAGGCCAGGTGAAGACCTTGCCTCTTTTCTGAGCAAT